>WNGD01003625.1_pt1 | contig 15541 bp, 15 predicted proteins | sample 5400671 | NCBI WGS metagenome assembly WNGD01 (sample SAMN13153369, study PRJNA577476) | soil metagenome | isolation source: 40 cm soil or saprolite under grassland replicate 2 | place: USA:California | collected 2016-06-15 | reverse complement strand
GCGCTCCCAGTGATGCGCCCTGGGGAGAACGGTTCTTTCACCTCACCGATCCTGATGGGCATGAGCTCAGCTTCGCGATGCCGTTGGGGCGGCAAAATGGAACCACAGATGAACACACATGAACGTGGCGCGGCATAGCCGCAACCAAAAAAATCTCGCCGCGGAAACGCAGGGCGCGAGAAAAATTCGTTAGAGTCGCTTTTGTGTGCCGGCGCGAAAATAGCATAGAGATTGGCCCGGAAAGTCCGCTGAAATATCACGGCGGCTGGAGAGAGGCCTGTTTCGCGACGGAACGGAGCGGATCGGGGGCTGGATGGCGGATATCCGCAGTCGAGTCTTTCAGTCGTTGCTGAAACTTGTAGTGAGCGGGGTCAGCACGTCCCGCAAGCGACGCTCCTGCTTTCGGAGAGCTTCTTTTCTTTGAGCTACTATGGCGCCTTCACGCTGCGCCTCGTCTCTCCGCCCTAAATGCTGAAACGCCCCGGCAAGGAACCAATGAGCATCCCCGAGCGCAATGTAATTGAGGGCTAGATTGTTGCAAGCTGGCGCAAACCGCGGATTCAAATCAAGGGCTCTCTGATACCATTCCGTGGCCTCGCGGTGGTGACCTGTTGAGTCCAGCGCCGCCCCGATGGCATTGGACAGAACAAAGTCCTGAGGTTCTGATTTCCGAAGCGCTTCGAACTGATGATTCGCCGCCACGATATTCCCCTCACGCAACTGCCCGAAGGCTTGCTGGAACTTCTCGGTCCAGGGCGGCGGCGACTGCGCTTTCGTGAGCGAAAGGAAGACGAAGAACCCAAAAGATAACTGAAGTACATCTCTGCGGTGTTCCAACATTAGTCTTGGTCTAAGTATAGCGAGCAGCCTCATACCCCCCAAGGGTGTAAAAATTGTAACGCCGGCGTCTCGCCGCCATATAAGTCGTTGCGTTTCAATGCGCCTTCTGCCCCGCTGGGCGGGGCGCTACGATTTTTTCGCAGCTTCTCACTTTCCACGGGCGAGACGCCCGTGCCACGAGCGTGACGCAAATTTTGATCGATTTGTGAACTTTGTGCGCACCAAGAAAACGTAGCGAGCCACCTCATTACCGCCGAGCAGTAGAGAACCACCGATGAAACACCGATTCACGCCGATGAGCGACCGAACATCGGCGTGCATCCGCGTTCATCGGCGGTTTCAAACAACTGCGCTTGTTTCTTTTATCAATCAACCATGCCTAATTTGACCAGTTTGTGAACTTGGCGACCACCAGGTAGAACTAGAAGGCGAGCTCAATTCCGAACTGAATTAATCTGGGATCGCCGGCACTGACCACCTGGCCAAAAGTGGAACTGCCGATAGAATTGGAGATGCCCTGAAACTGTGGATGATTAAAAATATTGAAGAACTGGGCGCGCCACTGGGCGTGGAAGGATTCCCTTTGGTAAAGCTTCTTGTACACGGCGAAATCCCAATAGTTCGTGCCGGGGCCGCGAATAATCCCGTTGCCCGCGTTGCCGAAAGCAGTTAAAGGTGGTACGGCAAATGCGGCGGTGTTGAACCACTCGGTGAGTGTCTTTGGCCCGCTTGGGTTCCCGATGAGGTTGGCGCGTGGGCAGCAACTACCTACCCCGGCGTTGTCGAAAGGCACGTATACGGTGGTGGGAAACCCTTTCTGAAAATTGGTGATCCCGCTAATCTGCCAGCCGTCGAGCACGGCTTTTGCTGCACCTGTCTTCTTGTCGAAGAACGGGACCTCCCAGAGGTAGTTGAACGTTAACACCTGACTGGAGTCAAAACTGGCCAGACCCTTCTCGGCTCTTAGGTCCCGCGAATTTTGGGGCCCGCCCCACGCGCTGTTGCTATCGGTGAGCGTCTTGGAGATGGTGTAGGACGCTTGGAAAGCCAAGCCGTGTAGTAACGGACGGATGACAGAGAACTGCCCGGAGTGATAGCTCGAATTCCGATCGGTTGTCCGGATTGCGATCGATGAAAAACCCGGGAAGGGTCGGATCGCGTCGGCAGAGAGCGAGCCCTGAGCAACGAGGGCATTGGGGAAGGGCTGATTAATATCCGTCATGCCGAGCAGGTGCGTGCCCTTTGTCCCCACATAGGAAGCTTCGAATTTGGCGCCCCAGATTTCACGTTCGATACCGCCCGACCATTTCTGCACCTGCGGGATCCTCCATGGCCCATTGGAGCTGGCCAAACTGACTGGGAAAATGGGGCTGGTCGAAACCGCGGTCCCTGCCGGATTGCTGAGGAGAGTATTGAAGACTGCCGCCGCTTGCTCGAACGGGGGATTGCTCGTGGAGAACTCGGCCCAAGAGCCCTCTCGGTTATAGATGATCGCGTAACCAGCCCGGATTGCCATCTTCCCCGTGGAGGTCGGATCCCATGCCAGGCCAATTCTGGGGCCCCAATTATTGAGGTTGTTGTTAAAGACCTGTTTGCCATAGGGAGATCCCTCTCCGGCTCTGACCAATCCGTTTGTGAAATTCTCGGTCCCCGGAGGAATCGTCCCATCAGGATTGACGACGGGTGCCTTGCTATGGTCGTAAGCCGAAGGCAAGAAGACATTTATGAGATTCGACTTCTCCCACTCCGGTTGGAAATAGGAGTAACGCATCCCCAACGTCAAGGTAAGATTGGGCCGAAGTTTGATCTGGTCCTGGCCGAAGGATTCAAGGTTATACCAGCGGTATTTGCCGATGATGGCCTTGTCGAGCTCATCGTACCTAAAGGCTCGGCCGACGAGGAAATCAGCCATCGCATCACCGGTATATTGGCCACTGAAAAAGAACTGTCCATTCGTCAAATCCCCACCGCCGGTCCCGGAAATATATTCATTCTTTCCTTCGAGCGAAAGCTCGACGCCGAACCTGATTGTGTGCCGGCCTCGCAACCATGTATTGGTGCTCTCAAAGGGCTGGGTGAACGCGGCGTTGTGGAAGGGCCAAGGGAGGACGACAGGGGCATATCCCTGGCTGAAGAGCAAACTCGGGATTCGATCCTGGTTGTTCCCGGGGAACAGCTCAGGGATGTTCAGCCCTGAGGCCTGGCTACGAAAGCCGTTGGTGTGCTCAAGCCTTTTATCATTACCGTAATACGAGCCCCAGCGGAACTCCGAAATAAAACTGGGGTTCAGGGTAAATGTCGCATGGGCTGCCCAATTATAGATAGGGAAAACCTGGATGGATCCCGCAACATCAGGAAGGACGTTGCGGTTGAAGAGCTCGAACGGGTTTAGGAGCAAGACGTTGTCTTGGGTGAAGCGTGCGAAGAAGTTCACGTTGTCCGCTATTCTGTAGTCGAGGCGAATCGTTTCCTCCCTCCACCGGGTGGTATCCGGGTCGGAGGCCGTGAAATTCAAGCCGCCCTCGTTGAACCCCGGCGTCGGCAGGGGATAGAAGGTGTCGAGCAAAATCTTCGCATTAGGATCGATCTTGGAGGCGGGGACCACGTTATTGGGAAACGGTACACCCGTGTCGGGGTCACGGATGATCCGCGAGTCAGGCCCTTGCAACAAGGCACTGAAGTCTCCAACGCGCTGTGCGGCTGTAGGGACAATAGTGGTGCGCGTCCCGCTGCTTTGGATGATGCGCCGCCATTCCTCTGACCAGAAAAAGAAGAGCTTGTCTTTCTTGATTGGGCCGCCGATGTCGTAGCCGAAGTCGTTGTACCGATTCTTGGGACGAGACTGTGCAAAGAAGTTGCGAGCATTCAACACATCGTTTCGGAAGTATTCAAAGGCGTTACCATGAAACTCGTTGGTTCCCGAGCGCGAAATCAGATTGATCTGCCCCCCGGCCGACCTGCCCGTGGCTGCGTCATAAGAGTTATTTTCGATCCGGAATTCTGAGACCGCATGCAGGTTGGGTGTGACAAACGCGTTCCCCCCGAAAGTATCAAGGTTCCGAACGCCGTCGATTTGAGGGTTATTGAAATCGGACCGGAGGCCATTCAGGTTATAGGAAGCTATGGAATTCGATCCGAACCCTGGTTGCTTAGGATCAGACCCGACTACTCCTGGTTCGAGAAGGATCAACTGGGTCCAGAGGCGGTTGGTCAGAGGAAGGTCGTTAATTTGCGACCCGGAAACCGTGTTGCCCAGGTCTGCCGCGACGGTGTTGACTAGTGGCGGAGCCGAGGTGACTGTGACCTCCTCCGTGACTTCGCCGAGTTGAAGCACGACGTCGAGCCGAACGTTTTCAAGAGCGCTCACAGAAAACTGAGGGAACACGGCCTTCTTAAATCCGGTTTTGCTCGCAGTGAGCTCATACTTGCCCACTTGCACGACCGGAAAACTGTAATCCCCATTCACACTGGTCTCGATCGTGATCGTTGAGCCGGTGTCGTTATTCTTCAGGGTAACTGTAGTGTCAGGGATGACCGCTCCCGATGCGTCCTTCACTGTCCCCAAGACGACACCTGTGCTTTTGACCTGTGCTCGTCCGCAAGGCAGCAACACAAAGGCCGTCAAGAGAAGCAGGGCGAACCTGACAGACTGTTTCTTGATGCAACTCTTCCCAGAACGTTTCCCTCGAGACCGAACCGCGGGATGAGAAATGCCCCCGCCAGATCGTCCTGCGATGCCGTCGATGTGACCCGTCCGTCTCGATAATGTGACGACCCCGGGATTTCTTCTCGCCATTTTAGCCTCCTGTTCTTCTTAGCTCTCCATATCAGAGTATGCTCAGCTAGGGAGCATCTCATGCCGCCCAGTCATTCGCGGGGCAGTCGGATCTTCGTGGCATGGCCGTCTGACCAGGTTAGATCCCCACTTCCCACGGACGGGACGCCCGTGCGATGACCTGATGCCGTATAAAGGCGCTCCCTTTTTGCGCCCGTCTTGAGCATACGATTGCCGTGTATGGTTGCCGTGTGAAACGCCCAATTCTACCAGTGTGGCATCGCTTGTATATGTTTTTCTCATTCACCAAAGGTGCAATTAGTGGGAGTCAATTCATGCGGCCTTTAATGCTCTCAGAAGCTAAGGAGAATTCAATTGGTGTTAATTCGTGGCCAGTAAAACCGCCACGAATTCCACGAATTTCACGAAAACAACCACTGTTCGAAGTTCAGGCTTTAGCCTGCTCAAGGGCAGTGCAGCCTGAAGGCTGAGCTTTTGCGATTTGGATGTCGTCGGTTTGACATACAAGTTTTTCACAGTCTCTCACAGCCGGGCTATGGACACGCGCCTGACGGTGGCGTCTGAAGCCTGGGCCGCTCGTGCCTGGGCTGATGGTGCCTCATCCGGGAAGCCGGCAAGCTTTGCGGCATAAGGTTCGGGCGAGGAAATTGCCGCGCTCGGAGATTTCCGGTGTTGTATGATGAGCGACGACGCGGGCCGGGCGCCGGCGATCCGCTGGTGCGCCAACTACTTTTTTCATCTCCCGCGTGACGCTGGCGCCCGGTCCAGGGAGGTTGCTATGTCGTATCGGATTCTTGCTGCCATCGTGCTTTTCCTCGCCGGGTTCTTGCCGAGCCCGGCTTCGCCCATCGTTTCCCTCCTCGCCGCCGCCCTCCCGGGGGGCGGCCCGCTTTCGCAGGAGAGCCTCGCTCCGTACGTGCCGACCCCGCAGCCGGTCGTCGAGCGCATGCTGGCGTTGGCCGAAGTCACGTCGAAGGACGTCGTCTACGACCTGGGTTGCGGCGACGGGCGCATCGTCATCACGGCCGCCCAGAAATACGGCGCTCATGGTGTGGGCGTTGACATTGATCCGGTGAGGGTCCGCGAGGCGAATGAGAACGCGCGGCGCGCCGGTGTCGAAAAGCTCGTTAGCTTCATCGAGAAGGATGCATTGAACGTGGATGTGTCGGGAGCGACCGTCGTCACGCTCTACCTGCTCAGCTCATCGAACCTGAAGCTGAGGCCGATACTCACGCGTCAGCTCAAGCCGGGCGCCCGCATCGTCTCCCATGCCTTTTCGATGGGCGACTGGCGGCCGTCCAAGGAGGAAACGCTGACCGACGGGGAAGGCTTTAACCGGACGATCTACCTCTGGAAAGCGGACGGCGTTGTCCGTCCGTGATTGCAGTAGGCGGTAGGCAGTCGGCAGTTTCTGCCGACTGCCCACTGCGGACTGCCCGCTGCTTTTCAGGAACTTCGAAGGACGCGGTCTTTCTTTACGCGGTCTTGAACGAACTTTACGATCTCTTCGAGAGAGCTGCCCGGCGGAAAGATCTCCGCAATGCCGATTTCTTTGAGCTCGGGGATGTCCTTGTCGGGAATGATGCCGCCCGCGAAAACCAGCACGTCCTCCATGTGGTTCTCGTGGATCAGCTGCATGATTCGGGGAAACAGGTGCATGTGCGCGCCGGACAGAATGGACAATCCGACGGCGTCAGCGTCTTCTTGGAGAGCGGCGTTTACGATCTGCTCGGGCGTCTGCCGGAGCCCGGTGTAGATGACTTCCATGCCGGCGTCACGGAGAGCCCTCGCGATGATCTTGGCGCCTCGGTCGTGACCGTCGAGCCCTGGCTTAGCGACCAGCACTCGGATTTTTTGTTCCGGCATGACACTCAATCAAACAGAGGCTCGCGGTATTCGCCGAACACCGACCGAAGGGCGTCGCACATCTCTCCCAGTGTGGCGTAGGAGCGGACGCATTCCAGTATGGGGGACATGAGATTGTCTGTTCCATCGGCTGCTCTCTGCAGTTGCGCCAGACAGGCCTCCACGCGCGCGTTGTCCCTGCCCGCTCGAAGTTTCTTCAGCTTGGCGCACTGGCTGTGGAACACCGAATCATCAATAACCAGAATGTCCATCGGGGGCTCCTCTTCCATGACGAACTCATTGACGCCCACGATGATCTTCTCTTTCCTGTCCAGGGCGCGGGCAAACTGGTAGGAGGCGTCCTGAATCTCCCGCTGGGGATACCCGCGCTCGATGGCTTCGATCATCCCACCCATTTCGTCGATGCGCTTGAAGTATTCCCGGCAACTGTTCTCCATCTCGTTGGTCAAGGTTTCGACAAAATAGGAACCCCCAAGCGGGTCTGCCGTGTTTGGCACGCCGCTTTCGTACGCGATGATTTGCTGGGTCCGCAGCGCAAGCGTGACCGACTGTTCCGTGGGCAGCGCGAGAGTTTCATCCAGCGAATTGGTGTGCAGGGACTGAGTCCCGCCCAATACCGCGGCCAGCGCCTGGATCGCAACACGCACCACGTTGTTGTACGGTTGCTGGGCGGTGAGGGAGACGCCCGCGGTCTGGGAGTGGATGCGACAGAGAAGCGATCGGGGGTTCCTGGCTCCGAAGCGCTCCTGCATGACTCGCGCCCAGATCCTTCGCGCCGCGCGAAGCTTCGCGATCTCTTCGAAGAAGTCATTGTGGATGTCGAAGAAGAAACTCAGCCTGGGAGCGAATGCGTCGACATCCAAACCCGCGCGGACTCCGTGCTCCACATATTCAATGCCGTCTCTCAGTGTGAAGGCCAGTTCCTGGATCGCTGTGGATCCCGCTTCACGGATGTGGTAACCGCTGATGGAAATAGTGTTCCAGCGCGGGACGTTTGCGGTGGCGAAATGCAGGATGTCCATGATGATGCGCATCGAAGGGCGCGGCGGGAAGATGTAGGTTTTCTGGGCGATGTATTCCTTGAGGATGTCGTTCTGTATGGTTCCGCTCAGGTCTTTCCAGTTCGCCCCTTGCTTCTCTGCGGTCACCAGGTACATCGCCCAGATAATCGCCGCGGGGGCGTTGGTGGTCATAGAGGTTGTGACCTGATCGAGCCGGATCCCATGAAACAGCGCCTCCATGTCGGCCAGGGAGTCGATGGCGACACCGCAACGGCCTACTTCGCCGTACGAGAGGGGATGGTCCGAGTCGTAACCGAAGAGGGTAGGATAATCAAAAGCTACGGATAACCCCGTCTGCCCGCGCTCCAGGAGGTATTTGAAACGGAGGTTCGTATCTTCCGCGGCCCCGAAACCCGCAAACTGCCGCATGGTCCACAGGCGGCCGCGATACATATTGCGGTACACACCACGCGTGTAGGGGAACTCCCCCGGCTCGCCCAAGTCGCGCTGCGGGTCAAATCCTGCTAAGTCCTCCTCGGTGTAGAGCTCCTTGATGGGAAAGCCCGAGATGGTTGTGAACGTTCTCTCAGTGGCCTGAGGTCCCGGAAGATCCTTGTCCAGGGCTTTCATGCGATCCTTTCAAATGTCTCAATATATCGCACTGCCTTGTTAAATTCAAAGGCCGTGCTGATTTCGGATTTCGGATTGCGGATTGCGGATTGCGGATTTTGTTTTTCAATCGCAAATCCCCAATTCCGAATCCCCAATCCGCAATCCGCAATCGGAAATCAGCAATCCTATGGCGCGGATTTCTCAAGACGCTGGGCTTCGCGGAAGCAATCGAGGGCTTTATCCATCTGTTTCACTCCTTTGTAGAGGTACCCCTTTTCCTTCCAGATAGACACAAGGCTGGCCGGTGTCTTGAAAGCTTTCGCGCTGGATTCGATCAGCTGAAGTCCCTGCATGGCCTGATCCTTGTGCAGGAACTGGTCCGTGAAGAAGAGCAGTTCTTTGAGGAGGATGCGTTCCTGATCCGCCGGCCATTTCATCTCAAAGATCTTGGCCGCCTCCGCAGAAGCCTTCGCGTAATCTTTCTTTTCCAGGAGAATCATCACGATCTCATGCTGCGATGCAGCCAGGCTCTTGATTTTGGCCAGCTCCGGGTTACCTGTTCCGGACTGGCGGGCAAGAGATGGAAATGCAAGAGCGCTCAGGAAGACGCCCAGGAGTGTGCGCGTGAGAACCGGTCTCGAAGGGCTGTAATTTTCCGGGACCGTCATTGCCCTTGCTCCCGGAAAGGATTGCCGAACGAGGTTTCTTCGGCAGGAGCTACGAACGGATTATCTGAGAATTCCTGATGCGCGGTCTGAACTCGGTGAACCAGCTCCTGGGACTCACGTTTTTCTAGGTATTGACTCATGTACTCGTGCAAGGCTCGCTCCGATTGCTGATCCTGCAGGTACTCCCGGATTCCCAGCCCTAAGGCTAGGGAAACTGCAAGGGCAGCCGTAGCCAAGGCCCAGCGTTGCACCGGCGAATGGAGCCAGAAAGCACGGGAGCCCGAGGGGGCCGGCAGTGCCGCAATTTGCGCACGAATGTTGCTCCAGACGGCGGGGCTGGGCGCGAGCGGCTTCGAATGAGACTCCAGGAGCAACATGGCCTCTTTGAGGGTGCGCAGCTCGTCGCCGCATCTCGCGCAGGAGCCGAGGTGAGATTCCACTTCGCTGCGCGCGCCGGGAGGCAATTCCTGATCCAGATAGGCTGTCAGATTATCGGTGCAATCGAGGCAATTCATAGGTTTAGACCTTGAGGTAATGTTTCACTTTCTTTCTGACTTCAAGCCGGGCTCGATGAATGTCGGTCTTGACGCTCGGAAGACTCCGGCCGACGATGTCCGCTATTTCGTTGTAACTGAGCTGCTGGATTGCAGACAGAACAAACACTTCGCGATATTTTTCTGGCAGGGAATTGATTACCTCTTGAACGACGTCCTGGAGCTCCTTCGCCTGAAACTGTTCGTCCGGGTTCTTCCGAGTGTCTGCCGGTTCCGTTACGCCCTTGTCGTTGTCATCCGGTTCTTCGATCGGGACGGTAGCGGGGGTACGCGATCGATACCGCTGGTACACATAGTTTCTGGCGATCCTGAAAAGCCAGGGTTCGAATTTCGCGTCGTCCTTGAGCGACCCGAGCTTCCGGTAGACGGTCACGAAAGTCTCCTGAGTCAGGTCTTCCGCTTCCTCCACTGAATTCACCATTCGGTAGATAAAGTTCAAAACCTTTCGGGCAAAGACCTCATAGAGTCTCTGGTATGAGCCGATGTCCCCTTTTTTGGCTTTCTTGATCCATTCTCGCAAGAGGGACGGATCTAGAGTGCCGCTACCAGGGTTTGGGTCGTGTCTTGCCAAACTTAGCTCACGAACGATGATTCCGTTGCAGAAAAAAAGTTTCGGCCGTTCCGAAAAAAACGCCCTCATTCTATTACCACGGCCGTTCCGTACGCCATGATTTCGGCAGCCCCGTGAGTCACGTACGAAGTGGAAAAACGGAGGCCCACGACCGCGTTGGCTCCCAGACCTCTGGCCTCCGCCAACATGCGGTCCAGGGCCTGTTCTCGCGACTGGGCGATAACCTCCGTATATTCAGTAAGTTCTCCGCCAACCAGGTTCTTCAGGAAGGCGAGCAGGTCCTTCCCGATGTGGCGGGCCCGCACGGTGTTCCCTTTGACAACGCCGAGGGTTTTGGCGATGCGGCGGCCCGGCACACCTTCGGTGGTTACGACAATCATCGCTTGATCCTTTCGTACTTATCCGATTTGGAAAGGAAGAACCTCTCGCGCAGGACGGAAACCAGCAGGGTGCAGAAGCCAACAATGAGGGTCAGGACCCCTATGCGGATCACCGGATGCACATTCTTGTCAAGAAAGACTTCCGCAATAACCCAATAGAGTCCGTAGGCGGAGAGGATAATGCTGCCGAGGGAAAGAAGGATCCAGCCCGCCTTTCGCTCCAGGCGATTATAGATGTTGGACCAGTATTCGTCCCAGTACTTGTCGTCCGGCATGACCACTCTCATGTTGCGGGTGACCTCCTTAAGTTTGCGAAAATCGTCCAGCTCTGCGGTGCAGTCGTGACATTCTTCAAGATGTTGCTCGACCCTGACGGCTTCCAGCGCCGTCAGTTCCTCATCCAGATATCCCATCAGAAGGGGTTTGAAAGTATCACAAGACATGCATTCCTCTAATACCGGACTCCCATTCGCTCCAGCTCCCGGCGCAGCTCCCTCCGGGCGCTGTACAGGCGGGACATCACAGTGCCGATAGGTATGCCTAGCAGGTCCGCAATCTCCTGGTACGAATAGTCCTGAAAGTGTTGGAGAATGATTATCTCCCGTTCCTTCGGGCGCAGGCGCTGGAGAGCCTTGCCGATCCTCACCTCGATGTCTCTTTGCATGGCTCCCTGCTCCGGATTGACGGTCTCTACCGGGATGCGGCTTTGACCCTCCTCCTCCACCATTTGGTCGATGGAGTCCTCCTTCCGGCGCCTGCTCCTGCTGAGGTGATTCAGGCACAGGTTTTTCAGGATACTGTAGAACCAGGGAAAGAAACTTTTGGAAGAATCGAATCGCTTTATGTGCCGGAAAGCGTTGATAAAGGCGTCCTGTGAGATATCCAGGGCGTCGTCCGGCCGTCCGACATACCCCAAGGCCACATAGTAGGCGGGCTTCATGTACTTCTGCACGATCAGGCCGAACGCTTCGCGATCACCGTTCTTACAGCGTTCGATGGCGGACCCTTCCTCGATAGGATTCATTTTACTCGGCAGTTATAACGCCGGCTTTTGAGTTTATTCGCTCGCGCTTCCAGTCTAACTATACGTTTCGGAAAGTACACAAGGCCAGAGGAGCAGAGGGGCAGAGGGGCACGGGGGCAAAGGGAGAGGGTAAAAACTTCGTGAATGATTTTGGCCCGGCGTCTGAGCCTCACCTTTGCCCCTTGACCCCTCTGCCCCTTCGGTTCCGCGGCCCGCAGAACGGCAAAATTTGGAACCCCTTTACAAGACCCGGCGTGTATGAGCGTGGAAGGTCTCAGGAGTTAAGTAAACCCAACAGATCTTGGAGGAGAGCATGATGACACAACCCTTGAGCGCCAGCAGGAGAGTGGCGCGATATATTCTCCTTTTGCTGATCGCCGGCGCGCCCGTCGCATTCGCGCAGGGACGACCGCCTAGGATCCTCGACCTGGATAATGGATCCTATCTGGGGATCGAGATGGAGGATGTCACTGCCGAAAACATGGGCAGCTATAAACTGAGCGCGGAACGGGGAGTTGTTGTACGTTCCGTGGAGAGGGGCAGCCCTGCGGAAGGAGCCTCGCTGCGGGAGAAAGACGTGATTCTGGAGTACGATGGAACACCGGTGATTTCGACAACGCAACTGGCGCGCTTGGTTAAGGAAACCCCGCCGGGGCGCAAGGTCGGACTTCTTGTGAGTCGGGATGGTGAGAAGTTGAAGCTCACAGCCGAAATCGGCGGGAGAGAAGGGCTTGGCAGGAGGTTCCGTTTTTCGATGCCGGAAGGGGGACCCTTCGGTTTTTCCTTTCCCAAGGGGGAGATCTTCGTTCCTGGACGCGAAAGACCGAGACTCGGGGTCACCCTGCAGGAGCTGACGCCGCAACTGGGCGAGTTTCTGGGTGTTCCCGGCAAGAAGGGGGCCTTGGTCACCTCTGTTCAAGAGGGATCTGCGGCCGCGTCAGCCCACCTTAGAGCTGGAGACGTGATCATCAAGGCCAATGGTCAGGCGATAGACGATCCCGAGGATCTGCTTCGCCATCTCGACGGCAAAGCCGAAGGGGGCAAGCTCGAATTAAATGTAGTGCGGGAGAAGAAGGAAGTGACGGTCACAGTGGAGCTCGCGGGCAAAGAGGAAAGACGAAAGGGTGGATACCGCCTGTAGTCAACTCAGTCGGCAGTCGAGAGGGGACAGCCGGCGCGGCGCTGTCTATTTGTCATTTCTCATCGGTCATTGGTCATTTGTCATTTTGGGGAATCGGCGACTTTGCCGAGACCCTGCCCGTGCCGCCTGTCTTCCATGTTCTCTGTTCTGAAACAAACAGAGAAAATTTTTTGGTCTTGACTTTCACCTTTTGGACACCTATAGTGTACCAAAGGTGAAGGACATGAGACTAACAAAACGGCAGAGAGAAATTCTGGACTTCCTCACGGATTTCATTGAGCGCGAAAGGTACTCTCCCAGCATGGAAGAGATCGCCAGTCACTTCAGATTTGCTTCCCTCAACGCCGTATTCAAGCACCTTGTAGCCCTGGAGGCTCGAGGGTTTCTGCGACGCGATCCCAAGCGCGCCCGTTCGATCGAGCTGTCAATGAAAAAGGGATCGGCCGGCAGGTCGTTGCCTCTCCTCGGGTACGTCGCTGCAGGACGGCCCATCGAGGCGGTTCCGGTTCCAGCGGCCCTTACTATCCCGGACGACTTGCTCCCTCCAAGGGGAAATCATTTTGTCCTGAGAGTGAAGGGCGACTCGATGATCGAGGAACACATTGAAGATGGCGATTACGTGGTTGTGGAATCCCGCGAGGAGGCGCAAAACGGCGAGACTGTGGTGGCACTGCTGGACGGAGAAAACGTGACACTCAAAAAGTACTACAGGGAAGGCCCCAATGTTCGATTGCAGCCGGCAAACCCGCAACTATCGCCAGTCCTCGTGCCGGAAGCTCGCGTGAGGATTCAGGGGGTGGTTGTGGCCGTGATGCGCAAGTACCGATAGCGAGCCTTCATACCATCCGGGGTCGTTCAAGTGTGAGGGCCGCGGTGCGTGCAGGATGGCTGGTCCCGGCCATGATTCACATTTGATGGTTTTGTGAACTTCGCACTCACCAAGTGGGTTGAGCGAATGAGGTGAAGCCATGAATCCGATCTATCGCGTAACCATCCACGGAAGAACATTGGAGGACAGCGACCTACGGTCCCTTCTCAAACGAGCCGTACAGGAAAAGAGAGCTCATCCACTGGCCACGAGCACAGAGAACAAACTCATTCCTGTGAGTGAAGAAACTGCCGATGGCTTGGAACCTGCAACCTCGCCCTTCCTCGGGCCGGAACGTTGAAACTCAGACTCGTTTTTGGGCGGAGGGGAGGGAGGTTTGTTTCGCTTTCGAGGCGGTTGGGTCTTCGCGAACCGCCCGGAATGTCAGAAGACAATGAGTACGATGCTAAAGTCCAGCTGGCGGGAAATCCCGCCGGTCCTGGCCAGGCGAGATTGCACCCTGTGCCGAGGCACGGGTTGGGAGCTTCTGATTGTTTCCGGTTTGTCCCGAGCGCGTCGCTGCGGCTGCCTCGCCCTGGATCGCCTTCTAAAGCTGAAAGAAATCGTGCGCATACCTCGGCGCTACGAGCATTGCTCCCTGGGTGAATTTCGCCCGTTGACGCTATCCCAGACCCGCGCCCTGGGCGAAGCACAGAGGTTCGCCGAGCGGTTTCCAGAAGTTACCAGAGGGCTCTTCTTTTGCGGGCCGCCTGGGGTTGGCAAGACCCATCTGGCAGTAGCCATCGTGCAGGAGCTATTGCAAAGGTTTCATGAGGACCTCCTCTTTGTGGATTTTGAATCCCTCGCCTACAGACATGCGTGTCCAACGAGGGCAAGCCACAAAAGGGAGGATCTGGAATGGGGAAGGATGACGAGGGTTTCTCTTCTCATTCTCGACAATTTTGGACAGGACGCACCTTCGAGAGATATTGTCCGTATGACGGAAGAGCTTCTTCACGCGCGCCGGGTGCGAAAGAAGGCATCGATCTTTACAGGAGACGCGATACCCTCGCACGCGTCCTTTCCGCTTGGGCGGGCATGGAAACTCGAACACTCCCCGACTCAGAACTTGCTGTGTTCTCTTTCCGCGAACACGGTGATAGACCTGTTCGCCAGTGTCCGCGTAGTGCATCTGCACGGAGCGGATCACAGAAAACTGAGCTCCGACACGGAGGTTCTTTTTCAGAACCGGAACCTGAGAAAAACGTAGGGGCGACCCCGCGCGGCCGCCCGCGACTTCAAATTTTTTCACAGCTTCTCAAGCAACTGTAAGTCCATGATTTCATAAACACGGTAACGAAAAGGAAATCAACCGGGGGTGAGCGAAGCGAACCCCCGGGTAGAAGAGAAACAACGATACGCGCCCCGGCAGGCGTCGCAGGAACTCCCCGCGCTGCTGCCGGGGCGCATTCGTTTATTTGCAATATTCCCGGAGGTTCGCTTCGCTCACCCCGGCTAACCTCCCGGCGCCCTCCCCGAGCTTGTCTGCAAAATACGCTGCCGTATTTATGAAATCATGTACTTAAGTTAATTTGCATAAGGTAAAGACCCCGGCAAGGACGCAGGCATTCGGAGTTCAGGTTCCAGCCCGCTCGGAGAAGGCACTCTGAGCGGCCGCCTGAAGGCCGATCTCCAGACTCGGATTTTCACAGAAACTGTGGAAAACTAGGTGGAAATCAACTTTTTCGACATGGATAACATGTTGCTGCGGAAGAGGATCGTTCCTGTTTGCTTAAATTTTGTGCAGAGCGCCCGCCATTTGAAATCTCAAATCACTACTGTCCGGTTAAAGTATGGCCACCACCCCGGAAAAACATGACAGTCAAGTGTTTCCGCCGATTTCAGCCTGTGATCGATTTCAAATTTTTTGCGGCGATGGAACCGATCTATCTCCTTTGGAATCAATAAGCGAAATTCCGGAATCTGGTTCAACCGGACACTAGTGATCTCAAATTAGGGCTATGCACTTCATTCCCCTTGCGCGTTTCCGTAGCCGGCCGGGATTCGGCGTAGAAAGCCGCCGCATTTGGCTTCAGGTGGGCGAGTTCCTCTCGCAACACTCCGACCCAGGAAGCCGGATCGGCGGTTCGTTTCCGAGGCTCCTGCCGGGTTCAGGAGAATCAAGTGCATAGTCCTATTTCAAATTTGAGATTTCAATTACGTCTCTAGCTTGCCATTGATTGCGCGCCCGCCGAGGATGCGAGTGACGCAAGCCTCTCT
>WNGD01003619.1_pt1 | contig 15547 bp, 19 predicted proteins | sample 5400671 | NCBI WGS metagenome assembly WNGD01 (sample SAMN13153369, study PRJNA577476) | soil metagenome | isolation source: 40 cm soil or saprolite under grassland replicate 2 | place: USA:California | collected 2016-06-15 | reverse complement strand
TACGGCTCGGCGCAAGCCGGCATCGACTGCCTCGTCGTCATGTGGCCGTCGGCGAGCGCGCTGAAGATCGCGGCCACGCGGGCCTACGGCGCCGAGGTCGACCTTGAGGCGCCTGGGCCGCTCGAGGCCTTCGACCGTCTTCGCGAGCTGATCGACGAGACCGGGCGCACGCTCGTCCACGGCTTCGACGACCCGTTGGTGATCGCGGGGCACGGAACGCTCGGGCTCGAGCTCCTCGAGGACGTGCCCGATGCGAGTGCCATCCTCGTTCCGGCCGGAGGCGGAGGCCTCGTCTCCGGGATCGCGGCCGCGGTCGACCTGCGGATCGTCGCCGTCGAGCCCGAGCGCTCGCCCGCGCTCCACGAAGCGCTCGCGGCGGGGAAGCCCGTTACCGTGCATCCGGACTCGATCGCCGACGGCTTGAGCGCACCCTTCGCCGGCGAGCACTGCCTCGAGGTCTGTCGCGAGCGTGGGGTCGAGAGCGTGCTCGTCACCGAGGAAGAGATCGCCACTGCGATGCGGTTCCTCTACGCGCGTGCGAAGCTCGCGTGCGAGCCGGCCGGAGCAGTTGCCCTCGCCGCCCTCGCCGCCGGAAAAGTCCCGCTCGCAGCGGGTTCTTCGGTGGCCGTCGTCGTCTCAGGCGGGAACGTGGCCGCCCAAACGGCCGCTGCTATCCTGAGTTCAAATGAAGGCCGACATTCATCCTGAGTACGTCCTCGCGACAGTTCGCTGCTCCTGCGGCAACGAGTTCCAGACGAGGTCGACCAGGCCCGAGCTGCACGTCGAGATTTGCTCGAACTGCCACCCGTTCTACACGGGCAAGCAGAAGCTCGTCGACACCGGCGGCCGCGTGGAGCGCTTCCAGCGCCGGCTCGAGAAGGCCGGCGGCGCCCGCCGCGGCTAGCTAACCATGAGCTCAACCATCGGAGGACAAGCCGTCCTCGAGGGCGTGATGATGCGCGGGCCCTCGAACTGGGCCGTCGCGGTGCGCAAGCCAAACGGAGCGATTGCGGAGGTCTGCCGCCCGATCGCCTCGCCCATGGCTCGGCACCGGCTGTTCAGGCTGCCGATCATCCGCGGGGTCGTCGCCCTGGGCGAGTCGCTTGCGATCGGCTTCCGCGCGCTTTCGATCTCTGCTCAGTACGCGGCACAGGAGGAAGGCGCCGAGCACGAGGAGGTTTCAACGGAGCTCTCGCGCGGTGCACTCTTCTTCGCCTTCGCGGTCGCGATCGTGTTCGCCGTTCTCCTCTTCAAGGTCACGCCCGCGTTGATCACGAACTGGCTCCCGATCAAGGGCACCGGTTGGTTTGTGATCGTCGAGGGCGCGATCCGAGTGACGATCTTCGTCGTCTACCTGACCCTGATCTCGCTCCTGCCCGACCTGCGCCGCGTTTTCCAGTACCACGCTGCAGAGCACAAGGTGATCAATGCCTACGAGGCCGGCGAGGAGCTCGAGCCCGAGCGTGTGCAGCGGTTCAGCCTGATCCACCCGCGCTGCGGCACCGCCTTTCTGCTCTGGGTGATGGTGATCGCGATCTTCGTCTTCGCCTTCTTCGGCCGCCCCGCCTGGTACTGGCTGATCGCGACCCGGGTCCTGCTCCTGCCCGTGATCGCCGGGATTGCCTACGAGCTGATCCGCTTCGCCGGCAAGCACTCGCACAACCGCGTGCTGATGACGCTGCTCGCGCCCGGCCTATGGCTGCAGCGGCTGACGACTCGCGAGCCCTCGCTCGACCAGCTCGAGGTCTCGATCCGCGCTCTGCGCGAGGTGCTGAAGCTCGAGGACCGCGCCGCGCCCGGGGCCGAGCGGGTCGAGGTGATGGCCTAACTCCGCGATGGCCGGGATCGACGGACTGGTGGACGAGCTCGAGCGCTCCTACCGAGAGGCGCAGGAGCGGATGTCCGACCCCGCCGTCTACAACGACCACCGCGAGGCCGCCGACGCAGGCCGGCGCCTGAAGGAGCTCGAGGGGCCGCATAAGCTCGCGCTGCAGTGGCTCGAAACGCGGGACGACCTCGAGGCGGCCCGCGGCGACGCCGAGCTGGCCGAGCTCGTCGAAGAGTCCGAGCGAAAGCTCGAACAGCTCGAAGAGGAGCTGAAGCTCGCGCTCGTCGAGACCGACCCCGCCGACTCGAAGGACGTGATCATTGAGATCCGCTCCGGCGCCGGCGGCGACGAGGCGGCGCTATGGGCGCGCGACCTCTTCGGCATGCTCACGCGCTATGCCGAGCGCCGCGGCTTCAAGTGGGAGCAGCTCGAGACGAATCCAAACGAGGGGGGCGGCTTTCAGAAGATCAGCTTCGCGGTCAAGGGCGACGGGGCGTATTCGATCTTCAAGTGGGAGGGCGGCGTTCACCGTGTTCAGCGCGTTCCGGAGACCGAGTCGCAGGGACGCATCCACACCTCGACCGCAACAGTGGCCGTGATGCCCGAGGCCGAAGAGGTTGAGATCGAGCTGAACGACAACGACCTCAAGATCGACGTCTACCGCTCGACCGGGCCGGGCGGACAGAGTGTCAATACGACCGACTCCGCCGTGCGGATCACCCACCTGCCCACGAACATCACCGTCGCGATGCAGGACGAGAAGTCGCAGCTTCAGAACAAAACGAAGGCGCTGCGGGTACTGCGCGCGCGGCTGTACGAGGCCGAGCGGGCCAAGCGGGCGGCTGAGCAGGCCGCGACACGCCGCTCGCAGATCGGCTCCGGCGAGCGCGCGGAGAAGATCCGCACCTACAACTACCCGGAGAGCCGCGTGACCGACCACCGCGTCCACCTGACCCAGCACAAGCTCGACAAGATCGTCAAAGAGGGCGAGCTCGACGAGTTCACCGAGGCGTTGACCGCAGAAGACCGGCGGCGGGCTCTCGAGACCGCTGACGTGTGACCGTCGGCGAGGTCTTGCGCCGCGCGAGCGGCTACCTGAAGGAGCGGGGCGTCGAGAATCCGCGGCTCGACGCGGAGCTCTTGCTCGGCAAAGCGCTGGGCCGTTCTCGACTCGATCTCTACCTCGAGCACGAACGGCAGTTGAACGAGACAGAGCTTGCCGCGTGCCGGGAGCTCGTCGAGCGCCGGGGGAAGCGCGAGCCGCTCGCCTATGTGCTGGGGGAGTGGGGCTTCCGCCGCCTGACGATCAAGGTCGACCGTCGTGTGCTCGTTCCGCGTCCCGAGACGGAGGTGGTCGCCGGGCGGGCGCTGGAGCTCCTCGAGGGCCTCGACCATCCGCGGGTGCTCGACCTCGGGACCGGAAGCGGCGCGATCGCGCTGGCGATCGCCGACGAGCGCCCCGACGCACGCGTGACCGGAATCGACAGCTCCGCCGATGCGCTCGCGGTCGCGCGCGAGAACGCCGAGCGTCTCGGCCTTGACGTCGAGCTGCGGGAGGGGGGCTTCGAGGTCGCCGAGGAAGGCTGGGACCTAGTCGTGTCGAACCCGCCCTACGTGGCAGCGCAGGAGCTCGAAGGGCTCCAGCCGGAGGTTCGCCGTGAGCCCGCCGAGGCTCTCGTCGGCGACGGCCTGCACGGAGAGATCGCGCGCCGGGCCCGAACGAGCTGGCTCGTGCTCGAGGTCGGCGACGGACAGGCGCAGGCCGTGGTGCAGGAGTTAGAGAACGCCGGCTACGAGGCCATTAGGATCACAGAGGACCTGACCGGCACGGACCGAGTCGTGGAGGGACGATGGAGTCGCTGAGAGCTTCAGGCGCCACCTCGTCGACAGTCGAGGAGACCGTCGAGGCGCTGCGCCGCGGCGAGCCGGTGGTGCTGCCCACGGACACCGTCTACGGGCTCGCCGCGATGCCGTACCGCGAGGACGTCGTCCAGCGCCTGTACGAGCTCAAGGGCCGGGACGCCTCGCAGGCGATGGCGATCGTTGCGGTCAGCATCGAGCTCCTGTTCGAGTGCATCCCGGAGCTGCGCGGTCGCACGGGCACGGTCGCACGCGCGCTCCTACCCGGGCCGTTCACGCTCGTCGTCCCGAACCCGGCGCGCCGGTACCGGTGGCTGACGGGCTCGAGCCCGGGAACGCTCGGCGTACGGGTGCCGGAGCTCACCGGACCCGCCCTCGCCGTGCTCCAGGCGGTCGGAGCGGTTGCGGCGACGAGCGCGAACCTGCCGGGCGGCACTGACCCCGCGCGTCTCGGAGACGTTGCCGAGGAGCTTCGTGCCGGCTGCGGAGCAGCGCTCGACGGCGGGGAGCTGCCGGGGAAGCCGTCCACCGTGATCGACCTGACCCCGACCGGACCGCGTGTGATCCGAGAAGGCGTCGTCCCCGAGGCCGAAGCGCTCGCCTTGGTCGCTAGCGCCTCGTAGCAGACCAGAAGACGACGTGAGCCGGCCGCGGACGACAGATGTGCGACCCACGAGGCCAAGCGTAGAACGTCTGAACCCAACTTGTAAATCGTGTTGATGGCTCCGACCGAGGTCGGAAGCAACCGTCCGCGCGAGTAGCATCCAGGGACCCGATCGAGGAGCGACCCGCATGGCCGTCGCCCAGGAAACGATGCAGCATCTCCGGACCGCCGGGCTCACGGAGGTCGATCCCGACATCGCCGAGCTGCTCGGCCGCGAGCTGGAGCGCCAGCGCGGCCAGCTCGAGCTGATTGCGTCTGAGAACTTCACGTGGCCGAGCGTGCTCGAGGCCACGGGCAGCGTGCCGACGAACAAGTACGCCGAGGGCTACCCGGGGCGCCGCTACTACGGCGGCTGCGACGTCGTCGACGAGATCGAGCAGACGGCGATCGACCGTGCAAAGTCCCTCTTCAACGCCGAGCATGCAAACGTCCAGCCACACGCGGGGGCCCAGACGAACATGGCCGTCTACCTCGCCACGCTGAAGCCGGGAGACACGATCCTCTCGCTCGAGCTCTCGCATGGAGGCCACCTGACCCACGGCCTGAAGGTCAACTTCTCGGGGCGCCTCTACACAATCGTCCACTACGGCGTCTCGCGCGAGACAAATCTCGTCGACTACGACGAGGTGCTGCACCTGGCCAAGGAGTCCAAGCCGAAGCTGATCATCTGCGGGGGTTCCGCTTACCCGCGCACGGTCGAGACCGACCGCTTCCGAGAGATCGCGGACGAGGTCGGCGCGCTTCTGCTGTGCGACATGGCGCACTTCGCCGGGCTCGTCGCCGCCGGGTTGCATCCGAACCCGGTCGAGCACTGCGACTTCGTCACCTCGACGACGCACAAGACGCTGGCCGGGCCGCGCGCCGGCTTCATCCTCTGCCGCGAGGAGCATGCCCAGTCGATCGACCGGGCGGTTTTCCCCGGCATGCAGGGCGGCCCGCTCATGCACACGATCGCGGCCAAGGCGACCTGTTTCCGGATCGCTGCGAGCGACCCGTTCCGTGACTACCAGCGGCAGGTCCGCGCGAACGCCGACGTGCTCGCAGAGACACTCCAGGAGGGCGGCCTCGACGTGCTCACCGGCGGTACGGACACGCATCTGCTTCAGGTAGACCTGCGCTCGACCGACTGGTCGGGCAAGGACGCGGAGGAGCGCCTTGACGAGGTCAAGCTCACCGTCAACCGGAACACGGTGCCGTTCGACGAGCGCCCGCCGACCGTCGCCTCCGGAATCCGGATCGGGACGCCCGCGGCGACGATGCGCGGGCTCGACGAGGAGGATTTCCGCGAGGTCGGTCGGATCATCGCCGGCGCGCTCGGCGACTCACCGGACCTCCGGGCGCTGCGGGGCCGCTCCGAGGCGATCTGCGAGAAGCGGCCGCTCTACGCGGGCTTCCGCGGCTTCCCAACGTACGTGGCGTGAGCACGGAGGTCGCCACCGAGCGGCGGCTGACGGTCGTTGCGCACCCGCTCGTCCAGCACAAGCTCTCCTACCTGCGCGACAAGGACACGCCGACCGTCCACTTCCGCAAGCTCGTCAACGAGGTGACGACGCTGCTCGTCTACGAGGCGACGAAGGACTTTCCGACCGAGGACATCGAGATCGAAACGCCGCTCGAGCGGGCGACCGTGCCGCGGATCTCAGGCAAGAAGGTCGCGGTGTGCCCCGTGCTGCGCGCCGGGATGGGGATGCTCGACGGCGTCCTCTCGCTCGTCTCGGGCGCGCGCGTCGGATTCATCGGCCTCTACCGGGACGAGGAGACGCTCGAGCCCGTCCAGTACTACGTCAAGCTCCCGAGTGATCTCGACCAGCGTGACGTGATCGTGCTCGACCCGATGCTCGCGACCGGGAACTCGAGCGCCGCGGCTGTCTCGCTCGTCAAGGAAGGCGGAGCCCGCTCGGTGATCCTCGTGGCGCTCGTCGCCGCGCCCGAGGGGATCGACCGTCTGCACAGCGACCATCCCGACGTCCATGTCGTCTGCGCGGCCGTCGACCGCGGCCTCGACGAGCGCGGGTTCATCGTGCCCGGTCTCGGTGACGCGGGCGATCGGCTCTACGGGACGAAATGACGCTTCGGACGCTCGAGAACCACCTCGAGGTGCTCTACGGAGCGGGTCTCGCACTCGTTGTCGTCATCCTGCTGACCCCCGCGGTGGGGGGGATGGCGCGCCTGCTCGGTGTCGTCGACGCGCCCGGAGGCCGGCGGCTCAACCGCCGTCCGATCCCACGGCTCGGCGGCCTTGCCCTCTTCTTTGGGATCTTCGTGCCGGCGCTCGCCTTTCTGCATCTTGGCCGCGAGCCCCGTGGCCTGCTGCTGGGCGCGGCCGTGGCGACGACGGTCGGGGCGATCGACGACTTTCGCGGCCTCGTCTGGTGGCAGAAGCTCGCCGGACAGTTCACTGCGGCCGGGATCGCCGCCGGGTTCGGAATCTGGGTCCACCGGTTCACGTTTCCCGTCGTGGGCGTGCACTCGCTGCCGCCCTGGCTCGGGATCGGGCTGACCGTGCTCTGGATCGTCGCGATCATGAACATGGTCAACTTCCTCGACGGGATGGACGGTCTCGCGGCGGGCGTCTGCGCGATCTCGGGAGCGACCTTCACGGTGATCGCCCTCTCGCTGGGGCGGCCGAACCCGGCGATCATGACCGCGGTCGTCTGCGGCGCTTGCCTGGGCTTCTTGCGGCACAACTTCTATCCCGCGCGGATCTTCATGGGTGACTCGGGCGCCATGCTGCTGGGGTTCGTGCTGGGCGCGGTCTCGATCCAGGGGCTCCTGAAAACGGCCGCCTTGGCGACGCTCCTCTTCCCACTTCTGATCCTGGCCGTGCCGATCATCGACACGTCCTTCGTCGTCGCGAAGCGGCTCAAGTACCGTCAGCCGGTCTACGTCGCCGACCGCTTCCACCTGCACCACCGGTTCGTGAACATCGGCTTCTCGCAGCGGCGCGCGGCGGTCTACATGTGGAGCTGGTGCGCGATCCTCGCAGCGGCGGCGCTCGTGACGCGCTTCGTCCCGATCCACAGGCACGGGGTCTGGCACGTGTGGCCGGGCGTGGCGGCCGGCGCGACGGCGCTCGCCGCGCTCGCCGCCTCGTTGTACATGGTCTACCTGCTCGAGATCGTCAAGCTCGCCAATCCGCGCATCCGCCGCCGCGAGGCAGAGATCAGAGAGCGCCGGACGGCGTGAACACCCTGGGGCGACGCTGGGTGATCGCGGGCCTGGTGGCGCTCCTCTTCGCAGCGGCCTTGCTCGGGTTCCTCGCCGGGGTCCTCGCGGAGCGCGCGCACGAGGAACCCGAGGGGCACACGTCCACCGCAGCTCGGTCCGCGCAGGGCTAATATAAGCCTAACCTCCGAGAAACCGGCTCAGAAGCTCGTTGTAGCCCGGCGCGCGGGAGATACCGTGGCCCGCGCCGGGAAGCACCGCACGCTCGGCTCCGAGCCGGTTCTCGAGCATTTCGCAGACTGCGTCGAACGCGGCGTGATGCGCGCCCGAGATGACGAGCTTGGGGAAGGCCGTAGCGGCCAGCTCATCCAGCGGCGGTTCCGCTTCCCAGGGACCGCGCTCGGCCTGGGTCGCGCGCGTCGCCGCCTCGACGTCGGCCGGGAGTGGGCTCGGCGGCTCGAAGGGGCTGCCGACCGTCCGGAGGAACTTGCGCAGAAACAGCTCCGGTTCGAGGTCGGCCGCCCAGAGGCGCTTGGACGCAGCCACGAACGTGTCGACCTCGCGGTTCCCGCGTACGAGGGCGAAGGCGGGCGGCTCGGAGACCGCCAGGGACCGCACAGCTTCTGGATGGTTTGCAGCGATGAAAAGCGAGATCACGCCGCCGTAGGAATGGCCGACCAGATCTGCGCCGTCCTCGAGCAGCGGCGCGAGCTCCTCCGCCTGGCGCTCGAAGTCGATCCGCTCGAGCGGCGGGTTCGGCGGATAGCCGCTCCTCGTCGGGATCACGAGCCGGAAGCGCTCCGCGAGGGGGAGCTGTGCAGACCACGCCGCCGAGCCGCTGCTTCCGCTGCCGTGGACGAGGAGAACGCGCGGGCCCTGGCCCAGCTCCTCGACGTGAAGCGTGCTCATCGCGCGATCCTAAACCGTGAACAAAGTCGAGCAGTTTTCGCAGACCCAAGCCGTTTTGGGCTGTCACAAGCTCGACCTTCGCTTTGTTATGCTCGCGGCGCATGGAACCCGCTCCCCGGTCGCCCTTTCAACCCGCCGGAGCGGGCGCATTGCTCGGCGGAACGACCGCTGCGGCGAGCGGGATCGGTGCCCTCGTCGGCTGGGCCGCAGGGAACGTCGGCTACGGCATCCTCGGCGGCGCGATCGCCGGGGTCCCCGCAGGCGTTACCGCCGTCTACTTCCGCTACCGGGACGCGTTCTGATGAAGGTCGGGATCCTCGGCGCACCGCGGCCCGAGCCAAGCCGCCTCTTGCCGGCACTCGCCGGCGGCCTGGTCGTCGCCGTCGCGCTTCCCGTCTTTCTCGCGGCCGGCTGGCGGCTCACGGGCTGGGTGATCGCGGCCGTGCTCTGGGCCGGCGCGCAGGCGCTCGGTCTCTTGCTGGCGCGCTTCCGGCCCGGCGCCGATAACCTCGCCGCCTCAGGCGTGCTGGCGTTCGGGATGATGTTCAGAGTGCTCGCGGTGATGGTCGTGCTCGTGGCCGTCGCGTCCTCGAACGCGCACGTCGCGCTGGCCGCAGCCGCTGTCTACGCGCTCGCCTACACGGCAGAGCTCGGGCTCTCAGTTGCCGGCTACTTCGGCCAAGAGCCGACGCTGTGAGGCGCGCTCTCCTCGCCATCTCGCTCTTTGCGCTGGCCCTCCCGAGCCAGGCACTTGCGCGCGGGAAGTTCGACCCGTCGACCGAGTTCGAGCAGCACACCTGGGTTTCCATCCACCTCGGCCCGCTCGACCTCTCGATCACGAAAGCCGTCGCGTACCTGCTGCTTGGCGCGGCGCTCACGATCCTGCTTGGGCTCGTGCTGATGCGCGGGAAGACGCTCAACCGGCGACGAACGGTTGGCGAGCAGATCTACGAGATCGCCCAGGTCCAGGTCGCCGAGCAGGGCCTGCCTTCGAAGGCGATCGGTCGCTGGTTCCCGTACGTCGCCAGCCTGATGCTCTTCATCTGGGTCGTGAACATGCTGGGCTTCATCCCGCTGCCGCTGACCGGGGAGACGTGGCACGGAATCCCGGTCTGGGGCATCTATGCAGCGACCTCGTCGCTCTCGGTCACGCTAGCCCTCGCGCTCATGACCTTCGTCTTCACGCACATCGAGGGCATCCGCTGGAACGGGCCGATCCGCTATTTCAAAAGCTGGATCCCGGACGTGCCCAAGGTGATGCTCCCGCTGATCGTCCCACTCGAGATCCTCGGTCAGTTCATGCGTCTGATCTCGCTCAGCGTCCGTCTCTTCGCCAACATGCTCGCGGGCCACATGCTGATCCTCACGTTTATCGGCCTGATGTTCGTGCTCCAGTCCGTCGCCCTGGCCGTGGTCAGCGTTCCCGCCGCGACCGTCTTCTACCTCTTCGAGGTGATCATCGTCGTCTCGATCCAGGCGTTCATCTTCTCCGCCCTCTCCGCCATCTACATCGGCTCGGCGATCGAGCCGGAACACCACTAGGAGGTTCCCATGCTCCACACGGTTCTCGCCGCGTCCGACACAGTCAAAGCGGGCAAGGCGATCGCCCTCGCGCTCGGCATCGGTCTCGGCTCGCTCGGTGCCGGCGTCGGCATCGGAAACATCTTCGGCTCGATGATCCAGTCGGTCGCGCGCCAGCCCGAGCTCCGCGGTGAGCTCCAGGGCATCCAGTGGCTCGGCTTCGCCTTGACCGAGGCGGTCGTCTTCTACGGCCTGATCGGCGGCCTATTGGCATACGTCCTCGTCTGATGCTTGCCAGCAACGCCCTGATCAAAGTCGTCCCGGGTCTGATGATCTGGACGATCCTGTGCTTTGCGATCGTGGTCTTCGTGCTGAAGCGCTACGCCTTCGGCCCGATTCAAAAAGCGATCGACGAACGGCGGGAGCGCATCCGGCAGGCCCTCGAAGAGGCGGACCGTGCACGCGAGGAAGCACGGAAGCTCCTGGAGGAGCACAAGAAGCTGATCGCGAGCGCGCGTGGCGACGCAGAGGAGATCCTGGCCGAGGCGCGGCGCGTCTCCGAGGCTCAGCGCGCGCGCGTGAAGGAAGAGACCGAAGCCGACCGCCAGCGCCGCCTCGAGGAGACGAAGCGCCAGATCGAGGCCGAGACACGCCGGGCGCTGGAGCAGATTCGCGCGGAGGTCGCCGAGCTCACGATCGTGGCCGCGAGCAAGGTCACGGGCAAGGTGCTCGACAAGTCCGACCACAAGCGCCTGATCGCAGAAGCGGTCGGGGAGCTCGACTTCTCGGCGCTGGAGGCAAGCGAGCGGTAATGGCGACGGTGGCGAGCATGTACGCACAGGCCCTGCACGAGGCCGCGAAGGAGCGCGGTCGCGTCAAGCGGGTCCGGAAGGATCTCGCCGACTTCGCCGCTGCGGCGCGCGAGGTGCCTGAGCTGCGCGAGCTCCTGCGCAACCCCCAGGTCGATCCGCGCGCGAAGGCGGCTGCCCTCGGCGACCTGCTGAAAGAGGCCGACGAGCTCGTCCGCAACTTCCTGCTGCTACTCGCCGAGAAAGGCCGTAGCGCGGAGCTCGACGAGATCGCCCGCGAGTTCGAGCGTCTCGTCGAGGCCGAGGAGGGCGTCGTCCGCCTCGAGCTGACGACCGCGTACGAGCTTTCCGACAAGGAGGCAAACGCGCTGGTCAAAGGAATTGAGAAAGAAAGCGGTCGCCCGATCGTCGCGAGCCGCCACGTTGACCCTGACCTCATCGGCGGCATCGTCGTGAAAGCCGGCTCACTCCGAGTGGACTCCAGCATCAGGGGCCGATTGGAGCAGCTGCGCCGCGACCTCGTGAACAGATGAATGTGCTTGGAATCCCTACAAATGCGCGCGGAGCCGGGCTGTGCCCGGCGGGAGCCCAACAGCGGTCAGTGAAAGAGGGAGGTGAAGGAGGGGGTCCGTGGGGGAACCCTGGGTTCCCCCACGATCTATGAAGCTACGACCAGAAGAGATCGCCTCGATCCTGAAGAAGCGCATCGAGGAGTACGACGTCGACACCAATCTCGACGAGGTCGGCACCGTCCTGCAGCTGGGCGACGGAATCGCCCGCGTCTACGGGCTCGAGAACGCTGTTGCGATGGAGATGCTCGACCTCGAGCACGGCGTCACCGGCCTCGCCTTCAACCTCGAGGAGGACAACGTCGGCACCGCACTCTTCGGCGACTGGGACAGAGTCAAAGAGGGTGACCCCGTCCGCCGCACAGGGCGCGTGGCGAGCGTGCCCGTGGGGGAGGCGCTGATCGGCCGGATCGTCAATCCACTCGGCGAACCGCTCGACGGTCGCGGGCCGATCGACGCCGAGGAGACGCGGCCACTCGAGTTCAAGGCGCCCGGCGTCGTCCAGCGGCAGCCCGTGAAGGAACCGCTTCAGACCGGGCTCAAGGCGATCGACTCGATGATCCCGATCGGCCGCGGGCAGCGCGAGCTGATCATCGGCGACCGCACGACCGGGAAGACCGCGATCCTGATCGACACGATCCTGAACCAGCGCGGCGAGGATGTGATCTGCGTCTACGTCGCGATCGGGCAGAAGGCGTCGACCGTCGCGCAGGTCTACGAGCGCCTCCAGGACGCCGGCGCGATGGACTACACGATCATCGTCACGGCGCCGGCCTCCGAGGCGGCGCCGATCAAGTGGATGGCCCCCTACGCGGGTGCGGCCATGGGTGAGCACTTCCTCTACTCGGGGCGCCACGCGCTCTGCATGTACGACGATCTCTCCAAGCACGCCGACGCCTACCGTCAGATGTCGCTGCTGCTGCGCCGTCCGCCGGGCCGCGAGGCCTTCCCGGGAGACGTCTTCTACCTGCACTCGCGCCTGCTCGAGCGCGCCGTCAAGCTGAGCGACGAGCTCGGCGGCGGCTCGCTGACCGCGCTGCCTGTAATCGAGACTCAGGCCGGCGACGTCTCGGCCTACATCCCGACGAACGTGATCTCGATCACGGACGGCCAGATCTTCCTCGAGTCGGAGCTCTTCTACTCGGGCGTGCGTCCGGCGATCAACGTCGGCATCTCGGTCTCACGCGTGGGCGGCAACGCTCAGACGAAGGCGATGAAGAAGGTCGCAGGACGGCTTCGCCTCGAGCTGGCGCAGTACCGCGAGCTCGAGGCCTTCGCGCAGTTCGGCTCCGAGCTCGACCCGCAGACGCAGCGCACGCTCGCCCTGGGCGAGCGAATGGTGGCGACGCTGAACCAGCGCCAGTACCAGCCCTGGCCGATGGAGGAGCAGGTCATCGCGATCTACGCGGGGATCAACGGCTATCTCGACGAGATTCCCGTGGCACAGGTGCCGCGCTTCCAGGAGGAGCTGCGCGAGCATCTGAAAGCGGAGAAGTCGATCCTCGAGGAGATCCGCAAGACGAAAGACCTCTCCGATGAGCTCGAGAAGAAGCTCAAAGCCGAGCTCGAGAAGTTCGTCAAGGGCTTCAACGTCGAGACCGAGGAAAGTCTGGTCGCGTAAGTGGCTCCTCCAGCGACATCCAGCGGCCTCTGGCGCGCGATAGGCGGCGCCGCGCGGCGTCCTCAGTCGCGCCCGTACTTTTCAAGTACGAGCGCTCCCTGCGTCCTTGCTCGGCTTGCTTCTCGCACCCCAGAGCCTCGCCGACGCCACCGGAGGAGCCACTGATGGCCTCGGTTCAGGACATCAAGCGGCGGATCCGCTCGGTCCGCAACACGCGCAAGATCACCAAGGCGATGGAGCTCGTCGCCGCCGCGAAGCTGCGCAGAGCCGAGGCGAGGATCGAGGCGATGAGGCCGTATGCAGACCGGATGACGGAGCTGATGGTCGGCACGGCCCGGGCCAGCTCCTCCGTCCGTGGCCTGCCTCTGCTGCAGCGCAGAGAGGTGAGCACGGTCGCGGTCGTGCCGCTGACCGGAGACCGCGGGCTCGCCGGTGCCTTCAATGCGCAGGTGCTTCGCCACGCGTTTGCGCTCGGGCGCTCCGCACGCGACGAGGGAAGCGACGTCCGCTGGCTCGTCTCCGGCAAGAAGGGGCGCTCGACGCTCCGGTTCCGCGGCCACGACGTTCTCCAGGCCTGGGCCGGTTTCAGCGACGCGCCCGCCTATGCGGACGCCGCAGCGATCGCCAACCGGCTCGCCGAGCTGTACGCCTCGGGCGAGGTCGACCGCGTGGTCGTCGTCTATAACCACTTCGAGTCGGCGCTCGTCCAGCGCGTCGTGGAGCAAGACGTGCTCCCGATCCCGGAGCAGGTGCTCGAGTCAGGAGACGACGCAAAGCAGGACGCCCTGCGCGGCGACTTCATCTACGAGCCCGAGCCGGAGCAGATCCTCGAGCGCCTGCTTCCGGTGTACGTCGAGACAGAGCTCTATCGCGCCCTCCTGGAGTCGGCCGCCTCCGAGCAAGGTGCGCGCATGACCGCGATGAGAAACGCCTCGAAGAACGCGGGCGAGCTGATCGATCGCCTGACCCTGGACATGAACCGAGCCCGCCAAGCGGAGATCACCCAGGAGATCCTCGAAGTAGTGGCCGGCGCAGACGCCCTAACGCAGTAGCCCGCTAACTGGGGCGACGGCGGCTGGCCGCCGGAGGCGGGCTTTGCCCGCCGGGAGGCCAACCAACACCAAGAACCTCTGCCGAAACCCGCGAGCGACGGCTCCTGAACCGCCTGCACCGAGCAGCCGCTCGAAAGGAGGGGGCTCGCGGGTGAACCAGGGGTTCCCTCGCGCCCGAACCACGAAAGCGCGAGCTGGAACTAACAAAGACGACAATTCCGTCGTCTTTGGAGTAACAGCGGGCGCGGTGTCCCGTTATGCTTTCTGGCTAACCAGTGGCTTCCGATCAGCAACGCGAAGTTCTCTCAGCTGGCGCGGGACTGGCTGGAACGGTTGCGGTCGAGTCGGGGCCTGAGCTAGGCGAAATCCAGGCCGTCCGGGCTCGCGGCTACTGGGAACAGGTCTGGCGGCGGTTCCGGCGGGACAAGGCCGCGATTGCGGGCGGCGTCTTCATCATCTTTCTCTTCTTGATGGCCTTCGTCGGCGCGCCGATCGCGGCGCACCTACTCGGGCACGGTCCAAACGACAACTTCACCGGCTCGGCGGTCAGAAACTTCCTCCCGGTGGGGCCTTGGACCCACGTGATCAGCTCTGACGGCGGCTACTGCACCGGTGCGAGCTGCCACCACACGCTCCTGATCCTCGGTGCGGATTCGACCCTCGGCCGGGACGAGTTCCTGAGGATCCTCTACGGCGCGCAGGTCTCGCTCGAGGTCGCGATCGGCGCGACGATCATCGGTATGTTCGTTGGGGTTCTCATGGGCGCGATGGCCGGCTTCTTCGGGGGCTGGATCGACACGATCATCTCGCGGATCACCGAGATCACGATGGCTTTCCCCGTGCTCCTCTTCGTCGTCGCGCTCGCCAGCACCGTCGGCGACCGCCTCAACACAATCACCTTCGGCGTGGTCGGGCAGGGTGTGGTCACGCTCGTCGTCGTGATCGGAGCATTCGGCTGGTACTACCCGGCACGCATCATCCGCGCGCAGGTGCTGTCGCTGCGCGAGAAGGAGTTTGTCGAGGCGGCCCGGATGGTGGGAGCAAGCGACTGGCGGATCATCCGCTCGCACCTGCTGCCGCACCTCGTCGCACCGATCATCGTCTACTCGACGCTGATCGTCGCCAGCAACATCCTGCTCGAAGCGGGCCTCTCCTTCCTCGGGATCGGCATTCCGCTCGGCACGCCGAGCTGGGGGAACCTGCTCTCGAGCGGTCCGGACTACTACCGGACCGTGCCACTGATCATGGTCTGGCCGGGCCTGGCCGTTCTGATGGCAACGCTCGCCTTCAACCTCCTGGGCGACGGCCTGCGCGACGCGTTCGATCCGCGTGCAACGCGCTAGTTCTGCGGTTTTCCGCACTAACTAAGTCTTCGCCAGAACGTCTCAGTTCTCAGGATGCACTAGCGCCCTGGGCTGGCCGCGTGCTGGCTCTCCCCATTTGAAAGGAGTCCAATGCGAAGAAGGCTCTCGTTCTCCGTCGCCGCCCTGGCGATCGGAGCAAGCCTGCTCGTCGCGGCGGGACTCGCCAGTCCGGCATCGAGCAAGCC
>WNGD01003615.1_pt1 | contig 15550 bp, 19 predicted proteins | sample 5400671 | NCBI WGS metagenome assembly WNGD01 (sample SAMN13153369, study PRJNA577476) | soil metagenome | isolation source: 40 cm soil or saprolite under grassland replicate 2 | place: USA:California | collected 2016-06-15 | reverse complement strand
CGCCTTCGCCCGCTGGATGCGCGTCGGCGAGGCCGACATCGCCAAGCAGATGGGCCTCGAGCCGCCGCTCACGCCGGCGCTCGTGGGGGCGGCGGTGGTGCGCATCCTGACCGACGCCGCCTGCGCGGGCGAGGTGGGGTTCGTGGCGGCGGCCCCGCCCGCGCCCGTCGTCATCGGCGCGCTCGGGTGTGCCACCGCTCGCCGGTAGCGTCACGTGTCCAGGGGCCGCCGTCGGCTGCGGCGCGACGGGTAGTCGGGTCACGGCTCGCCGGATCGGATTACGAAGAGCTTGGTGATGACAGGCCCGGCAACCACCGATGCACGCGCGACCGATAGGTCTGGTAGTCCGCACCGAAGAGGCGGCTCAGCGTGGGCTCCTCGTACGCTACCACGAACAGGTGCGTGCTGCCGCCAAAAAGCAGCACGTAACCGAGGAGCGCCAGAGAGCGGTAGACGATGGCCGCGCCGCCCAGCGCCAGAACTGCACCAATGTACATCGGGTTCCGGACGAAGTGGTACGGCCCACGCACGACCAGCCTGCGCGGCGGGTCGAAGGGCGCGGGCGTGCCCTTGCCGACAACGACGAATGTGAAGATGGACCAGATAGCCATTACTGCACCACCGACCGAAACCATTGCACCGACGAGCTCGATTGGCCCGAACGCGGCCGGTCGCACCACCCCGGACCAGGCGAGGACACGGGCCGGCAGGAAGACCAGCAACAGTCCGATGAAGAGCGTCGAATAGGTCGCCGCACGGACTAGGACAAACATACGCGCCTCCGCCAGCAGACTGGGTGCAGCGACGAGTGTCACGCCTTGTCTCCCGAACCCTTGAGCACCTGCTGGAGTCGATACCGCCGGATCCCGGTGAGCGAGCCCGTAGCTTCGAAAAGCTCGACACGTGACCCAACCACGGTGACTGCACCGATTGGGTTCGTGGCATGAGCGATACCGTCGGTGTCCAGTCGCACGGTAACGCCGTACCGCACTGACGATTCATCGGCGTCTGTATCAAACATGAGTACCGTGCCTCTAACGAATCGGGTGTGTCGCGGGACCGACATGTCGAGCAACCAAAGCGGCAGGAGCGTCAACACCAAGAGGGCCAAGCCGAGGAGCAGTCGGTCGCCGCGGCGGGCGGTTTTCGTGTCGGCTCGGGGAAACGTCGACTCGCTCATCGGCACCATCTAACGGATCGGCCCATCAGCCGCCCGCCTCGACGAGCCGGTGAGCCGGAGCCCGCGACGCAGACTCGCAGCCAACGAAGCGGTCCGTCAAGGCAGCGCGGGCGGGGCGGCTGCATAGGGCAGGTTAGACCCCTACGCGGCGAGTTCGATGATGTGGGCATCACAACGCCCGGAGGCAAGGACGAGCTGGGCGACCGCGACGGGCAGAGAAAAACGCCGGGGGCCGGCGCTGCCTGGGTTGACGAAGAGAACGCTTTTGCGTTCTTCGACAAACGGCCGGTGGGAGTGGCCGGAAAGCACTGCTGTGAACCCCGCGGCCGCCGGCTCGAGACTGAGCTCTCCGAGGTCATGAATGACGTAGAGGATGTAACTCCCCACCTCGATCACGTCGTCGGTGGGCAACTCGACGGCCCATGGACCCTTGTCGTTGTTACCTCGGACGGCGCGAACGGGGGCGACGGCCCGAAGCGCGTCCAGCACCGCTGGAGCTCCGATGTCTCCGCAATGGACGATGAGATCGGATCCGCGAAGCCGATCGACAGCCTCAGGCCGCACGAGACCGTGGGTGTCAGAGATCACACCGACAACGTGCCGCTGCGATTTGGTACCTGAGGGTTCCATGACCGTCCCCTGCGCAGACACTATCCCCAAAAGATACCCGTCGGATCCGCTGCTACCTCGTCCAGCAACGTCTCGAACCGCGCGGCCGCTGGCAAACTCTGGTACGTGTGCCAGCGCAGATCGCGGTGCTGGCAGTACAGCCGCCACGACCTCCGGGTCTCGACATATTTGAACTTCGCGACTGACATCTCGCGCCACTCGTGAGGCGCTTGAAATGCCGGCCGCTCCTCGAACAGAACGACTTCGCCGCCCTTGACTCGGAAGCCGAGTCGCACCTCGTCGCGGATAGCGGCCGGGACACGCGCATCGCAGAACGCTGCGAGGCGCTTGCTCACCTGAGCCCGCTGTATCTCGGACAGTGCCACCCGATCGGTTCCTATGGTCCAGTCTGTCTAGACAGTATGCTTCGTAAAGAAGGAAGGCCTGCCTCGCTCGCAGCGCCGTGGGTTACGCTCCACGGTGTTGGCAAGCAACCGGCTCGCACAGAGCCACATGCGAGGAGGCCGCCGCCGACCGACACTCGGGTGGATACCTCGCGGTTCATGCGGCGGTCCGCTCCAACCGCTGGTTAGACGGCGACCCGCGAATCATCTGGAGGACTCCTTCGCCAGCGATTCGACGACGCTCCGGATCTCCTGCGTGAACCGTTCTAGTTCGCCTGGCAAAAGGAGGCCGAGCGCACGGATGGCCGCGAGCTGAACCATCATCCGAGACCGGGCGGGGTCGTTGAAGGCGTCTGCCACCTGTTCGTCTCGCTCTTGAATAAGGCGGAAGACGGCCAAGTAGCGCTATGATGACTCCGGGAACGATCCTGAGCAAGAGGCAGGACCTCTTCGAGGACACGCTCGCAGAATCGTTGCAGCGCCACCTCGCGAAGCTCGCGGAAGGCCTTCCAGTCCGATTCTTGGACACTGTGGGGCACGAGTTCCTCCCGGCTAACGATACTTAGCCGCCGCAATAGCCGAGCTGCCGAAGTTCCCGAATCAGCCATGAGACACTCAAGCTCAGGTGCCAGAACACGATGCGTGACGGGTAGTTCGGGACGTGATGGTGAATCTGAACGCCCTTCCCAAAAAACGGAATCAACCCGAATTCGTTGAGCCTGCGCACCTGGTCTGGTTTGAACTCAAACAGCCCACGCCAGACCACACGGAGGGTAAGGAGTTCGCCCGTGGCGGTGAGTCGGGCGAACGGCCACGTCGCATTGAAGGAATCGATCCGCGCTCCTCCGAGCCACGTGTTCATCTCCGAGCACACTCCACTTCGACGTCTAACGACCGGCGGTTGAGCGGTCGGCGGACGGAACGCTCGCTACAAGTAGAGAGTAACTCCCGCCGGTCCGCTCTAATCGCTGGTTAGACGGCCGGGGGGTTGTCCCGGCGCCTGTTGAACTGACGGGCTGAAGAAGGAGCGGCGGCTCCTTTCGCCGTCCATGGTAGGACGGCGGTCACCACAACCATTCGAAAGGAGCCGCCATGACGAAGAGTCGCACAGGATCGCCCTCCAGGGAAGCGCTCGCATCCCCGACGGTCGCCACGGTCCAGTTCCCACTGCCGTTGCTCGACGTGCTCGCCGACACGCGCACCGCGTTCTTCGGTCTCTGCCTCGAGGCCGGCGAGCAGGTGCTGCGCACGATGATGGAACACGATCGCGAGCGGCTGTGCGGGCCGAAGAACGTCCCCAACCCCGACCGCCGTGCATACCGCCACGGCCGGGCGCCCGGCGAGGTCACGTTCGGCGGCCGTCGCATTCTCGTGCCGCGCCTCCGCGCCCGCAGTGTCAACGGCCACGAGCTCGAGCTCCCGAGCTTCGCCTACGCGGCGCACCGCGATCCGCTCGACGCCCGCACCTTGGAGGCGATCGCGGTCGGCGTCACGACGCGGAAGTATCGCCGCGCCCTCGACCCCCTGCCCGCCGGGAGACGAGAGCGGGCCGTGTCGAAGAGCAGCGTGTCGCGCCGCTTCGTCGCGCTCACGAGCGCGCAGCTGGCCACCTGGCTCGCCCGCCCGCTGGACGACCTCCCCGTCCGAGTCATCGTGATCGACGGCCTCCACTTCCGGGACCACGTCGTCTTGATCGCGCTGGGCGTGGATTTCCAGGGCGGCAAGCATGTCCTCGCCCTGCGCGAGGGCACGACCGAGAACGCGACCGTCTGCAAGGCGCTCCTCGCGGACATCCGCGAGCGCGGGCTCGATCTCGACCAGGCGGTGCTCTTCGTCATCGACGGCGGGACGGGCCTCCGCAAGGCGATCCGGGACACGGGCGGGGCGATGGCGATCGTCCAACGCTGCCAGGTGCACAAGCGGCGGAACGTCCTTGAGCATCTCCCGGAGACGATGCGGCCGCGGGTCCGCCGCGTGCTCGACGAGGCGTACGGCCTCGCAGACGCCACGCTTGCCAAGCGCCGCCTCCTGCAGCTCGCGGCGGCCCTCGATCACACGCACCCAGGCGCCGCGGCCTCCCTGCGCGAAGGGCTGGATGAGACGCTCACGCTCCAGCGTCTCGGGGTCACCGGCGCGCTGTACCGGACACTCCGGAGTACGAACGCGATCGAGAACCTCAACGGGCTCGTCGGCCATTTCGTCCGTCACGTGCGCCGCTGGCGCAACGGCCGCATGCTCGTCCGGTGGATCGCCGCCGGCTTGCGGGAGGCCGCGCGGAGCTTCCGCCGGCTGCGCGGTCACCATGATCTCGCTGCCCTCATGCGCGCGCTCGATCACGTGACCATGGACAGCAGAAAGGAGGTCGCGTAGGAACAGTCACCGGAGCCGCCGCTCACCGGCGTTCAACAGCGAGCGGGACGTCCCCGCGTGGGCCCGCGTTTAGCAAAGACGCCGTTGCCGCGATATCCATTCAGCGCCCGAACGATTCGGGGACCGGCGGCATCCTGGCGAACTTCTCGAGTTTCGGGTTCATTACGTCCCAGGGCTGCGCACTCGCCGTGAAGATATCCATCGTTGGCTTATACCAGCTTGGGTCGTCCAGGCTCGCGGCATGGATGGATACGATCTTCGATCGATGAGGTTCTTGGATGAGCAGCGGCGAGCCACAGTCTGGACAGAAACCTCGTAACATCGGATTTCCACCATCGGACACCTTGCGGTAAAATCTTGGCTCGCCCCGAGTTAACCGGAGCGCGTCCGCCGAGACGGTCAAAAAGGGCCCGAACGCGCTGCCGCTCGCGCGCTGACAATCACGGCAGTGGCAGTTTGACGAAACGATTGGCCTCGCTGAGCACTCGTATCGAATAGCCCCGCACGCACATCCTCCAGATAACGGCACAGTCATGGTCATTTGTGATCTCCTTTCAGTGGGTTCTCGCCTGGCCGTCTAACGACCTGGCGGGTCAGCGGCCGCCGCGCCGGAAGCTAGCACGATGGGGTCCGTGCCCGTCAAAGAGCCACCGGCTGCAGGCCGCTGCAGCCGCGGGTTAGAAGGTGTCGTGGACTCACGGCCACAGGATCCCGAGGTTGACGGCCATCACGAACGTTACGAACGCGGTTGCGAGATAGACGACAATGTCCAGAGGGACGGACAAGATCGCGGTCGCCACAGGACGGGAACCACCCAATATCCACCAGAACCGCTCAATACCGAACGTCCCGAGCATGGGTACGGCGACGGAGACAGCCGCGAGGGCGCTCGGGGCGTTGAATGGCGGGCCGGGATCGCGGTTGAGTGAGTACAAGACTGCAGCGAGGATCAAAGCGAGTACCCAGCAAATGGTCCAGTACGCCCGGCGTGGTCGCCTATGAAGAACCGCTCCGCCAACTATGGCGACGGCAGGCCCTACGATGATCCGCCAGGACACGTGCATTTGCTCCGACTCTGATCCTTCTAACAGCTCGGCGGCTCAGCAGCCGCCGCGTTGGTACGTAGCACGCCGGTGCTGTGGCGCCCAACGTTGCGAGCGACCGCGGGCTGCTGAAGCCGCGGGTTAGGCAGCAGCCGGTCAGCTGGAAGGGTCCGGAGCCGGCGACCGCAGGTTGTGAGATCCTTGATCTTCTGCGAGAAGCGCCGAAGCTCAACAAGGCACCGTCCCCGGGCTTCGGTAAGCGCCGGAGTCCGTACGCCACGGACCGCCCGCTTCCGGTCTCGAATCAGAATAACTACCCTCTCGCGACAGGGAGGCCTTTCGAGCTCGTTGGTGAGGAGTCCAGAGCACGCGCCTTCGAGCGAGGGGAAGTCAGCCCTTGCCGACAGCGAGAGTACTCTCTCTGGATCTTCTCCAAGTGCCAGGAAGAGCGAGTCATACAGCTCCTCGGTGTATGCGCCATCGGTAAATGGGGCGATCGCGGCAGCGAGATCAAGAGCGCCCCGATCGCCTTGAGAAACTAGCTCCATGAGATGAACCCACGCTGATGGAGTACGGTTCAGATGTCGGAAGGTAGCCAATGGCCCGTGACGATCAAGCTTTGCACCGAGGTGCACTACACTGCCTCCTGCGGCGTCGCCCACGCCGACAAGGAGTACGAAGAGAACCCGAAGGCGCTTCATCGCTGGCTGCCTAACGGCTACGCGCTGAGCTGCCGGACACCAGCGCCCGCACAAGGCACGGCGACACATTTCCGCTACTCCAAGTGCGCATCACCCCACTCGCTCGCGAGAGTGTATGCGTCGCCCAGTTCCGGATCTCCGCGCCAGCCGTCGAAGAACCTGCGCAGCGAAGGCTTCTCGAACACGTGTTCAAGGAACCCATTGATGATCCGCTCTTGGCCCTCCCGGTCCGAACGACGGAAGAGAGCCTCCAAGTCCGAGGCGACTTCGCGGATGACCTGCTCCGTATCGGTACCGAGGTTCTCGAGGTGCTTGAGCCAACCGGCAAGCTCCGAAGCAGCCTCGTAGCCGCTGTGGACGTAGTCTCCGGCGTCGGGGTTCTCGGCGAGGCATCTCAGCAGGTAGTCCTTGATGAAATTGCAGGTGGCGATCATCCCGAGTTCTGGCTTGATCCGCCAGTAGGCCTTGTCCGTAAGGACGTAGAGGACAGCCAAGATATCGAGGTCCTTGGAAGCGATCCAGTTGAGCACCCGCTCACGAGGGATGTCCCCGTCCGACTTCAGCAACGCAAGGATCTCCTGATACGCGTTCACGTAGCTTTCGCCGAGCCGTCTAACGACCGGCCCGTCAGCGGCCCGGGTGCCGCCGAGACGGTGGGCCGGAGATGAGACGTGGACCCGAGAAGCGACGGGACGGTCGATCAGGCCAGCGCACCCGGGTCCGCTGCATGGGCTGGTTAGGCGTCACGTCGTCACCCTGGAATCTCGGGCTCGACGAGCTTCGCAAGTTGCGCGAGTGACTCTTGCCAGCCGAGATAGCACATCTCGAGCGGAATAGCCTCAGGCAGCCCTTCTTGCACTACGGTCAACTCCGTTCCACACGAAACTTCCTTCAAGGTCACCGTCGTCTGCATTTCTCCAGACAAGTTCGGGTCGTCGAAGCTATCCGTATAGCGAATTGTTTCGAATGGGACGAGTTCACGATACTCCCCGCCGAAGGAGTGGCCGTGGCCTGTCGAGAAGTTCGTGAACGACATCTTGTACGTGCCACCAACTTTGGCATCCATGTGGTGAACCTTGCAGGTGAAACCGTATGGTGGAAGCCACTTTGCCAATGCGTCAGCGTCTAGAAACGCCTGATAGACGCGCTCCGGATTCGTACGGAAGACGCGGTGAAGTCGGATGGTGCCTTTGGGCATGATCAATTCGCCTTTCAGTTCGTCGTTGGGCGAAAGTTGGGTTTACGACCTAGCACGGGAGCGTTGATGAAATGCATCGTGACGCCTAACGATACTTGGACGGTTCCGTGTAACACGCGCAACCCCGCGAGCCGCGTCCGTATATCACCTAGGGCGACCGAGCCCCGCAAGCTGAAAACCCCCGCAGCAACACGCGCTTGTGGTTCATTGGGTGTTCCCCCTGGGCGGCGTTAGACTGCGACGGGCTGCTGTGTAGCGAGGGCGCGAACGCACATCGTCGATGGCGATCCAAGGTTGGTCGACGCTACCCTTCGCGAGCAAGTCCGCCGGGGATCGGACGGCGCCCGGACCGCGATTCAGGACGTGCGTGTAGATCATGGTCGTCGTCACGTCACGATGACCGAGCAGTTCCTGGACGGTCCGGATGTCGTACCCGTTCTCCAGCAGGTGGGTGGCGAACGAGTGGCGGAAGGTGTGGCACCCTGCGGGCTTCGTGATGCCCGCGGCGCGTACAGCGTCGCGGACGGCGCGCTGGAGGACGGTCTCGTGGAGATGATGGCGTCGGTGCTGCCCGGTCTCGTGATCACGGTACAGCCGGGTGGCGGGGAACACCCACTGCCACGCCCACTCCCGAGCCGCGTTCGGGTACTTGCGGCCGAGGCTGCCTGGCAGCTCGACCCAGCCGGCGCCGCTGGCGACATCGTGCTCGTGGAGACGTCGCACGCGCTCGAGGTGGTGCCGCAGCGGCTCCCTGACGATCCGGGGGAGGACCGTGATCCGGTCCTTGTCGCCCTTGCCGGCCCGGACGACGATGTGGCTTGCCTCGAAGTCGATGTCCTTCACGCGAAGCCGGGCGCACTCGAGCAGCCGCAGGCCGGCGCCGTAGAGTAGGCACGCCATGAGCTTCGGCGTCCCCGCGAGCTGTGCGATCACCGCGCACACCTCGTCGCGCGAGAGGACGACCGGGAGGCGACGCGGACGACGCGCGCGCACCAGCTCGTCGAGCCATGGCAGCTCCACACGAACGATCTCCCGGTAGAGGAAGAGGAGCGCTGCCAGGGCCTGATTCTGCGTCGAGCCACTGACCTTGGCATCGACGGCGAGCGCGGTCAGAAAGCGGGTGGCTTCGGCGGCGCCCAGCTCACGCGGGTGACGCTTGCCGTGAAACAGGATGTAGGGGCGGATCCAGCCGATGTAGGCCTTCTCCGTCCGGCGACTGTAGTGCCTCGCTCGAAGCGCGTCCCGGACGACGTCGATCAGCTTCGGGGCGCGAGGCGCCTCGCCGGCATGCTCGCGTGCGAGGCAAGCCCCCTCGGCCGGTCCACTGGCTGCGATATACGCCGCGCACGACATGAGGATGCACTATAGGTGAGCCCGCTTGGAACGAGCAAGAACCGATCCAGGCTGGCGTGGCGGATCACCGCGGTCCTCCTCACGCTGCGATCGCCGGCGGGAACTTCACGTACTCGCCGATCAGCAGGAGCGCGAGTAACGTCGGATCGGGGCGCTCGCCCTCGAGGCGGCCGCGCGCGCGGAGGTCCTCGACCAGGCGATCGAGGATGCCCTCGAGCGCGAGGTCTTCCTGGTGCTCGCGCCACGCGCGCCGCTCCTCCGCGTCGGTGAAGCAGTACGCCTTCCACGAGATCGAGAAGCGGATCTCATCCCAGCGGTAGCGCCCGACGACCGCCTCGCGGTCGTGCACGAGCCAGCGGCCGTCGTCCCACTGTAGCTGCATGCCCGGCCGCAGCGCGGGCAAGGGCGAGTCCGACTCGACCGGGTCGACGCCGTGGAACACCGAGTCCGTGTCGAGGATGATGCCCGTGTTGGCGCGCGCCGGGATCGTCGTGGCCGGGCCGTCCCCACCCTGCGGGTAGAAGGCGAATTCGCCGCCGTGGCAGTCGTTGAACCAGCCGACGGCGGTCGCGATCGGCATGCGATACTCGTCGAACAGCCCCGAGTGGTGCATGACGACCATGAGCCACTGCGGGTAGAGCTTCCGGTTCGCGCCACGGAACTCCGGCACGTCGGTGTGCACGGCGAGCTCCTGCCCTGGGACGAGGAGGTTCGCGTACACGATCGCCGGCTCGACGACCGGCCGGCCGTGGATCGCGCGCGCTGCCTCGACGAAGCCCTCGTAGCGCAGGAAGGGCTCGATACCGTCGATGCGCACCTCGTCGCCGTAGGCGTAGGTCTCGCGGAAGTAGTTCGTGCGCGCGCCGAGCGCCTCGATCGAGTCGTGCCGGCCGAACCGCCCACCCGTCTTGAGGAAGTTCATCACCGCATCGTGGCGCTGGAAGAGGCCCTGGCCGATCTCGGCCTCGGACGCCTCCTGCGAGTACGTGCCGTAGGCGCCGAAGCGCTCGCAGAGGCCGAGCATCCGCTCCGCCTGCGCGCGGGGCAGGAGCGGATCGAAGATGCGGTAGGTGGCCGCCACCATGGTGCGTGCCGGACGGCTCGAGGGTATCCCCATCGGCGAGCATGGCCAACCCCGGGGTGCGCGGGACGTCAACAGTCGCCCGTTCAGGCGGTCGACCGACGAGCCCTCTAGGCGAGCTGCACTTCGCACCGCAGGCCAAGCAACGTGCCGAACTCTCGTCCCAGGGCGGCACCCGCGCGGCGTTCGGTCCGTGCAATCAAGATGTCCGGCGTGCCGTCCTTGCCGATCAGGTAGATCTTTTCGTGCGGTCCTCCCTGGACGCCGGGCTGGATCGGGCCGAAGAATTCCTTGACGAGCACGCCGGAGAATTGGTGAAGCGGAAATCTTCCCTGCGGCCCAGGCAAGCGAAATCCGTAGAGATCACCCGGCTTCACGACGATCTCATCCGCGTCGAGCGTCCCCGTGCACCCGTCGAGATTCTTGACGAAGATTCGGGTGAAGCCGGCCCAGACCACCCCGATCGCCAAAAGCCCGGTTGCGGCGGCGAGGTCCTTCGACACGAAGATGGAATAGAGTATCCCGGGAACGATCACCAATTGCAGACCGAACATGCCTTTGAGGATCGTCTTCCAAACAGCGACCGTGTCGAAGTCGTACGGAAGGCGAATCGCGGTCATGCTGCCCAGATCGTGCTCCATCGGATGTCTCCTCGGCCGCCAGCCCGCCCCCAACGCACCCATGAGCCCCGGTCCGTGCTTTCGCCCGCGACGTTACGGGGCTCCGGCGGCGCGCCGCTTCACTTCAGATCGGGCGGAAGCGAGCGGCGACCTCTTCGGCGCTCCAGTAGACGACGTTGCGGGTGACGAGGCCGCCCGCGGTCTCGAAGGTCTCGACGGTGAGACCGGCGCGGGCGGCGAAGACGTTGTGCTTGCGGTGGAGCACGAGCACGCCGGACGGGCGCTCGATGACGTCTTCGAGCTCGAAGCGGAGCTTCGGGAAGCGGGCGAGCGCGCGCTCGTAGAGGTGGCGGATGGCGTCGCGGCCGCGTAGCGTGCCGTCCCCGTCGGGGTCGCCGAGCAGCACGGTCGGGCTCTGGAAGACGGCGTCTTCGGCGTAGTGGGCGAGGACGCGGTCTAGGTCGCGGCCGTTCCAGCCCTCGAGCCAGTCGCGCACCAGGCGTTCGTGTGACATGCGGGCGTCGTAGCACGCGCGCGGCGCGACGGCACGGCCGCCGTCTAGACGGACGTCGAGGCGTGCGGGGGCGGCATGCGGTTGCCGCCTAGCGCCGCCGGCGCAGCACGTCCTCGAGCAGCGGGCGGAAGGCTGCCGCCTCGGGGGTCTCGGGGCGTGCCGGGACGGCGCGCAGGAAGGCCACGTACTCGGGGGGCAGCCCGTGCTCCTCGGCCCCGGCGACCAGGCACGCCATGTAGCGCTCCGAGGGCATGAGCGTCGGGTCGTGCCGGTCGGAGGCCAGCGCGAAGGCGTCCACCTCGAGCGCGGGCCCCGCGAGCGACGACGCCCGCAGCGTGACGCTGCGATAGTTCCCGATGCGCACGCCCTCGGTTAGCTCGACGTGCTCCCAGTCGGCCGGGGTGAGCTCGTAGAGGACGCCCAGCACGGCGGCGTGCGGGTCGGGCACGATGTTGGCGAACGCCTCGCCCACCGTCACGAGGGGCGGCTTATCGAGCGCGAGCCGCCACCCGGCCGCGCGGGCGGCGAGCGCCCGCGCGGGCTCGACGCCGCGGCGGCCGCAGAAAGTGGCCCTCTGCATGTTCGAGCCGTAGGCGAAGTACCAGACGCAGCCGTCGCTCACCGGAAGAGTCTCGCCTTCACGAAGGCGCACTCCGGGTCGTCGAAGCACTCGAGCGGCTTGCCCCCGTGCTTGTCCTTGAGGGCCCGGCCCGCCTCGAGCGCGTCCTCGGCGCGCAGCTGGGCCTCGCGCGCGTGGCGGGTGGCGAGGACGTCGGTCCGGGAGGTGATCGGCGTGTCACGGGCAAACTTCGCCGCGCGATTGGCGGCGCGGCAAAGGCCCAGGAGGAAGTCGCACTCGGCCTTCTCGCCCTCGAGGTGCGCGACGACGCTCGCCGTGTCCGCACGCGCCGGCGCGGCGAGCACGAGCCCGAGAGCGAGGGCGGCGAGCCCGCGGTGCGCCATCGGCGCCGGATCATCGCATCGGCGAGGCGCTGAGGAAAGATGTTGCGTCGGCGTGGCGCCCGTGCCCTCATGAGGCGCGTGAGCCGGCCCGCGCTCCAGCTCTGGTTCGAGTTCGCGAGCACTTACTCCTATCCGGCCGTGCAGCGGATCGAGGCGCTGGCAGATGGCCCGGGGGTCGGTGTCGAGTGGAAGCCCTTCCTCCTCGGGCCCGTCTTCAAGAACCAGGGCTGGAACGACTCGCCGTTCAACCTCTACCCGGCGAAGGGCCGCTACATGTGGCGCGACCTGGAGCGCCTGTGCGCGAAGTACGGGCTTCCCTTCCGCCGGCCGAGCGTCTTCCCGCGCTCGAGCCTGCTCGCCGCGCGCGTCGCCTGCACGGCGGCGGCCGAGCCCTGGTGCGGCGACTTCGTGCGCGCCGTGTTCCACGCCAACTTCGCCGACGACCGCGACATCGCCAGCGTCGAGACGGTCACCGCCATCCGGCGCCCGGGCCGCGCGCTGGTGGAAGCCGCCGCCGCGCCCGAGACGAAGGCGCGCCTGCGCGCCGCGACGGAGCGGGCGATCGCCCTCGGCATCTTCGGCGCGCCGACGGCCGTGGTCGGCGACGAGCTCTTCTGGGGCAACGACCGGCTCGAGGACGCGGTCGCGTGGGCGGTCACGGCAGCCAGTCGCGCCGGCGATAGGCGTTGATCGGCCCGATCTTCGGCAAGACGGTCACGCGCTCGTAGGCCGCCTCGAAGCGGGCGCGCTCGTCGGGACGCTCGAGGTCGATCTGCACGGGCAGCACATACGGGCACGCGGGCGGCGGCGCGGCCGGGCAGTCGCGGCCGTAGAGCCCGGTCTCGATGGCAACCCGGCCCCAGGAGGCGGCGCCGCAAGGATCCGCGCGCACCGCGGCGGCGGTGAGTGGGCGCGCGCACGCGGGCACGGCGCCCGGCGGCGCCATCAGGATCAGCTCGGGGCGGCGGGCGAGGACGTAGTCGTTGTCGTAGCGGGCGTGCGCCGGGAGGCCGTCGGGCACGCGCACGCCGGCGCGCGCGACGTGCGCGTCGGCGAGGCCCATCATGTCGATCACGCGGATGCCCGGCCCGGCGTAGAAGGGCAGGGCGCCGATCGAGAGCATCGCGACCGTGGTCCCGGGCGGCGCGCGCTCGCCGAGCGCCATGCCGAGCGGCCGGAGCGTCGCCGTGATCGCGTCGACGCCCTGCGCCGCCGACCAGGCGTACGCATACGTGCCGCGGAGGCTCGCCGCCCAGAGCGCGGCGGCGAGCAGCAGGAGCGCGGTCGCCGCGCGCGGCCACGCGCCGAGGAGCGCGTCGGCGCCGAGCGCGGCCAGCACCGCGAGCAGCGGCACGACCGGCACGAGGAAGCGGTGGAAGGCGAACACGTCGCCGCCGATGGCCACCACCCACGCGCCGTAGGCGGCGACGAGCGCCAGCCAGAGCGCGGCGGTCCTGCGCTGCGGGCCCGCAAGCGCGAGGAGCGCCGGCGCGAAGACCCAGCCGCCGTCGCGCACGAACTGCCAGAGGTACCAGAGGCCGTGCGGCACCTGCAGGCCGACCTTGGCGTAGAAGGTGTTCGGCAGCGGCGCACCGTAGTAGGCGAGGCGGAAGAGCTCGAGCGCGGCGAGCGGGCCGGCGAACCCGGGCGCGAAGCGGGCGAGGGCGCGGCGGCCGCCGGTCGCGGCGAGCGCCGCGCCCACGCCCGTGCCGAAGAGAATCGCTTCGGGGCGCGTGAGCGCCGCAAGCCCGCAGAGCGCGCCGGCGGCGGCCGGCCAGCGTGCCGCTGCGACGCCGAGCAGCACGAGGAGCATGAAGACGGGCGTCTCCATGCCGGAGGCCGTCCAGAAGAGGACGCCCGGGTGGAGCGCGACCAGGAGCGCCGCGAGCGCGCCCGCACCGACGCGGAGACGCGGCGCGAGGGCGGCCGCCAGCGCACCGGAGGCGAGGACCGTCGCCGCGCCCGCCGCGATGCCGAGCACGTGCGCCGTCCCGAGGAGCGGCGCGCCCAGGCGGTGGAGCCCGGCCAGCAGGAGGACCCACGCCGGCGCGGTGTAGCCCTCGACGCGCTCGCCGGGGTTGAAGACGGGCCCCAGGCCGGCCGCCAGGTTCGCCGCGTAGCGGAAGTTGATGAACGCGTCGTCTATGCCGAAGCGGAGCCACGCGGCGAGGGGCACGAAGCCCGCGGCGGCGAGCGCCGGCACGATGAGCGCACGCGCGGGGGGCCGAGAAACGCGGGCGGTACTCACCGGTCGGCAGGACGCGGCGCGCGCGCGAGCCCGAGCATGGCCGCGGATCGTAACGCAGGCGGCGCGCGGCGAGAAGGGCGCGGGTTGGCCGGGGCGGGCGATGATGGTATCCGGGCCGGCATGGGACTGCTCGACCTGCTCGGCGGCGGCGCCCCCGGCATCGGCGTTGGCGACGCGGCGCCCGACTTCACGCTCCCGGACCCGAGCGGCCGCACGGTGCGGCTGGGCGACTACCGCGGCAGGAAGGCGATCGTCCTCTACTTCTACCCGAAGGACGACACGCCCGGCTGCACGAAGGAAGCATGCTCCTTCCGCGACCAGTACCAGGACTTCCAGGACGCCGGCGCCGAGGTGATCGGCGTCAGCTCCGACGCCGCGGCGTCTCACGAGAAGTTCGCCGCCAGGTACCACCTGCCGTTCGTCCTGCTCGCCGACGCGAGCGGCGCCGTGCGCAGGCAGTACGGCGTGCCGGCGACGCTCGGCCTCCTCCCTGGCCGCGTCACCTTCGTGATCGACCGGCAGGGGATCGTCCGCCACGTGTTCAACTCGCAGTTCCAGGCGTCCAGGCACGTGGAGGAGGCGATCGCGGCGCTGCGCGCCATGGCCGGGGCGTAGAAACCGGAGCGGGGCGCGCGGCATCCAAGCAGGACGATGAAGGCGGGACGCGGCGCTCTTTCGAGCCTGCTCCTCGTGGGCGCGCTGGCCGCGCTCGGCGGGACCGCGGGCGCGCAGGAGCACGCCACGGCGACCTTCGCCGGCGGGTGCTTCTGGTGCATGCAGCCGCCCTTCGAGAAGCTGGCGGGGGTCGTCTCGACCACCGTCGGCTACACCGGCGGCCATGCCAAGAACCCCACCTACGAGGAGGTGTCGGCGGGCGGCACCGGCCACGCGGAGTCGATCGAGATCGTCTACGACCCCGGCAAGATCGGCTACGCGAAGCTGCTCGACGTCTTCTGGCACAACGTCGACCCGCTCACGCCGGAGGCGCAGTTCTGCGACCACGGCCACCAGTACCGCACCGCGATCTTCTACCACGACGACACCCAGCGCCGCCTCGCGGAGGAGTCGAAGCAGCGCCTCGCCCAGCGCTTCGGCCGTCCGATTGCGACCGAGATCGTGGCGGCGACCACGTTCTACCCGGCCGAGGAGTACCATCAGCGCTACCACGAGAAGAATCCCGTGCGCTACAAGTTCTATCGCTGGAACTGCGGCCGCGACGCGCGCCTGAAGGAGCTGTGGGGCGACGAGGCGCCGGCGGCGGAGGCG
>WNGD01003613.1_pt1 | contig 15553 bp, 15 predicted proteins | sample 5400671 | NCBI WGS metagenome assembly WNGD01 (sample SAMN13153369, study PRJNA577476) | soil metagenome | isolation source: 40 cm soil or saprolite under grassland replicate 2 | place: USA:California | collected 2016-06-15 | reverse complement strand
CCTGGCACCGGGACACGACCCCAGTAGGCAGCGCGCCCGCGCGACGCCCCTTGTGCGCCGCCTCGCACAGGAGCTTGGCGTCGACCTGGAGACGCTGGCCGGCAGCGGGCCGCAGGGTCGCGTGACCGAAGAGGACGTGCGAGCCGCGGCCGCGTCTGCGGGTCTGGCACCGGGGCACGCCCCGAGGGGACACCGCGAGCCGTTACGCGGCGTCCGCAGGCTGATCGCCGAGCACATGGCCCGGGCGCACGCGGAGGTTCCGCCGGTGACCTGGGTCGAGGAGTGCGATTTCGGCGCAGTCGACCTCAAGCTGCTCGTCCCGCTGACGCTCAGGGCCGTGGCCGAAGCCCTGAAGGAGGTGCCCGAGCTGAACGCGCGCCTCGAAGGCGACGAGATCGTCTACCTCGACCGCTACGACCTTGGCGTCGCCGTCCAGACGGAGCAGGGACTCGTCGTGCCGGTCGTCCGCGATTGCGACTCGCGCGCGGTCGACGAGCTCGCGGAGGACGTCGCCCGGCTGGCCGAAGCCGCCCGCGCCGGCAAGCTCAAGCCCGAGGAGCTCCGCGGCTCGACGTTCACCGTCACGAGCGCGGGCAAGCTCGGCGGCCTGCTGACGACGCCGATCGTCAACCACCCCGAGGTCGGGATTCTCAGCATCGGCCGCATCGCGGAGCGACCAGTCGTTCGCGAGGGCGAGATCGTCGCGCGCCCGACCGCGGCGGTCGCGGTCACCTTCGACCACCGCGTCGTCGACGGCGCGCGCGCAGCCGAGTTCGGCCTAGCAGTGATCGCTCGGATCGAGCGCGGGGTGGAGCCCGGCAGCCCACAGTCCCTGCCGGGCTCCTGAGGGGAGAACGGTCCCTCGCCGGTGATTTCGCGAGGGCAGGCCAACCGGTTTTCGAGCCGGACTCCAGCACTAGACTGGACCTCATGTGGGAGTGGTATCGCATCGGCGTCGCCGCCGGCATCGGCGTGGGCGCCGCGCTTGCAGCAGCCGGATGGCTGGCGAGAAGCCGGCCGGGCGCGCTCGTCGCGATCCTGATCGGCGCGGCGGTAGGAACCGCGGTCGGTTTCGCGCTCGACGACTGGAACGACGCCGTCGGCGGTGCGATCGGCGGCCTGCTCGGCGGGCTCGGCGGCGCTCGGCTCGCGGGCGGGACCCTGCGCCGGGGCGGGACCACGGCGGGCACCGGAATCCTGGTCGGCCTCGCCGGCCTCGGCGTCGCGGCTCTCGCACTCGTCCCGTTTCTCGGCTACCTGGAAGCGCTCGCGCTGCCCGCGCTCGCCGCCCGCGCCCGCCGCCGCGAGCCCGAACGGTACGCAGGTCTGCGCACGCTCGCACGCGACTAGTGCCCCTTCCAGCAATACATGTCGGCTTCTGGCCCGCGATCACGCGGCGCCAGAGTCCATCCTCGTTCTTGCCAAGGCTGCCAGCCTTGGCTGCGACCGAGTGCGGCCTCTGGCTTGGTACTCGCGACCCAGAAGCTCGACGGCATTACTGGAAGGGGCACTAGTGCCCAAGAAGCTGATCCTGATCGTGATCGACGGCCTCACCCCGGCCGCCTTCGAGCGTGCGGCCGAGGACGACCGGACTCCCGCGCTGAAGTTCCTCGCCGCGAACGGCAGCTACGGGCGCGGGATCTCGACGTTTCCCTCGCTGACGCCGGTCTGCCTGTCGTCGATCGCGACCGGCGCTCATCCCGACATCCACCGGATTCCCCATCTCGTCTGGTACCACCGCGGTGAGGGCCGGATCGTCGAATACGGGTCCTCCTTTGCGGCAGTCCGCGCCGCCGGCACACGCCAGGCGCTTCTCGACGCGATCTTCAACATGAACGAGCAGCACCTCGGAGCCGAGGCGGTGACGGTGTTCGAGGCGCTCGAGGACGCGGGCTACACCACCGCCGCGATCAACTTCACCTGCTACCGCGGCCGCACGCGCCACGCTCCGGCGGTGGCGCCCGTGACCCGCCCGGCCTACGGGCCGAAGCGCTTCTTCTTCTTCAACCTGTTCGAGTCGGACGTGACCGGCGCCCCGCTCGCTGTCTTTGGGCGCTCGGTCGGGTCGGTCGACGCCTACGCCGCCGCGGTGGGGCGCTGGCTGGTGACGAGAGACGGCTTCGACTTCCTCGTGCATTACCTGCCGGACTACGACTTCGCCTCACATCTCGCCGGTCCGGGTGCGGCTGAGGACGCGCTCCTGCGCAGCGACGCGGCGATCTGGGCCTTGGTCGAGGCCGCCGGCGGTCCAGACGAGTTCCTCGAGCGCTACGCGGTGCTCCTGTGCGCCGACCACGGCCAGACGCGAGTCGAGCGCGCCGTCCGGCTCCAGGATCGCTTTGCGGACGCGGACGTGATCGTGACCGCCTCGAACCGCGCCGGCATGGTCTACCGCACTGACGCCACGCGGGCGGACACGCGTGAGCTGGCGGCGCGCCTCGACAGCGAGCAGGGCGCGGAAGCCGTGCTCTTCCTCGAAGGGAGCGAAGCGATCGCCCGTCGCGCCGGCGAAGAGCTCCGTTTCGCTCCGTCGGCCGCCGGCTGGGAGACGAGCGGCGATCCGGCTCTTCTGCCTCAGCCCAACGCGCTCGAGCGGGCCTGGGCGGCGCTTCGCAATCCGAACGCAGGCGACCTGCTCGTCTCCGCCGCCGACGGCGTCGAGTTCGCCGATCTCGCGGGCCGCAGCCACCTGGGCGGCGGCAGCCACGGCGCCTTCGCCGCGACCGATTCCGAGGTGCCGATGCTCGCGGTCGGTCTCGCTGCGGCGCCGCGGAGCATCACCGATCTCGCGCCGCTCGCGCTCGAGCACTTCGGCGTCGAGCCGCCGGCCTACACCCGCCGTCTTGCGCATGCCGCCTAAGGACGAGCAAGCACAACGCCGCCACGCGATGGTTGCCGCTCAGCTCCGCGGCCGCGACATCGTCGACGAGCGTGTGCTGCGCGCGATGGAAGCGGTTCCCCGCGAGCGCTTCGTCGGCGAGCGAGAACAGGGGCGTGCCTACGACGACGCAGCCCTGCCGATCAGCGGGGGCCAGACGATCTCCCAGCCGTACATGGTTGCCCGCATCTGCGAGGCGCTGCGGCTGAGCGGCGGCGAGCGGGTGCTCGACGTCGGCACCGGCTCCGGTTATCAGGCGGCGGTGCTCGCCGAGCTAGCCGCCGAGGTCTACACGATCGAGCGGATCCCGGAGCTCGCCGAGCTGGCCCGTGAGCGCCTCGTCGCGGCCGGTTACGAGCGCGTCCACGTGCACGTCGGCGACGGAACACTCGGCTTGCCCGAGCACGCTCCTTACGACGGGATCGCCGTTGCCGCGGCGGCGCCCGGGTTTCCGCAGACGCTCTACCAGCAGCTGAAGCCTCGCGGCAGGCTCGTCGTCCCGGTCGGTAGCGCCCGCGGCCAGCGGCTCGAGGTCGCCGTCAGGAGCCCGGAAGGCCCGGCCTTGATCCACTCGGTCCCGTGCCGCTTCGTTCCGCTCGTCGGGGCGGAGGGCTTCGACCAGTAGCGCTGTTCTGCATCGATTCGTTGGCCGCTCGGCGGAGGGCGTCGTCGGCCGCGACGGGTCGATCGAGCGCGTCAGCCCGCGCTGATAGCCTCGCCCGCCGATGGCGCAGCGGCCGTCCGCCGTGCTCGCCGCGCGCGCCCGAGCGGGTCGCGCGCTGCGCCGATCCTCGAACTGGCTGCAGCTCGCGAAGTTCGCCGCCGTCGGCGCGACCGGATATGTCCTCAATCTCGCGGTCTACACAGCCCTGCTGCGCGGGGCCGGCTGGCACTACGCCTACGCGGCGACGGTTTCGTTTCTGGTCGCAGTCACCAACAACTACCTCTGGAACCGCATCTGGACCTTCCGCGCGCAGCGCGGGCACGTCGCCCACCAGGGCCTACGCTTCTTCACGGTCGCGCTCATTGCCTACGGCGCGAACCTCGGCATCCTCAGCGCGTTGATCGCCCTGGGAATGAACAAAGTGGTCGCGCAGGCGATCGCGATCGTCCTCGTCACGCCGCTGAATTTCGTAGGCAACAAGCTCTGGTCGTTCGCCCGGTAGTGGGCGCGGCCTTGAGTTCGTTCGTGCCTGGCGGTTCGCAAACCAAGCAGGCCTAGGACGCAGGGAGGTCGCATACCCGTAGGTATGCGGCCGACCGAGGACAACGGCATGCGCCGCGTTTGCGGGCCGCCAGGCACACAACCGTACTTGTGGCCGCGTGCACTACCCTGATTCCATGCGCCGGCTGGGAGTCGCCGCTCTTTGCGCGCTGCTGCTCATTCCCGCCGCCGGGGCCGCGCCGAACCCCAAGCTCACGCAGCAGCGGGCGACCGCGATCTTTCTCGCCAATCCGAAGATCGCGGCCTGGCTGCGTCACTACCCGCGGAAGAGCCGCTCGACCGAGGCCACCTACAGCGCGCAGTACGGAAACTGGACGATCAAGGTCTGGACCTCGGTCGACAAGGTCGGCGAGGTCGCAACCGGGCGCGTTCAGGACGCGACGGGCTCCGTCACGGAGGCCTGGACCGGCCCGCAGGTCGCCTGGAAGATGGCGCGCGGCTACAAGGGCGCGTTCGGCGGCAAGGAGATCAACAGCCTGCCCGTTTGGCTCGGTCTCTGCGCCGCCTTCTTGATCGGGCTCGCCGACTTCCGCCGGCCGCTCTCGGTGCGAAATCTCGACCTGCTCGCGCTCCTCTCCTTCAGCGTCTCGCTCTGGTACTTCAACAAGGGCCACGTCTTCACGAGCGTTCCGCTGGCCTATCCGCCGCTCATCTACCTGCTCGGGCGGATGGTCTGGAGCGTCCGGCGCGGTACCGGCCTCGTCGAGAGCCGGCCGGTCTGGCCCATCTGGCTGCTCGCCGCAGCGACGGTCTTCCTCGCCGGCTTCCGGATCGGGCTCAACGTCGAGAACTCGAACGTGATCGACGTCGGCTACTCCGGCGTCGTCGGCGCCGAGCGGATCTCGCAGGGGGAGGCGCCTTACGGGAACTTCCCGGTCGAGGACGGACTGAAGGCTTGCGGCGCGGCGGACCAGGACGGAGAGATCCGCGACCGGATCCAGACGAATGGGAGATGCGAGTCGGCGAACCCGCAAGGAGACACGTACGGCCCGGTCGCCTACGAGGCCTATCTCCCCGGTTACTGGTTTTTCGGCTGGAGCGGCAAGTGGGACGACTTACCGGCGGCGCACTTCGCGTCCGTCGTCTTCGACGTGCTGTGCATGCTCGGCCTGGCGCTCGTCGGGCTGCGCTTCGGCGGCCTCAGGCTGGCGGTGACGCTCGCGTTCGCCTGGGTCGCCTGGCCGTTCACCCAGTACGTGTCGAGCTCGAACACGAACGACGCGCTGCCGCCGCTCTTCCTGATCTGGGGCTTCTGGCTGGCGACCTCCGCGTTCGCCCGGGGCGTCTTCTCGGCGCTCGCCGGCTGGACGAAGTTCGCGCCGCTCCTGGTTGCGCCGCTGTGGGCCTCGTACCCGGATTCGCTCGCGCGCCCGCGTGAGAAGGCGATCTTCGTCGGCGCTTTTCTGGCGGCAACCGCGGCCGCTTTCTCGATCCTGCTGCTCGAGCCGAGCCCGCTGCATGCCGCCCATGTCTTCTACGACCGCACGATCAAGGTCCAGATCCCCCGGCACTCGCCGTTCTCGATCTGGGACTGGAAGCAGTACGGCGCCGGCTATCCGGACCTGCATCTTGTCCAGCGCGTCCTCGAGGTTCTGCTCGTGATCGGGGCCCTCGCGGTCTACTTCGTGCCCCGGCGGAAGACCGTTCGGCAGCTCGCCGCGCTGACGGCCGCGCTGCTGATCGGCTTCGAGCTCGTGCTGACGCATTGGTTCTATCTCTACCTGCCCTGGTTCTTCCCCTTCGTCGCCCTCGTCGTCTTGACCGCCGAGCACGCGCCCGTTGCCGAAGAAGTTCCCGTCCCGCGTGAGCACGACCCAAGAACGCTGGTCGCTGCCGGCTGAGCGCCGGGTGGCGCTGGCCGCCGCGCTCGGGGCGCTCGCGGTCTTCGGCGCCGCGTGGGCGCTGCTCCATCGCGGTTTCTACCGACGCGATCAGATCGTCGACACGCCGGTCTATCAGCGTTACGGCGACGAGATGCTCGACGGCAAGGTGCCGTACCTCGACTTCCGGGTCGAATATCCGCCGGCGGCGCTGCCGGTCTTCGTGCTGCCCGCGATCGGCGACGGGCACGACCAGCGGACGTACAAGCGGAACTTCGAGCGGTTGATGGTCCTCTGTGGCGTGCTAGCGATCGCGGGCCTCGCGCTTGCGCTGTCTGCGCTGCGCGCCGAGCCCGAGCGTTTGCTGGCCGCGCTCGGCTTCGCGGCGCTGGCGCCGCTCGCGCTGGGCTCGGTGATCCTGACGCGGTTCGACCTCTGGCCGACGGCGCTGTTGATGCTCGGGCTTGCCGCCGTGCTCGCGGAGCGCAGGCGCACCGGCCTGGGCGTGCTGGGACTCGCGGCGTCGGCGAAGATCTTCCCGGTCGTCGTCGTGCCGACTGCGCTCACGTACGTCTGGCGGCGGTACGGGCGGCGGGAGGCGCTCGTCTGCGCGGGTGTGTTCGCGGGAGTGGTCGCTCTCTGCTTTCTGCCGTTCGTCCGACTCTCGCCCGGTGGCGTCTGGGACAGCCTGCGCCGGCAGGCCGACCGGCCGCTGCAGATCGAGAGCCTCGGCTCGAGCTTCCTGCTCGTCGCCCACCAGTTTGGCGCGTGGACGGTCCATCTCAACCTGAGCCACGGCTCGCAGAACCAGGGCGGCTCGCTGGCCGGAGCGCTCGGGGCGATCCAGACCGTCTTGCAGGCTCTCGCGCTCCTTGCCTTGTGGATCGCGTTCGGACGCGGTCCCGCGACGAAGGAGCGGCTCGTCCGCTACTCGGCCGCCGGCGTAGCGGCTTTCGTCGCCTTCGGCAAGGTGCTCTCGCCGCAGTTTCTCATCTGGCTGCTGCCGCTCGTACCGCTCGTCCGCGGGCGGCGCGGCCTCGTCGCCGCGGCGGTGCTCGCCGTCGCGCTCGTGCTGACGCAGCTCTGGTTTCCCTACCGCTACTGGCGTCTGGCGCTGCAGCAGGATGCGATCGCGACGTGGCTCGTGTTCGCCCGCGACCTCGTCTTGATCGTGCTGGTCGTGGTGCTCGCGATGCCTTCCCGGCGAGCCGGACCGGTTCCAGGGACAGTCCCCTAGAGGGACTGTCACTACAGCGGGACGCGGACCGGCTCGCACGAGGTAGCGCGGCCGCCGGAATCGCATTCGATCACGACGCCTTCAATTCGCACGCCGCCTTCGGCCGGCTTGAAGCGGACCGGCATCCCGGTGCGCATGCGCGCGATCGCGAGGTCGGCCTGAACGCCGATCACCGAGTCGTGCGGGCCGGTCATGCCGGCGTCGCTGATCGTCGCCGTGCCGCCGGGGAGAACCCGCGCGTCGTTCGTCTGCACATGTGTGTGGGTGCCGATCACGGCAGTGACGCGGCCGTCGAGCCACCGGGCCAGCGCCACCTTCTCGCTGGTCGCCTCGGCGTGGAAGTCGACCAGCACGACCTGGGCGCGCTTGCGCGCCTCGTCGACGAGCCCGTCGACGACCTCGAACGGGCCGATCGCCGAGTGGATGAAGAGCTGCCCGAGCAGGTTGATGATTGCGACCGGAGTTCCGTCGGCCGCAGGGACAACCGTCAGTCCGCGGCCCGGCGAGCCGGCGCTGACGTTCGCAGGCCTGACAACTCGCTCCGACTCGGCCAGATACGGCCCGATCTCGGGGCGGCGCCAGACGTGATTTCCGAGCGTGATCGCGTCGGCGCCGGCGGCGAGCAGCCGCGCGGCGATCCGCGGCGTTATGCCCGCGCCGTCGGCCGCGTTCTCTCCGTTGACGACGCAGAGATCCGCCTCGAGCTGTTCGCGGAGCCCGGGCAACTGTTCTTCGACCGCCCGGCGCCCGGGGACGCCGAAGACGTCGGCGACGAAAAGAATCTTCACCGTCGCCGGCACGCAGGCTGAGGCGTGCGCGTTTCAGCAACCGGAGTTGAGACGGCTGCGGCGGCGAAGCCGCCCCAGCCTCGAGGAGGGTTTGACGAAATACAGTCTGTGCCGCCGGGCCGCGCTGCTCGCCACCGGCTCCGCCCCGGTATCGCAGTCGCGTCCATATCTACGGATATGGGCGCTCCCTGCGTCCTCCCCAGGGAACGAGCATCGCACCCCGGCGACGAGCGGTATTCCGCCAAACCCTCCTAGGACGGCATCGCAAGCGACGCCTCAGGGTGTACTTAGCGCCGCGGCGGGGCGAACTTCGATCTCGACGTGATTGCCGGCGTCCTGCGTGTAGCGGGCGAGGGCCTGCTCCTCGACGCGCGAGAAGTCGAGCAGGGCGCCGAGCTTGGACGTGCCGGCGGCGACGCTCGAGCCGATCGTCAGCGACGGATCGGGCTTGACGTGCGTGACCGAGACGACGAACGACGGCGTGCCCGTCGGCTGGACGTCGATCTCTGAGCCGAAGCGCTCGCCGTTGACGATGTAGGGGGTCAGCCCGATCACGCTGCCGTCGACCGGCGAATAGACGTCCGTGCCCGGCAGGGCGCCAACGTCGAGCGCGGCCGTTCCGGCCCCTTCGCCGCCCGCGAGCTGGAACCACCGAAAGCCGTGGCCGCCGCCGCCGAAGACGCGCCTCGCGACCCGCGTGAAGGTCCCGGGGTTGGCCTGCGAGCCGAGCGGCTGCAGGGCTACCGCGCCGTCGCCGCTCGCGTGGTAGCCAAGCGCGGTCACTCGGGACTGCGCGATCGGGAGCTGGATGCGCAGCGCGCCCTCGAGCGCGACGACCTGCGGGCTCGGCGGCCCCGAAGGGAGCAGGCGGTTCGCCGGCGCTGGCCCGATCCCGACGTGGCTCGTCGTCTGCTTGCCGGTGCCGAAAGCGGTCAGCAGCAGCGTGATCAGCGCGACGATCGCGAGCACGACAAGTCCGGCCACACGCCTGCGGCGGCGAACAGCTTGATGGTGGGCACGGCGATTCCGCGCGGCGAACGTGCGCCCTTCCTCCCTGGGCATCGGCGGCACGCTAACGGGTTGCCCCGCCACCCGCAAGGCGCCTCGGTCGGGCGGACTTTGTGACAGCCGAAGCCGTGTTCTTTCCTGGGGTTCGTCCCAGAGTTCGTAACTATCGAGAGCGAGGGCTCCATCTTCGGCAACGGACCAGTCCCACGCCGGTGGCCGGACCGGCGAGATGAGCCGTCCTCCCAGCGAAGAGTTCGACCCGTCTCGGCTTTGCCGCTCGGGATTAGACGGCCGCCCGGGCAGAGCCCGGACGCCCTCCAGGTCGGCGTCGCGAGCGAGCGCCTTGGGCCGGACGACGCGCGCCGTATCATCATCGCGATGGCGGCCGAGTCGCCCCCGAAGCTGCAGATCCCCCGCTGGATCCAGCTCGTCACGCTGCCGCTGCTGCTGCTCCTGATCTGGGCGGTCGCGGGCGCCGTCCGTCACGTCATCTTCCTCTTCCTCGTCGCCGGACTGATCGCGCTACTGCTCAATCCGCTCGTCCGCGGGATCACGAGGTTCTGGATTCCCCGCGGACTCGGCGTTGCAACCGTCTACCTGCTCTTCGCGGGGCTCGTCGGCGCGGTGAGCATCGCGCTCGGGACAGTGGTGGTCGATCAGACGAGGTCGGCCTCACATCGGGTCGACACCTACCTTACGACCGAGCACGGACAGCCTCCGCAAACCCATGCCGAGCGCGACATCGACCGCTTGCAGGTGTGGCTCAACCACCATGGACTGCGCCGAATCAAGGTCCGCAAGCAGCTCAACGACTTCGTCGACAACATCCGCACGAAGGACGTTCAGAAGTACACGACGAGGGTGATCGATTTCGTCGAGGGCGCGGCGATCGGGACGGTGAAGCTGCTGTTCAGCCTGGTACTCCTGCTCGTGATCTCCATCTACATGCTGCTCGACATGGAGCGGCTCTCCGGCGCGGTCAATCGCCGCTTCCCGCCGCCGCGCGGGTCGCCGCCGCTGCTCGTCCGGATCGAGCAGTCGCTCGCCGGCTACGTGAAAGGTCAAGCGCTCCTCTCGGCGATCATGGGCCTGAGCGCAGGCTTCGGTATCTGGCTGCTCGGGACGCTCGGGCTCGGGCCGGGCCTGACGAAGTACGCGGTCCTCTTCGGCGCCTGGGTCGCCTTCACGGAGCTGATCCCCTACCTCGGCCCTTGGCTCGGGGCCGTGCCGCCTTTCGTCTACGAGCTGATCGTGCATCCGATCTCGGCTCTCTGGGTCGCGCTCCTCTTCCTCTTCATCCACCAGATCGAGGGCCACATCGTCGTCCCCAACGTGATGGGCACGGCGCTGCGGCTCCACCCCCTGCTCGTCATCTTCGGCTTGCTCGCGGGCGGCGAGATCTACGGGTTGCCGGGAGTCTTCGTGGCGCTGCCGCTGCTCGCCGCGGGCCGCGCGATCTGGGAATTCTTCTCCGAGCGGATCGTGCTGGAGCCGTGGGGCGAGGCGGGCGCCGAGCCTTTGCCGGTTCCCGTCGAAGTCGAGACGGCGGCACCGGAAGCTCCGACGGAGATCACTCCGGCGGCGCAGCCGCCTGTCCGCGAAAGCGGACCAGTGGAGGGGGCGCGGGGGAACCGGGAGGTTCCCCCGGTTGAGACGCGTCGGTCGGCCCGTCGATGAACGCTCGCGGGCCGCTGCTCGCGGCCCGGGCGGCCGCGAGGCGCTTCGGCTCGCGGCTCGCCCTCGCACCGACCGATTTCGAGCTCGCGGACGGCGAGGCGGCCGCGCTCGTCGGCCCGAACGGCGCTGGCAAGTCGACCCTGCTGGCGCTACTTGCGGGCGCGCTCGAGCCGTCGGCGGGCATCGTCGAGCGGCGGGCCGGCGCGAGCATCGGTTGGGCGCCGCAGCGCCCCGCTCAGTACGGGCGCCTGTCGCCGCGCGAGAACCTCGAGCTGTTCGCGCGGCTCGGAGCAGAGGAGCGGCCGGAGCGGTCGGCCGAGCGGCTGCTGGAGGAGTTCGAGCTGCCGAGGGACGGAGTCCTCGCAGGCGAGCTCTCGGTCGGCAACCGGCAACGCCTGAACCTCGCGATCGCGCTGCTCGGCGATCCGGACGCGCTGCTGCTCGACGAGCCCACTGCGGCGCTGGACCCTGAGCAGCGGCAGCGGCTCTGGGAGCGCCTCGAGCTCCAGCGTGAGCGCGGTGTCGCGCTGCTCTTCGTCACGCAGCACGCCGACGAGCTCGAGGACCACGCCGACCGGGTCGTCGCGCTTCGCGACGGCACGGTCGCCTTCGCGGGCTCGGTCGCGGAGTACGACGTTCTCGCACCGGCGAGATGAGCCATGTCGGCCTGCTCCTGCGCAAGGACGCGCTGATCCTGCGCCGCTCGCCGCTCCTGCTCGGCCTCCTCCTCGCCTACCCGCTCCTGATCGCACTGCTCGTCGGCCTCGTTGCCGGCTACGCGAACGCGAAGCCGCGGGTCGCACTGGTCGACGAGGACGGCCTGCCACGCTTCGTCACCGTCGGCGGCCACCGCTTCGACGTCAACAGGACGATCAAGCGCGTCAGCAAGGACGTCAACCTCGTCAGGCTCGGCCGCAATGAGGCGCAGCGGGAGCTCCGCTCGGGGAGGGTCGTCGCCGTGCTCACGGTTCCACAGGGTTTCGTCTCGACGCTGAAAGGCATGGTCTCGAGCCCGAAGCTCGAGGTGCAGACCGCGCGCGGGATCATCTCGTCGCGGGTGGACGAGCAGGTGCAGGCGCTCGTCTACGGACTGAACCGGCAGCTACAGACGGCGTACATCGGCAGCGACCTCGGCTACGTGCGGCTCATCCTGCACGGCGGGCGGGGCTCGTTCCTCGGCCGCGAGTTCACCGTGCTCGGGCTCGACGGAGCGGAGCTGCTCCTCCGCCGGGCGTCCGGCCCGCAAGCGCGCCAGCTGCGCGACTTCGTCCGCGACGCACGCCTCGCGCTCGCGCAGACCGGCAACGCGCTGCGCGCGACCGCGCACCCGATCGAGATCCGCCGCGCCAAGAGCCGCGGCCGGACCTGGGCGCTCTCGGCCGACGTCCAGGCCTACGCGCTCGGCCTGACGATCAGCTTCCTCGCCCTGGTGCTCGCCGCCGGCTCGCTCGCCGCAGAGCGGGACGAGAACGTCGCCGGCCGCCTCGCGCGCGGGCTCGTCAGCCTCGGCGAGCTCGTCTGGGCCAAGGTGCTGCTGGCCGCGCTCGTCGCGCTGGCGCTCGGCCTGGGCGTCTCGGTCGTCTTCGGCGCGATCATCCAGATCGGGAACGTCACGGGCGGTGAGCCGTGGGCACGCGTCCCGCTGCTCGCGGTCGGCCTCCTGCTCGCCGGCGGGGCGCTCGGAGCGATCGGAGCATTGCTAGGCGCCATCGCGCGGGAGGCGCGCACCGCCTCGCTCGTGGCCCTACTCGTCGTCCTGCCGGTCGTCTTTCTCGGGCTCGTCCCGGAGGAGGTCGTTCCGGTGGCCGGCTGGATCAGCGACGGCCTGCCGTTCATCCACGCGGTCCGTTTCTTCAGCGCCGCGCTCTACGACGCGAGCCCGTGGGGACGGCTCTTGCGCGAGGCGCTCTGGCTCGGCGGGCTGGGAACGCTCTTCGGGCTGTTGGCTCGCATGGGAACGCGTAGATTGCTCGCATGAGTACGTTCCCCGCGACGAGGCTCAGGCGCCTGCGGCGGACAGGCCGATTGCGCTCGCTCGTGCGCGAGACGCGGCTCGATCTCGGTGACTTCGTGATGCCGCTCTTCGTCTGCCCGAGTGAGGGCGTCGTCCAGCCGCTCGCAGGCCTCCCCGGCATCGCTCAGCGCTCCGTCGATGCGCTCGTCGACGAGGCGGAGACGCTGGTCGGGCTGGGCGTCTCGGCGGTGCTTCTCTTCGGGATCCCTGAGGAGAAGGACGAGGGTGGCTCGGGGGCATACGACGAGGACGGGATCGTCCAGCGCGCGCTCCGCGAGCTGCGCGCCCGTTTCCCCGCGCTTGTGCTGGCGACCGACGTCTGCCTCTGCGAATACACCTCGCACGGCCACTGCGGCGTCCTCCGCGGCGACGAGATCGACAACGACGCCTCGCTCGAGCTGCTGGCGCGAACGGCCGTCAGCCACGCCGAGGCCGGAGCCGACTCGGTCTGTCCGAGCGACATGATGGACGGCCGCGTCGGCGCGATCCGAGTCGCCCTGGACGACGCCGATTTCGAGCAGATCCCGATCGTCTCCTACGCCGCGAAGTACGCGTCGGCGTTCTACGGCCCGTTCCGCGAGGCGGCCGAGTCCACCCCGGCGTTCGGCGACCGCCGGGGCTACCAGCTCGATCCCGCGAACGTGCGCGAGGCGCTGCGGGAATGCGAGCTCGACGTCAACGAGGGAGCCGACGCGCTGGTCGTCAAGCCGGCTCTGCCGTACCTCGATGTCCTGCGCGCCGTCCGCGAGCGGTTCGAGCTGCCGGTCGGCGCCTACAACGTCTCCGGGGAGTACGCGATGCTCAAGGCGGCGGCGCAGGCCGGCTGGCTGGACGAGCGCCAGGCAGCGCTCGAGTCGCTGACCGCGATCAAGCGCGCCGGCGCCGACTTCATCGTCAGCTACTGGACGAAAGAGCTCGCCGAGTGGCTGTGATCGCGGGCCTGGGGCGGCGGGCTCGCGAGGTGATCCCGGGCGGCGTCAACTCGCCGGTGCGGGCGATGCGCGCCGTCGGCCTCGACGAGCCGCTCTTCGTCCGCCGCGGCGAGGGCGCCTGGATCGAGGACGAGGCCGGCCGACGCTACGTCGACTGGGTGATGTCCTGGGGCCCCCTGATCTTCGGGCACGCGGATGCCGAGACCGTCGAGGCGGTGATCGCGGCCGCGCGTGAGGGCACGACGTTCGGGGCTTCGACCGAGCGCGAGGTCGAGTTGGCCGAGGAGCTCGTCGACGCGGTGCCGTCGCTCGAGCTGGTGCGGCTCGTCTCTTCCGGGACGGAGGCGGCGATGAGCGCCGTCCGGGTCGCGCGGGCGGCAACGCGGCGCGACCGGATCCTCAAGTTCGGGGGTGGCTACCACGGTCACGTTGATGCCCTGCTCGCCGAGGCCGGCTCGGGGCTCGCGACGCTGGGGATTCCGGCGACGCCGGGCGTCACGAGCGGCGCCGCCGAGGACACGATCGTCGTGCCGTACAACGACGTCGACGCGACCGCGGCGGCGGTCGCGCGCTGGGGCGAGGGACTCGCCGCGATCGTCGTCGAGCCGGTGGCCGGCAACATGGGCGTCGTCCCGCCGCGGCCCGGCTTCCTCGAGGCGCTGCGCGACCTCTGCGACGCAAGCGGCGCGCTGCTCGTCTTCGACGAGGTGATCACGGGCTTCCGGGTCGCGCGCGGCGGCGCGCAGGAGCGCTTCGGCGTCATCCCCGACCTGACGCTGCTCGGCAAGATCGCCGGCGGCGGCCTGCCGCTGGCCGCATTCGGGGGCCGCGGCGACGTGATGGAGCAGCTGGCTCCGAGCGGCCACGTCTACCAGGCGGGGACGCTGAGCGGAAACCCGCTCGCGACGGCCGCCGCGCTCTCGGTGCTGCGCCGGCTGCGCGAGCCGGAGATCTACGAGGAGCTCGAGCAGCGCGGCGCCCGGCTCGAGGCGGGCCTGGCGCCGTTCGGCACGGTACAAAGGGTCGGGGCGATGGCGACGCTGTTCATGCGCAAGGCGCCTGTGCGTAACCTCGCCGACGCACAGGCGGCGAGCACCGAGCGCTACGCCGCCCTCTTCCGGCACCTGCTCGAGCGGGGCATCTACTTCCCGCCGTCGCAGTTCGAAGCGCTGTTCGTTTCCCTTGCTCACGGCGACGATGAGATCGAGAGGACGGTGCAGGCGGTTGCAGACTTCGACGGTTGATCTGTGGCAGACGATCGCGTCCGAGGCGGAGCGAGAGAGCAGGCTCTGGAGCGAGGCGCTGCGGCACGACGACGAGCGTGAGAGCGAGCCGGTTTTCTCGCCGCTCGGCGAGGAGCGCTACGCGCTCGGGCTCGAGACGATCTACGAGGGCTACCTCGTCCACTACGGGCGGCCACGTCTCTTCGAGCCGGCCGACGACGACACGGCGCTCCTGCTCGGCGACTACCTCTACGCGCATGGGCTCGTCCGGATCGCCGAGGTTGGCAGCGTCGAGGCGGTCGCCGACCTGGCCGAGCTGATCTCCCTGTGCGCGCAGCTCCGCGCCGACTCTGCACCCGGCGACGGGGTCGCCTGGGCGGCAAGTGCGGCGCTGCTCGGGGCGGGCGAGCTCGACGAAGCCCGCCGCGCCCTGCGCGACCGCGGCAACGCGGCACCGCTCGAGGCGCTCGCCGCCTCGCGCGCCAGCGAGGCTCTCGAATTAGCGCTTGCCGCGCACGCCCGGAGACTTCGTTAGGGTCGCGGCCGATGGCGTCCGCCCTGGTTAGAGCACCCCTGGCCGCGACGGCGGCTGAGGAAGGGAAGAAGGTGATCATCGCGATGCTGATCGTCGGCCTGGTCTTCATCGGCGTGATCGCCCTCGGCGAGACGTCGCGCTGGCTGCGCCACCGCCGACGGCACTAGCTGCCGCTTCACATCGGGCCGACGGGGCGCGATGCTTTGGTCATGCGCG
>WNGD01003612.1_pt1 | contig 15553 bp, 13 predicted proteins | sample 5400671 | NCBI WGS metagenome assembly WNGD01 (sample SAMN13153369, study PRJNA577476) | soil metagenome | isolation source: 40 cm soil or saprolite under grassland replicate 2 | place: USA:California | collected 2016-06-15 | reverse complement strand
GGATACGGAGCCGACGAGCTGTACGCGGTGTGGGACGGCAAGCCAGCGCGAGCCTATGGCGGAACCGCCGACGTGGTGCATACGCCCGCGAGCAGGGCACGCCGGTGCGCGTGATCTGGCCAGACGGCGCACAGCGCGACTAGCGACAGGTGTCGCCGGTGCAGGCACGCAAAACCGTGGCGTGGCCATGGACCTGAATATCAGCCCTTGAGGAGCTGCCGCGCCATGACCATGCGCTGGATCTGGTTGGTGCCCTCGTAGATCTGGGTGATCTTCGCGTCCCGCATCATCCGCTCGACCGGGTAGTCGCTGACATACCCGTAGCCGCCGAGCAGCTGGACCGCGTCCGTGGTCACCTCCATGGCCACGTCGGACGCGAAGCACTTGCAGGCCGACGACATGAACGTCAGGTCGGCGCTGGCCTCGCCGCGGGCGGCCCGCTCCGACCTGGCGGCGGCCGCGTAGGTGAGCTGCCTGGCCGCCTCGACCTTCATCGCCATGTCGGCGAGCATGAACTGGACACCCTGGAACTCCGCGAGCGCCTGGCCGAACTGCCGGCGCTCCTTGACGTATCCCGCGGCGTAGTCCAGCGCGCCCTGGGCAATGCCGAGTGCCTGGGCGGCGATGGTGATCCGGGCGTGGTCGAGCGTCGCCAGCGCCGTACGGAACCCGCTGCCCTCCGCGCCGATCAGCCGGCCGGCCGGGATCACGCAATTATCGAAGTGCAGCTCCCTGGTCGGCGACCCCTTGATGCCGAGCTTGTGCTCGGGCGCCCCGAACGAGAACCCGGCGTCGCCCCTCTCCAGCACGAACGCCGAGATCCCGGCGGCGCCGGCCGCCGGGTCGGTCACGGCCATCACCGTGTAGTACTCGGAGACGCCCGCGTTCGTGATCCACCGCTTAGTCCCGTTAAGAAGGAAAGTGTCCCCGTCGCGGACGGCACGCGCTTTCATGGCTGCCGCGTCGGAGCCTGCCTCGGGCTCCGACAGCGCGTAAGAGAACATCGCGTCGCCGCGCGCGACCGGCGGCAGGTACCGCTGCTTGAGCTCCTCGGAGGCGGCGAGCAGCAGCGGGACGGTGCCCAGCTTGTTGGCGGCCGGGATCAGGGAGCTGGATGCGCAGGCCCGGGCTATTTCCTCGATGACGATCACGGCGGCGATCGCGTCGGCGCCCGCGCCGCCGTAGGCCTCCGGGATGTGCACGGCCTGCAGTTCGGCCTTGACGATCGCGTCATGGGCTTCCCAGGGGAACTCGGCGGCCTGGTCAACCTTGGCGGCATGCGGTGCGATCTTAGCGTCGGCCAGGGCACGGACCGACTCGCGGAGCGCTTCGTGCTCCGGCGTCAGGGCGAACGCGGGATAGTCGAGGCTCATGATCCCGATGGTAGTTCGCTGTCGCCGCCGAGCCTGGCGCGCAGGGCGGCGCCCTTGGCCTGGGCAGTAACGCGGAGCTGCGCCTGAAAGGCGGTCATCCGGTCGCGCAGCGCCTCGTCCGACGCCGCGAGGATCCGGACGGCCAGCAGTCCCGCGTTGCGCGCGCCGCCGACGGCGACCGTCGCGACCGGGATTCCGGCGGGCATCTGCACGATGGAGAGCAGCGAGTCGAGCCCGTCCAGGTGCGCCAGCGGCACCGGCACGCCGATCACCGGCAGCGGGGTCACGGCGGCCAGCATGCCGGGCAGATGGGCCGCCCCGCCCGCCCCGGCGATGATCACCCGGAGGCCGCGGCCCGCGGCCGCCGCGCCATAGCTGATCATCTCGTGCGGCATCCGGTGCGCCGAGACGACGTCGGCCTCGCAGGGCACGCCGAACTCGGCCAGCGCCTCGACCGCGGCCGCCAGCACCGGCCAGTCGGAGTCGCTGCCCATCACCACCGCTACCAGCGGCCCGCCGCTCATCGCCCTGCTCCCTTCGGCCGTCTGCTCGATCCGCGGTCCGGCCTTGCCTGCCCGGCCTTGCCTGCCCGCACCGCTCACCGCGGCGCCGCCGTGGGCCTACGGCTCCTCGGTGCCCAGGCTCAGGTAGCTGGCCGCCCGCCTGGCCCGGTCACGAAGCTGCGCGCTGTCGTCGCCGACCACGGTGACGTGGCCGACCTTCCGGCCCGGCCGTACCACCTTGCCGTAAAGATGGACCCTGACGCCGGGATCGGCGGCCATCACGTGGGTAAGCCGGTCGTGCAGGTCCGGGTCGTCACCGCCGAGGATATTGACCATGACGGCATGCCGCGCGGTGCGGTCGGGCACGCCGAGCGGCAGGTTGAGCACGGCCCGCAGATGCTGCTCGAACTGCGATGTCCTGGCGCCGTCGATGGTCCAGTGACCGGAATTGTGCGGGCGCATCGCCAGCTCGTTCACCAGCAGGCCGTCCGCGGTATCGAAGAGTTCCACCGCGAGCAGGCCGGTCACGCCGAGCTCGGCGGCGATGGCCAGCGCGAGCCGCTGTGCCTCCGCCCGGCGGCCCGCTGGCAGGCCCGGCGCCGGCGCAAGGACCTCGTGGCAGATGCCGTCCCGCTGCACGGTCGCCGCGACCGGGTAGGCAGCGCCCTGGCCGGCCGGCGAGCGCGCGACCAGCGCGGCGAGCTCCTGCCTGAACGCCACGAACTGCTCGGCCAGCAGCTCGAGCCCGTGCCCGGCGGCGTGCGCCAGCACATCGGCTGCCTCGTCCGCGGTGCCGCAGACCCATACGCCGCGGCCGTCGTATCCGCCGCTGACCGCCTTCAGCACCACCGGCCAGCCATGCACCGCAGCGAAACTGGCGATCTCGCCGCCGCTGGCCACCGCGGCGAAGGGCGGGCAGGCGATCCCGCGCCCGGTCAGCCATTCCCGCATCGCCCGCTTGTCCTGCGCGAGCCGGAGCGCGCGCGATCCCGGCCGGAGCACCGCCCCGGCCTGCTCCAGGGCGCCGAGCTGCGCGCCCGGCACGTGCTCGTGATCGAACGTGACGACATCGCAGCCGCCGGCGAAGGCCATCAGGTCATCGCTGCTGCGATAGTCGCCGACCTGGGTGCCGGCGCACACCTGGGCAGCGCTGTCCCCGGCGTCCGCCGCGAGTACGCGGAACCCGATGCCCAGGCCGATGGCCGCCTGGCAGGTCATCCGGGCGAGCTGGCCGGCGCCGACCATGCCGACGACAGGCACCGGATGGTGCCAGGGGACGGCAGCGACAGCTGTCCCGGCGTCACCGGCCTGATACGTCACCCGCCGTAGCCTACGAGGTGCCCGGCCGGGCCGCGCAACCCCGGAGGCGACGTGCGCCGCCCGGGCGGCGCGGCATGGCAACCGCGCGGCCGGCCCGGCCGGAATTATGCTGACACCCGCTCCCGTTGAATAGACATCTCGTTACTGTTCGATGGGCTGCTCCTAACCCGGGTAGTACATTCGGGTTAATAGGTCGACATCGCCCTGACGGCGCCGTGCGCGCCTACCGACGCCAGAAGGGACGCCAAGCGCCCGTGAGCCTCGTTGCAGACCTGCACCGTCGCTTCGCCACGCTGATAGCCGAGCTGACCAGATTCGGCCTCATCGGCACGCTCGGGCTGTGCATCGACCTCGGCGGCGCCGCCCTGCTGCACGGAAGGGCCGGCGTCGGGCCGCTGATGGCAAAGGCCGTTTCCGCCTCGGTGGCCATGATCGTCTCCTATACCGGTCACCGGCTGTGGACCTTCCGGCACCGGGCCAGCCAGAGCCTTGTGCGCGGCGGGCTGATCTTCTTCGGCCTCAACCTGATCGGCCTGGTGAGCTCCCTGCTGGTGATCGGGCTCGTCACCGGCCCGCTCGGGCTGCACAGCCTCGCCGCCTACAACGCTGCCCAGGTGGTCGGCGTGCTGCTGGGCATGCTGTTCCGCTACTGGTCCTACCGCAGATGGGTGTTCCTCGCCTTCGCCCCCGCCGAGGCAGCGCGACAGCCCGGCCAGGCAGCGCTCGAATTAGCGGCTCAGCCGCCCGATCCGGGCGACGGCAAGCCCGCCACCAGGAGTTCAGCCAGCGGCCAGGTTACGGACCGCCCGGCGGCCGAGCACCTCAAGGCCGAGAATCTCAGGGCCGAGCGCCTCAGGGCCGAGCGCCTCAAGGCCGAGCGCCTCAGGGCCGAGCGCCTCTGGGCTGACCAGGCCTAGCCCGACGCCGGGTCAGGTCGGCCCGCTGACCACTGGCTCGTCGCCCGGGACGGCGTTGCCCTGCGGCAGGAACACGGCGAAAACCGCCGGCCGCGGCCTGACCAGCACAACCTGACCGCCATCGGCCGCCGCCACCGAGCGGGCCAGCGACAGTCCGAGCCCGGTGCCGCCCGGACGGCCGCTGACGCTGCGCTCGAAGATCCGCGGCACCAGTTCCTGCGGGACGCCCTTGCCCTCGTCCCTGACCTCCACGACGACCGACCTCGGGGTGTGCGATGTCCTGATGGTCACCACCCCGGCGCCGTGCACCAGCGCGTTGTCGAGCAGGGTGGCGATCACCTGGGCGGCGCTGCCCGGCGTCACGTACGCGAACAGCCCCTTCTCCCCCGTCACCTCGAGTTTCCTGCTCAGCCGGCGGAATGCGGGATCCCACTCCACGACCTGCTGCGCGACGACGTCGTCGATCGAGGAAAACGCCGGAGCGCCTGCCACCGACCGGCGAGCCACCCGGCCGAGCAGCTGCCCGACGACCTCGGCGAGCCGCTCCGTCTGGGCCAGGGCGGCTACGCCTTCCTCGCGCACCACCTCAGGATGCTCGGCGGCCGCGATCATCTCCTCCAGCCGCATCGACAGCGCGGTCAGCGGCGTGCGCAGCTGGTGGGAGGCATCCGCGGCGAAATCGCGGCCCGCCGACAGCAGGTCCGCGATGCGCTGCGCGGAGCCGTCGAGGCCCTCGGCGACCTGGTCGAGTTCCGGTACCCCGTAGCGGCGCCCGAGCGGCCTGGCATCGCCCGAGCCGAGCCGGTCGGCCGCCCGGGCGAGTTCCTCCAGCGGCCGGGTGAGCCGCCGCGCCTGCAGGATGGCGAGCGCCACGGCGACGCCGACGGCGAGCAGCGCGAGCGCGCCGATCAGCAGCAGCGCCCTGGCCACCCGGCCGCCGACAGTCGAATCGTCGGCCTCCACCGTGACCGCGAAATCCCTGGTGCTGGCCTGGCCTTTGATCGTGTCCCTGGCGGGCGGCTCCTTGCCGGTTGACGTCCGGCCGACCGAGTACTGCCGGATGATCACATACCGATCGGGCAGCGACCTGCCCAGCTGCACCGCGTTCGGCGGCAGGCCGTCGCTGACCCGGGCTTGCAGGCCCTTGGCGAGCGTCGTCGCGTCCCGGCGCACCTGCTGGGAGGCCTCGGTGACCTGCAGGCGGCTGATGACAAAGGCGAGCGGCACGCCGAGCAGCAGCACCGCGCCCACCGCGACGGCGAGAGTTGAGATGAGCAGGCGGCGCCGCATGGCTCAGCGCCCGGGTCCGCCATCAGCGGCCGCGGCGGCGACCTGACACCTGATGTTCAATCCGGGCACCTGCCATCAGTCACCACGCTCGAACCTGAACCCCACGCCCCTGACGGTGGTGATGAAACGCGGGTTATGCGCGTCGTCACCGAGCTTGCGCCGGAGCCAAGAGACGTGCATGTCCAGCGTCTTCGTGGAGCCCCACCATTTGCTGTCCCAGACCTGCCGCATTATCTGCTCGCGGGTGACCACCTTGCCGGCCTCGGCGACGAGTAGCGAAAGCAGGTCGAATTCCTTCGAGGTGAGGTCGATCTCGGCGTCGTCGAGCCAAGCGCGACGGGCGTCGGCGTCAACGCGCACGCCCTGCGCCGTATGCGTTTCCGAGGCGCCGCGGCGCAGCAGTGCGCGGACCCTGGCCAGCAGCTCGGCCAGCCGGAACGGCTTCGTGACGTAGTCGTCCGCCCCGGCGTCCAGGCCGATCACCGTGTCTACCTCGTCCGCCCGCGCGGTGAGGATCAGCACCGGCACAGCCTGACCCTCGGACCTGATCAGTCGGCAGACTTCCAGCCCGTCAAGCTGGGGCAGGCCGATGTCGAGCACGATCAGGTCGATCCCGCCGGCCCGCGCTGCCTCCAGCGCGCCGGGCCCGTCGGCGGACACGCCGACTTCGTAGCCCTCACGCCGCAGAGCGCGGGCCAGCGGCTCGGAGATGGACAGGTCGTCCTCGGCGAGCAGCACGCTGGTCATGCTGAGATCGTAAGGCGAGCAGGCAACTTTTCCCGAACGCTACGCGCGGAACTTCGCCAGATAGCATTCCCGCGCGGTCCGTCAGCCAGCGTTTTCACCGGCTATTGGCGGACATCAGACCGGAGTGACGCCGTGCCGCCGGCGCGAGAAGAATCGGTCCTTGCCGCGCGCCGCGGCGAATCTGCGGATGAGTTCCGCCCGCAGGTCCTCCGGCTCGACGACATCGTCCACCACGAGTTCTCCGGCCAGCCTGAGCACATCGATGTCGTCGTCATATGCCGCCCGGAGCCGGCTGGTTTCCTGATCCCGCTCGGCCGGATCGGTGATCCCGGCGAGCTTGTTGTAATACACCGCGTTGACGGCGGCATCTGCCCCCATGACCGCGATCTTTGCGGTGGGCAGCGCCAGCGTCGCATCCGGCTCAAAACCAGGTCCGGCCATCGCGTACAGCCCCGCACCATATGCCTTACGGATTATTACGGAGACTTTCGGGACGGTCGCCTCGGCAACGGCACTGATCATCTTGGCGCCATGCCGGATGATGCCCTGCCGCTCGACCGCCGTCCCGACCATGAATCCTGGCACGTCGGCGAGGAACAGCAGCGGCACGCTGAACGCGTCGCAGAGCTGGATGAAGCGGGCCGCCTTGTCCGCGGAGTCGACGAACAGCACCCCGCCCTTGAACATCGGGTTGTTGGCGACTACGCCGATGGCCGCCCCGTCCAGCCGGGCGAAGCCGACGACGAGTTCCCTGGCCCACAGCGCGTGGATCTCGAAGAGCGACTCGGAGTCGACCAGCCCGCGGACGTACCTGCGCATATCGAAGGCCTGCCGCTCGCTGGCCGGAACCATCGCGCGCAGGTCCGCGGGCTCGGCCTCGCGGGCGGCCAGGGCGGGCGGTGCCTGCCGCCAGTTGCCCGGCAGGTAGGACAGGTAACCGCGGATGGCCGTCAGTGCCTCGTGCTCGGTCGCGGCCAGGTGGTGCCCGCAGCCGGAGACGGTGCAGTGCATCCGGGCACCGCCCATCTCCTCCAGCGTGGTCTTCTCCCTGACCACCATCTCCACCATCCGCGGGCTGCCCAGGTACATCGAGGCGTTCCCGTCCACCATCGCGACGTAGTCGCAGAACGCCGGGATGTACGCGCCGCCCGCCGCCGACGGCCCGAACAGCGCGCATACCTGCGGAATCGAGCCGGACGCGCGCACCTGGGTGTGGAAGATCTTGCCCGCGCCGCGGCGGCCGGGGAACATCTCCACCTGGTCGGTGATCCGAGCCCCGGCCGAGTCCACCAGGTAGACCATCGGGATGCCAGCCGCGTATGCCTTCTCGATGATCCGGATGATCTTCTCGACCGTCCGGGCGCCCCACGAGCCCGCCTTGACCGTGGAGTCGTTCGCCATCAGCGCCACCGGCCGGCCGCCGATCGCCGCAGTGCCGGTGATCACGCCATCCGCTGGCAGGCCTGCTGCCAGCACGTTCGCGTACCGGCCGTCCTCGGTGAAGCTGCCCTTGTCGGCCAGGAACGCGATCCGGTCCCTGGCGAACAGCTTGCCCCTGGCGGCAGCGGCCTCGTGATACCTGGCCGCGCCCCCCTGCTCGATCCTGGCGCGGACCTCCGGGAGGTCTGGGTGGCCAGAATCCCCATCTGCGCCGGGCTGGTCCTCGGTCGGTTTTCCGCTCACGACCGCGAGCGTATCGAGCAGGCACTGGCCACGGTCAACTGCGTTAATCCTGATCTTCAGGCTAGTGAATGTGCAGGCTGACGCCGAGCAACACCAACCACCACAGGAAGATCGCGAGCAGCGCGGACAGGACGAGCTTGAGCAGGTGGACGGTGATGTAATGACGCTGCCATGCCACCACCAGGCCCACGATGATGTAGATCAGCCAAACCAGGCCGAGTCGCCTCAACATGATCTCCGCTCCCATCGCTGCCATCCCCGCGCCGATTGGCTCAGGACCGCCCAGCAGGTCTCCCGGGAATCGGTTCGCAAACATGCCTGCGGGCGGCAGCGCAGTGGCCAGCAGGTGCCGCCGGCTGGCCGCGGCGCTGGCGCGCAGTTGCCTAGCGTCGCCAGCCGCCGGCGACTGGATAGCTGCCCGGCGGCGGGCCCTAGCCGGTTATCCTTGGTCCCGCCGCAGGCCCGGCAATCGCGGACACGTGGGCCCGGTGCGAGGAGAACAGGTGTCGATGCTCAGGGAAGTTCTCGGCCGCCGGACGGGTGACGCCGGGAACGGGCCGCGGGCCCGATCGCGGGCCGGCGACGCGGCCGGCCGCCTGCGGGCAGCGGTGGCCGGGCTGCCCGGCCTGGTCAGGCGGCACCGGCTGTTCTCCGTAGTGCTGGGGCTTTCCGCGGCGCCCCGGGTCATCGCGATGCTCGGCTTCCAGCCGGCGATTTTGTTCAAGCTCGATTCCTATGACTACCTTTGGGACGCGGCGCACCTGCGGCCGAACCCGGTCAATCCCGGCGGGTACACGGTTTTCCTCTGGCTGCTCAAGCCATTGCACTCACTCGCCCTGATCGCTGGCCTGCAGCATCTGCTCGGCCTCGCGGTCGCCGTCATGGTGTACGCGGTCCTGCGGCGGTTCGGGGTCCGCGCCTGGATCGCCACGCTCGCGTCCGCCACAGTGCTGTTCGATCCGGCCCAGTTCCTGCTCGAACAGTTGATCATGGCCGACCTGCTGGCGCTCTTCCTGATGCTGGCGGGCTTCGCGGTGCTGCTGCTCCGGGATCCGCCGTCGGTGCCGAGGTCGGTCGTGGCCGGGCTGCTGATGGGCGCCTCCGCGGTCGTCCGCCCAACGACGCTGCCGCTCATCGCCTTCCTTGCGGTGTATCTGCTGGTCAGGCGGGCGGGCTGGCGCCGCGCCGTCACGGTGCTTGTGGCAGGTGCGGTGCCGGTGGTCGCGTACATGTCGTGGTTCGCCGCGGTGTACGGCTCCTTCAACCTGACCAACAGCAACGGGCTGTTCCTGTGGTCGCGGACGATGTCCTTCGCGAATTGCGCGATCATCAAGCCACCGTCCGACCTGGTCGCGCTGTGCCCGGACCGGCAGCCTGGCGCGCTGGCGCAGCCGGTGGCGTCCAGGCGGCTGCTGCCCAAGCAATACCTCTGGGATCACCAGACCTGGATGTGGACTTCGCACACTGCCCCGGCCGGGATCGTGCCGGACACGGAGGCCTTCACGTCATTCAACAACCAGCGCGCGCTGCGGTTCGCGATCCGCGCGATCGAGGCGCAGCCACTCGGCTACGCCAAGTCGGTCGGCCATGACCTGACGAAGCCCTTCAGGGCAGCCGACATCTTCCCGTTCCCCGGGCCCGCGCAGCCGAGCATTTCGACGCTCGGGCCCGCGAACCGCGTTTACGCGCTCGCGGCCGTGCGGGCATACGTCGGGAGCACGGCTGGAATCGGGCCGTACCTCGGTCACCACCTCGGGACGCGGCTGGTCGAGCCGTACGCGCACCTGATCCGTGCCTACCAGCGGGTTATCCGGCTTCCTGGCCCGCTGTTTGCGCTGATCTTGCTGGTCGGCCCGGCCGGGATGCTCATCCCGCGCAGGCGAGTCAGCGCGGCCGTGCTGCTCTGGGTCTCCGCCCTGGTCACGGTGATCCTGCCGATCGCGGAGCACGAGTACACCTACCGCTACGTGATCCCGGCCGTCCCGCTAGCCTGCATGGCGGCTGCGCTGGCGTTCGCCGACCGCCGGACGGAATCTGAGCCGGGGCCAGCGCCGGGACCGCAGCCGGAACCGGAGACGGGAGAAGCGGCGGAAGCGACCGCGTAGCCGGAGGCGACGGCGCGGGCTGGAGCGACGGCGCGGGCTGGCCGTACGGCGCTCCGGGTTCGCGGAGCGGGACGTCAGGCCGGGATTGTCCTGGTTCGCGGTCCGGCCCTGAGTACCTGAGACGGCAGCTTGCGGCCGATGATCCGTTCCGCGTCGGCGGCGGCATCGATCATCGCGGCCAGGTCGATCCCGGTCGCCACGCCCATGTCCTCGACCATGTGCACGAGTTCCTCGGTAGCGATGTTGCCGGTGGCACCCGGCGCGTAGGGGCAGCCGCCGAGTCCGCCTACCGATGCGTCGAAGTCGGCCACGCCAAGCTCAAGAGCGGTCACCGCGTTGGCCAGGCCCGTCCCGCGGGTGTTGTGAAAGTGCAGGTTGAGCGGGACGTCCGGGTACTTCAGGCGGAACCCGCCGACAAGCTCGCGCACCCGGCGCGGCGTGGCCATGCCCGTCGTGTCGCCGAACGAGATGCTGTCGGCGCCATCGGCCACCGCGCGCCCGGCGACCCCGATCACCCGGTCCACCGGGACGTCGCCCTCGTACGGGCAGCCCCAGGCCGTCGCGACGATCACCTGGCAGTCAATTCCCCGCTGGTGCGCCAGATCGATGATCGCCGCGATGTCGTCGAGGGACTCCGCCGTGCCCCGGTTGACGTTCTTGCGGTTGTGCGTGTCGGAGGCCGATACGACGGCCTCGATCTCGGTGAGCCCGCTGTCCAGCGCGCGGGCGGCGCCGCGCAGGTTCGGCACGAGCGCGGAGTAGCGGACGGCAGGCGCTCTGGTGATCCGCTTCCATACCTCGTCGGCATCGGCCATCTGCGGTATCGCCGCCGGACGGACGAACGAGACCGCCTCGATCCGGCTCACTCCGGTGGCGGACAGCCGGTCGATCAGCTCGATCTTGGCCTCGGTCGGCACCGGATCCTCGTTCTGCAGCCCGTCGCGGGGCCCGACCTCGCGCACCGAGATCCGTCCGGGAAGATCACTCACCGTCTGCCTCCGTCCAGCTCAGCGGGGCACATCCCTGCTCAGCATGCACTTCGCGGCCCGCCGGCCGCGTCCGCGGCCGGCCTGCCGGCTACTGTCCCGGCCACTTGGGGGCCCGCTTCTCCCCGCGCACCGAGGTCCGTACGGGAAGATCACTCACCGTCTTCCTCCGTCCAGCTCAGCGGGCACATCGCGGCCCGCTGGCGGCGTCCGCGGCCGGCCTGCCCGGCTACTGGGGCGCCGGCCCGCCTGCGCGGCTAGTGCCCTGGCCATTCGGGCGCACGCTTCTCCTTAAACGCCGCGATGCCCTCCTTTCTATCCCCGGAGAACGCGGCGGCCCGCCAGGCGGCGTCCTCGACCTCGAGGCCGACCGCGAGGCTGACGCCCGAGCCCTGCCTGATGGCCCGCTTAGCCGCCAGCACGGCGACCGGCGAGTTGCCTGCTATCTGCCGGGCGAGCGCGAGCGCGTGCTCGCGTGCCGTGCCGGCCGGCACCCGCCGGTCGGCCAGGCCGAGCCGCTCCGCCTCCGCCGCGTCCACCCGGCGCCCGGTGAGGATCAGGTCAGCGGCCCGGCCGGGCCCGATGCGCCGCAACGCGAGCTGGGTGCCGCCACCGCCCGGCACCAGGCCAACGGTAGTCTCCGGCAGCCCGAACACGGCCGTCTCGTCGGCCACGATGAGGTCGCAGGACAGGGCCAGCTCGCAGCCACCGCCGAGGGCGTAGCCGTGCACGGCGGCGATGACCGGCTGCGGGAGGCCGAGCACGGCACCGAACGCGGCTCGGAACACCGGCCGCTGTGCCAGCAGCTCGGCGTCGCTCATCGCCGCCCGTTCCTTCAGGTCCGCGCCAACGCAGAACGCACGCTCCCCCGCCGCTGCCAGCACGACGGCCCGGACCAGGCGGTCAGCGCAGATCGCGGCGCACGCACGGGCGAGGCTGGCCGCCATGGCGGTGCTCAGCGCGTTCATCGCGGCGGGCCGGTCGAGCACGATTTCGGCGATCGTCCCCGCCCCGCCCGCCCGCTGGCCGCCCGAATCCTGGCCAGCGGACTGTCCGCCGGCCGAATCCGGTCCGGCCGAATCCGGTCCGGCCAACGCTCCGCCGACCGAGTCCTGGCCGGCCGACGCTTGACCGACGTGCCAGCGCACGCTGACGCCATCCGCTGCGTTCATGAGCGCAGGCTACAGACACGCCCGCCCGCCCGTCGGCCCACGCCCCTGTCTCCCCGATCCTGGCCCGGCCTCAGCCGCCCCCGGGACCGCATTCCATGATCACGGAGGGTTGCGGGGGTTGCGGCACCCAAAACCCTCCGCGATCAAGGAATCCAGGGGACTACTGACGCTCCTCGCGGGCCAGCCGCGCCTGCTCGTCCTCGACTAGCTGGAAGAGCGTGGCCTGCACCCTTTCCACGCTGGGGATCTCGTTCAGCACGAGCTGGCCGTGCTCTCCCGCGGATTCCACGACGAGCCTGCCGCAGCCGAGCAGCCGGTCGATCAGGCCGTGCGAGAACGAGACGTCGCTGATCCTGATCAGCGGGAAGTCGCGGCCCGACCTGGACAGGATGCCGCGCCGCAGCCGCAGCCGGCGGTTGGTCAGCTCGTAGCTCGTCGTCTGCCAGCGCAGCAGCGGGATGGTGAACCAGATCATGATCACCACGGCCGCGACCGCGCCGATCGCCGCCCTGGCTATCCCGGTGTCGCGGCCGGCCGGGAGCAGTATCAGCAGCGCAAGGGCGGCCGCGACCACCAAGATCAGGATCAGGATCGGCCGCAGCAGGGTCTTCCAGTGCGGATGTAGCTGCAGGACAAGGTGCTCGCCCTCGGTCAGGGAGCCTTCGCTGGCCATAGGCCACATCGTGGCATGTATGGCGGCAATGCGCGCGCCTGACGCGTCACCGGAGATGAACTACGTCGCCGGCGCTGACGGCGACCAGGCCCGATGCGGCGAGAATGACCAGCCTGCCTGACTCGTCAATGTCCTGCGCGATCCCGGTGAGGACCTGCCCGCCAGGCAACTCGACCCGGACGGGCTCGCCCAGGGTGGCGCTCAGGCGGCGGTAGGCCGGCCGGAGACCGCAGGCATCCGGGTCAGGCCCGGTTCCGGCGGCATTCCGCCGCGCGAGCCCAGCCTCTGTCGCAGCATTCCCAGCCTCGACCACGGCCGACCCAGCTTCAGCGTCGACCGCGGCACGCCGAGCCTCGACCACGGCAGGCCCAGCCTCGACCACGGCACGCCCCGCGTCGACCACGGCACGCCCCGCGTCGACGGCAGCCTGGCCGGCGAATTCGGGTCCAGCGGCGGGTTGCGGCGCAGCCGTGCCGAGCCAGGCCAGGTACCAGCGCTCCAGTTCGGCGAGCACGCAGGTGAGCAGGTGTTGCCTGTTCGTGCAGATGGCGCCGGCCACTGCCAGTGAGGTCGCCCCGGTGGCGGGCATCTCGTCCTGGCGGGCGGATACGTTGATCCCGGCGCCGGCCACGATCGCCTGGCCGGCCTGCTCGGCGAGGATGCCCGCCACCTTCGCGCCGTCCACTAGCACGTCGTTCGGCCATTTCAGGCGGGCATCGACCCCAGCCTCGGCCCGCAGCGCCGACGCGACAGCGACTCCGGCAAGCAGCGGGACCCAGCCCTTGCTGCCCGCCGGCACCCCGCCAGGACGCAGCAGCACGGAGAAGGTCAGGGCGGCCCGCGGCGGGCTGAGCCAGCGCCGTCCCATCCGGCCGCGGCCTGCCGTCTGGGACTCGGCCGCTAGCACCAGGCCCTGCGGAGCCCCGTCCCTGGCGGCGGCGAGCAGATCCGTATTGGTTGAGCCGGTCTGCGCTACCACCCGCACGTCGCGCCAGATGGCTCCGGGCCTGACCAGCGCGCCGCGCAGCGCCGTTGCGCTGAGCGGCGCGCGGTCCGCGGCGGCGGGCGGCGGACTGCCAGCGTCGACAGGTCCAGTAGTCATCTCACCCGCTATTGTCGAGTGCCGGGGCCGCCCGCGTCGCGCCGGGTGCCAGCAAGCAAGATTCGCCGGTGCATTCCGGGCGGTCGGCGTCAGCGCGAGCACAATACCGCAGGGGGAGTCCAGCGGGCTCCGCCGAGAGGAGTCGGGATCGTCGTGCCTGACCTCAAGCTCAACACCGAGCGCGGCAAACGCGAGCAGCCGGCCACCGGCCGCTCCGGGCCAGCTCGCAGCAGGGCGGGCCGCTCGCTTCGCGATGTGGGCAGCAGCCCCGGACGCGTTCTCATCCCGGCGCGCGCCGCAGCCGCGGCGGTGAGCCCGAGGGCCCTGTGGCGCGACCACCGGCTGTTCACGATCCTCGCGCTGCTGTCGCTGCTGCCCCGGATCCTGGCGACCAGGGCCTTCCGGCCGGCGCTGCTCACCGCGGACTCGTTCCTCTACATGAGGGACGCGGTCAACTCCACCCTCGGCGTGATAAGGCCGTCCGGTTACTCGTTCTTCCTGCGGGTGCTCGAGCCGTTCCATAGCCTGCTGCTGGTCACGACGATCCAGCACCTGATGGGCATCGCCATCGCGGTCATTGTCTACGGCCTGCTGCGTTACCACGGCCTGCCCGGCTGGGGCGCCGCGTTGGCCGCGGCCCCGACGCTCTTCGACACCCGGCAGATCGCGCTGGAGTCCTACATCCTGCCGGACACGGTGTCCTGCCTCGTGATCATGCTGGCCGTCGCTGTCCTGCTCACCAAGCGCACTCCGCGGCCCTGGCAGTGCGTCGTAGCGGGCCTGCTCCTCGCGTATGCGTCCGTGCTGCGCGGGAACGGCCTGCCGCTGGTGTTCGTGGCGCTGGCGTTCATGCTCGCGCGGCGGGTCGGCTGGCGGGCGCTCGCTGCCGCCGTGGCGGCCGCCGCGATACCGCTGATCGGATATGCCGCCGCCTATGATCATTCCTACGGCCAGTTCAATCTCACCAGCAGCGATGGCATCTTCCTCTGGTCGCGCACGACCAGCTTCGCCAACTGCGCCATCATCAAGCCGCCGCCGCAGCTGCTGCCGCTCTGCCCAAGCCGGGAGAAGTCCGCCCAGGTGCCGCCAGGCCCGGCCTGGTCAGTGTCGTCCCTGCTGGCCGCGCCGACGCCGGCGGACTATCTGTGGGCATCCGATGTCTGGTGGCGCCATGACGCGCACCCCGGTATCAACAGCTACAACGACAAGCTCGGCAGGCAGTTCGCGTTCGATGCGATCAAGGCTCAGCCCCTTGACTACCTGCGGGTCAGCGCCAGGGACGTGGCGCTGGTATTCGCCTCGACGGACCGCCCGCTCAGTCATACGACGATGAGCTTCACCACCGCGCCGCATATCCCGGTGCTGCCGTCCTACTACGCCGGTGATCTTCGCGCCTACGCGCACACCGTGCAGAACACTCATCCGGTCCAGCCTTACGCCTACTTCCTGTTCCTCTACCAGCTGCCGGTCTATTTCCCCGGCTTCGTCTTCTTCCTCGTCGTACTGGCCGGGCTGGTTGGGGTTGTCAGGAACTGGCGGCGGCGGGGCGGGCTGCAGGCGCTGCCGTGGGTGATCGCCGCGGTCAGCATCGTGCTCCCTGCGTTGCTGACCCAGTCCCTGTATCGCTACACGATCGTCGCGATCCCGCTGGCCTGCGTGGCGGCTGGGCTGGCCTTCGTCCG
>WNGD01003611.1_pt1 | contig 15556 bp, 17 predicted proteins | sample 5400671 | NCBI WGS metagenome assembly WNGD01 (sample SAMN13153369, study PRJNA577476) | soil metagenome | isolation source: 40 cm soil or saprolite under grassland replicate 2 | place: USA:California | collected 2016-06-15 | reverse complement strand
CTCCACCGAATAATTCCGGTGAATCTTGACCAGCCGTGGATTCGGGCGTCGCGAGCCCAAGGCTCAACCCGGGTCGACTTCCGACGTCGACCGCTGCGGTGGCCCGATGCGCGCTTCCGCCCAGCGATCCAATTCGCTCGGCTCATAAACCGGGTAACGTCCCGCTTTGCGAAACACGGGCCCGCCGCCGATCACCGCCAGCTTGGCCAGCCATTGTCGCGAGCAGGGAAAACCGTAGCGATGAGCGACGTATTCTGCTGCTTCCGAACGGCGGAGAAAAAAAGGTTTGCCTCGTTCGGAATTCGGCGATGGACGTGCGTCGTTCATTGACGCACCCGGTGCCGAATCCGCCACTCCGTCCGGGCTGGCTTCACGCCAAAGCCGAATCGGTTCCACCAGCCGGAAATTTTTCTGAGATCGACGTAGGGGACGGATGCCGCCTCACCCACGCCCGCAAACTTTAAATCATTCATGTCGTCAGCCTTCCTCTCAGAGAAGGCGCGACCTCGGTGACGCTAGTTTCTGTTCACTTCAAGGTTCGGTGGCCAAATACAATTTGACAATCCACAGGACCCTGTGCCCTAGTTTCACCGTGCTTGGGAGCTACCTGGCACACTCTAATCCGGGACCGGTCCGATGGCAGTCGGCCGGTCCCAACTTTTTATCCCTCGCTCAGGTCACGCCAAATTTCACCGTTAGCTCGCGCCACATTCGCGCCCGAGCGAATCGGGCACCTCAGTGTTCTTTTAAGCTACAATGCGGCGGCGAACGGGAAAGGCCAAAATGCATTTGCAAGTCAAAAGAGGTGGATGGCTGTGCAAATCTCGACGACCTCTGCCGAATCAGTGGACGATGAAGGGAGATAGCACCGTTCCGATGTCTTGATGGTGTGATTCGGAGCAGCCCTTACCTTGAGAGCACGCCCACAAAAATATGTCTTTAAGACACGTCGCGATATCGAGCGCTATTTCGCGTGGGAGACGATTGAGTGCCTGCTCTGTGGGCGTCGTTTCAGACGTCTGTGGATGCACCTCGTCGCAAAGCATGGCATCAGCGTCGATGAGTATCGGGAACGGTTCGGACTGCCATGGACGCGTGGGCTAACATCGGCAGCATCGGCCGCAAGTTCAGGGTGGACCGAAAAGAGGAAAGCCAAGGCGAGGCAGCTCGCACGAAGAACCCAATTCTTCAAACAAGCTCATTTAGCACCACGGCGTAACCTTGCCCCGTATCAGAAGATGGAGGCCATTCGCCACCTTGGCATCAGTCCCCGCACGCTCACCAAGACGTTTGAGAAACGCGTGCGCACTTTGTTCGATAGAGGGTTCACCGATCCGCAGATCGCTCAGGTGCTCGACGTGGGCGCAAGCACGGTGTGCAGACGTACCAAATATTGGCGGCGCAGAGGCAGCAGGAACTGAGTATTGCACGGGGTACATGCGCTTGGCCGCGGCCAGTGACCACGGTGACTACATGGGCCCGCGCTGCAGATGTTTCGGTGCGCCGTCGGCCGCGCGGCCAGCCGCTTCCATCAGCCGCTGCTCGTCTGCGGCAGTGAGCTTCGGCGGCTCGATTGAGATCGTTAGCTTGTCAATCGTGCCGGTGAACTTGAACGGCACCTGGTAGTCCTTGTCATCCACCGGCGTGCCGGTATCCGATCCGATGTCGAAGGTCTCATCCCAGGGCATCCGGCGCGTTGTGCTTCCCCCGTGCTTCCCCAGTTCTATAAGCGGCCCGACAATCAAGCGCGATGGTCAAAAAATATCTTAAAATCAATCATTTAACTGGTGGAGCCAAGGGGAGTCGAACCCCTGACCTCTTGAATGCCATTCAAGCGCTCTCCCAACTGAGCTATGGCCCCACGCGGGACGCGGTGTCGGGACGATCGCGTCCGAAGCTTTAAATGAATTGTAACGAGCCGGCCTCGCCCTGGCCAGGACAAGGCTTGCCGCAACGGCCGGCGTGAACCGACCTCACGTTTCCTCCTCGTCGTCGCGGTCCCCGATGATGTCGGTGACGTCCTCGTCGCCCTCCTCCTGCTCCTCGATGAAGGGGGCGTCGTCCATGCCCTCGTCTTCGATCTCGACCTCTTCCTCGGCACCCTCGGCCGCCTCGCCCTCGGGGGCCTTCTTGCCTTGGGACTCTGCGTCCGCTTCCTCGAGCGAGACGAATTCGGCCTCGGCGGTCTCCGGCGCCACCACCTCTTCTTCCGGCGCCGGCGCGGGGGCGTGGGGAGCGGCCGCGGGCTCCGGTCGCGCCCGCGCGTTCACCGCCGCGAGCTCCATGACGGTGTGGCATTTCGGGCAGACGATCGGATCCTTGTTGAGATCGTAGAATTTCGCGCTGCAATTGCCGCAGAGGCGCTTGGTGCCGAGCTCGGGTTTCGCCACGGTTCCGGGTTCCTTGGGTCTGAAATGAGGTGCTTCACTTGGCGAGTCGCAATGCCGGTGTCAATAGCGGCCAAACGGCCTCCGGCGGCTGCTCCGCACATGCCCATTGCGGCCAGGATGACGCCCTTTCGGCCCCGTGCTAGAGAGCGCTCGCGCCAAGCCGAGTTCGCACGTGGACCACGCCGCTAAATCCCCGCTCACCGCCCGCCGCGCGGGCGCCCTCAAGGGCCGCGCGCGCGTGCCCGGCGACAAGTCGATCTCGCAGCGCGCCCTCATCTTCGGCGCGCTCACGGTCGGCGAGACCCGCATATCCGGGCTGCTCGAAGGCGAGGACGTGATCAACACCAGCAAGGCGATGCGCGCGCTGGGCGCCGAGGTCGAACGCGTGGCCGAAGGCGCATGGCGCGTTCACGGCGTCGGCGTCGCAGGCTTCCGCGAACCGGCGGGCGTGCTCGACTTCGGCAATTCCGGCACCGGCTGCCGTCTGGTCATGGGGGCGGTCGCCGGCTGTCCAGTCACCGCGACCTTCGACGGCGATGCCAGCCTGCGCCGGCGGCCGATGAAGCGGATTCTCGATCCCCTCGAGCTGATCGGCGCGCACGCCACGAGCGTCACCGACGGCGGCCGGCTGCCGCTGACGCTCGCCGGCGCGCGCGATCCCATACCCATCATCTATCGCACGCCGGTGCCTTCGGCCCAGATCAAGTCGGCGGTGCTGCTCGCTGGCCTTGCCGCGCCGGGCGAAACAACCGTCGTCGAAAACGAAGCGAGCCGCGATCACACCGAGCGTCTGCTCAAGCATTTCGGGGCCGAAGTCAGGGTCGAGGCGGACGGGACGCAGGGCCGCAAGATCACCCTGCGGGGCGAGGTCGAGCTTGCGCCGGCCCCGGTCGTGGTGCCGGCCGATCCATCCTCGGCTGCCTTTCCCCTCGTGGCGGCATTGCTCGTGCCGGGCTCGGAGGTGATCCTGACCGACGTGATGACCAATCCGCTGCGCACCGGGCTGATCGTCACGCTGCGCGAGATGGGCGCCGATATCGAAGCGCTTGATCTGCGCAGCGACGGCGGCGAGGAGATGGCGGATTTGCGCGTGCGGGCGTCGGCGCTGCGCGGCGTCGAGGTGCCGGCGGCGCGCGCGCCATCGATGATCGACGAATATCCGGTCTTGGCGGTGGCGGCGAGCTTCGCCCAAGGCACGACGGTCATGCGCGGGCTGAAAGAATTGCGCGTGAAGGAATCCGATCGGCTCAGCGCCGTCGCCGATGGCCTTGCGGCGAACGGCGTTGAGGTCGAGATCGAGGGCGACGACCTGATCGTGCACGGCAAGGGGCGGGTGGCGGGCGGCGGCACGGTTGCCACCCACATGGATCACCGCATCGCCATGGCGTTTCTGGTCATGGGGTTGGCCAGCGAAAAGCCAGTGCGGGTCGACGACGCCGCCATCATCGCGACGAGCTTTCCCGGCTTCTCCTCCCTGATGCGCGGCCTCGGGGCCGATCTTTCATGATCATTGCGATCGACGGGCCGGCGGCCTCGGGCAAGGGGACGCTCGGCAAGCGGCTCGCCGCCCACTATGGCCTGCGCCATCTCGACACTGGGCTGATCTACCGCGCGGTGGCGAAGGCCTTGCTCGATGCCGGCCACTCCCCTGACAATCGCGCGCGCGCCGTGGCCGCCGCCGAGGCGATCGAGCCCAGCCGTTTCGACGAACCGGCGCTCAAGCGCCAGGCGGTGGGCGAGGCGGCTTCGCTGGTCTCGGCCATCCCCGAGGTGCGCAAGGCGGTGCTGGCATTGCAACGCAATTTCGGACGCACGCCGCCCGGTGCCGTGCTCGACGGCCGCGACATCGGCACCGTCGTCTTTCCCGACGCGGATGTGAAAATCTTCGTCACCGCAACGGCGCAGGTGCGCGCGCGCCGCCGCGCCCTCGAGCTGGAGCAGGCGGGACATCGCGTCGACGAGGCCGAGGTCTTGGCCGACATCCAACGCCGGGACGAGCGCGACAGCAAGCGGGCGGTGGCCCCCCTGAAAGCGGCGCCGGAAGCGCACTTGCTCGACACCACGCATTTGGATATAGACGCCGCGTTCCGGGCCGCCATCGACATCGTCGAAGCCGTCCAAGCAGGCCGGAAACGCGGCTGACCGTGTTTCCGTCAATGGAGGAAGAGCCTGCTCCGCCCGCTTCTTTGGTGGCGCACGGACGTAATTCATCGTTTTGATCGCTGGGTCACGGGCCCGGACCGTCGCACGCAGGCAAATTGCAAGCCTGCGCAAAATCAGCTTGCGGCGGCTGCCGAAGGTCTCTTGGACTTTCGGCCCCTGCGCGCGAAACGCCATCAACGACAATCCGGCGCCGACCCTAGCTCAAGGAGTGTTCATGGCCACCGCCGTCAGTTCCGCCACGCCGTCGCGCGAAGATTTCGCGAAAATGCTCGAAGAGTCCTTTGCCCAGGGCAGCCCGCAGGAGGGCGCCGTCGTCAAGGGGACGGTCGTCGGCATCGAGAAGGACCTCGCCGTCATCGACGTCGGGGCCAAGACCGAGGGCCGCGTCGCCTTGCGCGAATTCGCGGGGCCGGGCCGGCAGGCAGACATCAAGATCGGCGATACGGTCGAGGTCTATCTCGAGCGGGTGGAGAACGCGCTCGGCGAAGCCGTGCTCTCGCGCGACAAGGCGCGACGCGAGGAGAGCTGGGGCAAGCTGGAAAAGGCCTTCAGCAGCAACGAAAAGGTCCAAGGCGTCATCTTCAATCAGGTCAAGGGCGGCTTCACCGTCGATCTCGACGGCGCGGTGGCGTTTCTGCCGCGCAGCCAAGTCGACATCCGGCCGATCCGCGACGTGTCGCCGCTGATGAATCAGCCCCAGCCCTTCCAGATCCTGAAAATGGATCGCCGCCGCGGCAACATCGTGGTGTCGCGCCGCACCGTGCTCGAAGAGACGCGCGCCGAACAGCGCCAGGAACTGGTGCAGAATCTCGAAGAGGGTCAGGTCATCGACGGCGTGGTCAAGAACATCACCGATTACGGCGCATTCGTCGATCTCGGCGGCATCGACGGTCTCCTGCACGTCACCGATATCGCGTGGCGGCGCGTCAATCATCCGACCGAGGTGCTCAATATCGGCCAGCAGGTGAAGGTCAAGATCATCAAGATCAACCACGAAACCCACCGCATCTCGCTCGGCATGAAGCAGCTGCAGGACGATCCGTGGCAGGGCATCGAGGCCAAATACCCCGTGGGCGCGCGCTTCAAGGGCCGCGTCACCAACATCACCGACTATGGTGCGTTTGTGGAGCTCGAGCCTGGCATCGAAGGTCTCATTCACGTCTCCGAGATGTCATGGACCAAGAAGAACGTGCATCCCGGCAAGATCGTGTCCACCTCCCAGGAGGTAGAGGTGCAGATCCTCGAGGTCGATCCGGTCAAGCGGCGAATCTCGCTCGGGCTCAAACAAACCATGCGCAATCCGTGGGAGGTCTTCGTCGAGAAATATCCGCCCGGCGCGCTGATCGAGGGCGAGGTCAAGAACAAGACTGAATTCGGGCTGTTCCTCGGTCTCGACGGCGACGTCGACGGCATGGTTCATCTCTCCGATCTCGATTGGAAGCGGCCGGGCGAGCAGGTGATCGAGGAGTACAAGAAGGGCGACAAGGTCAAGGCCAAGGTGCTCGACGTCGATGTCGAGAAGGAGCGCATCTCGCTCGGAATCAAGCAGCTTGCAGGCGATCCCATGGAGACCGCCGGCGATCTCAAGAAAGGCTCGGTCGTGACCTGCGAGGTGATCGAGGTGAAGGAGGCCGGTATCGACGTGAAGATCGTCGGCAGCGACCTCACCACCTTCATCAAGCGCTCCGAGCTGGCGCGCGAACGCGGCGAGCAGCGCCCGGAGCGTTTCTCCGTCGGCCAGAAAGTCGACGCCCGCGTCATCCAGTTCGACCGCCGCACCCACAAGGTGCAAGTCTCGATCAAGGCGCTCGAAGTGGCGGAAGAGAAGGAGGCGATCGCCCAATACGGCTCCACCGATTCGGGGGCGACGCTCGGCGACATCCTCGGCACCGCGCTCAGGCGCGCAACGGAAAAGCCGGCGGAGAAGAAGGAAGAATAGGCTTAAGACGCGAGCCCGGACGAATCGAGGGGAGGTGAGCCATGTCGCTCGATGCCGATTCTATCGTCGATCGCCGCCGCATGCGGCGCAAGCTCACCTTCTGGCGCGTGTGCGCGATCATCGTCGCCATCGGCGCCGTGGTCGCAGGGGGCGCCGCGTTGCGCGCGCCCGGCACCGACGTGTTGATCGGGCGGACGGCTGGGTCGATCGCGCGCGTCACCATCACCGGCCTCATCCGCACCGATCTGCAGCGGGTCGAGGCGCTGGAGCGGCTGGGGAAATCGCGCGCGCGGGCCGTGATCGTGCACATCAACAGCCCCGGCGGCACCACCTCCGGCTCCGAGCAGCTGCACGACTCGCTGATGCGGCTCAAAGAGCAGAAGCCGCTGGTCGTCGTGGTCGACGGGCTGGCGGCTTCGGGTGGTTACATTACGGCAATCGCGGCCGATCACATCGTCGCGCTGGAAACCTCCCTGGTCGGCTCGATCGGCGTGCTGTTTCAATATCCGAACGTCACCGATCTCCTCAAGACGCTCGGCGTCAAGGTCGAAGAAATCAAGTCGTCGCCGCTCAAGGCGGCGCCCAACGGCTTCGAGCCGACCTCGCCGGAGGCGCGCGCGGCCATCGAGGCGATCGTCTCGGACTCCTATGCCTGGTTCCGCGGCATGGTGAAGGCGCGCCGCCACCTCGACGATGCGGCGCTGGAGCGCGTGGCCGACGGTCGCGTCTTTACCGGTCGGCAGGGCGTCGCGCTCAAGCTCGTCGACGAGATCGGCGACGAGAGAGCCGCGCTTGCGTGGCTGGCGAAGGAAAAGAACATCGATCCGACGACGCCGGTGCGCGACTATCGGCTGCGCGACCGGTTGGGCGACCTGCCGTTCCTGCACACCGCCGTGGTCACGAGCCTCGACGCCGTGGGTCTGGGTTCGTTCGCGCGGCGGCTGGAAGAGTGGGGCGCGGTGCAGGCGGTGGAGCGTCTCAACCTTGACGGTCTCTTGGCCCTTTGGCACCCTCCAATTGTGAACTAGAGGCGGAGCGATTCGTTCCGCCAGGCCAGGGACGGCAGCAGCGATGATCAAGTCCGAGCTCGTGCAGCGCATCTCCTCGCAGAACCCGCATCTCTACCAGCGCGACGTGGAAAACATCGTCAACGCCATTCTCGGCGAGATCGTCGCGGCCATGGCGCGCGGCGACCGAGTCGAGCTGCGCGGCTTCGGCGCCTTCTCCGTCAAGAACCGCCCGGCGCGGACCGGCCGCAATCCGCGGACCGGCGCCCACGTCTCGGTGGAGAAGAAGCAAGTGCCGTTCTTCAAAACCGGCAAGGAAATGCGCGAGCGGCTCAATCGCCCGAGCGCCTGAGGTCATGATCCGCAGGATTGTCATCGCGCTGATCCTGGTGCCGCTCGCGATCATCGTCATCAGCTTTGCGGTCGCCAATCGCCAGAGCGTCGTCGTTTCCTTCGACCCGTTCGACCAGGCCCATCCCGCCCTCACCCGGGCGCTGCCGCTCTATCTCTTGATGCTGATGCTCTTGATCGGCGGTGTGGTGGTCGGCGGCAGCGCCGCCTGGCTCAGGCAGGGCAAATGGCGTCGCGCCGCGCGGCGTGCCGACGCGCAAGCGCGCGAGCTGCGCGCGGAAGTGGACCGCCTCAAGCGGCGGGTTGGACCGAGCGCGCTTGTGGCCCAGGGAGCGCCGGGGGAGGCCGCGCCGCGGCTGATGATCCCGCCGCCCGCCGCGTAGCCGCGCAAGTTCTCCTTTAATATCAAAGGACTGGCGAGGCGAGACAAAACGTCGGCGCCGATGTAGAACCGCGCCGGAGAGCGATCGCGACCATGTCCGTCTTGATCAAAATCTGCGGCCTGAAGACGTCCGAGGCGCTCGATGTGGCGCTCGCGGCCGGCGCCGATCTGGTCGGCTTCGTCTTCTTTGCGCCCTCGCCGCGTCACGTCGGTATCGAGGCCGCGCGTGCGCTCGGCGCGCGCGTGCGCGGGAGGGCGCAAAAGGTCGCGCTTTCGGTCGACGCCGGCGATGACGAGCTGGCGGCGAGCATCGAAGCGCTCGAGCCGGATCTGCTGCAACTTCACGGCAACGAGACGCCGGAGCGCGTGGTGATGGTGCGCGAGCGCTTCGGACTGCCGGTGATGAAGGCGCTGCCGATCGCCGAGCGGGCGGACCTCGCGGCGATCCGGCGCTACGAGGAGGTGGCGGATCGCCTGATCTTCGACGCGCGCGCGGAGCTTGCGGCGACGCGGCCGGGCGGGCTCGGCAAGCGCTTCGACTGGCGGCTGCTCGAGAATGTCCAAACCCGCGCGCCGTTCATGCTCTCGGGCGGCCTCGACGCTCTCAATGTCGTAGAGGCTCTGCGCATCACCGCCGCGCCCGGCGTCGATGTCTCCTCCGGCGTCGAGCGTGCGCCCGGGGAGAAGGACCCGGATAAGATCCGCGCCTTCATCGCCGCGGCACGCGACGGGGCGGGCAAGCGTGCCGCGCCGGACACAGCCATGAGCAGCGCATGACCGTCCAGCAGCTCAACTCGTTCCGCACCGGGCCCGACGAGCGCGGGCATTTCGGGCTCTACGGCGGCCGCTTCGTCGCCGAGACGCTGATGCCGCTGGTTCTGGAATTGGAAGCGGCTTACGCCGAGGCGAAGAACGACGCTGGCTTCCGCCGCGAGATGGACGCCTACCTCAAGGATTATGTCGGGCGGCCGACGCCGCTCTATTTCGCCGAGCGCATGACCGCGCATTTTCGCGACACCTGCGCCGCCAACGGCGGCACCGGCGGGGCGAAAATCTATCTCAAGCGCGAGGACCTCAATCACACCGGCGCGCACAAGGTGAACAACGTGCTCGGCCAAATCCTGCTCGCGCGCCGCATGGGCAAGCCGCGCGTCATCGCCGAAACCGGCGCCGGCATGCACGGGGTTGCGACCGCGACCATGTGCGCGAAATTCGGCCTCGAATGCGTCGTCTATATGGGCGTGGTCGACGTCGAGCGGCAAAAGCCGAACGTGCTGCGCATGCAGGCGCTGGGCGCCGAGGTGCGGCCGGTGGAATCGGGGTCGAAGACGCTCAAGGACGCCATGAACGAGGCGCTGCGCGACTGGGTCACCAACGTCGCCAACACCTTCTACTGCATCGGCACGGTCGCCGGGCCGCACCCCTATCCGATGATGGTGCGCGACTTCCAGTCGATCATCGGCAACGAAACGCGCGCCCAAATGCTCGAAGCCGAAGGGCGTGCGCCCGATTCCCTCATCGCCTGCATCGGAGGCGGCTCGAATGCCATGGGCCTGTTCCATCCGTTCCTCGACGATGCGCACGTCGAAATCTACGGCGTGGAGGCGGCGGGGCACGGGCTCTCGAGCGGCTTGCACGCGGCCTCGATCGCCGGCGGCCGGCCCGGGGTGCTGCACGGCAACCGCACCTACCTGCTCATGGACGACGACGGGCAGATCAACGAGGCGCACTCGATCTCCGCCGGCCTCGATTACCCCGGCATCGGCCCGGAGCACGCCTGGCTCAACGACATCAAGCGGGTGAAATACCTTTCGGCGACGGACGAGGAGGCGCTGGCGGCGTTCGAGCTGTGCTCGCGGCTCGAAGGCATCATCCCCGCGCTCGAACCCGCGCATGCGCTGGCACGGGTGATGGATCTGGCGCCGCAAAAGCCGAAGGATCATCTGATGGTGGTCAACTTGTCCGGACGCGGCGACAAGGATTTGGCGAGTGTGGCGGCTTATCTGGAACGGCGAAAAGGATGACCGGGGGCGGGAGCGGCCTGTGATCAGCAGGCAGAAGATCGTCGGCTGGATTTTGATCGTCGTGTCCGTCGCCTACATCGCGTATTTCCTGCGGGTGCGGCTGTTCACGCCCGGCCCCATTCTGGAGAAGAAGGAATGGGCGCAGTTCATCGGCTCGATCGTGGTATTGATGCTGGGGACCATCAATGTCCGCATGGCCGCGATGCGGGAGCGCAAACGTAAAGGGTTGCCCGATTGACCGTCGGGCGAAATCGTCCGTCCCATGACCACGCGTATCGATCGTCGCTTCGCTCAACTGAAGACGGAAGGTCGTGCCGCGCTGGTGACGTTTCTCACCGCCGGGGACCCCGACCCGGAGACCTCGCTCGCGCTTCTGCGGGCAATCCCGGCGGCCGGCGCCGACGTGGTCGAACTCGGCATGCCGTTCACCGATCCCATGGCCGACGGCCCGGCGATCCAGATGTCGTCGCAGCGCGCGCTCAAGGCCGGGCAGACCCTGAAGAAGACGCTCGCGATGGTGCGCGCCTTTCGCCAGGCCGACGATGCAACGCCCCTCGTCCTCATGGGCTACTACAACCCGATCTACATCTACGGCGTCGACCGCTTTCTCCGGGACGCCAAGTCCGCCGGCGTCGACGGGCTCATCGTGGTGGACTTGCCGCCGGAGGAGGACGAGGAGCTGTGCCTGCCCGCGCTCAAGGCCGGAATGAATTTCATCCGCCTGGCGACGCCCACGACCGATGACAAGCGCCTGCCGGCCGTGCTCGTGAACACGTCGGGCTTCGTCTATTACGTCTCGATCACCGGCATCACCGGCGCCGCCATGGCCGATCCCGCGAAGGTCACCGCCGCCGTCGCCCGCATCAAGCGCCACACTAAGCTGCCGGTGGCGGTCGGCTTTGGCGTGCGCACCGCCGAGCAGGCGGCGGTGATCGCGGCTGGCGCCGATGGCGTGGTCGTCGGCTCGGCGCTCGTGAACGCGCTCAAGGCGAGCCTCGACCGCGACGACAAGGCCACGGCGAAAACGGTGACCGCGGTGGTCAACCTGGTCGCGGAACTCGCCCGCGGCGTGCGGAGCGCCCGGCGGGTGGCGGCGGAATAGCGCGCAAGATCCGAGGTGTTCGCAGTAACCGCGGCTGCTAGTGTCCCGATTCCGAAGTTCGCAAGTCCCTGCGGCCTACTCGCGTGCGAACTTCGGAATCAAAGGGACACTAGCAAACTTATGACTCTAGTGTGGGTTTTGGATTTGAAGTTCCCATGCGAGCTCGCTGCATACTCCTGGGAACTTCAAATCCACCACACTAGGATGGTGGCGGCATGACGGAACACGGCTTTGCGCTCTTCGACACTGATATCGGCCGATGCGGCATCGCATGGGGCGCGCACGGCATCACCGGCGTGCAGCTGCCGGAGGCGAGCGAGGCGAGGACCCGTGCGCGTCTCGTTCGGCGATATCCGCATGCGCGCGAGGCGCCGCCGCCCGCGGACGTGCGGCGCGTGATCGACGGCATCGTCTCGCTGCTGCGCGGGGAGGCGCGCGATCTTTCCGCCGCCGCGCTCGACATGGATGGGGTGCCGGAGTTCGATCGCCGCGTCTACGAGGTCGCGCGCGGCATTGCGCCGGGTGCCACGCTCTCATACGGGGAGATCGCGGCGCGGCTCGGCGAACGCGGCCTCGCGCGCGACGTCGGACAAGCGCTCGGGCGAAACCCATTCCCACTCATCGTGCCGTGCCATCGCGTGCTCGCGGCCGGCGGCAAGGCCGGCGGCTTCTCCGCCAACGGCGGCGTCACGACCAAGCTGCGCCTGCTCACGATCGAACGCGCGCGCACGAGCGATGCGCCCACGCTGTTCGACGGCGATCGTGCGTTCGGTTTCGCGCTCAAGCCGAAGGCGCGCAGCCGGCGCTGAGCGCGGCGGCGTGGACGCATTCGCGGCCGTTCTTCGCGGTTGCCAGGGCTGCGCCGGCGATCCATATATGCGCTCGAAAGGGACCGCGTCATGAACTGGATCTCCAACGTCGTCCGGCCGAAAATCCGCAATTACTTCGCGCGCCGCGACACGCCGGAAAATCTCTGGATCAAATGTCCGGAGACCGGCCAGCTCGTATTCTACAAGGACGTCGAAGCCAACCAATTCGTCATCCCCGGCTCCAACTACCACATGCGCATGGGGGCGATGATGCGGCTCAAGTCGATGTTCGACAACGAGACCTGGTTCGATATCGCAATCCCCGCGGTGCCGCTCGATCCGCTCAAGTTCCGCGACGAGGTGCGTTACGCCGACCGCCTCAGGGATGCGCGAACCAAGACCGGCACCAACGATGCCATCAAGCTCGGTTTCGGCAAGCTCGAAGGATTGCCGGTGGTGATCGGCGTGCAGGATTTCGACTTCATGGGCGGCTCGCTCGGCATGGCCGCGGGCGAGGCCGTGATCAAGGGCCTCGAGACCGCGGTCGACAAGGGCACGCCCTTCATCATGTTCGCGGCCTCCGGCGGCGCGCGCATGCAGGAGGGAATTTTCTCGCTGATGCAGCTGCCTCGCACCACGCTGGCGGTGCAAATGTTGCGCGAGGCGAAGCGGCCCTACATCGTCGTGCTCACCAATCCGACCACCGGCGGCGTCACCGCGTCCTATGCCATGCTCGGCGACATCCATGTTGCGGAACCTGGCGCGCTCATCGGTTTTGCCGGGCCGCGCGTCATCGAGCAGACCATCCGCGAGAAGCTGCCCGACGGCTTTCAACGGGCGGAATATCTCAGGGACCACGGCATGGTCGACATGGTCGTCCACCGCCGTGAGCTGCGGCCCACGCTTGCAAATCTGTGCCGGCTGTTGAGCAAGGCGCGCCCGAAGCCCCCCGTCGACAAATTGCCGCTCCCCGCTGCCGGCTGACGTCGATCCTTCGGCTCGCGCGCGGACTGCGAGCACGCGGCGCGCCGTTCCAAGGGGGTCGCCTGGAATGACCATGACATGACCCCCATCGAATCCATCGTCGCGCGGCTCACGGCGTTACATCCGAAACGGATCGATCTGTCGCTCGACCGCATGTGGCGCATTCTCGCCGCGCTCGGTCATCCCGAGCGGCGGCTGCCGCCGGCGATCCATGTCGCCGGTACCAATGGCAAGGGCTCGACCATCGCGTTCATGCGCGCGATCCTGGAGGCGGCCGGTCTGCGCGTCCACGTCTATACCTCGCCGCATCTCGTGCGCTTCAACGAGCGCTTTCGGCTCGGCGCCGCGGGCGAGGGACGGCTCGTTTCGGACGAGGAGCTCGGCGGCGCGCTCGACGAATGCGAGCGCGTCAACGCGGGCGCGCCCATCACCATATTCGAGATCACGACGGCGGCGGGGCTGCTGCTCTTTGCGCGCAGTCCGGCGGACGTGTTGCTGCTCGAGGTCGGCCTGGGCGGACGGCTCGATGCCACCAACGTCGTCGATCGCCCGCTTGCCACCGTGATCACGCCGGTATCGTTCGATCACGCCGAACATCTCGGCGACACCGTCGGCAAGATCGCGGCGGAGAAGGCCGGCATTTGCAAGCCGCAGGTACCGGCGATCGTGGCGGCGCAGCCGCGCGAGGCATTGGCGGCGATCGAGCGCGAGGCCGCGCGCGCCAAGGCGCCGATCAAGATTGCCGGCGAGGACTGGACGGCGACGGAGGAACGCGGGCGTCTCGTCTACCAGGATGACGCCGGGTTGCTCGACCTTCCGGCGCCGAAGCTCTATGGCCGCCATCAGTTCGAGAATGCCGGCGTCGCCATCGCCGCCTTGCGCGCCGTCGGCGCGCTGAAGCTTCCGCCTAGCGCGTTCGAGACCGGCATTGCCAAGGCCGAATGGCCGGCGCGCATGCAGCGTCTCGCGCACGGACGGCTCGCGGCGTTTTGCCCGCCGGGAGGCGAGCTCTGGCTCGACGGCGGCCACAATGCGGACGGCGGGCGCGCCATCGCCAACGCGCTTGCCGATCTCGAGGAGCGGGTGTCGCGCCCGCTCGTGCTCGTGGTCGGCATGCTTTCGACCAAGGATCGCGAGAGCTTTCTGAAGAATTTCGCCGGGCTTGCCCGCCGCGTGGTGGCGGTGGCGATCCCCGGTCAGGAGAAAAGCTTCCCCGCCGATGCAGTCGCCGACGCCGCGCGCGCGGTCGGCATTCCCGCGCAGAGCGCCGACGACGTGGAGGCGGCGCTCGCCGCGATCGGCCGCTTCGGTCTTGAGCCGCCGCCGCGCATCCTCATTGCCGGCTCGCTCTATCTCGCGGGCGCGGTGCTCGCCGCCAACGGCTCGCCGCCTGCGTAGCGACGTTCGCCGGGGGCAAGTTGCAAGCGCGGTCGTTGGTCGGATTCGGCGGGCGTCACACCGCCGTGGTGATCCACTGTTCCAGCTTCTGCTTCGGCGCGGCGCCGATCTGGCGCGAGGCCATCTGGCCGTTCTTGAAGATCATCAGCGTCGGGATCGACTGGATGCCGTACTTGGCGGCGGTCTGCGGGTTCTCATCGACGTTGAGCTTGACGATCTTCACCTTGCCGTTGAGCGTGCCCGCGATCTCCTCGAGCGCCGGCGCGATCATCCGGCACGGGCCGCACCATTCGGCCCAGAAATCCACCACGACCGGGCCGGTCGCCTTCAACACCTCGGATTCGAAAGTGGTGTCCGAAACCTTGCCAACGGCCATGGGCGAATTCCTCGTTGCTCGGCGACAGCGCCGCGTGTGGGAGGCCGAACCTATGAACGCGCTCGCCAAGCGTCAAGGCGGCTTCACGTGGAGGTGACGGCGGTGAGCGCCGCGTCCAGGTCCGCCTCCGAAATCTCCATGAGATCAGGCACATCGGTCCACACGAGCGCGGCGCGAATGCGCTTGTCCGGGTAGAGTTGGGCGAGCACGGTGCGGTAAAGCGCAAGCTGGGCGATATAGGCCTCCGGCACCTCGGCCAGGCGGCGGGGCGCGGGACGATTGGTCTTGTAGTCGGCGATCAGGACCGAATCGCCGGTCACCGCGAGGCGGTCCACCTGGCCGGACACGGCAAGCGTGCCGCCTTTGAGCCGTCCGACGATCGGGACCTCGGCGCGGCTCCCGGGCAAGAACAGCTGCGCGAAGCGCGGATCGTCGAGGAGCAAGCGGATTTGCTTGACCATCGTCTCGCGCTCCTCGGCGGAAAATTCAGCGGCGTTGCGGGCAAGGTAGTGCCGCGCGGCCTCGGCGCGGGCTGCGCTCTCGATGTCGGGCAGCGATTGCAGCAGCCGGTGCACGAGCACGCCACGCGCCAAGGCCTTGTCGCGCTCCACGCGGCTGCCGGACGCGCTCG
>WNGD01006279.1_pt1 | contig 15560 bp, 8 predicted proteins | sample 5400671 | NCBI WGS metagenome assembly WNGD01 (sample SAMN13153369, study PRJNA577476) | soil metagenome | isolation source: 40 cm soil or saprolite under grassland replicate 2 | place: USA:California | collected 2016-06-15 | reverse complement strand
GATTTTGCGTCAGAGTTGAATCCGGAGCAGGCAGCCGCCGCGACCCACGGCGATGGACCGCTCCTCATCATCGCCGGGGCTGGCACCGGCAAGACGCGCACACTCGTCTATCGCGTCGCGCACCTGATCGAGCGTGGAGTGCAAGCCGAGCGGATATTGTTGCTGACATTCACGCGCAGAGCGGCCCAGGAGATGTTGTCTCGGGCCGAGCGGCTCGTCGGCAGCAACAGCAAGCGCGTCCACGGTGGGACCTTCCACGCCACTGCGCACCGCCTCCTCCGACGCTACGGACAGGCAGCCGGATTGCCGAAAGACTTTACGATCATGGATCAGGGCGACTCCGCTGATTTGATGCAGCTATCGCGAGCTCAGCTCGGATACGCTGCCAAGTCGAAGCGATTCCCCAAGAAGGAGACACTGCAGTACGTGTACTCCCGGCACATCAACACCGGAATTTCCATCGAGGACATAATTCGCGACGACTACCCGCAGTTCGTCGATTACCTCGAGGATTTCGGCAAGATCTACGCTGACTACACCCGTCGTAAGCAGGAGCGGAATCTCGTCGACTACGACGATCTTCTCCTGTTCTGGGCGCTGCTGCTCGAGGCGTCACCTGAACTGGGGAAGAAAATCTCCGGCCTCTACGATCACGTTCTCGTTGACGAGTATCAGGACACCAACGTTCTTCAGGCCCGCATTCTCCGCGGCATGTGCCGCACCCACAACAACATCTCGGTCGTTGGAGACGATGCGCAAAGCATTTACTCGTTCCGCGGCGCCAACTTCAGAAACATTCTCGACTTCCCGAAGCAGTTCGCCGGCGCGACGATCGTCGCACTCGAGCAGAACTACAGATCGACGCAGCCAATCCTGAACGTTACCAATACGCTCATCTCACGCGCGGCCGAAAGGTTCACCAAGAATCTTTGGACTCAGCGAACGGGTGGCGAACCGCCGTGGCTGGTCGCCGCCCGCGATGAGCAGCAACAGACTCGCTTCGTGGTCGATCGGATTCTCGAGCTGCACGAGGAGGGCACACCTCTGGGCGAGATCGCAGTCCTCTTCAGGGCGGGCTACATGTCTGCCGATCTCGAGATCGAGCTCACCAATCGAAAAATCCCGTTCGAGAAGTGGGGCGGGCTCAAGTTCCTCGAGGCTGCCCACGTAAAGGACGTGCTGGCGTTCCTCCGTATCCTGGAAAACCCGCGCGACGAAGTGAGCTGGTACCGGCTGCTCCTCTTGCTGCCCGGAATTGGAGATGCGACGGCGCGCGCCGCGATCGACGCCATGGCCGCGGCGGCCTGGGAGTCGTCGGCCTTTGGCCGCTACAACCCGCCGCCGAGGGCGAGAGCCGCGCACGCGGCACTGGTCGACTTGCTCGACGGCTTGCGATCGGGACCGCTTCAGGACCAGGCGCAGGTCGCCGCTGACATCGCGCGGGTTCGTTTGCTTTACGACAACATTCTGCGCGAACGTTACGATCGCGTCGAGCCTCGTCTCGCCGATCTCGATCAACTGCAAACCATCGCCGCCGGATATCCCGATCGGGCGACTTTTCTTTCCGCGCTCGCTCTCGAGCCGCCACAGGCTACGCAGGATCTCGCCACCGGCACTCGCGAGGAAGATGATTGCCTGATTCTGAGCACCGCACATTCCGCCAAGGGCAAGGAGTGGGATGCGGTGTTCGTGATCTGGGCGGTCGATGGTTGGTTCCCATCAGCGCGCTGCCTCAACAACGAGGACGAAACGGAAGAGGAGCGACGCCTGATGTATGTCGCGCTGACACGCGCTCGCAATCATCTCAGCGTCAGCTATCCTCTCAACGCCTATTCCTCCCGCCGCGGCGCCGAGTATTCGCTGGACCAGCTTTGCCGCTTCATTGATCGTAGCGTTCGCGACAACATGCAACGAGTGGCGTTGAGTAATGACAACGTGCCAGTGCCCGCTGAAGAAGTAAAAAGAGAACCCGTCCTGGATCTTCGCGCGCTGCTTCGCTCACGCTTTAACGTTTGACAAAAAGAAATCGCGGGGCGCTCATCATCGGCGCCCCGCGATTCTCATCTTTGGCGAAAGTTCCTAGGCGGTAGTCGTCGAGCAGGCATTTGGATCGAACTTCGTGTTGTTCTGCTCGTTGAACGGAATCGGATAGGCTACATCGTTTCCGAAGTTGCCGCCTCGAAAGTGCGGGCCACTCGGGAAAGCAGTGGCCGAAGGAACTCCATAGTTCCGAACCAGCCGCCGCAAATCTCCCATCCGATGGCCGGTGTTGAAGAGCCACATCGCGCGCTCTCTGAACAGCAGATCGCGTCTCGCGGCGAATTGCTGCGCCGGAGTCGTCAGTGGATCCGCCGGATCGGAAATCGACGCCAGTACCATCGCCCCGGAAGCATCACGGAAGGTCTGCTTCTGCTGCGGGTGCAGCGCTGCCTCCAGCGGGATGACGCTCGCCCGTAACGCGTTGAGCTTCGACATCATCGTCACCGGATCGTTGGCGTTGAGCGCAGCCTCTGCCTCGATCAGCCGCGCCTCCACTCCCGAGGCGAGAGGTACATCCGTATCGAGAGTCGCCTCGTTGTTGTCGATGAAGCAGCGGACTGAGGAGCTGAAGCACGTGGTCGAAGCCCGCGGCTGCCATGGAACGCGCGGATCGCGCAACCCGCGAAAGGCAATGCCTTCAGCGCTCGGTGCAGTCGTCGGCGGAGTTGCAAGATCCGGCCGAAGCGCCGCCGTTCCGCTCAATCCGCCTTCGAGATTCGAGACGCCATAGCGCCCGTTGTCCTGCAATGCGAACGACGGATTGTTCTCGGCGCTTGTATTGACGGAGTGCTCGAGCATGAACACGTAGGTCGTGGGCACGTTTTGAACTGCCGTCGCTGCCTCGGCGTAGCGGCCTTCGTTGAGCAGCGCCCTGCCCAGGCCTAGCGCAGTCAGATTATTGGCGGGGTTCAGGGTCAGGGCCTCATTGAACTTCACGATGGCCGTATCGTTCATCGCCAAAGTCCCGATCCCCGGCTGTTCTACAATCAGCTTCGGATCGATCGGCCCGGTGTCAGGCATAGTGCTGAAAGGAACATCTCCGCACCACCCTTCACTCAACGTGACGAAGACGTAACCCTCGATCGTTCGGAGCTGCGCCTTTGTAATATCGTCGGCCGCCTGCGTATCCGCAGTCGACGCCGCGGCCACCGCAGCGAAGGCACGCCTGGAGTTGAACCGCGCCTGCTGAAGCCAGCCGTACGAATTGTCGGAAATGTTTCCGAGCACTGTTGGCTGCAAACTCCGGTGATCCGCCGCATTACGAGTGGAGAAAGTATCTCCCCAGTAAAACTCGTCGGTCAGTACAGCGGATGAGGAAAGGAACGAGTCGCCGCCGAACCCGCTGTATCCGCCAATGAACTGGCGCAACGCACCCGCGACCACCGCAGGAAGTGCCGTTGGATTGTTGAATCCCTCCGGCGTCACGCCGGATGGGTCATTCACCTCTACCAGCTTGTCACTGTTGCAACCGGCGATTGGAATCGCCAATCCCACTGTCAGTATCAGGACGGGGAGGGTTCGCAAACCCTTCCCCATGATAAAAGAATTCATTGTCGTCTCGCGGATGATTTAGAGTTTGAGGTCGAAGCGCAGAGTGAACGTCCGGACAGGCGGCTGGGTGTTGAATTCCCCCTGTGTGAAGTTTGCGCCGCCTCCTGATTCGTTGATCTCCGGATCCAACCCTGTGTACTTGGTCCAGGTCTTCAGGTTGCGACCGGACAACGATACTGTCGCTCCCCTCACGCCCCGAATGCTCCTCGCCATCGACTCCGGAAGTCCGAACCGCACCGACAACTCACGCCACTTCGTGAACGACGCATCCTCGACGAAGCCGTAGGCCGTCGATCCCAGCGCTGCGGTTGTAGCTCCAATCGCCGCAGCCTGAGCAGCCAGTGAGGCCTTTGGATTTGCCAGCCCGGCACACTGACTATAGAACGGATTTGCGTTCGCCGTCTGGCAGCGGAAGTACTCCGTATAGTTCAACTGCTTATTGCCGCCCCGGTGCTCGAAAAGCGTGGAAATCGATATGTTGCGGAAGACGGTCATGTCGAACGAGATCCCCCTCGTGTGCGTGGGGAGGACCGGTCCGAGGTAGGCGGTTGCAACTGTGTCGAGGAGCTTTCCTGCGGTCAGACTTGGAACGATCAGGAATCTCGAGGTATCAACCGTCACCTCCGCGCGCGACAGCAGTCCATTTCCGTCCGCATCATTCCACTTCAGCGGACGCGCAAAATAAGCTCCTGTTGGGAAGCCTTCGCGGTGCGCCTGCGTTCCGCGGTTGAGAGATATCGGCGCAATGCCAGCGCCCAGCTCTTCGATCTTGTTGTGAAGCGTCGTGGTGGTGAGTCTGGCGTCGAGACGGAAGTTGGAGACATCCAGCACGTTCGCGTTCAAGCCAAACTCGGTTCCCCAATTCTTGATGCTACCGAGGTTCTGGAACACGCTGGCTGCCAAGCCTGCTGAAGGAGCCAGGTTCCGGGAGATGAGCGCGTCCTTCGAGCTGCGTCTGAATGCCGTGAACTCCGTCGAAATGCGATCGTCCAGGAAGCCGGCATCGAAACCACCCTCAAACTCAGTCGTCCGCTCGATCTTGAGCGCGGCGTTTCCTGTCCGTGTAAGGATCAGAGCAGGAATCTCGGCTCCCGCCTGCTGAACGGCACGGGCGCCGAAGAACGTGTCCGCGTCTCCGAAGCCGGGACGCAAACCCGCCTGACCCCAGCCCGTGCGCAGCCGCAACTGACTGAGGAAGCCAAGTCTCTGCATAAAGCCTTCGCGCGAGATCAGCCACGAGCCGTTGAACGAAGGATACCACGCGAGGCCTTCCTGATCGGTGAGCAGGCCGCTGTTGTTGTCACCGCGCATGCTTCCGGAAAGGAACAGCTTGTCGGCGAACGCCAGCTCCTGCCGGCCGAACATGCCAAGGGTCTTTTCGTCGGTATAAGTCTCGTTCACCGCGAACTGGCTGGTCGTGGCCGCGCAGGACGCGGTTCCGGCGGGGATACCTATCCCGAAGCAGTTCAGCGTCTCGAACAACGCCCGCTGAAAGCTTCCGCCAAATGTCGTATTGGAGACCAGACTCGACAGCGGCGTGAAGCTCGCGGTGGCCGAACCGTTCGCCGTCCACTGGTAGTTCCGGGCGCGCGTTGCGTCGCGGAAGCCAACTATGTATGACAGCGCCAGCGGGAGCTCGTTCGGATTTACAGTCTGGGGATCGAAACGGCCGTAATAGTCGAGACCCGCATTTCCATTGAATTTCAGCCAGGAGATCGGAGCATAATTCGTGTTCGCCCCGATGACGAATCTGTCGATGCTCTGGCGAGCTTTGACCTTCCTCTGGTCAAAAGTGTTGTAGCCGAAGAAGGAGCCGAGGCGTGCCCCTGCACGGCCCGCAGTGTCGGATTCCATTCCAGGCAGGTATTGGGCTGTACCTAACAGAGCATTGATGAGCGGACTGAAGATATTGTTGTCGTTTCCGATGCGCTCAGTGTTGCTGGCGATATATGCGGCGGTGATCGCAGCGGTCGCGTTATGACCGATGTTCGCGTTGAGATTGGCGCGCAGGCTGAGGCGGCTCAGATTGTTCGGCCGCAGCACGCCGTTCTCCTGTTCCTGATCGCCTGACAGATAGTACGTGAGCGCTTCGCTGCCGCCCGAAACGTTCAGGCCCAGCTTCGCCCGAGCACCGCTCTGAAAGGGTGTCGTGCGAGGATCGCGGAACTGGTCAAATGAGAGCAGTACATCCTGCGTGCAGGCACCCGTGGCGCCAGGCGCCAGCGCGGCGCGGTAGTTGGGGCAAATGTCATACGGCGCCGTCGCCCCGAACAGCGAGCGGATGTTGAGGATGCCGCCGCTTGGAATATCATAGTAGTCGGTTCCGGTGCCTGTTCCGAAGGATGTCAGAGCCGCGTAGTTAAGCGGATAATCCGTCTTGTCCTTCATCCGGCCAGTCTCAGCATATGCCGACCAGCGCGGCTCTCCCGCGCGTCCGTGTTTGGTGGTGATGAGAATGACGCCGACGGCAGCTGCACTGCCGTAGATCGCTGACGCCGCAGGTCCCTTCAGGATCTCGACGTTCTCGATTTCTTCAGGGTTGATATCGTTGAGTCGCGAGTAATCCTGACCGCCGAGCGAAATGCCTCCCTTACCGTTCGAGACCCGGATGCCATCCAGGTAGAGCAAAGGCTCGTTCGAAAGAGAGAGACTGTTCGCTCCGCGGATACGGATTTTCTGTGACGCCCCTGCGGTTCCAGCCGCATTCTGCAAATTGACGCCTGCAACGCGACCCTGCAGGACGTCAGACATCTGCGTGATAGGACCTTTATTCAGCTCACCGACGTTGATGAAGCCGGTGTTCGTTCCAACCTCGACGCGCCTCTGCGTCTGACCCGTCACCGCATTGACGACGACTTCTTCGAGTCGTGCAGCGGATGTGGCAAGAGCAAAGTCAGCCGTGGCAGAGACTCCTTCGCTGACCGTAACACTTTGCACCGTCGGAGCGTAACCGACGCGCCTGACGCGCAGTTGATAGGTACCGGCTGGAACGCCGGTGATGGTAAATCGACCCTGTTGGTCGGTCTGTGCTCCGCGCTGTGTTCCGACCACTACTACCTGTGCATCCTGCACGGGGTTCTGCGTAGTTTGGTCGATGACGCGCCCACTGATGGTCCCGTCGCCCTGGGCGGCGAGCCCAGCGGGGAGGACTGCAATGGCAAGCGCGGCCAGAACCAGTCTCACTAGTTTGTTCATGATCATTCTCCGTCTCGGTTCGAAAGACCCGCGTTGGGGAAGCCCAACGCGCGCGTGACTACAGCTGGTGTTGCCTTGTTCCAGTGCGACAATCGCTCGGCTCCAGGTCACCCCCTTTTCGCAAAGGTTGAAAAGCTTCCGGACATTGGCCGGAAGGGTGTAATGGTCCGCTGGCAGGAAATTCGGAACGGGTGCGACGGGTGTACAAAGGCTGACGTCAGGAAGGAGCGCCAGCATCGAACGAACGGATTCGAACAGCTTAAGCGAAAAGCCCTAGCACGAAATCGTATGGCTCAAGTCAAAGGCTGTCAATTGTTTCGCGAGCTTTCGGGTGTATTGGAACGGCGGACGAATGCGAATCGCTGGTGGACGAGCTGTCGAACGGGGTGACCGTCCTTCATGGCAGGAGAATAATCTGCATTCTCCAACGCGCGGCTTACCGCATCTACAAACAGCGGATGGGTCGATGAGACGATGTTGAACGTCGATGCCTCTATGTTTCCGTCGCTGCCCACCACAAACTCGGCGAGCACCGAGCCTTCGATTCCCGCAGCAAACAGCGACGGCGGATAGGTAACGTCCAAGCTGTCCGCCGTGCGGAGACGGGCAACAGTGTCGACCTGGTCGGCCGTGTAGATCGAAAGTGATTGTGCGAGCTGCTCGAGGTCCGCGGTGGTGTGGTTCGCGCGATTTGTCGGCTCGGTGTCAGGCCCTCTCGACCACAGCAGGATCGTCCCGCAATTCGACTGACCCTGGACAGCAGTGTAATTGATTGGCGCGGTGGTTGAGCCGAGGTACAACTCGATCCCGTGGATCGTGCTCACCGGAAATGCGTCGAGGTCTACCTCACCGGCCGGCATTGGTACGCCATCGAGCCAAACGAGAGGTCTGCAGGCGCGGCCGCGCATTCTCACGGCGCCGCCGCTTCCACCTCGGATCCTCAATGAACTGATACCCGGCGACTGCGAGAGAAGCTGTGTCAAGGTGCGGTAATCCTTCTTGTCGATTTCGGTGCGATCGATGAACACACCACTTGAACGGCGCTCGAGCCGCTCGTAGTAGCCGGCGAGCCGACCGCGATAATGAACCTTGCTCGCCTCGACTATTACAGGCTTCAAAGCGGTTGGTTGTAGCGATAGCGCGATGTGAAGGGGGTTTGGCGATGACTGGCCCGACACTTCGATCTCCTGAGTGCGGGGAAGAAAGCCAAGACGGCGAGCCAATACCTCCACGCGGCCCCGTGAGATACCCGCGATGCGAAATTCCCCACGGTCGTCTGTTCTCGCCTTCAGGTCGCTGCCTGCGACAGTCACGATCGCGCCCGATAGGGCGTTGCCCGCCGAGTCCGTTACAAAGCCACTTACAACCGGAGCAGTCTGCCCGCCGAGGTTGGCAGCCACCGGAAGGAGCAGAGCCAACACGAACGAGGACTTGCCTGCGATCAGTGGCATATGACCCAACCTATTTGTGGTGCATAGGAGGTGCAAGCAGTTAACGACTCACCCACGCGCGCAAGGCGGCGAACGGCTGCTTCGAGTTTGACTTCGCCAGTCCGATGATGCGGCCGATCGTGCGCTTGAGATCGCGCCCTTCCTTCTCGTAAATCAGATCGAATACATCCAGGTCGCTGGCATACACGCGCCGCGCCAGCAGCGCCGCGTTGTTCAGCGTCACACGCTCGGCGTACAACGGGTTGATTGTCTTGAACTGGGGCGCGATCTCATTGACGAGCGCGACACGGGTGTGCGCGTAGACTGTATCTCGCGCCCGAATGCGAGCCTCCTTGTCGGATGGATGCGCAGCGTAGGCGGAATCGAGCGATCTGATCACTCGTGCCCAAAACCTCGCCAGCAGCTTGTCGTCTTCCCACTCCGCGTCGAGCTTCGCTGCCGCTGCCTCCTGACCGCGCGATCTGAAGAAAGCAGCGCCTCCGCGGGCGCCCACGAACATCGCAAAGGATTCGTTGAAGGGTGCCTGACCCGACGCATAGAAAGTGTTGTGAGTGAGCTCGTGTATCACCGTGTTCGCGAGGGAGATGGAATCACCCTTCAGCGTGGTGTTGAGCAGAGGATCGTTGAAGAACCCCAGAGTGCTGAACGCGTCTGACGGCCGGACGTACACATCGAATCCATCGTCGGCCAGATTTCTGGCGTCTCGCCTGGCCGCATCGAAATCGAAGTAGCCTTTGTAAGGCACTCTTCCGACAATGGGAAACCACCAGGTATAAGGCTTGAGCGTATCGCGGTAGGCCGCCGAGACTACGAGCACAAGCGTGTCGTGGTCAAGGCGCGAGTATGTCGTAAAACTGTCTTTGGTTCTGAGCTTGAGACTGTCCTTTGCGTACTTCCGGGCCGCTAAAACGACCTTCAGCTTCTCACGCGCGTCCTTTGGGGTTCTCGGATCCGCAATTATCTCGGAAATCGGCTGCCGCCGACTCAATATTTTGGCCTCTTCCCACGCCCCACGACTGAGGTAACAGGCTGTGGGAGCAGAGATTAGACACAAAACAGCGGCAAGAACCGCTATCGCCAGGAAACCGCGTCGCATATTCTTATCATGTGTCCTTCGTTCACCTCCACTGCCATTCCGAATACTCCCTTCTAGACGGCGCCAATCGCATCGATGATCTCATCGATAGAGCGCTGGAGTTCGAGCAGCCGGCCCTCGCCATAACCGATCACGGTAACCTTCACGGGGCGTGGGAGTTCCAGGAAAAAGCAAAAAAGGCCGGGCTCAAGCCGATTATCGGAATGGAAGCCTATGTCGCGCCGGGCGATAGACGAGCCCGCGATCGCGTCGGCGGAGACCGCGGCAAACCCTACTTCCACCTCGTTCTCCTCGCCCAGAACTCGACCGGGTACAAGAATCTAGTCAAGCTCTCATCGCTCGCCTACACGGAGGGCTTCTACGCGAAGCCGCGCATGGATCGGGAGCTGCTCGCCAAGTACAACGAAGGCATCGTCGTATCGTCAGCGTGCATGGCTGGTGAGATCGCGCATCACCTGCTTTGCGACGGGTATGAGCAAGCCCGAAGCGTGGCTTCATGGTATGCCGACGTGTTCCGTGATCGTTACTACCTCGAGGTCCAGGCGCACGATTCCGAGAATCAGGCCACACTCAATCGACGCATTTTCCAGCTGGCGGAAGAGCTGAATCTTCCGGTCCTCGCCACCAACGACGCGCATTTCCTCAACCGAGACGATCACGACGCGCACGACGTGCTGCTCTGCATCGGACTCGGCAAGGATTTCTCCGACAACAACCGGATGCGCTACGACGAAGGCTTGTACTTCAAGAGCGCGCCCGAGATCGCGGAATCGTTTCCCGGACGCAAGGATGTCCTCGAGAATACTCTCCGCATCGCCGACGAGACGGCGATCCAGTTCTCGAAACAGTACCGCGTCCCCTCCTTCCCGCTTCCCGCCGGAATCGAGACCGAGAACGAGCTGCTGATCCGCCTCGCCGAGGAGGGCGCGCGCCAGCGTTATGGAGCGGAGCTTCCTCCCAACGTCCGCGAGCGGCTCGACTACGAGCTCGGCGTCATCACCAAGACCGGGTACGCGGGTTATTTCCTTATCGTCGCGGATTTCATCAGGGCAGCTCGCGACATGGGGATCCCTGTTGGTCCGGGGCGTGGGTCGTCTGCCGGCTCGCTCGTTGCCTACTCGCTGAGAATCACCGACATCGACCCGCTCGAGTTCGATCTTCTGTTCGAGCGCTTTCTCAATCCGGAACGCGTCTCGATGCCCGACATCGACGTCGATTTCTGCTTCGAGAGGCGTGGAGAGGTGATCGAATACGTGCGACAGAAGTACGGACGCGATTCCGTTGGTCAGATCATCACGTTCGGAACCCTGAAATCCCGGGCGGCCATCAAAGATGTCGGCAGAACTCTCGGCTTCACTCCCTCCGAGACCGACTACCTCGCGAAGCTGATTCCGAATCACCCCAACTTCTCACTCACCGTCAAGGAAGCGATCGAGCGGATTCCCGAGATTCGGGAGCTCTATACAGCCCGCAAAGACGACGGGCGCGAGGTGAAGGAGCGAAAGGAGCGCTACCGCCAGCTGCTCGATTACGCGATGAAGCTCGAAGGCTTGTCGCGTCATGCCGGCGTTCACGCCGCCGGCGTCGTCATCGCGCCGGGTCCGCTCGACGAGTACGTGCCGATCTGCACCCAACCGTCGAAGGGCGCAGGATCGACCAACGGCACCGAGGATACAGTAGTCGTAACCCAGTACGACATGAACGCGCTGGAACACGCGGGCATGCTCAAGATCGACTTCCTCGGCCTCACTACTCTCACCGTCATCAGCGACACGCTGCGCTCGATCCGCGAGCGTACGGGCACCGCTCCCGATCTGGCTTCGCTGACGCTCGACGACGTCGAGACGTACAGAATGCTGCGGGCCGGCAGAACTGTCGGCGTATTTCAGTTCGATCGCCACTGGCGACCGACATGGTCAAGAGCATTCGCGCCGATCGCTTTGACGACCTCGTGGCGTCGAATGCTCTTATGCGTCCAGGTCCGCTCGACGCGGGAATGCATCGCGTCTACATGCGGCGGAAACGCGGCGAGGAGCCGGTCAGATACATGCTGCCCGAGCTCGAGCCAATCCTCGAGACCACATACGGTGTCATCACCTACCAGGAGCAGGTGATGCGCGTCGCGCAGACTCTGGCGGGAATTTCGCTCGCTGAAGCAGATGTGCTGCGCAAGGCGGTCGGCAAAAAGGATGCGGAGCTGATTCGGCTCGAGCTGGACAAGTTCATCGAGAAGTCGGTCGCCCGCGGCTACGACCGCGAGATCATCGAGGAGATCGCGAGCCAGCTCGAGACATTTGGCCGTTACGGATTTCCCAAAGCCCACTCCGTCGCCTATTCGATCATCTCATATCACACGGCGTGGCTCAAGACGCATCACCCCGCCGATTTCATGGCGGCGCTGATGTCGTCGCAGATCGGCGATACCGACAACGTCGTCAAGTACATCAACGAAGCGCGGCAGCTGCACGTGCCCGGCGCCAAGGAGCCGGGCCTCGAGATCCTTCCGCCGGATGTCGACGAATCGGGTTACAAATTCACGGTAATCGGCGACACGAAGATTCGTTTTGGTCTTGGCGGAATTCGAAACGTGGGACGCGCTGCCATCGACTCGATCATCAGCGCCCGGAAAAAAGACGGACCATTCCGCTCGCTATTCGATTTGTGCGAGCGAATCGATCTGCGCGTCTGCAACAAGCGCGTCCTCGAAGCGCTGGTCCACGCTGGAGCGATGGACTCGCTCGGCGGACATCGCGCTCAGCTCGCAGCGGCTCTGTATGTCGCAATCCGTGAGGCGTCGCTAAAGCAGGAAGACATCGCTACCGGCCAGGTGTCACTCTTCGGTGCGATCCCGGACGAGGCACAGAGAGTGGAGACCACGCACGTCCTCCCCAATGTCCAGCCGTGGACGGAATCAGAGCGACTGGCAAAGGAGAAGGAAATTCTCGGATTCTACATCTCCGGCCATCCACTCGAGCGCTTCCGCACCGAGGCCGAGATCTTTGCCACGCACACCGTAGCCGATCTGGGGGCGTGGCGGCCGGAGCAGATGACGCTGTCCGTCGTCGTCACGAGCATCAAACGGCAGATGAGCAAGCGAACAGGTTCCGAGTTCGCGCGACTCACGATTGAAGATTTCTCCGGATCAGCCGAAGTTCTCATCTTCCCGGAGAAGTGGGCGGTTCTCAACGATCAGATCCGTACAGACGTACCGATGCTGCTCCGAGGGGCGTACGCGCGACGTGATGAGACCGCCGACAACCCCGCTTTCATAGTGGAGTCGGCAACCAAGCTGGCCGAGATGCGCACCAATGGCAACGTGACGGTTGCCATCGACCTGGCTAAGGGCACATACTCGGGTGACGTGATCTCCGATGTCCGCGCGATCGCCGAGACGTACCCGGGGTCGGCACCACTGGAATTTCGCTGGAGCGACGGCAGCGGAACTCAGGCGCGTTTGCGCTCGAGGTCACTGACATTGGCGGCCGACGGTGCAGCATTGAGCGCTCTGCGTAATATTTTGGGCGAGTCTTCCGTTCGACTTCAACGGGGGAGCTGACGAGTGGCATCAGCAACACAACTCGAGTTCGAGAAGCCGATCGTCGAGCTGGAACGACAGATCGACGAGATCAAGAAAACGGCAGGGGATAGTCAGCTCAGCGTCGCGGCAGCCATCGAGCCGCTCGAGCGCAAACTCGAAGACCTGCGCGAGGAGGTTTATAAAAACCTCACCCCCTTCCAGCGGGTTCAGGTCGCTCGCAATCCGAAGCGTCCTTTTACCGCCGATTATATCAAGCTCGCGTTCACGGACTTCATTGAGCTTCACGGTGATCGCGCCTATCGTGACGACGCCGCGATCATCGGCGGCTGGGCGCGCCTTGACGACGACACCGTGATGGTCATCGGCCATCAGCGTGGCCGCGACACCAAGGAGCAGCTGCGCCGGAACTTCGGCATGCCGCACCCGGAAGGCTATCGGAAAGCATTGAGGCTGATGAAGCTGGCCGAGAAGTTTCACGTTCCCGTTCTCACCTTCATCGATACCCAGGGTGCGTGGGCAGGACTCGGCGCCGAGGAGCGCGGCCAATCCGAGGCGATCGCCCGCAACCTGTTCGAGATGAGTCAGCTGACCGTCCCGATCATTGCGACTGTGATCGGTGAAGGCGGATCAGGCGGTGCGCTCGCACTCGGCGTTGCCGATCGTGTGCTGATGATGGAGAACGCCGTCTACTCGGTCATCTCCGTGGAGGGATGCGCCGCGATTCTCTGGAAGGACGCCAAGAGTCCCGAGATGCGCGAAAAGGCAGCGGCGGCACTTCGCATCACCGCACCGGAGCTCCTCGAGCTCAAGGTGATCGACGAAGTTATTCCTGAGCCGAAAGGTGGAGCGCATGCAGACCATGAGGCAGCCGCCAAGTCGCTGCAGGCAACGGTGCTCCGCTACCTCGAAGAGCTTCGCAAGATGCGACCGGAAAAACTGGTGCGCCGGCGCCGGCAGAAGTTCCTTCGTCTAGGCGCGTGGACCGAGTAGCGCGTGGCGCACCTCGTCGAAGTCGCCTTCAAGGGCAATCGTAAGGAGTTCTTTCTCTGGGATTATCCCGATCCGCCGCCGCTCAATGCGGCGGTGATCGTTGATGTCGATCGCGGCGAGGACCTCGGCTACATCCACTCGCTCGGTGATCTCGCCCAGAAGAGGAATGGAGGCTGCTCGCACGGCTGCGGCACCTCGCTCCCCGAGCGAAAAGCGCTTCGTCTCGCCACTGAGAAGGATCGCACGATCTCGCGGGATCTCGAGCGGCTGAACGAAGATGCGCGTCGCAAAGCGATGGAGCGCGTAAAAGCCAACGGTCTCGGCATGAAGTTGTCCGACGCCGAATGGCAGTGGGACCGCAAGAAGCTGACGCTCTACTTCACCGCGGACAAGCGCGTCGATTTCCGGAATCTGGTGCGCGATCTGGCGTCGCTTTTCCGAACCCGCATCGAGCTCAAGCAAATTGGCGTTCGCGACGAAGCCAAGAGATTGGATGGCATAGGTCGTTGCGGTCGGCAGTACTGCTCCGCTTCGTGGCTCCCCGAGCTCAGACCCGTGAACCTCGGTGTCGCGAAGGATCAACGTCTGTCGCTGAATCCGTCGCAGATTTCCGGAGCGTGCGGGCGGTTAATGTGTTGCCTTAGGTACGAACACGACTTCTACGTCCAGAGCCGCAAGCGCTTCCCGAAGGAGGGCAAGATCGTCGCGACGAAGCTCGGCGAAGAGAAAGTCGTGAGCGTCGACATTTTCCGTGAGCGCATTACGCTGCGCGGCGTCGAAGGCGAGATGCGCGTCCTGGCTCTCGCCGACTTCAAGGCGGAGACCGAGCAGCTCGCCGGCGTAGCGGTCGCCGTCGCGAACGGCGAGGAGGAAGAGACAGCGGCCGAGGGAATTCGTCCGGAGGAGATTTCCCCCGAGCTGCTGTACACGGCGGAGCATCCCGTATTCACGCCAGGGGGCACCGGCTCCACGGCTGCTCCGAATGGCAACGGACATGCTCGCGAAACCAACGGCCGCGACGAAGGATCGGGGGGGAGCAAGCGTCGTCGCGGACGGCGCGGTGGTCGTCGCGGGCGCGGAGGAGACGAGCCGAATTCAGCGGGCGGCCATTAATTGGCCAAGTACTTCCTCACCACCGCAATCGATTACGCCACCGCTGATCCACATCAGGGCCACGCGTTTGAAAAAATCGGCGCCGACGTCATCGCTCGCTATCATCGGCTCAAGGGCGACGACGTTCATTTCCTGGTTGGAATGGACGAGCACGGCCAGAAAGTCGCGCAGACCGCCGTCGAGCGAAAAGTGTCACCCCAGGAGCTGGTCGATGCCGTAGCAGAGAGCACGGAACAGATCTGGGGCCTGCTCGGAATCTCGTACGACCAATTCATTCGCACCACCGACCCTGCGCACAAGGCGGGCGTGAAGCGGCTGATCGAGCAGATCTTCGACAATTCCCCGAACGACTTCTATGAGAAGTCGTACTCCGGCTGGTACTGTGTCGGTTGTGAATCCTTCAAGCAGGAAAACGAGATTGCGGACGGCAAATGCATCCTGCATCCGACTCGCACCCTCGAGTGGGTGGAGGAGAAGAATTGGTTCTTCCGCCTCAGTGCGTATGCCGATCGCCTGCGAAAACTCGTAGCTAGTGAGGATTTCCTGCAGCCGAAATCACGTCGCAATGAGATTCTATCGCTGATCG
>WNGD01003607.1_pt1 | contig 15565 bp, 9 predicted proteins | sample 5400671 | NCBI WGS metagenome assembly WNGD01 (sample SAMN13153369, study PRJNA577476) | soil metagenome | isolation source: 40 cm soil or saprolite under grassland replicate 2 | place: USA:California | collected 2016-06-15 | reverse complement strand
TGGGAGGCGACGTGTCCGTCGCGTCCGACAGCGGCACCGCGCTTCATGTCGTGAGGTCGTGCTCGATGACGTAGCGGACGAGATCGGCGTTGGTCTTGAGGTCCAGCTTGCGCAGGATACGGCTGCGGTATGTGGAGATGGTCTTGGGGCCGACCCTGAAGCCGGCCGCAATCTGCTTGTTGCTCTTGCCCCCACCGAGCAAACACAGCACTTGGTACTCCCGGGCGGAGAGATCCCGGTGCGCCCCGCTCGACGGACCGGCCGCGAGCGCGTCGGCGAGGCGCTCGGCGAGCGTGGGGCTCACGTAACGCCCCCCCGCGTGGACCTTCGCCACCGCCGCCATCAGGTCGGTGGGCGCTTCTGTCTTGGTCACGTACCCGGCGGCGCCGGCGCGCAGGGCCTGAATGGCGAGCTCCCCCTCCGGGTGCATGCTGACGACTAGCACGCGCACCTGGGGAAGGCGCTGCTTGAGCTGCCCCAGCAGCGTGAGGAACCCGGGCCCGGGCATCCCGATGTCCAGGATCAACACATCCGTACCGCTCCCCTCGAGCTTTCGCAGCAGATCGTGCCCCTCGGCCGCCTCGCCCACGACCCGCAGCGTGTTGTCCTCCGCGGCGAGCTGGCGGAAGCCGGCGCGAATCAGGTGATGATCGTCGGCGATGAAGATCCGGATCACACGCTGCGCGGCATGGTGAGGGTCAAGATGGTGCCCGCGCCCGGATTGCCCGTGATCGTGACGTTGCCGTGAAAGTTGCCTGCTCGCTCCCGCATGCCGAGCAGGCCAAGGGAGCGGGAGTCGTGCAGAGCGCCCTCCCGGATGCCCCGGCCGTTGTCCTCGACGGTGAGGTCGAGCGCATTGGGCGTCATGCCGAGCCGGACGAGCACGCGGGTGGCGGCGGCGTGGCGCGCCACGTTGGTGAGCGCTTCCTGGAAGATGCGGAACACCGCGGTGGCCCGGCTCGGGTCCACGGCAGTTTGTCCCTCGGGGAGCTCCACACGGCACTCGATGCCGGTGCGCGTGGCGAACTCGCGGGCCTCCCACTCGATCGCGGCGCGCAGGCCGAGCTCGTCCAGGACGCTGGGACGCAGCTCGGCGGCGACTCGCTGGATCCCCTGGGCGGTGCTGTCGATGATCGCCGTCATGCCGTCGAGCTTGCGTGTCAGCTCGGGGGAGGACTCGAGGACACGCTTCTTGAGCCAGAGCACGTCGATCTTCAGGGCGGTGAGCGCCTGGCCGAGCTCGTCGTGGATTTCGCGGGCGATGCGGGCGCGCTCCGCTTCGCGGGCCGCCTCGAGCCGCGCCGCCAGCCCGCGCAACTGAGCGCGGTGACGCTCCAGCTCCGCCTCCGCCGCTTTACGCTCCGTGACGTCTTCGACCATGCCGACGAACCGCTGCGGCGCGCCGGCTTCCGCGGGGAGCGCCGACACGGTGACGTGGGCCCAGATCAACCGGCCGTCCTTGCGGCAGTAGCGCTTCTCGAACGTGTAGGATGATCGGGTGCCGCGCGCCAGCTCTGCCATCAGCTCGCGATTCTGGGGAAGGTCGTCCGCGTACGTGATGTCGACGTGCGACAGAGACCGGAGCTCCGCGCCGTCGTATCCGATCATCTCTTGGAACGCCCGGTTGCTGCGGATGAAGCGGGCGCTGCGATCGGTCACGGCAATGCCGACGGCCGACTGGTCGAACACTGCGCCGAGCAGCGCTTCGCGCTCGCGCAGCACCTCCGCGGCGCGCTCCCGCTCGATGACGCGGCCCAGCTGCGTGCCGATCTGGGACAAGACCCCGAGCAGCGCGTGGTCGGGCGCGATGGCATGGGGAGAAAAGAACTCGAGCACGGCGACGACATTCGGGCCGACCAGCACCGGAAACGCGATCCCGGCACGCAGGCCGGAGTCGGCGGCCGCGCCGGCGCGCGGGAAGTTGTCGTCGCGCGTCACATCGGGGACCCACGCCGCCTGCTTGGTGTGGAGGACGCGGCCCGGCAGCCCCGCGCCGCGCGGCAGCGTGGTCACCGCGGTCACGCGGCGGAACGGCTCCCGCAGCGACGGGCGGTCGTCGTGCCAGATCGGGCTGGGCCGCGCCAGCTCCGGCTCGTCTGGGGGCACGAGGTACACGTGACCCACCGGCCATCCCGTCACCCGGCAGACCCGGGCGACGGCCGTCTGGAGCGCATGCTCGGCGGTGTCCGCCGCGTTGGCGGCCACGGCGACGTCGTGCAGCAGCCGGACGAAGGCGACCTCTTGCTCCAGGGCTCCCTCGGCCACGCCCCGCTCCGTCACGACCGCCGCGAGTACCAGCCCGGTCACCGCAGTCAGGCCGAGGAAGGTCTGCAACAGGGCGAGGTTCTCGGTCGCGGTCGAGGCCACGAACGGGCCGAGCCCGCGCAGCGTGTACCCGACGGTCAGCGCGGCGACGATGGCCGTCGTCGTGGCGGTGCCACGGGTCCCGAAGCGCAGCGCGGCCCACACCACCACCGGGAAGACGGCGTAGACGTAGGAGAGCGGGTTGCGGAGCAGCAGTGCCGTGAGGAGCAACAGCGCGGCGAGCAGGCCCGCCGCCTCGAGCCCTCGCGAGGGAGGACGTGCCGCACGGGCCCACGTGAGCACGAGCGGTGCGACGAGCACGTCGCCCAGGGCGTCGCCCGACCACCACACGAACCAGAGACGCCGCAGCGCGTCCGGCGCAACGGCTCCGCTCGCCCACAGGCTCGCGACCCCGAGCGTGGCGCTGAGCGTCGTGCTCGCGAGCGCCGCGACCACGACGAGCGCGATCACGTCGCGCACCCGCTCGAGCGCGGGTCGGAAATCCACCACGCGGGCGAGCAACCAGGCGGCCGCGACCGCTTCGAGCGTGTTCCCCAGGGCGATCCCCGCTGCGCCGGCCGCGGACACGCCTGCCATCCAGTTGAGGAGAAACGCCCCCAGCGCGACGCCCGGCCAGAGGCGTAAACCCAGCAGGAGCAGGGCGGCGAGCGCGACCCCCGAGGGAGGCCAGGCGGACGAGACGACCGGCTGCGCCACGGCCGCGAGTAAGCCGACGCGAGCCGCGGCGAAGTAGGCTGCCGCGACGGCAGCGATTTGGAGGGCGTAGCGCAGACGGTGATTCATCGGCACGCGTGCACTTTGCGCAGTTAACGTCCTATCATGCACAACGGGCCGTCAATCGTCCAGTGTCGCCGCCCTTTGCGCAGGCTCCGGCCGCAACGGCAGCTCGGCCGCCACCATGCCGAACAGGATGAGCGCCCCCCCGGCCCACTGCAGCAGCGAGAGCCGCTCCCCGAGCACCAGCCAGGACGTGAGCGCCGCGAATAGCGGCTCGAAGCAGAAGATCAATGCCGCGCGCGCCGACGACATGTGTCGCTGCGCGGCCATCTGCAAGAGGAAACAGATCGTGCTCGCGAACAGCACCGTGTACCCGAGTGCGCCGACGAACCGGGGCGTCCAATCGATGTGCGGGCGCTCGAGCACTCCGGCCGCGAGTGCTCCCAGCAGCGCCGTGGCGGCGATCTGCCAGAACACGAGGCGCCGGGCGTCATGGCGCCGGGACAACGCCGTCACGGCCACGATCTGGCCGCCGAAGCATGCGGCGCAGATGAGCGTGAGCAGGTCGCCGCGGTTCAAGCCGCCCGCGTCCGGCGCCGTGAGCAGGTAGATGCCGAGCATCGCGAGCGCCAGCGCCGCCGCCGTGAGCCAGCTGGGCCGCTGCCCCAGGAGCGCCAGGGCGATCAGCGGCGCGAGGATCGACGACACCGCGACGATGAACGCCGAGCGCGCCGGGGTCGTGATCACCAGGCCTGCCGTCTGGGAGATGAAGCCCACGGCCACGAGCGTGCCCAACAGCAGGCCGCCCCGGAGCTCCGCGCGGTCGGGGCCGGGGCGAAAGCGGGTGCCCGGGGCGAGCGCCAGTGCCGCGATCCCGAAGCGCACGGCGATGAAGGCGAATGGCGTCGCGTCGGCGAGCGCGCTCTTGACGGCCACGAAGCTCGTCCCCCACAGCAACGTGGCCGTGAGGAGCGCGAGGTCCGCCTGGCGTCGCGTCACGCCAGATCCCGCAGGTATCGACCGGTGGGCGACTCCGCGACCCGCGCGATCTCTTCGGGCGGCCCCTGCGCCACGACCCGGCCGCCGGCGTCACCGGCGCCCGGGCCCATCTCGATCACCCAGTCGGCGCGCTTGACGACGTCGAGGTGGTGCTCGATCACGAGGACCGTATGCCCGGCGTCCACCAGCCGATCGAGCACCCGGCACAGCATGCGCACGTCGTCCAGGTGCAGGCCGGTGGTGGGCTCGTCCAGGATGTAGAGCTTGCGTCCCCGCCGCGCCCTCCCGCCCGCCAGCGCCAGCTCCCGGGCGATCTTGAGCCGCTGCGCTTCGCCCCCCGAGAGCGTGGTGGCCGGCTGCCCGAGGCGAAGGTACCCCAGTCCCACCTGCTGCAGGTGCCACAGTGCGCGCGCCAGCCGGGGGTGGCGGTGAAACCGGGCGAGCGCCTGGTCCACGGTCCATTCGAGCACCTCGTGGATCGAGCGGCCGCCGACCTTGACCTCCAGAGTCTCCTTCTTGAAGCGTTTCCCCCCGCACACGTCGCACGGCACGAACACATTGGCGAGGAACACCATCTCGATCAGCACGTGGCCCGCGCCCTCGCACGCCTCGCAGCGCCCGCCGGCCACGTTGAACGAGAACGTGCTGGGCGTGAAGCGGCGGGCGCGCGCCAGCGGCTCGGCGGCGAACAGGGCGCGCAGCTCGTCGAATGCCTTGATGTAGGTGACCGGGTTGGACCGTGGCGTGCGTCCGATCGGGGCCTGGTCGACGAGCACCACGTCGCTGACCGCTTCCCACCCCTCCAGCGCGCGCACCGCGCCGACCGGCTCGCCGAGATGCTGCTTGGCGCCGTGTACGCCCGTCAGCCGGGCCGCCAGCTGGCGGTACAGCACGTCGTGCACGAGCGTGGACTTGCCGGATCCGGACACGCCCGTGACCGCGGTGAGCGTGCCCAGGGGAATCCGGGCGTCCACATTCTCGAGGTTGTGCAGCCGGGCGCCGCGCAGTGTGAGCCAGCGGCAGGCCGGCCGTCGCGCCGACGGCACGCCGATGCGCTTCTCGCCGGACAGGTATTGGCCGGTGAGCGTGCCCGCGTCGCGCACACCCGCCGCGGGCCCCTGGTAGACGAGTCCGCCGCCCGCTTCGCCGCTCCCGGGCCCGAGCTCCACCATCCAGTCGGCGGCGCGCATCGCCGCCGGGTCGTGCTCCACCACCACGACCGTGTTGCCCGCGTCCGCGAGCCGGCGCAACAGGCCGAGCAGCCGGCCCGTGTCCGCCGGGTGGAGACCGATCGTCGGCTCGTCCAGCACGTACAGGGTATCGACCAGGTGGGCGCCGAGGGCGTTGGAGAGCGCGATGCGCTGCGCCTCGCCACCCGAGAGCGTGCGGGTGAGCCGGTCGAGGGTGAGATATCCCAGGCCCACGTCGTTCACGAACGAGACGCGCGCGCCCAGCTCGGCCAGGATGTGGACGGCGACGGCGCGCTGGAAATCGGTGAGCGCGAGGCCGGCGATCCAGTCGCGCAACGCCCCGGCCGTGAGCGCGGACACCTCCGCCACGGTCTTGCCGCCCACGCGCACCGCCAGCGCTTCCGGCTTGAGCCGCGCCCCGCCGCAAGCGGGGCAGGTCTTGGCGAGCTGGTACTGCCGCAGGAACACCCGGATGTATTGCTTGTAGCGTTTCGCCTCGAGGCGCTCGAGGAAGGGGAACATCCCGAGGAATCGCCCACGCGCGCCGTGCAGCAGGAAGTGCCGGGCGTCGCCGCTCAGATCGCGCCACGCTGTGTCGAGCGGGATCCCCTTCACGCGCGCGGCCTCGCGCAGGATGCGGCGGCGGCCCTCGTAGCGCGGCTTGGTCCAGGGGTCGAGCGCGCCGCCCGCGAGGCTTTTGCGCGCGTCGGGCACGATGAGCGACTCGTCGTACTCGAGCACCGCGCCGAAGCCGTTACAACCGGGGCACGCCCCGCGCGGATTGTTGAAGGAGAACAGGATCGGGGTGAGCGCCGGAGCCGCGGTGCCGCAATTGGAGCACGTCGGGTGCGCGGAGAAACGCCGGCGGTCGCCGTTCTCGAGCGCCACCGCGACGCCTTCCCCCTCGCTGAAGGCCGTCGCGACCGCGTCCGTCAGGCGGCCCCGGTTCGGCTCGGACACGGCCAGACGGTCGACCACGACCAGGACGTCCTCCGCCTGCCGCACCCGCTCCTCGGCGTCGGCCTGATCGAGGCGGACCATGGCGCCGTCCAGCTGGGCGCGCACGAACCCGGCCGCGCGCAGCTGGGCGGCCACGTCCACGTCGGGCCGGTGTGCGCTGGAGGGAAGGGGAAACGTGATGATCAAGTCGGAACGCGGAACGCGGAACGCGGAACTGTCCCCGTTGTCTTCCTGTTCCGACTTCCGCGTTCCGACTTCCGCGTTCAATGCGTCCACCACCTCCTGCACCGTGTCCACCTTCACTTCCTGGCCGCACTTCACGCAGTACGGCGTCCCGATCCGCGCCCACAACAGGCGCAGGAAGTCGTAGATCTCGGTGGCCGTCCCGACCGTCGACCGGCTGCTGGTGGTGGGGTTCTTCTGCTCGATCGCGACCGCCGGCGAGATCCCCTCCACCGCGTCCACCAGCGGCTTGGGCATCCGCTCCAGGAACTGCTTGGCGTACGTCGAGAGGGACTCGATGTAGCGCCGCTGCCCTTCGGCATACAGCGTGTCGAACGCCAGTGTGCTCTTGCCCGACCCCGAGGGGCCGGTGACCACCGTGAGCGCGCGCCGCGGCAGCTCCACGGTGATCCCCTTGAGATTGTGCTGCCGCGCGTTGCGGATGATCACGCGGTCGGGGGACGATGGCATAACCCTGTAAACTAACAGGGCCAGGGGTTAGGAGTTGGGGGCCAGGTGAATATGGCCGTTTTCCCGAGTCCCTAGCCCCCAGTCCCTAGCCCCCGTACTTTCGCCCCCACATGCCCCTCGCCCTCACCCCGCGGCTGCTGCGGCGCGGCCTCGAGCTGTTCGCCGTCATCTCCTGCCTCGGTGTCATCGTCGTCCTCGTCTTCTTCGGCCAAGATCTCGAAGCGTTTCTCGGCGGCCTCACGCACCTCCATCTGGTCTGGCTCATCATCGGTCTGGCACTTGCTTCGATGGACTGGTTCGGCGGCGGCACGCGGCTGTGGATCGTGGCGCGGCACGTGCATCCCGGCGTGCGCTGGCGCGACATGGTGATCGCCGGCGGCATGAGCGCCTGGGCCGCGTACCTCACGCCGTTTCAGACCGGCGCCGGCCCCACCATGATGTGGGTGATGCGTCGCGCCGGCGTCCGCCTGCCCGAGGCGATGACCTCCACGTTCATGACCTTCGTGGCGACCGTCGCATTCTTCGCGCTCGCGGGACCGCTCGCCATCTACATGGGCGCCGGACGCTCGCTGGCGGAGCACAACGTGGTGCTCGGGATCACCTACTACGATTTGTTTCGCACCAGCCTCACCATCTTCGGCATCCTCGGCGTCCTCATGCTCGTCGCGATCATCTTCCCCGTGTGGCTGCGCGACGCGGTCCACTGGCTGGCGACACGTGCCGAGCACAAAAGCGGCCGGGTGGCGGCGCGAATCGAGCAGCTGCGGGAAGGGATTGACCGGGCACACGAGTGCCTGGTGGCGTTCGGGAGCCCGCGCGGGTGGCTCGCGCTGTTCTGGGCTGTCCTCCTGTCCGGGCCGTCACACGCCAACAAGCTGCTCGCCGGTTATGTCGCCCTGCGCACCCTCGGCCTGCACACCAACTTCGTCGACATCCTGCTGCTGCAAACCTTCATCACGTTTCTGCTCTACTTCGCCCCCACGCCGGGTTCGTCGGGGCTGGCCGAGCTGTTGTCGGCAGCCGTGATGCAGATCTACGTGCACCCTCCCGAGCTGCCGACCTACACCCTCGTCTGGCGCTTCATCAACAGTTATGCGACGGTGATCGTGGGATCGCTCCTGTTTTGGCGCTGGATCAAGCGTGGCCTCGTCGGGCGCGAGGAGGCGGTGATCGCGGGTGGGCCGGAGCCCTGAGGCTCGTGGGCGTAACCTGTGTTTCCTTGCGCGGTTACGCGGCCGGGCGTAACTTGCGGCGCGGCCTGTTTCGGACTCTCTTGGACGCTTCAGATGTCGCTGCTTGAACTCGGTGGCAACAAGTTCACGATCCCGGTAGGTGAGGTGGTGCTCGGCAGTGATGCCGGCTGCGCCATCCCCCTCTCGGGGGCCGGTGTCTTGCCCCGACATGCCGTGCTCCAGGGCCAGGCCGACGGCCAGGTGATAATCCGCAAGGCCACGCCGGCGGCCGACGTGCTCATCAACGGCGTGCGCCTGGGTGCCGAGCCGACACCGCTATTGCACGGGGACAAAGTCGAGCTCGGCGATCACGAGCTCACGTTCGTGGACGAGCGCCGCTCCGGGAGCACGCAGTTTGTGCAGGCCTTGAGCCTGCCCCAGGGGGCTGGGGCAGGGGCAGGGGCAGTCGGCCCGGCGAGCGGGGGGGCAGGGGGGGCGGTGCAGCCGCAACCCGGCGCCAAGGCCGCGGCGATCGGGACGTCCGGTGGCCGCGTCGTGAGCCTCACCGACGGGCGCGAGTACGTGATCACCGGCACGTCGCTGGTGTTCGGGCGGGAAGCCGGATGCGACGTGGTGGTTGCGGGGAAGGATGTGTCCCGCCGCCACGCGGAGATCGTGCAGACGCCCCGGGGCTATCTGGTGGTGGACTCGAGCACCAACGGCACGTTCGTGAACGAAGAACAGGTCCAGGGCCAGCGCATCCTCGCCCGGACCGACGTGATTCGCATCGGGGAAGAGCAGTTCCGGTTCTACGCGGAGGCGGCTCCGCTCACGGCCAGTTCGCCGCCGGCCGCGTCGGGGGTCAGCCCGGAGCAGTTGAAGCACACAATGCACGGGATGGACGCCGCGGCGCCGGCACGGCCCTCGGGCGCGGCGTTCGCGAGCTTCCTGGTGCGCAGCGGCGGCCTCATGGGCCGGCGCCTCCCGGTGAAGACGCCGGTGGTAAACCTGGGGCGCGCCGACTACAACGATATCGTGCTTCCGGACCCGTCGATCTCCACCAGCCACGCCAAGCTGCAGCGCCGCGAGGGCGTGTGGATGCTCGTGGACCTGGACTCGACCAACGGCACGTTCGTCGAAGGAGAGCGCGTCAGAGGCGAGGCGCCGCTCGGGCCCGGGGCCATCGTGCGGTTGGGGGACGTGCAGCTCCTGTTCGAGCCGGCGGACGAGAAGCAGGGTGTCTTGAAGGGGGGCGGCACCCAGGTGCTGCGGACACCCCACTCGTCGGCTCCCCCTGGTCCTCCCGCTTCCGCTGCTCCTCCCTCAGCCCCGGCTCCCCCGGCCTCCCCCGCCCGCTCCGCGCCGCCGCCTCACCCCCCGGCCGGCCCGGCCGCGCCGGTGCGCCCGGCCCCGGGCGTGCAGCCGCCCGGCCCCGCCCGCCCCGGCACGAAGCCTGCTCCCCGACGGCCCGTGGGCCAGCAGCCGCCGCCACCCAAGAAGGGGAAGGGCTGTGGCTCGAGTGCGGCGGTCTTCGTGATCGGTGGCGCCGCGGTCGTGCTCCTGTACCGGTTGCTGGCCTAGCGGAGTCCCGTGCATATCACCTGCGCAGGTCGGACAGACGTCGGCATCATCCGGTCGGGGAACGAGGACAACTTCATCGTCGTCCCGGACCGGGGGATCTTCGTGGTCGCGGACGGGATGGGGGGACACGCCGCGGGCGAGGTGGCGAGCGAAATGGCGGTGCGCTTCGTCGCCCGGGAGCTCGGATCCCTCAAAGGCCTCGCCGACGACCAGGTGGCCGACCGCATGCGAACGGCGATCCGGGCGGCGAACGGCGCCATCTTCCAGCGCACCCTCACCGAGCACGACAAGCGCGGCATGGGAACCACCGTGACCGCGCTGGTGCTGTACGGCAGCCGCTTCCTGATCGGGCAGGTGGGGGACAGCCGCGCCTACCTGTACCGGGACGACAAGCTGGTGCAGCTGACGAAGGATCATTCGTATGTGCAGGAGCAGGTGGACGCGGGGTATCTCACCCCCGAACAGGCGCGCTCACACCCCTACTCCAACGTCATTACCCGCTGCGTGGGCGCGAACAGCGACGTGATGCCCGACGTGTACCTCGGCACGGTGAAGCCGAGCGATCTGTTCCTGCTCGCCTCCGACGGACTCACCGGGATGCTGGACGATCCCCAGCTGGCGGAGCTGCTGGGCGGTAAGCGGATGCCCGAGGAGCAGGTGGACGAGCTGATCGGCGAAGCCAACCGCCACGGCGGGCTCGACAACATCACCGCGATCGTGGTGCGGGTGGACGCGGTCGATGCGAGCGGGAGAGGGAGCGGGGGGGGCGATGGTGGGCAGGTGACGAACCCCGGGGGACGATCGCGCTAGGCCTGCTAGGCGGTCAGCAGCGGGCGCCCCTCCTCGAGTCGTGCCGCCATCTCCTCCCGCGGCGTCATCACCAGTTCCACGATTCCCTTCGCCGGCACCGTCGCCGCCCCGATCACGAACACCCGCAGCCGCCGCGCTGAGCGGTACAACTCGGCCGCGACGCGCGGCAGTCCCAGATGTGCGCCCGCGTCGGCCCCTCCGAGCTGGGTCACGGCGCCGTCGCGCTTCACGAGCGGCAGGTCGAGCGCCAGCATGTCCGGCTTGGCCGGGAAATCGAGGAACAGCTCGCCCGGCGCGAGGCCGAGTTCGCGCGCCAGCCGATCCTCCACCCGCTCCAGCAGGTCCGGATCGTCGGAGGGCCAGGCGGGCGTGACGGCCGGGAGGTCCGTGGCCGGGAGGTCGAGCGCGCGCTTCGCGAGGCGGCGCTCGCGCAGCGCCCGCGCCAGCCCGGTCGGGTCGTCGCCCATCAGCTCGTGGATCAGGCCGTCGTCCGTGGCGAGCGCCACGGCGTCGGGGGAGAGGCGCCGGCCTGCGATGGCGCACCGCACCAGCCGCTTGAACATGCCCGTCGCGCTGCGCACCGCGTGGTGCCAGTAGACGTTGCGGTACATCTGGTACTTGGCGAACAGCAGCGACTCGAGCGCCGCGAGCCCCTTCTCGTGGAGCGCCAGCGTCGGGCGCCCGTCCGGTCCCGCGGCCACGGTGAGCGCCGCGAGCAGCCGGTCCACGTCGATCACGCCGTACGGCACCCCGCACATCCACGCATCGCGGGACAGGTAATCGAGCTTGTCCACGTCGAGCGAGCCGGCCACCAGACCCACGAGGGGCCCGCGCGCCTCACCGCGGATCAGGGGCAACAGCCGCTCGGCGGGGGTCCCGAGCTCGGTGAGCCGGTCGGCGAGCGCGCCGCTCGTCAGGTGGCGGGCGGCGAGCGCCTCGTGGCGCGGCAGGCCCGCCTCCTCGAGTGCGTGGGAGAAAGGGTAATGACCGATGTCGTGCAGCAGCGCGGCCAGCTTCAGGCGCGCCCGCTCGGCGGGGTCCGGCCGCACGTCCCCCGCGTCCTCCAGGGTATCGAGCACGCGGCGGGCGAGGTGATATGCGCCCAGCGCGTGCTCGAAGCGGCTGTGCGTCGCGCCGGGGTACACCAGGAACGCATGGCCCAGCTGCCGCACGTAGCGCAGCCGTTGCACGGCGGGGGTGTCGACCACGGCGAGCGCTTCGGGGTCGAGCCGGATGTTGTTCCAGAGCGGGTCGCGGACGACCTCGAACCGCGTCAACGCGCCGGGCCCGCCTCTCGCACGGCGGCGTGCACGTGCTCGCGGAACTGCTCGAAGTTCTGACGGAACATCTGCGCGAGTCGCGCCGCCTGCGCGTCGTACGCTGCCGGGTCGCTCCACGTGCCGCGGGGCAAGAGCAGCGCGTCCGGGACCCCAGGCACCGTGAGCGGCACCTCGAGTCCGAACACCGGCTCGGGGGCGGTGGGCGTGCGGTCCAGCGTGCCGGCGAGCGCGGCGCGCACCATGGCGCGCGTCAGGCCTAGGCGGATCCGCTCGCCCACCCCGTAAGGCCCGCCGCTCCAGCCCGTGTTGACGAGCCAGCACTGCACCCCGTGCTGCGCGATCTTCTCCCCCAAGAGCGAGGCGTACACGTTGGGAGCGAGGGGCAGAAACGGGGCGCCGAAGCAGGTGGAGAAGGTTGCCTTGGGCTCTGTGACGCCGCGCTCCGTCCCCGCCACCTTGGCCGTATAGCCCGAGAGGAAATGGTACATCGCCTGCGCCGGGGACAGCCGGGCCAGCGGGGGCAGGACGCCGTAGGCGTCGCACGTGAGGAACACGATGTGCGACGGATGCCCCCCCATGCCGCCGGGGACGTGGTTCGGCACGTAGTGAATCGGGTACGAGGCGCGTGTGTTCTCGGTGATCTCCGCTGAGTCGAGATCGACGGCGCGCGTCACGGGGTCCACCACCACGTTTTCGAGCACCGTCCCGAACATCCGGGTGGCGGCGAAGATCTCGGGCTCGCCCTCGCGCGAGAGCCGGATGACCTTGGCGTAGCATCCCCCCTCGAAGTTGAACACGCCCAGATCCGACCAGCCGTGCTCGTCGTCCCCGATCAGCGCGCGCTCCGCATCGGCCGACAGGGTGGTCTTGCCGGTGCCCGAGAGGCCGAAGAACAAGGCGGCGTCGCCGGTGCGGCCCAGGTTGGCGGAGCAGTGCATCGACAAGACGCCACGCTTCGGCAGCAAATAATTGAGGATGGTGAAGACCGATTTCTTCAGCTCGCCGGCGTACCGCGTGCCGCCGATCAGGATCGTCCGCTGCGCGAAGTGGACCACGATGAACGTGCCGGACTGGGTGCCGTGCAGCGCCGGGTCGGCGTGCAGCTCCGGAGCGTGCAGCACCGTCCAGGCGGGAGCGAAGGACGTGAGATCGGACGGGGTGGGACGGAGGAACATGTTGTACACGAACAGGGCGCACCACGCGTTCGGCGTGACGAAGCGGATGCCGAAGCGGTGATTCGGGTCCGCGCCCGCGAACAGGTCGCGGACGAACAGCTCCTGCGCGGCGAGGTGCGCGAGCGTGAGGGCCTTGAGGCGCTCGTAGTGCTCCGGCGCGAGCGGCTGGTTCACCCGACCCCACGCGATGTCGTCGCCGGTGGAGGCCTCGCGCACGATGAACTTGTCGTTGGGACTGCGGCCCGTGTGCGGAGCGGTCACCGCACAGAACGCGCCGCCCTCGACGATGACGCCCTCGCCGCGTCGCGCCGCGTGCTCGTAGAGCTCGGGCGGCCCGAGGTTCCAGTGCACGGGGCGCTGCGGTACGAGCCCCGCCGCTTCCAGGGCGGAAGCGCGCTTCCCTTCGGCCGGGCGCGTGGCGCGGGCGGTCATGGGCTGGAGGGAGGCCCGGTCTGCGGTCGCCGGCCGTGCTCTTGCGCGTCCACCGCGGCGATCACCGCCATGTTGACGATGTCGTTCACGTCGGAGCCCCGTTGCAGCACGTGGACGGGCTGGGCCATCCCCACGAGGATCGGCCCGATCGCGTCGGCCCCGCCGATGCGGTCGAGCAGCTTGTAGCTGATGTTCGCGGCGTCCAGGTTGGGGAAAATCAGCACGTTCGCCGTACCCTTGAGCTTGGAGAACGGGTACGTCTTCATCAAGATCCGTTCCACCACGGCCGTGTCCGCCTGCACCTCTCCGTCCGCCTGGAGGGTGGGCTCGCGCTCGTGCAGCAGGGCGACGGCCCGCTGCACCTTGTCGGCGGCCGGGTGGCGCACCGAGCCGAAGTTCGAGAACGAGAGCAGCGCGACCCGCGGCTCGATGCCCAGGCGCTGCACGAATTGCGCGGTCGCCGAGGCGATCTCCGCCAGCGTTTCGGCGTCGGGATCGATGTTCACGGTGCAATCGGCGAAGAAGAACGTCTGCTGCGGCAGCACCATCATGTAAATGCCGCTGACGTGGCGGCGACCCGGCTCCGCCCCGATGACCTCGAGCGCCGGACGCATCGCATCGGGATAGTACATGTCCACCCCCGCCACCACGGCGTCGGCCTGGCCGGCGCGCAGCATCAGCAGCGCGTGGTACATCGGGTCGCGCACCCGGTCGCGAGCTTCGCGCAGCGTGATCCCCTTGCGGCGGCGCCGCTCCCACAGCTCCTGCGCGAAGCCGTCGAGATGGGTGCTGGCGCGCGGATTCGCGAGCGTGATCTCCTCGAGCGTCACGTCCGCGTCGTCGGCCTGGCGGCGGATCGCGTCCGGGTCGCCCAGCAGGATCGGCTCCGCGATGCCGTCGTCGGCGAGGATGCGCGCGGCCTTGAGGATGCGGGGGTCGTCCCCTTCGGGGAACACGATGCGCTGGGGGGACTGCTGCGCCCGTCCCGACAGGCCGCGCATCACCTCGCGCGCACGCCCGAGGCGCGCGTCCAGCTCGGCGCGGTACTCGTCCACGTCGATCACGCGACCCGCCACCCCGGAGCCCACGGCCGCCCACGCCACCGCCGGCGCCACCCACAAGAGCACCCGCGGATCGAACGGTTTGGGGATCAGGTAGTCGGGACCGAACCGCAGCCGCTCGACGCCGTAGGCGCGCATCACCGCCTCGGGGACCTCCTCCTTGGCGAGGGCGGCGAGCGCGCGGGTCGCGGCCATCTCCATCTCCTCGTTGATCTTTCGGGCCCGCACGTCGAGCGCGCCCCGAAAAATGAACGGGAAGCCCAGCAGGTTGTTCACCTGGTTCGGGTAGTCCGACCGGCCGGTCGCGATGATGGCGTCGCTGCGGGCCCGCCGCGCCTCCTCCGGGCTGATCTCAGGATCGGGGTTCGCGAGCGCGAACACGATCGGCCGGGGCGCCATCGCCTTGAGCATCTCGCCGGTGACGATCCCCCCCACCGACAGGCCCACGAACACATCGGCGTCCTTGAGCGCTTCGGCCAGGGTCCGGGCCTTGCCCCGCACGGCGAAGCGACGCCGGTACTCGTCCAGGTCGTCGCGGTCGGCGTGCAGCACGCCCCGCTCGTCGCACAGCGTGATCTGGTCTTGCGGCACGCCCAGCCGTACGTAGTGCTTCGCCGAGGCGACCGCGGCGGCGCCGGCGCCGGCGAACACCACGCGCACCTTACGGATGTCCTTCTGCACGATCTCGAGGGCGTTCAGCAGCGCCGCCCCCGTGATGATCGCCGTGCCGTGCTGATCGTCGTGAAACACGGGAATGGACAGCTGCTCGCGCAGCGCCTGTTCCACGTAGAAGCAGTCGGGAGAGCGGATGTCCTCGAGGTTGATCCCGCCCACGGTGGGCTCGAGCAGCTGGCAGAAGCGCACCAGCTCGCGCGGATCGTCGGAGCCGACCTCGAGGTCGAACACGTCGATGTCGGCGAACGCCTTGAACAGGATCCCTTTGCCTTCCATCACCGGCTTGCCGGCGAGCGCCCCGATGTTGCCGAGCCCGAGCACCGCGGTGCCGTTGGTGACCACGGCCACGAGGTTTCCCTTGGCGGTGTAGCTGTAGGCGTCGGCGGGGTGGGCGGCGATTTCGCGGCACGGCTCCGCCACTCCCGGCGTGTAAGCGAGCGAGAGATCGCGCTGGTTCTTGAAGGGCTTGGTCGGCGAGACCTGGATCTTGCCCGG
>WNGD01003606.1_pt1 | contig 15568 bp, 15 predicted proteins | sample 5400671 | NCBI WGS metagenome assembly WNGD01 (sample SAMN13153369, study PRJNA577476) | soil metagenome | isolation source: 40 cm soil or saprolite under grassland replicate 2 | place: USA:California | collected 2016-06-15 | reverse complement strand
TTCTACGGCGGTAATCTTTCTTTGCTGAGCTTCTCTTCAAGAGAGGTCTGGAAGCGATGCACCCCACGCTGTTTCAATTGAACCGTTCCTTTGCTACGGAGAGAGGCGAACAGGAAGCCAACCGGTTACGGCTGTTTCGCGCGCCGATCAGACGGGGCAACTCCATCAATGATAGGGGGGATATTGAGACCGAGAACGGAGGGATAGCCATACATCGCAAAGCGTGCGAACCAGAGCGTCATCTGCTGGGGCGAGTACGTCATCCCGTTCTCAATCCACCAGGCTATCATCCCTACAAACCAGTGCGCCAGGCTGATGATCACGAACTCCGCTGGCGCAGCGTTCGGGTCATTGGGTGCTCTCAGTCCTGATGCAGCGAGGGTTCGAGCACGGCTTCGAATAGCGTCCGCAAAGTAGTCACGCATCTGGACGGTAAACCAGGAACTGCCGCGTTTGCCAAGCATCACCCGGTAGAGCCTCTCGTGCCTGGCAATATGCTCGAAGAACGCGGACCAAGCGGCCAACTGGGACTTGATGTAGGATTGCACCGCTTCGGGGTCCAACTCGCTCCCGGACGAGAGCAGTCCTTCTAGATTCCCCGGAAGGGGACCGAGCTCGTGGAAGATCTGATTGACCGCTTCCTCAAAGATGCCCGTGACCAGCGCATATTTGTCTGGGTAGTGGCGATAAAACGTCGTCCTGTTGACCATCGCTCGCTCAGCAATGTCTCCCACGGTGACCGCATCGAACCCCTTTTCCTCAATCAGATCGATCAGGGCTTCCCGCAAGTTCGTCTGTGTTCGTCTCACTCGTAAATCCACCTGCTCGCGCATCAGTTTTGCTCCTGTGTTGCATATGCAACATTCTCATGAATTTGCTTCTTGCTCCTGGACAGCGCTTCGAGTATGCTTCTTTTAGGCAACATTCTACCACAAATGTTGAAAGGTGTTGCAAAACGCAAACCTCATGAGGAGGAACGATCCCATGGCAAACACCCCAGCCATCCTGGCAGAAGGGCTGTCCAAAACGTATGGCACCATCCACGCCCTGGATGGGTTGGACCTGGTAGCGGAGGAAGGGACGATCCTGGGCGTGCTCGGTCCCAACGGCGCGGGCAAAACGACGACGGTGCGCATCCTGACCACCCTCACCAAGCCGGATCGTGGACGCGCAGAGGTAGCCGGACTGGACGTGGTGAAACACGCCCGGATCGTGCGCGAGCGCATCGGGCTCACCGGTCAATATGCTGCCGTCGATGAACTGCTGACCGGTTACGAAAACTTGAAAATGTTCGGGCAACTCTCTCGCTTGCCAGGCGCGGTGGCCAAGCGGCGAGCCCACGACCTGCTGGCACGCTTTGACCTCGAAGAGGCCGCCTCCCGCCTGGTGAAAACGTACTCAGGGGGCATGCGCCGGCGGCTTGACCTGGCGGCCAGTTTGATCCTTGCGCCACCAATCCTGTTCCTGGATGAGCCCACGACCGGCCTCGATCCGCGTGGACGCCTCGCGCTGTGGGAGGTAATCCGTGACCTGGCGGCCCAGGGTACCACGGCGTTGCTAACCACTCAGTACCTGGAGGAAGCCGATCAGCTGGCCCATCAGATTGTAGTGATTGATCAGGGGCGCGTGATTGCGCAAGGCACGGCTCCCGCCCTGAAAACACAGATTGGCGGAGAGCGCCTGGAATTCACCGTAGCCCCACCCAGTGATCTGGACGCCGCGTGGCAAGCGATCCGTCCGTACAGCTCAGGGGAGATCCTGCTCGATCGCGAACACCGTCACCTCACCGTCCCGGTCACGGATGGGGCCAAGCTCCTCGCCGCGATCGTGCGCGATCTGGATGGAGCACAGATTGCGCTTGCCGAGCTGGCCCTGCGCCGCCCAACGCTTGATGATGTCTTTTTCTCGCTCACCGGGCACTCGGCAAGCGAGGCTGAGCCGAGTAATCCGGCACGACTCAAGAGGAGGAACCGATGAACAGCCCTGTACCCTTAAGCACGGAAGATCTGACCCCACGTTCCCATTGTGCGCTGTATTGGACGTTCGCTCACGCGTGGGTGCTGGCCAAACGCCGACTTACGCAGATCCCACGCCGTCCCGATGAGTTGCTGATCGCGACGCTTCAACCCACCATGCTCGTCCTGCTCTTCCGCTACGTCTTTGGCGGAGCCATTCTCGTTCCTGGCACCAGCTATGCGAACTATCTGATGGCCGGGGTATTCGTGCTTGCATCCCTGGTTGGTTCCCTGGCCACCGGGATCGGCTTAGCAACCGACCTCCAACAGGGCTTGGTTGACCGCTTTCGCTCGTTGCCGATGGCGCACTCGACGGTCCTCACCGGTCGCACGCTGGCTGACCTCGTCCGCAATGGCTTCGTCGTGCTGGTCATCTGGGCCGTCGGTCTGCTCGTGGGCTTCCGGCCAGCGGGTAACCCCCTCGCCTGGGTGGCGGCAACGGGCTTGCTTCTGCTGACCACTTTTACGTTCTCGTGGCTCGCGGTCCTGCTCGGTCTGGTGGTAAGCAGTCCAGAAGCCGTCCAGGGAGCCAGTCTGGTGATCTTTTATCCCTTGCTCTTCGGGAGCAATGCGTTCGTGCCCACGAGCACCATGCCTGACTGGCTGCGTGCGTTCGCAGACCACCAGCCGATTTCGGTGGTCATCGGCGCCGTGCGTGGGCTGCTGCTCAACCAGCCGGATGCTGCGACCATCGAGCAGGCGCTGGCTTGGTGCGTGGGCCTGCTGGTGACGTTCATTGGGCTGTCAACCTGGGCCTATGAACGTCGCACTGCCCGATGAGCAGATGAGCAAGAGTGCTCCACAGACGTAGCAGAAAAGTGAGAACATGATGGCAAGAAAAGGCTGTCGCCCCGCAGCGACATCGGAACACATACTCACTCCCCAGTGGAGCCAATGTGTTGAGTGCGGTCAAGCGATGCGGGTCGCCTACCGTACCCAGCGGACCATTACGACCTTGCAAGGGCTCTGTCGCCTGACGCTCCGTGTTCGCCGGTGTCACCATCCGCAATGTCCACAGTATCATCGGCCCTATCGGCCAGAAGAGGAAGGAACATGGGCCTTACCCCATGGGGAGTTCGGTCTGGATGTGATTGCTCTGGTTGGTTCCTTGCGCTATACCGCTCACCGTAGCGTTCCTGAGATCCACCAGGCGCTCCGTGATCGAGGTGTTCCCATTGCTGAACGAACCGTGACCCATTTACTCCAGCGGTATGAAGAATTGGTCGCGCTTCATCTGGGAAACCAACAACGATTACAGGGGCGCTTCAAAGAACAAGGTCAGATCATTCTTGCGATCGACGGTCTCCAACCAGATGTGGGTCATGAGGTCCTGTGGGTACTGCGTGACTGTCTCTCTGGAGAAGTGCTCCTGGCTCGAAGCCTACTCAGTGCGTGTGAAGCGGACCTCGCCAGCTTGATTCGCGAGGTCCAGAAGGTGGTTGCCGTTCCCATTCGTGGGGTGATCTCCGATGGACAACGTTCTCTGCGCAATGCTGTTCGGGCTGTGTTGCCGGATGTTCCACATCAGCTATGCCACTTCCATTACCTCAAGGAAGCAGCCAAACCATTGTACGAAGCCGACAAGCATGCGAAAAAGGAATTGAAAAAACGCCTGCGTGGGATTCGTCCGATTGAGCGTGTGGTTGAAAAGCGCAAGGATGAAGAAGCGGAAGCGATTCGTGGCTATTGCCTGGCGGTGCGCAGTGCCTTAACTGACGATGGCAAAGCGCCGTTAGCTGCTCCTGGCCTTAAGCTACACGCACGTATTTCTGCCATTGCCAACTCACTCACCCGGGTCTCTGAAAAAGGGGCTTGCCGCGTGAGTTAGAACGCATGCACGCTTTCTTGACGAAAGGGCTTGCCGAAACCGCTACTCTGTGGTCAGATGTGGAACAAGGATATGCCTGGGTCCATCGCGCCGCCCATCTTCTCTCCAATGACAACAAGCTGGAAGCTGCAGCGGTGCGTCAGACCTATGAAACGCTCCTGGCGGACATGGAGCACACATCGACGCCCTCCGAACCCCTCACCATGATGCTCTCCACCTTTCGGAAAGTGACCGCCAGTTATTGGCCTGGTCTGTTTCATTGCTACGATCAGGCTGATCTTCCCCGCACCAACAACGAGTTAGAGCAGTATTTTGGCTCGGCGCGGTATCATGAACGACGAGCGAGCGGGCGCAAACAAGCATCACCCGGAGTAGTCATTCGTGGAACCGTGCGCGTGGTGGCTTCTGTTGCTTCTCGCCAGCATCCTTTTTCTGGGCCAGAACTCTATCCGACTGATCTGACCCACTGGCGCACCTTGCGCAGCGAATTAAACCACTGCCATGAGGCTCGGCGCATGCAATATCGCTTCCGCAAGTCTCCTGAACAGTATCTCGCGGCTCTCGAAGAGAAGCTCAGCAAGCAAAGATTACCGCCGTAGGTTTTATTATGGCATGTCTGATCTCTCCATGGGTCTGAGAGCGCAGTGGCCCCATTGTGGAGGGTTTCACATCACTCTGTGGATCTCTGTACCCACCTGTGGCCCTTGCTCTCTCAATCACGCGATTGCGCCGTGGATTCTTGTGATTGACAAACCGAAATGCCTTGACATTTGGCTCGCTCTTCTGGTGATTTCCGGTTTTGGGAAGGTCAGGAAGAAGAGATATGTAGATGATACTTGCAAATTGCAAGTTATAGACGCGAGAAGGAAAGAGCACAACCAGCGTCAAGGATGGGAGAGGATAGGCGCGCAAGGGTGTTGTCGTCCCCTTCTGCGAGATCGGAAAGGATGAAACAGATGGCTACAAGGCTCCTCGATCATGATACAGTCACCATCCCTCTGGAAGAGGTAGTAAGAACAAGACCCATTGCGGCTTCTCCTGCTAAAAAATCGCGATCTATCACCGCCGCTCTAACGTTCCTGATCGGCTGCGTCACCCTGATGATGACCGGCTTTGCCGTGATCATTCCTGTCTTCCCGCAGCGCTTGCAAGCCCTGGGGCTGGGACCTGAGACGCTGGCGTTGATGGAAGGAGCCTTTGGTCTGGGGATGTTCCTCTTCAGCACTCCAATGGGAACATGGTCCGGCCGCATTGGTCGCAAACCCATCCTCTTCATCTCTCTGGCCGGTTTTATCGTCACCAACCTGCTGCTTGCGTTCATCAATGTGCCGCTGCTGTTCATTCCCATACGCTTTGTTGAGGGCATGTTGCTTTCTGGCTTGATACCTGCCGCGATGTCGATGGTGGGCGATACGATCCCCCTGGAGAAACAAGGGCGCTGGATAGGTTTTCTCACGACGGCACAGGCAGTTGGTTTTGCACTGGGCCCTGGTATTGGAGGCTTCCTCTATCAAACCCTGGGTTTTACCAGTCCCTTCCTGCTCTCGGCTGGTATCGCTCTGGCAGCTTCTCTGCTGGCAGTCTTCATGGTGCCAGAAACCCTGCCAGAACACGTGCGGGTCGAGGCGAGACCGCACCAAGCCAATCGCGGGGCAAAAGCTCAAAAGCCGAAGGAATGGCGCATTGCTCGCCTGATCTGGCTCGTAGCTCCGTTCCTTATTATCGATTTCGGCATGATCTTCACCTACCCATTCGTGTTCCCGCAGTTTCCCTTCTTCTTTATGAAGGTGCTTCACTACAGCACAGCACAATATGGCATGTTGTTCAGTGTCTATGGCATGGCCCTGGCCATCTTCCCGCTCTTGCTGGGACGGCTCTCAGAGACGTGGCCGAAAAAGCCGCTCATCGTCATCGGCAGTCTGCTCTTCAGTGCCTTGATCGTGGTCATGTTAGCGGCACCCCTCTATCCGCTTTTGGTAGCGGGTGCGGCTCTGGCAGGACTGGGCAGTGCCTTCGTCGAGCCAGCTATGGGCGGCATCTACCTCGGTGCCACGACCGACGAAAATCGCGGCCAGGTCATGGGGATGCGTGGGTCAGCCATCTCGCTCGCCATCATGCTCGGCCCACTGGCTCAGGCGCTCGTTGGCCTCTGGATCACGCCACAGATCACGTTCGCTATCGGTGTTGCCCTGTCGTTAGTGATGGCTCTGGTAGCCTTTCTCCTGTTGAAGAATCCTGGACGGGCAGAAAATGCCTGAGGCAGAAAATGCCCTCTGCCGGCCAAGGGTATCTTTTTATCATCGATGGAAATAGGACCAGAGCTTTAGTATCAAGGGCAGGTTCCCTTTATAGCCAAGGCGACGAGCTTCTTCATAAGCTTGCTGAGCTTCTCTTACTCTTTCGAGTAGCATCAGCAGGTCGCCCTTGCTGAAGTAGGCGGCGGCGTAGGTGGGGTCTAGATGGATGGCTTGATCATAGGCAGCCAGCGCCTCCTCATAGTGCGCCAGTTCAGCAAGGACGTCCCCTTTCCCGTGGTAGGCAAAGACAAGGTGAGGATCCAGGCAAATGGCCTGATCATAGGCAGCTAACGCTTCCTCGTCGCGCTTTAGTTTCTCAAGAGCAACACCTTCGTTGTAATAGGCAACCGCGAGCTGAGGCTCCAATCGGATCGCCTGTTTGTAAGCGGTCAGAGCCTCCTTGTAGCGCTGGAGGCTACTGAGAGCATGCCCCTGGTTGTTATAGGCGAGAGCGTTATCAGGGTCTAGTCGGATCGCCTGTTTGTAAGCGGTCAGGGCCTCCTTGTAGCGCTGGAGGCTACTGAGAGCATGCCCCTGGTTGAGGTAAGCCACGGCGTTGTTGGGGGCCAGCCTGATCGCCTGTTCGTAAGAGGCCAGGGCCTCTTCGTCGCGCTTGAGACCACACAAGGTATTAGCTTTGTTGAGATAGACCACAGCATTATCGGGAGCTAAGCGGATCGCCTGTGCGTAGGAGGCCAGGGCTTCTTCGTAGCGTTTGAGACCATTGAAAGCGCACCCCTGGTTGTTATAGGTGAGAGCGTCGTTGAGATTCAGCTCAAGAGCGCGCTTGTAGGCCACCAGCGCCTCTTCATAGCGTTTGAGACCATTGAGAGCATACCCCTGGTCGTTATGGGCAGCAGCCAGGTAGGGATCGAGGCGAATGGCCTGCTGACAAGCCGCCAGCGCCTCTTCGTAGCGACCAAGGCCATTGAGAGCCCAGCTTTTGTGCTGGTATATGCTTGCATTATCAGGGTCCAGGCGCATGGCCTGCTCACTAACGACCAGCGCTGCCCGATAGCGTCCGAGTTCGTTGAGGACCCAGCCTTTACCTTGATATGCCCCGACGTTATCAGGACCTAGTCGAATAGCCTGCTCGTAGGCCGCCAGCGCCTCCTCATCGCGCTTGAGATCACGGAGAATATCTCCTCTGCGCAGATAAGCGATCGCATTGCCAGGGTCCAGAGCAATAGTTCGTTCGTAGGCTGCCAGCGCTTCCTCATCGCGGTGCAGTCTTCTGAGCACATCCCCCTGGTTCAGATAGGTGAGGGCGTTAGCCGGGTTCAGAGCAATAGCCTGCTCATAGGCTGCTCGCGCCTCCTCATTACGGCCAAGGTGATGGAGGACGTTCCCTCTTTTATCGTAGACCACGGCGTTGTCAGCACCTAGCCGGATAGCTCGCTCATAGGCCACCAGGGCCTCCTCGTTGCGGCCAAGCGTACGAAGGGCATCTCCCCGGTTGAGATAGGTGAGGGGGTTGTCAGGATACAGAGCAATAGCTCGCTCATAGGCGGCCAGCGCCTCTTTGTTGCGGCCAAGCGTACGGAGCACATCCCCCTGGTTCAGGTAGGCAACCTCGCTGGGGTCCAGACGAATGGCCTGCTTGTAGGCGGCCAGCGCCTCCTTGTTGCGGCCAAGCATACGGAGCACATCCCCCTTGCTGTGATAGGGAATGGTATTGTTAGGGCCCAGACGAATGGCCTGGTCATAAGCTGCGAGCGCCTCCTCATTGCGGCCAAAACCTCTGAGAACATCCCCCTTGCGGAGATAGGCAACAAGATTGCCAGGATCCAGGGTAATAGCCCGCTCATAAGCTGCGAGTGCCTCGTCATCGCGACTGAAACGCCTGAGGATATCTCCCTTGTTGAGGTAAGCAACGGCGCTGTTGGGATCCAGGGCAATAGCTCGCTCGTAGGCCGCCAGTGCCTCCTCATCACGGGTGAGGCTTTTGAGGGTATGCCCTTTGTTGAGGTAGATGAGGGCGTTAGCCGGTTCCAGAGCAATGGCCTGTTCGTAGGCCACCAGGGCCTCCTCGTAACGATTGAGACGCTCGAGGGCGTAGCCCTTGTTGAGGTAGGTGAGGGCGTTGTTGGAGCCCAGCCCAATGGCCCGTTCGTAGGCCACCAGGGCCTCCTCGTAGCGGCCAAGGCTACGTAGAGCATCACCTCTGCTGCGCCAGGCAATGGAGTTGTTGGGAGCTAGAGCAATGGTCTGTTCATAGGCCGCCAGCGCCTCCTCATCACGGGTGAGACTCTTGAGGGTATGCCCTTTGTTGAGGTAGGCAAGCACGTTATCAGGGTCCAGGCGCATGGCCTGCTCGTAAGCTGCGAGCGCCTCTTCATAACGCTGCAGGTTATTAAGAACCCAGCCCTGATTGTAGTAAGCGATGGCGTTGTTGGGGTCCAGGCGCATGGCCTGCTCGTAAGCTGCGAGCGCCTCTTCGTAGCGGGTGAGACTCTTGAGGGCATCGCCCTTGTGGAGATAGGCCACTGCATTACGTGGATCCTGGCTCACAGCCCGCTCGTAGGTTGCCAGCGCCTGCTCATAGTGGGCCAGATCACGCAGGACATCTCCTTTATCGAGGAGGGCAACGACATTGCCGGGGTCCAGAGCAATCGCTCGCTCATAGGATGCCAGCCCCTCCTCATAACGTATGAGGCCTTTGAGTACATCACCTCTGCCCGGGTAAGCAGCAGCAAGATTGAGATCTAGTCGAATAGCTTGCTCGTAGGATGCCAGCGCCTCTGCATAGTGCATGTGAGCACGAAGTGCATCACTCCTGTGGAGAAAAGCTATCGCGTTATGAGGATTACGGTCAATGGCTTGTTCGTAGGCAGTTAGCGCTTCCTCGTTGCGACCAAGGATACGGAGCGCATTACCCTTCCCACACCAGGCAATAGAGTTGCCTGGGTTCAGAGCAATGGCCCGCTCATAGGCCGTTAGCGCTTCCCTATAGCGTTTGAGCTCACAGAGCAGATCGGCTTTATTGAGGTAGGTAATGGCGTTGTGAGGATCCAGAGCGATGGCTTGCTCGTAGGCCGCCAGCGCCTCCTCATAACGGCTGAGGCCTTTGAGGGCATCCCCTTTATTGAGGTAGGTAATGGCGTTGTGAGGATCCAGAGCGATGGTCTGCTCGTAGACCGCCAGCGCCTCCTCGAGGTCATCAGGCATAGCCCCGTCATTGCGCCAATATTTTAATAGCATAGCCCCCTTCGCTCCGGTGCAACGCGCTCATCCTTTGGATGCTGAGCGCAGCAGGAGTCACTACTGGACGGAACACTATGACATTTGGTATTCTAACACAGGTGTTCTAACGGTGAAAGAGATACACTCTGCCGTTTATTCCTATTTACGACGCCTCCCGCGGGAACGCACCCGTGTTCCAGCAACAGCACGTAGGACGACAATTAGCAGGCAGGCTCCGATGAAGGCGAGGAGAATGCTGCCAAGGAGATTCGTTGCTCCTAAACCGAGAAGGGCTGCGAGAAATCCACCAATAACTGCGCCCACGAGACCAATGATGAGATCACCAAGTAGACCATAGCCTCCACGCATGACTCGACTTGCCAGAAAACCTGCGATTAAACCAACCACGAGCCAGGCGAGCAGGCTCTCTGGTTGCAGCGTTACGTCGAGCATGACTGTTGCGATTGTCATATACCCACTCTCCCTTTAGACGCCCGCTACACTCAAGTAAGCTCACCTTAGTATATCAGAAAACGCGGTCATACTCTATCCCTGAGCAATTGGAGTGGCAGGATGCACGGAAGCGTGCTTGCGCTTGCCTGTCACAGAGAGCACTCTCCGGCAGAGGAGCGAGCCCACCAGGACGATGCTTCCGAGGTAGATGCCCAGTGCCCACCAGGTCTGTGCATCACTACCGGTGCCAAGCCCGTGAATTGCCGCAAGCGCAAAAATGCCCAGGGTCAGCACGTGCAGCCGGCGCCACCACTTGTAACCGATGCGCTTGCGCAGCAGGGTGCTGATGCCGATGGCAATGCCGAGGTACAACGCGATCATACCGAGCGCCATCCATACGGCGCGATAATGACTGGCGAGCGGAATAAGTATCTCGTTCCACCCAAAGTGGGTGAAGGGATCGACCCAGACGGCCAGGACATGCACTCCGAGAAAGACCGTGCTGAGCAGCGTGAGAAAGTTGTGCAACTCGCTGTTGAGTAAACGCGGCCAGCGACTGGGCGATTGGATCTGCGTCGAAAGCGCCAGGCCCACGAGCACCGCCAGGGTGAGCAAGATGTAGGCGGTGAAACCGCCTGCCCGCGCGACGTCCCAGGTAATGGTTTCCCAGATGGTATTCATAGGATTATTTCCTTCATAAGATGTCTATTCCATGGCTCCAGCGTTTCCCAGGCGCTATCCTCATGTACAAGCAAACCTGCAATGCGGTGCCCGCGTAGAAAATCGGCTCCCAACTTCGAGCCAAGAATGAATGCGACTTTGGCTGCTACCTCGGCCTGTTCACAACGGTCCGCCACGACGGTGACCGACCAGAGGTCGCTCTGCGCCGGTAGCCCCGTCCGAGGATCGAGCAGGTGGTGCCGGAGCGTTTGCCCCTGCCACCAGTGGCGACGAGCAATGCCTGAAGTCGCGACGGCCCCGTGATGCAGCGGGATCGTCCAGAACTGCTCTCGCCCTGGCACGGAGATCTGCCACTGCTCTTCAGCGGGCGGAAGTCCCAGCACGGCGAGGTCGCCCCCACCGTTGACGAGGGCAGGACTTATCCCGCTCTGCTGCAGGCGCTCCAGCGCGGCATCGACCGCCATACCCTTCGCAATGCCTCCGAAATCGAGCTTGATACCAGCGGGGAGGGTCACACAGTGAGAGAGGGGATTCACCCGGATGCCGCGCCAGCCTCCGCCTGGCTCCCCAGGGAAGAGGAAAGCGGAACGGGCAGCCGGGAGGTCGTCGAAGGTACGATCATAGCCTAGTTGGACCAACTGTTCCAGCAAAGTGGGATCGTAGACGCCCCCGGTAGCCTGGGCCGCGGTGAGGGCAGTTGCCAGCACAGTATAGAGCAGGTCACTGACAACAACGGGTGTGCCTGCTCGCTGATTGAGCCGGGAGAGCTCGCTCCCCGGTAAGAAACGACTCAGGATCTGCTCCCACTCGGAAAAGAGCGTGCGAACGATCTGCGCTCCCAGCTCTACCCGGTTCTCAGGGAGCAGCATAGAAATCGTCGTTCCCATCGCCCGGAACTCCTCGCGCCGCATACCAGGAGGGATGCTATATTCAGGAAACGCTGGAACCGCTGGCGGATGTCGACGAAGAAGTGCTTGTCCCAAGGTTATTCCCTCCTTGATTTAAAAAGCTATTACTATTTTGAGAAGTTGAACTTGATGTCGAGGTCGTAGTCGAGGTTGTAGAAGACCCGGACGAAGTGTGAGTAGACTGGCTGGCAGTAGTTCCCACCTGGTGCAGGGCGACCAGCCCGCTGAAGGTGCCGAAGCCCACGATCGAGGCAACGACCAGCCACTTCTTGAACGTGCGGGCAAGGGCCAGGGCTCGTGCCTTCGGCATCTTCGCCAGCGCTGCGGGTTTCTGGCCCACGGCGCGCTGCGAAAGCCCCTGATTCTGTGGCCGTGGGAGTCGCTGCTGACCGGCTCGCGCGCTGGCATCATAGAGCTGGTTCTGCTGTGATATCCACGAAGCGGGTGTATCATAATCTTTCAGTTTCGTTTCCATCTTTATCTCCAATCTGCATAAGAAAATTTCATCGAAGAGATTGACCTGTCCGGTTTTAAGGGAGGAGATTGGCAAACGTCCAGGTATCGACATATTTCATGAGATGGGCATGATAGGCAGCGAGCAAATTGCGCACCGGTAACATCTGCTCGTACCTGGAAAGACGCACCGCGAGGATATGGTGTCCCCGGCGCGCCTCGTGCAGGTACACATCGACAAAGTCTTCATCAATTGAGGAGAGGAAGCCCATGGGCGCCTGCCTCCGTTCAACCGCTTCCCTATAATCCCAACTCGCCATCAGATGGATGTCCCTGGCAGCGTAGCCGGCGGCTCGCAACGCTTGAACGGCTTGCATAGCATCTTGAAGGTCGTCAAACACGCTGTGGACATACTTTCGCGGGAAAGGAGCGGCGGGAAACGTGCGCTCAGAGGAGACAGACAATCGTTTATAGGTATCCGCTGTCATTGTAGGGTTCATTGTAGTAACCTCCTGTTGTGTTCTTCATATCACTGCTTTATGCATTGATGGAGAGGAGTCTCTCCCCACATAGATAAGGGTAGCATTGACTTCTTGAAACTCTATTGGAATTAAATTTGAACGTTCCAATCTATTAGTCAGTCCAGAGAGGTTGTCGCTGGCGATCAGCCAGCATGAAAGGAAAGAAGGACTTCGCTAAGTTGGAGCCGTTCGTAACGCTTGCCGGAACGCTTTTGAGACGCTCCTGTGGTAAAATGTCAGGTAAGAAAGCTGAGCCTGGAGAGACAGGCCGTTCTTAATAATGGAGAAAGCGACCAGGAGCGTCTATGAACATACAGCGTAGCTCAACAAGTATCCTTGAACGCCCCGATGTGCCCAATGGATCGCAGACGCGCCTGTATGGGCGCTGGCTTGTGGGTGCGCGAGGACTCTGGATGCTGGTTGCTTTCATCCAGGTGGTCTTATTTGCTCTGAATGTGCTTGCACCTGCCTTTGGTGGCAAAACGACCATTTGTCCCTTTAGTTCGACGTGTGGGTACGCCCCAACCACCTTGCAGGCGCTCCAGCATGCACAGATCCCTCCTGCTGCCTTCACCATCTATCTCCTCGTGCTCAGTCTGCTCGATGTGCTGATCACCGCGGGATTAGGGGTCCTCATCTTCTTTCGGAAGTCCGACCAGCCATCGAGCTGGCTGGCCTCGTTGGTGTTGCTGCTGGGAGCAGGATTGCTTCTTGCCGGTGATGACACCAGCATGCCCCTGGCTCTCCAGAGTATCGTCAGTAGCGTCCTTGATTTTTGCGTGTTCTTGTGCCTCGGCTTCTTTATTGTGGTTTTTCCTGATGGCCGCTTTGTTCCTCGCTGGAGCTGGGTGGCTGGGAGTACCCTTTTTGTCCAGGCGTTTCTCTACCAGCTTCCCGGTGCCTGGTATCTGCCAAACTGGCCTGCCCCACTCTACATCATTGAGACGATCCTGGCCTTTGGCAGTCCCGTTGCCATCCAAATCTATCGCTATATACGCGTCTCCACTCCAGCGCAACGTCAGCAAACCAGATGGGTTATCTTTGGTCTGGTCTGCTGTGTGCTCCTGGTTGTCTTGCAAGCCCTTGCAGAAGCCCTCTTCCCCTCTTTGAATGCGCCGGACTCGCTCTACCCGTTGGTGAGTGCATCGCTGCTGCCTTCGCTCTCATTTCTTTTCATTCCCGTGGGTATTAGCATAGCGATCCTGCGCTCCCAGCTCTGGGATATCGACGCTCTGATCAACCGCACGCTGGTCTATGGCACGCTGACGGTCTTGCTGGCCCTGATCTACATTGGCCTGGTGATCGGTCTGGGGTCGCTGGTGCGCCTGATCACTGGACAGCTAGGGCAGTCTCCCGTCGTCATTGTTGCCTCGACCCTGGCCATTGCGGCGCTCTTCCAACCTTTTCGCCATCGCATCCAAGCCATCATTGACCGCCGTTTCTACCGTCGCAAGTATGATGCGGCCAAGACCATAGCAGCCTTCAGCGCGCATCTGCGCCAGGAAGTGGACCTGGCAACGCTCAGCGAGCACCTGATGGTGGTTGTCCAGGAAACCATGCAGCCGACACACGTCTCCCTGTGGCTGCGCAAGACCGGCCAGGAGCACCGATCAAACGCCGACAGATTCTGGTCGAGATGAACGTCTTATCAGCTCTCCATGATCTCAAGTGGCAGACATTGGTTTTGTGGCCTCGCGGAGCTTTGCGATAGACAAGTTTGTCGGTTTAGTTGTCATTCTGGTCATACAGGGTATTTACTGCTCCCAGATGTGCGGGCGTACTTGGGCAAAGGAGTTCAGTTGCGCTAGAGGAGCATTTTACACGCGCGCAAAGTCCTCGGTCAGCCAGAGCACTCCATGTTGCTGATCAATGAGAATAGCGACCCCGACGATGGTGCCGCTGGTGGTCAGGATATTCTGGCGATGACCATCATTGGGCGGTTGCTCGCTCACCATAGCTCGATGCAGACCAAGCGCTCCATTGACGCTTTGATCGCTGTTCTCCCCAATGTTCTCTGCTGCCCATGTCCAATTGACACCCTGTTGTCTTTCGCGGTCGCCCAGGGCTGCCTCTCCCGGCAGTTGGTGGGACAGGGTGTTTGCTGCTTGCATGGCAAGATTGTGCTGACTCGCACTTTTGGCCAGGGCAGTGCTCCACGTCAAGGGCGGGAGTCCACTTTTAGCTCGAGATTGATTGATAGCCTGAAAAACAGCGCGTGCGATCTGCCCCTCCCCGGCTGTCGTACCAGTGGTACTGGTCCCGGCTTGTGAAGATGGAGCGTTGTTGCCCGTCGTTGTGGAGCAGGCACACAGGAGAAAGAATAGGATGGTGAGGCAGATACTGCCAACCCGGGATGCTTTGATTCTGTTCATAACATTTTGTGAAGGTTCAAAGTCTGATACCTGGCGAATCCGGGATAGCCTGGACCCGCCAGGGACGAGTGTCGCAGCCACCGACGACTGATCGGAGTGATCTCGTCGTTAGTGGTCACCGATAAACTACCACCCGCTATCAGCCGATGTCAATGCTGGTAGCGGTAATGCTCCCATCGCTGTTGTGCGTCCCCATGACGTTGATCCGGGTGCCAACCTTGATGGCGCTTGCAGCAACAGTCTTACCAGCCTGGGTGTAGCGGGTACTCGCTGTCGTGTGGACCGTGACCGAACGGCCACTTGCCGTTTTAGCCACGATCGTATTGCCGCTCACGCTCGAGACCGTCAGCGACTCGCACTGACCACGTGTTCCCTGCGCGACAACCAGAGGCTGAGCGCTACTGGCGTTTCCCTGTGCAGCAGCCAGCGACTGGGAGCTACTGGTGCTCCCAGTCGTAAGAACTGCGGCCTGGGCAGCACCGGTCGAGGAACCTATGAGCACTCCGACGCCCAGGGCGAGCATGAAGGCAAGAGCCAGGCCCCCAATCAGGAGCCATCTGCGCCCGCCAAGACGCTGAGCAGGTGGTTGATCCAGCCGGGTCCAGACCACCTCTTCATGGTCTTCCATTGATATCCCTCCTTTCCTGAGAATAAGGTGTGCGGCGGACAAACCGCCGCACACTGAGTATAGGATGGTACGATGTCATGAACCTCAGGCATGAATGCCGGGGCTTGCAGTCACCCTTATCCAACACTGCGATTATTCCGCAGCATCTCAGGTGCCACAATAGGCTGCATGACGGCAGCCCTGGAGATGTTTATCGCGGCGTTGCGATCAGCGTTATCGGTATAGCCGC
>WNGD01005093.1_pt1 | contig 15570 bp, 16 predicted proteins | sample 5400671 | NCBI WGS metagenome assembly WNGD01 (sample SAMN13153369, study PRJNA577476) | soil metagenome | isolation source: 40 cm soil or saprolite under grassland replicate 2 | place: USA:California | collected 2016-06-15 | reverse complement strand
CAAAGCGAAGGCCGTCGCGCCGATATTGCAGGCGAGTGATTTCAGTCCAAGGCATGGTGCTCTCCATCGAATCTCGCAAATCCGACGGAATCACATCCGACTGAAATCACTCACCTCTTTTTCGGCCAGGCTCTCAGGACGAGGAACGCGGTATGCTGATCGCTTACGGCACGCATCCAGCGAACGGCCCGGAGCAGCGGTGAACCCTGTCGGCGGCAAACCCCTCATCGCGCTTACCGGCGCGACCGGCTTCATCGGGCAACATCTGTTGCGCGAATTGCCCAAGCGCGGCTATCGGCTGCGCGTGCTGCTGCGACGGCCGAGCGCGGTGCCGATGGAGGCCGCGAGCGCAGTCGTCGGCGACTTGGCGCGCCCGCAAAACATGGCGGCCGCGCTCGCCGACGTCGACGCCGTCATTCACTCCGCCGGCGTCGCCCACGCCATGTCTGGATTGCCGGAGGACGATTATCGCGTGCTCAACACCGAGGCGACGATCGCGCTTGCGCGCGCAGCGCAGCGCGCCGGCGCCAAGCGCTTCGTCTTTCTCTCGTCGATCCGCGCGCAGTCGGGGCCGACCGCAGACCACGTGCTGAGCGAGGATCTGCCGCCGCAGCCGACCGACGCCTATGGCCGCTCCAAGCTTGTCGCGGAGCAGGGACTCGCCGAACTTAATCTCGACTGGGTCGCGCTGCGGCTCGTCCTCGTCTACGGGGCCGGCGTGAAGGGCAACATGGCGGAGCTTTTGCGCTTTGCGCGCGCGCCTTATCCGCTGCCGCTCGGCGCGCTCACCGGCCGCCGATCGTTGCTTGCGCTCGACAATCTGGTGGCGGCGATCGACACGGTGCTCGCCGCGCCCGGACCGCTGCGGCGGCCGCTCATAGCCGCCGATGCGGTGCCGCTCTCCATCCCCGAGATGATCGCAGCGATGCGGCGGGGCCTCGGCCGCTCCGCCGGGCTGTTTCCGGTGCCGCCTACTTTGCTCAGAACGGCAGCGCGCGCGGCGGGCCGGATGGAGATCTACGAGCGGCTCGCCGGCTCGCTGGTGGCGGATCCCGCCGCGCTCATACGACTGGGCTGGAAGCCGCCGGTCACCACCGCGCAGGCGCTTGCGGCGCTTGCGCGAAGCTGATGCGGGCTGTCATTCCGGGGCGCGATCGAGGAGAAATGAGGCGCGGCGCTGAAGGGCTCGCCCTCATCCTGTGAGGAGCGCGCCAAGCGCCGTCAGCTGTAGGGTGGGCAAAATCAATTGCGATATTGGCCGCGTGGGCACGGCGCGCGCACGATTTTGCCCACGCGGAACAAGCCGTGCGCCGCGCGCCTTCGCCCACCCTACGCCGCTGACCATGAGGGGGACGAAGGATGACGACGGGAAAGCGTTGCGGGCTCATGCTTCGAGACGTATCGCAGCGCAGCCGTGCTGTGAAAGATAGATTGTCAAACACGCTGCGATGCTCGGCATGAGGCCGAGAAAGGTCGCAGCGTTTTTTGCTATCAGCGCGTGAGGACGATGAAGTCGGTGCCCTTGCCGGTCTCGGAGCCAAGTCCCTGGTCCGAGATGATCAGCGAAGCGCCGGGCGACATCAGCTCGGAGATGCGCGCGAGCGCTTCCGGCGGGATCGTGACGCGCTCGAGCGCTTCGGCTGCGTTCGATGCGAGACGGGGCGGCACTGTGGGCTGCTCCACATGCTTGCCCTTGCCTGATTTCTTCGCCGGCGCCGCCGCCTGAGCGCCGGGCATCGACATGACGTTCCAGCGCAACGTCGTGTTGTCGTCATTGAGGGCGACAGCGGTGAAGACATGCGTGCCGAGCGGCCGATCAGGCTCGCTGAAGGTGACCGGCACGTAGAACACCGGCTCGAAGCCTTTGCGCACGAACAGCTTGCCTTCCTTGCGGCTGACGAAGACGGAGATCGGCCCAGGCTTGAGCGGCCGCGGCTCCGCCATGCTCAGATCCGGTCCCGTATTCGTGGTGTCGCGCGGCGCCGGGACGGCATAGGCCATCGCATCGATGCCGGAGGTGGCAGGCTTGGAGTCCATCACCGTCCAACTGCGCTTTGCCGCGTTGAGCTGCGCAAATTCGAGTGTACCGGCGGCCCCACCCACCGTTTCCGGCGAACGGGCCGGCGGCTCACCGTTCGGCTCCGCCGGAACAGGCTTGATCGTGAACAAGCTGTCGTTCGCGATCGGAACCGGCGTCACCTCGCTACGGGCGATGATGACGCGCACGCCGAGCTTGGTGATGCCCCACATCTGCCGCGCGAAAGACTCCGGCAGCCGGATGCAGCCGTGCGAGGCCGGCGAGTTCGGGACGACACCCTGATGCATTGCCACGCCCGACCAGGTGACGCGCTGCATGAAGTACATCGGCGCGTTGTAATAGATGTTGGAGCGGTGCCAGCGGTCCTTCTGGATGATGCTGAACACCCCGGTGGGCGTGGGATGGCCGGGCACCCCGGTCGAAACGCGCGAGCGCGCGATCGGGTGGCCGTCCGAATAGAGCGTGACCTGCTGCCTATCGATGGCGATGACGACGCTGAGTATGCCCTTGGCGCGGGCCGCGACGTCCTCGGCGGCGGGCTTTACCTTACTCGAGGATTTGTCGCGCGAGGCCAGGACCGCGCCGTTGGGCTTGGCCGACCGGCCGACCTCGTACTGCTGGGTCAGCGGAAGGGCATTCGCGGAGGCGATACCGGCGAGCAAGGCGGCGCTCGCCGTCACGGCCAAGAGGTTTTGCCGATTGCGGACGCGAAACTCCTGTGGCGCCCGATTGGGCTCAGAAGATTAGTCGCGCTGGGGGCCGAAAGGTTCGATCGGCTGCATGCCCGAATTTTCGCTAATGGCCCGCAGGCGTCGGGAATCAGACATAGGAACCAGGGACATCAGCAGCACGCGCTTGTGGCTCCTTGCGCCGGATCCGCGGCATCCTTAACGCATCGAGCGCCCATGCGCCGCCCCCATGCGCAAACAGCACGAGCAAACCGCCGGCGATGGCAAAATCCTTTTCGAAATGCAGGAGCTGATTGCGATCGCCGAACTTGGTGTGAAACAGGACCGCGGTGGCGACGCAAAAGCCCGCGAGCAGGAGCGCGGCAGCGCGGGTGTGGTAGCCGCAAAGGATGAGAAGCCCACCGCCCAATTCGATCGCAATGGCGAGCGGCAACAACTGCCCGGGGACGCCGAACGCCTGCATATAGGCGAGCGCCGCCGAATAGGCGGCAAGCTTGCTAAAGGCCTCGTGCAGGAACAGCGCCGCGAGCAGAAGGCGGCCGGCAATCGCGGCCGCCGCACTCACGGGCAAATACATCGCCTGCCCCTCAATTCACCTTCGCGGAGGCGAGCGCCTCTTCCAGGTCGAACATCTCCTCGCATCCGACCGGACAGAGCTTTTTCAGCAGAGCAAGATTCTCGCGCGCTTTGTCGACCTGCCCGGTTTCAACGTAGAGCTCGCCCAGATATTCGAGCGCGCCCTTGTGCTCGGGATCGAAATCGAGCGCCTTGCGGTAGAAGGTGTAGGCCTGCTTATAGTCGCCGGTCTTGCGTAGCGCAAAGCCCATCAGGCTATACACGTCGGCGTGCTGATGGGTCTCCAGCATCGGCGTGAGCTCGGCGAGCGCGGCCTTGTAGTTCTTGGCCTCGATCTTGGCGCGCACCGAGGTCAGGTAGGGCGTGTCGCGCGAGGTGATGTTGTCCACGGCGAATGAGCCGGTCGCGGCGACCGATGCGCCGATCACCAGCGCCGAAATCCAAAGCGCAGAGGTTTTCATGATGTGCTCCATTTCGATGGCGGCGTGAGCCAAATGGCGCCGCGTCAAGCCTTCATGGGAGTGAGCGCATAGCCCGCCCCGTCCTTGGCGATGGTGCCCGCGCCGGGGAACGGGAAGTGGTAGCCGCAGATCATGATCTTGTCGGCGATCACGCGCTCGAGCAGCTTGCGGCGGCTGGTCTCGGCGAGCGCCGCGTCTTGGTCGTACAGGCCGTGCCAGCCGGGGTTGGCCACCACCAGCGCCGGCACATAAGCCGTATCATTGGAGATCATGAGCTGGCTTCCCCCGGACGCGAGGTGGAACGCGCGATGGCCGGGCGTGTGGCCTGGCGCGCTGACGAAGCGGATGCCGGGAGCAACCTCCGGCTCGCCCGTGACTTGGCGGACGTTCTTCCAGGTCGGGAAGACGGCTTGGATGCGCCGCGCCAGTCCTTTTCTCGCCTCCGGCAAGCGGTCGATCAGCGCCGGATCGGTCCAGAATTTGTATTCCACGTCAGAAACAATGATCTCGGTATTCGGGAATACCGGCTTATTGGTCTCCTTTTCCATGAGCCCGAAGATGTGATCGGGGTGGAAATGGGAGATGAGAATGGTGTCGATCTTCGCGGGATCGATGCCGGCTGCTTTCATATTGGCCATCATCTTGCCGGCGGTCGGCTGCACCTGTCCGCCGGTGCCGCTGTCGCACAAAACAGTCTTGCCGCCGGTCTTGACCACCGCCACGGTGAACGGGATCGAAACAAAATCGGGCGGCAATCCCGCCTTCACCATCGCCGCTTTGACGTCTTCGACCGAGGCATTGGCGATGAATGCGGGGTCGTGGGCTTTTTCCCAGATGCCGTCGTAAAGGGCGGTCACTTCGGCCGCGCCGACTTTGTAGGTCACGAAGCCTTTGGCCGGATCCGGCGTCTTCTGGGCGAAGGCGGGCGAGACTGCGAGCCGCGCATTGAGGCCGAGCGCAGCCGCCATGGCGGTGGAAACCACGAAGTCGCGACGCGATAGGTTGAGCATGGGTCATCTCCTCGAGACAGATCGAAAGCGCCGCACGCGCACGCGCGCCGACTGACCCAAGACTCGCAGGTTCTGCGGTTTATTCCCGGCGCCCGCCCCTGCCCACAACGGGGAGGGCTATCGGAATGGCCAATTGTGAGGAATTACCAAGCCATCAATCCATTGCCGGGTCCCTGGGTCCCGGATCTTCGCTCCCCCGGATCAAGTCCGGGGTCGCTCGTCCGGGACACGGCCTTCTCGTGTCCCGGGCGAGTGCAGAGAGCGCTCTTGCGCGAGCGGAACGAGACCCGGGATCCAGCGCGAAAATCGCGAAGCGCAAGATTGGATCCCGCAGCAGGTCACATGAGATGGCCTGTCATAAAGAGGGGGAGCACACCGAGCGCGCGGCACGGCGGCGAGTCACATCGGCTTGAAGGCGCGATCGAGCTCGACGTCGATGAGCATGGGCTCGTCGGCGTTGAATGCATGGGCAATGAGATCGGTCGTCTCGTGCACGGTCTTGGCGCGCTCGGCTGCGACACCGAGCGAGCGCGCCAGCGACACGAAATCGATCTGGGGATCAAGAAGCTCCATGCCGACATAGCTGTCGGTCTGCTCGGCAAGCCCGCGCATGCCATGCAGGCGCTGCTTGAGAATGCGGTAGGAACTGTTGTTGAGGATCACAAAGACGGCGCCGATGCGGTAGTGCGCGGCGGTCCAAAGCGCTTGGCAGGTGTACATGGCGCTGCCGTCGCCGATGAGGCCAAGGACGGGCCGATCGGGCAGCGCGAGCTTCACGCCGATGGCCGCGGGCAGGCCCCAGCCGATGCCGCCGCCGCGCAATCCGAAGTAGCTCTGCGGGTCATCGCTGCGGATGAGCTGCCGGATGCCGGGCGCGGACGAGAGCGCCTCCTCGATGACGACGGCATCCTTGGGCAGCATTTGCCCGATCGCGTGCAGCAGCGCCAGCGGCTGCACCGGCGAAGCTTGCGCGAGCGCACGCGCTTTCTCCACAAGCGCCGCACGCTCGCCGGCGATGGCTTTCGTCGCCGCGTCGAGCCGCTCGCGCCCCGCGGCGCGCGCGCCGCTCGTCATGCGCTCGCGCACGGCGGCGACGATCTCCGGCAGCGTGCCCTTGGGATCGCCGAGAATTGCGACGGCGGGCGGGTAATTCTTGCCAAGCTCCCAGGGATCGACATCGAGATGGATGAGCTTGATGCTAGCCGGCATCGGATCGACGTCGGACGGCAGCGACAGCGTGAACAAGTCGGCGCCGACCGAGAACAGCACGTCATACTGCTCGAGCACTTTGCGCACGTCTGGCGCGAGCCGGACCATGGATCCGCGAAAAAGCGGATGCGAGGCGGGAAACGAGGCCGTGTTGGGCACGAATTCGGTATAGACGGGCGCGCCCAAAAGCTCCGCGAGCTCCACCAGCTCGGCATGCGCGCGGCTTTGCGCGACCGCATCGCCCGCCATGATCACGGGGCGCTTGGCCTGGGCAAGCAAGTCGGCCGCGGCTTCGACTGCGGCGCGGTCGCCGCGCAGCCGCGGCGCAACGCGGGTGGGCGCGGAGAGATCGATGTCGGCGTCGGCGCGCAGGATGTCGCCGGGCAGCGACAGGAATACCGGCCCCGTCGGCGGCGCCAGTGCGGTCTTGGCGGCGCGGTGCACGAGCCGCGGAAGATCGGCCAAGCGGTGCACCTCCGAGGACCATTTGACCAGCGGGCGCGCGATGGTCGGCAAATCTGCCCACAGGATGGGTTCGGTGGCGGTAAAATTCTGCTCGTGCTGGCCGGCGGTGACGAGAATGGGCGAGCCCGCCTTCTGCGCGTCGTAGAGCATGCCCATGGCATTGCCCAGCCCGGGCGCGACGTGAAGATTGACGACCGTGAGCTTGCCCGAGGCCTGCGCATAGCCGTCCGCCATCCCCATGACCGCCGCTTCCTGGAGCCCGAGCAGGTAACGCAGCTCATTCTCGGTTGCGAACGCGTCCATCAGCGGCAACTCGGTCGTGCCGGGATTGCCAAACATGATCTCGACGCCTTCCTGCTTTAGCAGAGCGAGGAAGGCATGCTTTCCGGACATCAGAGGCAAGACGGTCTCCCGGCAGCTGGGGAATGAGGAGCGCAAGCTCAGGTCAGCACTCGTCTCATATCACGCGAGAAGCGGGCTGCGCACTGGCCGATATGGCTCATTGAGACCTTGTGTGAACGATTGGCGGGGCATTTCATTGTTTGCGGAATAGCTTCTACAATGAGCAACCCCACCGCCTCGGCGCTCTCACATAGCGTTCCACCGCACAAGCGCATGCGATTGAGACAGTTGTTTGCAATTTCGTTCTCGCTGATGGTCGCGGCCGCAGCACCGCTCGCGCGCGCCGAGGCGCCCGCCGCAAAACCCATGCAGATGATCATCGGTTTCGGGCCCGGCGGCGGCTACGACCTATGGGGCCGAACGGTCGCACGCTATCTCGGCAGGCATCTGCCGGGCCATCCGACTGTGATCGCGCAGAACATGCCGGGGGCGGGCAGCTACACGGCGGCAAGCTATCTCTTCAACATCGCGCCGAGGGACGGCACGGTGCTGGGCATCATTGCGCGCGATGCGGCGCTCGGGCCGCTCTCCGGCGCAACCGGCGCGCGGTTCGATCCGACCAAGCTGTCGTGGATCGGAACGCCTGCCAAGGAAACAAATGTGTGCATCGCCTACCACACGGCGCAGGTGCAATCCGCGGCGGATCTGTTCGACAAGCAACTGATCCTCGGCGACACCGGTCCCGGCACCGGCACCCGTGCTTATCCGAAGGCGCTCAACGCGCTGATCGGAACGAAATTCAAGATCATCGGCGGATTTCCGGCGTCCTCCGACGTTTTTCTCGCGATGGAGCGCGGCGAGGTCGAGGGCATCTGCGAAAGCCTCGACAGCATCCGCGTGCGGCGACCGGACTGGATCCCGACGAAGACGGTTTCGATCCTCTTTCAAGGCGGCGCCGCGCCCAATCCGGAGCTTGGCGGCGTTCCGTTCGTGCTTGATCTTGCGCGCAGCGCTGAACAGCGCCAGGCGATCGAATTTCTCTATGCCGGGCAAGGCATCGGGCGGCCGTTCGTCGCGCCGCCCGAGCTTACAGCGGAGCGGCTAAAAACGCTGCGCGAGGCCTTCGATGCGACCATGCAGGATGCAGATTTCATCGCGGAAGCCAAAAATTCGAAGCTCGAACTCGCGCCCGAGGACGGCGCGCATCTCGCAACATTGATCCTGAAAATCTACGCGACGCCCAAGCCGATCGTCGATAAAGTCACGAGTCTAATCAAATAAGAGGCCTCGGCGCTCGTCGGCGTGCGCGAAGAAGGGGGAAGACCATGGCGAAGCAACGACTGCACGCCTTCAACTTTCAAAAATGGATCGACGAGCACCGGCACCTGCTCAAGCCGCCGGTCGGCAACAAGAAGGTGTTCGAGGACGGCGAGATGACCGTGCAGGTCGTCGGCGGGCCGAACGAGCGCACCGACTATCACGACGATCCGGTGGAGGAATTTTTTTACCAGCTCAAAGGCGACATGCTGCTCAAGGTCGTCGATGAAGGCAACTTTTACGATGTTCCCATTCGCGAGGGTGAGGTTTTCCTGCTGCCGGCGCACGTGCGGCACTCCCCGCAACGGCCGCAGGAAGGCTCGGTCGGGCTCGTCGTCGAGGCCTCGCGACCCAACGAGCTCGATGCATTCGAATGGTATTGCTTCGAATGCCAGGCGCTCGTCCACCGCATCGAGGTGAAAGTGGGGCACCTGGTGAAGGACCTGCCGCCGCTCTACGAGGCGTTCTATGCCGACCAAAAGGCGCGCACGTGCAAGAGTTGCGGCGCCATTCATCCCGGCAAGAAACCGCCGGCCGGCTGGGTGAGCATGTGACGGCGCGCGTCAGGCGATTCGATATTTCTCCACGGCCTTCTTGTCCCACGCGAGTCCGTTTCCAGGCCGCTGCGGCGCCACCGCGAAGCCGTCCTCGATCTTGAGCGGTTCGGCCAGAATCTTGTCGGCCCAATCCATGTATTCGAGAAAGTGGCAGGTCGGAGTCGCTGCGAGCAGATGCGCGCTCACCTCGGGATAAAGGTGCGACGACATCTCGATGCGGTGGGTGGCGGCGAGCGCCGCGGCACGCAGCCAGCCGGTGACGCCGCCGATGCGTTCGAGATCGGGCATGACGTAATCGGCGGCGCCAGCCGCGAGCGCCGCCGCCATGGCGTCGCTTTCGGAAAAGTTCTCTCCGATCTGGATCGGCGTCTTGAGCTCGCGAACGAGCGTGGCATTGCCGGCATAGTCGTCGTGGCGGATCGGCTCTTCCAGCCAATAAATGCCTTCCTGATCGAGCGCGCGCCCGCGTTCGAGCGCCTGGGCGAGGCTGAGCGCCTGGTTGTAATCGACCATGACCGCGATCTCGCCGCCTACGCGCTTCTTCACCGCATGCAGCGCGATGAGATCCTCTGTGAGCGTGGGATAGCCGAGCCGAAGCTTGACCGCGCGAAAGCCGCCGGCGAGGAGTTTTTCCGCCTCGTCGGCCAGCCGGTCCGGGGACATCAAACCGAGGCCGCAGGAATTGTAGGCAGGAACGCGCTTGGGCGTGCTGCCGAGAAGCGTCGCAAGCGGCCAGCCCGCGGCAATCGCCAGCGCGTCCCAGGCCGCGACGTCAAACCCGGCCATCGCCATGCGCACGACGCCCTGCACGCCGATGAGCGCGAAACGCTCGGAAAGCTTGCGCCAGAGCTCGACGGGCGCGAGGCGCTCGCCGTCAACTACCCGCGCGACCTCCACCAGCATTTGCGCGATCGCTGCCGCCGCCGCGGGAAAATAAGACCAGAGATAAGAGCGGCCGGTGATCCCTTCCTGCGTTTCCAGGTCGATGAGGAGGAGCGGCGCCTTCGTGATGACCCCGCGGCTCGTGCCCAGCGCGTAGGTCGTCGGCACCTCGACCGCGGTTGAGCGAATCGCACGAAAGGTCAGCTGCGGCAGCTTCATGCCTCGAACTTAGCCGCCGCAAGCCCAGGCGCAAAGCCGCGCCGCAAGCTGGCAACCGCCAGCTTATCCGCGCATAGTGAAGGCGCACCTCGCCTCCCCCAACGCATCCATTGCTCTTTGGAGAACGCATGCAGGGAAAAGTCACGCTCGAGGATCACTTCGCGATCGAGGACACGCTCGGCGACTCGCAGCCGTTCGGCACCCATGTGTGGCCGGAATTGCGTCACCGGCTCCTCGATTTTCAGGATCAGCGACTGCGCCTGATGGACGCATCGGGCGTCGAAATCATGATTGCATCGCTCAATGCGCCGGCGATTCAAGCCATTCGCGACGCCAAACAAGCCGCGCAGGTCGCCCGCCGTGCCAATGATGCGCTGGCGGCGGAGATCGCAAAACGTCCCGACCGGTTCGTCGGCGTGGCCGCGCTACCCATGCAGGAGGCGCAACTCGCGACGCAAGAGCTCGAACGCTGCATCAAGGATCTCGGATTCAAAGGCGCGCTGGTCAACGGCTATTCGCAGACGAGCGAGCCCGACCGCGTATTGCACTACGATCTGCCGGAATATCGTCCGTTCTGGCGCGCGATCGAGGACCTCGGCATTCCGTTTTATCTGCACCCGCGGCCGCCGTCGGTCCGCGCGCCGCTCTACGAAGGGCACCCGTGGCTGTTCGGTCCGACCTGGAGCTTCGCGGCGGAAACTTCGGTGCATGCATTGCGCCTGATCGGCAGCGGATTATTCGACGAACATCCGCGACTGCAAATCATCCTCGGCCATCTCGGCGAAGGCCTGCCGTACTATCTCTGGCGCATCGACAACCGCAATAATTGGATGAAAGCCCCGCACAAATACGCGGCGCGCAAGCCGGTTGCGGATTACTTCCGGGCCAATTTTTATCTCACGACCTCGGGGCACTTCAGCACGCCGGCGCTGATCGACGCGATCGCGGAGATCGGTGCGGAGCGGGTCATGTTCTCCGTCGACTATCCGTTCGAGGATTTCAGCGACGCTGCCGACTGGTTCGATCATGCGCCGATCAGCGAAACGGCTCGGCGCAAGATTGGGCGCACGAACGCGATGACGCTGTTCAAGCTGCCGGGAGGGTGAGACCAGCCGTCAGCTCGCGCCTCCATCGGCATGAAGCATCAAGATATCGCGCACGGCGCGGTTCATCGGCGTCGGTACGCCGACCGCGCTCCCCAGATCGACCACGCCGCCCGAAAGCCAGCGCAGTTCGAGCGGCTTGCCCTGTTGCAGATCGTGGTGCATCGAGGTCGTCATTTCCGGCGGCCACGCGTCGAAGAATTCTAGGCGCTGTTCGGCGTAATCCTGCGGCAGCTTCACCCGATGCGCGCGGCCGACGGCGACGACCTCCCGCGCCAGCTCGAGCAAAAATTGCCGCGTGAGCGGATTGCTGCGGATCGGCCCGATGGTCTGGCGCATGCTCGTGGTTGCGCCGGACATGGCGACGAGCGACACGTACTTCTCCCAGATCGAGCGGCGGACATCGTCGCTGATTTCGGCATTGATCCCGCCCCGCCGGCAGGCGGCGTAGAACGCTTCGACGCGCGCGGACCGGCGGCCATTGTATTCTCCGAACACCAGACGTTCGACCGAACCGGTCTGCACGATCACCCCAGGCTGGCCAATCGCGGTCCCGACATAGGCGACGCCGCCCACGAGCGCCTCCTCGCCGACGATCGGCCGCAGCATGTCGTCCTTCTGCACACCGTTTTGGAAGGAAATCACGGCCGTCGCAGGCTGCATGAGCGGGAGCAGTTGGCGCGCGGCAGCCTCGGTATCCCACAACTTGACGCAGAACATCACCACATCGACCGGGCCGATGGTTTTCGGATCGTCGCTCACGTTGACGTTGGGCAGATGGATTGGATTCGGCCCACCTTCGATCGTGAGCCCGCGCTCGCGCATGGCGGCCAGATGTGCGCCGCGCGCGATGAAATGGACGTCGGCGCCGCCCTGCACGAGCCGCGCGCCGAAATAGCCGCCGACACCGCCCGATCCCATGATCGCAATTCGCACCGAGCCCTCCGCGTGCAAGCTGGCGATCAATACTGTGGCAACGCTATCCGCTCAATGCGTTGAGGGCGGTGCGTTTTGGGCCGCCCTGCCCGGGCCGCCGGGGCGTTCTTGCGGGCTGGTCCGGAACTCCCCATATTTGCGAACGGACCACCCTGTGGGACTGTCCATCGGGCGGTCAGGGGGCGCCGCAAGGGCCCCTCAAAGTCGCTTGCCAGGGCTTTGAGACCATGTCCCGAGTTCCGTCTTTGTCCAGCCCCTTCCTGCTCGGATTCGACGAGATCGAGCGCGCGCTCGATCGTGTCGCCAAGGCCGCGGACGGCTATCCGCCCTACAATATCGAACGGATTGTCCGCCAGAACGGCCAACCCGAGCGCCTGCGGATCACACTGGCGGTCGCGGGCTTCACCCGCGATCAACTCGACGTGACAGTCGAGGAGAGCCAGCTGATCATCCGTGGGCGCCAGCAGGACCAGAAGGAGCACCACTATCTCTATCGCGGCATCGCCGCGCGTCAGTTCCAGCGTACTTTCGTGCTCGCCGACGGGATGGAAGTGCTAAGCGCGGACTTGAAGAACGGGCTGCTGTTGATCGATCTCGTACGGCCAGAACCGCAACGGCTCGCCAAGACGATCAACATCACCAATCGTGATTGAACCGAAGCAGGGCTCGATGCGTTGAATCGAGTAAGGAGTCGAGTGCCATGACCAACAACAACATCACCTCCCGAGGATCCATGATCTCGCCGGAAGCGCTCGCGCTTTTGGGCGGGGGCAAGATCGCCTACCTGAAGATGGTCCGCTCCGAGGACGTGCAGAAGCAATTCCCGCAGGCCCCGGAGCTTGCGCCGGGTACCTTGCTCTATGCCCTGCACGCGGCTGACGGCACCCCCATCCTGCTTACCGATAGCCGCGAGGCCGCCATCGCCAATGCCTGGAGCCAGGAGCTCGAGACCGTCAGCGTGCACTGAGGTTTCCTCGGTCCTCGCACGATTTCGGGCGACTGTGTAATCTAGGACACAGGCAGAAACGCCAGCAGCGCCGGCATTAGTCGGCGCGTCGGGAATATTCGGCCCCACTGTGTGGTCCCGGGTACAGCCAGAACGTTCGACGTGGACGATAGTGGCCCCACGCGCAGAGAAAGCGCGAGGAGCACGTGCCATGTTCGACCGGTCCGCAATGCACCGTCCGTCGATGTCGGCCGAAAGATTCGCGGCGCTCGGCGAGAGCCGGATTGCCTATATCCGGACCATCCGCTCGGAAGAGGTCGCATTCCTGTGTGCGGAAGCACCGCTGCTCGCGCCGGGGCACCAGGTTTTCGTGCTCTATGCTGCGAACGGCACGCCGATCATGCTCGCCGACAGCCGTGAAGCGGCGATGGCGGACGCCGCGGACCGCGAGATCGAAACCGTCAGCTTGCACTGAGCTCTCGTTTGAGGGCAGGCCGAAAGTTTTGAGGGCGGCGCCTTGAGCCCCGGGTCACGCCGCCGAGGCCGACGGCATTGCCAAAACCGCGTAGAGCGCGTCGGCATCGCGTGACTGGCGCAACTTCCGTCCGATATCGGCGTCGCGTAACAGGCGTGCGACGCGCGCAAGCGCTTTGAGATGGTCGGCCCCCGCCGTTTCCGGCGCGAGTAGCAGAAACACGAGATCGACGGGTTGGCTGTCGAGCGCCTCGAAATCGACGGGCCTTTCGAGCCGTGCAAACAAGCCGAACAGCTTGTTGAGCTTGGGCAGCTTGCCATGTGGAATGGCGATGCCGTTGCCCACGCCGGTCGAACCAAGCTTCTCGCGCTGCTGCAGCGTCTCCAGGATGGTCCGCTCGCTTTGGCCGCAGAGCTCGGCAGCCTTCGCGGCCAGCTCCTGCAGGATCTGCTTCTTGCTGTTGACCTTCAGTGCCGGAACAATGGCATCTGGCGCGACAAGATCGGTGAGAAGCATGGACCTTTCCGGAGATGGGGAGATCAACCGGGGCCGGCATCGCAAAGGCGGCGGACCATAAGTACCCCCCGGTGGGCCGTCAATGGGCGTCCTTCTCGATCGGCGGCGCTAGAGCTCGAGACCTCGATGTCGCCGCGCCGTCTGGCGATCCTTGCGCCGGCGCTTGTAACGGCGCAACCGCGTTTCAATGCGCATGGCCGCCTGATCGGCGCTGGCATAAGCATCTGCCGCGAGCGCGTCAGCCTCAAGCACAATGCCAGAGTCGAGATGGACCACGCACTCGGTGCGAAAGCCGAATCCCTCCCTCCCGACGGTCACGTGCCCGGAAAACCCGCCGTCGAAGTATTTGGTCATCGCTTCCGCGAGACGCGTATTGATGCGCTCGCGCAGCGCCTCGCCGACGCTGATGTTTTTGCCCGACACGCGAAGTGGCATGATCGCCCTCCGATGCCGCTGGTCGGTCGACCACCCCGGCCGGATGGACATGGCGGCCTGCGCCGCGCACGCACATCGAGCACTTTGCGACGGATCACAGTTCGCCGCAAAAAGGGCCGCAGTACAATATCATAGATGGATCATAGATGGTGCGTCAGGAGGCCGCGCCAAGACACGCCTGTTTCTCGCGCCGCCGCTGCACTGACGAGGCAATTCGCATCGCCTCGCGATATTTCGCGACGGTTCGCCGGGCGATGTCGATTCCCGCCTCGCGTAGCTTTTCGACGATGGTGTCGTCGGACAGCACGTGCTCAGGACTTTCGGCGTCGATCAGCTGCCTGATCCGGTGGCGCACCGCTTCTGCCGAATGGGCTTCGCCGCCGTCAGCCGAAGCGATCGCCGAGGTGAAGAAATATTTCAGCTCGAAGATCCCGCGGGTGGTCGCCATGTATTTGTTGGCGGTAACGCGCGAGACCGTGGACTCGTGCATACTGATCGCATCGGCGATCGTCTTGAGATTGAGCGGCCGCAAATGCTGCACCCCGTGCAGGAAGAAGGCATCCTGCTGACGCACGATCTCGGTCGATACTTTCAGAATGGTTTTGGCGCGCTGGTCGAGCGCGCGCATGAGCCAAGTCGCAGTCTGCAGGCAACCGGCGAGATAGGTTTTGTCCTTCTCACTCTTCGCGGTCTTGGCGACTTCGGCATGATAGGTCTGGTTCACCAACACCTTGGGCAAGGTGTCGGAGTTGAGCTCGATGACAAAGCCGCCGCTCGGCCCCGGGCGCACAAAGACATCCGGTACGATCGGCTGCACCTGGGTCGAGCCGAAGGCAAGACCGGGCTTGGGATTGAGCTTGCGAACTTCGCCGATCATCTCGGTCAAGTCGTCCTCGTCTACGCCGCAGATGCGGCGCAAGGCAGCAAGATCGCGTTTGGCAAGTAGATCGAGGTGAGCCAACAGCGCCTGCATCGCCGGGTCCAGGCGGTTACGCTCCTTGACCTGGATAGCGAGACACTCAGTGAGATTGCGCGCGCAAACGCCGAGGGGATCGAAGCCTTGGAGAATGGCAAGCACGGACTCGACCTCGCCATCCGGCGCGCCAAGCTTCTGCGCGACTGCTGCGAGATCGCCATTGAGATAGCCGGCCTCGTCGACCAGATCGATGAGGTATTGGCCGATCATGCGGCGGGCCGGGTCGGCGATGCTGAGCGCGAGCTGCTCGGCCAGATGATCGGCGAGCGTCGTCTCGACCGAGACGAAAGCTTCGAGATTGTAGTCGGTATTGTCGCGCCCGCCCGTCCCCGTGCCGGCCCATTCGGAGTAGCCCATCGGCCCCTCGCCGTTGCCACGCGAGAGCGCAGCATCGGCATCGGCGGGAGCAACGTCGTCG
>WNGD01012563.1_pt1 | contig 15572 bp, 14 predicted proteins | sample 5400671 | NCBI WGS metagenome assembly WNGD01 (sample SAMN13153369, study PRJNA577476) | soil metagenome | isolation source: 40 cm soil or saprolite under grassland replicate 2 | place: USA:California | collected 2016-06-15 | reverse complement strand
CATCGCGATCTCGAACCCCCGGCCCTCCTCGCCGACGAGGTTCTCGGCCGGAACCTCGACGTTCTCGAAGAAGAGCTCGCCGGTCGAGCCGGCCCAGATCCCGAGCTTGTGTTCGGTCTCGCGCGTCATCACGCCTGGCCACTCGCGCTCGACGATGAACGCCGAGATGCCCTTGTGCTCCGCGCCCGGGTCGGTCTTGGCGAAGACGAGCTGGTGGTCGGCGACGGTGGCGTACGAGATCCAGTTCTTCTGACCGTTCAGGACGAACGTGTCGCCTTCGCGGCGCGCGGAGGAGCGCATCGCGGCGACGTCGGATCCGGCACCCGGCTCGGTCAGCCCGAAGCACGCGAGTTTTTCGCCGCGAGCCTGCGGAACGAGATAGCGCTGCTTCTGATCCTCGGTCCCGTAGCGCAGCAACGAGAGCGAGTTCAACCCCACGTGGACGGAGATGAGCGTGCGGAAGGCCGCCTCGCCGCGCTCGATCTCCTCGCAGGCGAGTGCTTCGGAGACGTAGTCGAGCCCCGCTCCGCCGTATTCCTCAGGAACCACGATCCCCAGCAGCCCCAGCTCCGCCATGCCCTCGATCACGCCCAGGTCGAGGTGGTGGTTGATGTCGTTCTCGATCGCGTTCGGCAGCACGCGGGCATCGACGAATTCGCGCACCGTCTCCTGGATCAGCTGCTGTTCCCCGGTAAGGTCGAAGTCCATGGCCCGGAGTCTAGTCCGCACCTACTCGCAGCTTGCCGAGCTGCCGCTCGCAATCGAGCGGTATGAGCTCGAGCGGCTTGAGCAGTCCGTGTCGCGCGGGTTCAGCCGCGTGACGACGGTTGTCCACCTGCACGGCGGCGGTGAAGAGGGTGTCGGTGAGGACGTCACCTGGTACACGGAGGCCCACAACGAGCATCAGGCTGCCGGCGCCGTGCTTCCGCTCGACGGCTCGTGGACGCTGGAGTCGTTCTCCGCGGCGCTCGAGATCCCGGAGCCCCATCGCCGGTGGGCCTACGAGAGCGCGGCCCTCGACCTGGCGCTGCGCCAGGCGGGCCACTCGCTCGCCCAGGCGGTCGGGCGCGAGCCCCGGCCGGTTCGATTCGTCGTCTCGGCCGCGCTCGGAGACGAGCCCTCCGTCGCGCCGCTTCTGCGCTGGCTCGAGCTGTACCCAGGACTCCGCTTCAAGCTGGACCCGTCGTCGAAATGGGACGACGAGCTCGTCGCCGAGCTGGCCGGGACCGGCACGGTGGACACGGTCGACCTGAAGGCCTTCTATCGCGATCCGGCCGTCGACCCGCCGCCCGACCTGGCTCTCTACCGGCGCGTCGCCGAAGGGTTCCCACAAGCCTGGATCGAGGATCCGGCGCTCACCCCCGAGACCGAAGCGGTGCTGAAGCCGCACCTGGAGCGGATCACCTGGGACGCGCCGATCCACTCGGTCGCCGACGTGGATGCGCTCGCGTTCCCGCCGCGCACGCTGAACTCGAAGCCGTCCCGGTTCGGGTCGCTCGAGGGGATCTGCGACTTCTACGACTACTGCGAAGAGCGCGGGATCGGCCTGTACGGAGGCGGCATGTTCGAGCTCGGCCCCGGCCGGGGGCAGATCCAGTACCTGGCCTCGCTCTTCCATCCGGATGCACCGAACGACGTCGCTCCGGGGGGCTACAACGCCGCCGAGCCCCGAGCAGGCCTGCCGGAGAGCCCGCTGGAACCGGGTCCGGCACCCACAGGCTTCCGCTGGGTTTGAAGCTCCCTCTGGCGGTGCGCGCTTCGCCGCCGATACGGCGATGAAGTCACGACCGACGCCGTCCGAATCTTCGGCGGCTACGGCTACGTGAAGGAAATCCGGTCGAGACGAGGCGAAGGGAATCGCTTGACTCGATGGCCCACCGGCTCGCTAGACTCCGGCTCTTGCGCGTGGAGGCAGGGACCGCTCCCGGTCGCGTCAGGGGTACGCGGCGGAGGGCAAGACGCTCTCGGCTACTCGTGCAGCGCGCCTTGGCGGCGTTCGCTGCGGTGGCCCTTCTCGCGCTGGTCCTGGGTCTCGTCTTCGCCGGGTCCTCGCAGCGGCTTGCCTCGGGCGTTCGCATCGCGGGCGTCGACGTCGGAGGGCTCTCGCCTGACGCGGCGAGGCACAAGCTGGAGGCCAGTGCCCGGGCGGTGGAACGCGTTCCCGTCCTCTTCACGGCCGCGGGTCATAGCTGGCCGCTGAAGCCGAACCAGCTCGACGTGCGCGTGGACTGGCGTGCGGCCGTCGAGCTCGCACGCCGCGACGGTGATGGGTTCGGTCCGTTCCGCGGCTTCCGGCGGCTCGGCGTGCGTTTCTTCGGCGCGGACGTGAGCCCCCCGACGCGCGTCTACAACGCTGCGCTCGACTTCGAGCTCCGCCACCTGGCCCGGGCGATCGATACGCCGCACCGTGAGGCTGCGCTCGTGCTGCACGGGCTCCGGCCCGTGGTCGTCCCCGGTCAGGTGGGCAGGAAGCTCGACCGCGGAGCGGCTGCCCGCGTGATCGTCCAGAGCCTCGCGAGCTTTGCGCGCCGTCCCGTCGCTCTTCCCGTGACGGTCGACCGCCCGCGGGTGACCGCGGCGGCCTTGGCTCCGGCCGCGGCCCAGGCGCGCATTGCACTCTCCGCGCCGCTTCGCCTCCGGATCGGACCCGTCTATTCGTGGCTGCCGCAAAGCCGGCTGGCACCGATGCTCGTTCTGCCCCACGACGGCTCGTCGCGACTCTCGATCGGCGGAGCTTCGGCGGACCGCTACTGGGCCGCGCTTCGCCGGGCGGTCGAGCACCGGCCGCTGAACGCAGAGTTCGACGTCAGCGGCACGGTCGTGCGCGTGATCCCGGCCCGCGGCGGGCGCACGCTCGACATACCGGGGACCGCGCGCAACCTGCTCGCCGCCGCGCGCTCGCCCGACCACCGCGTCGCGCCGATCGTGATGGCGGCCGAGGCGCCCGAGCGGACGACCGCCGAGGCCCGAGCGATGGGCATTCGTGGCCTCGTCAGCGGTTATGAGACGGTTTACGGCGGCGACCCGAACCGGATCCACAACGTCCAGCTCGTGGCGCGCTTGCTCAACGGGCACGTGATCGCCCCAGGCGCCGAGTTCTCCTTCAACCGCGCAACCGGCGACCGGAACGCCGCCAAGGGCTTCCTTCAGGCCCCCGTGATCATCAACGGTGAGGTCACCACCGGCCTCGGTGGTGGTGTTTGCCAGGTCTCGACGACCGTCTTCAACGCCGCGTACGAGGCCGGCCTGAAGATCACGGCGCGCACGAATCACGCGCTGTACATCAGCCACTACCCGCTCGGGCGTGACGCGACGGTCGATTATCCGAACGTAGACCTCCGATTCGTGAACGACACGGGCCACTGGCTCCTCCTGCGCACCTTCGTCGGCTCGTCCTCGCTCGTCGTCAACCTCTACGGGACGCCGACCCATCGCCGCGTCGTCAGCGACACGCAGCCTTTGCGGGACACCGGGGCGCCGCCCGTGACACGCGTGCCCGACCCGAGCCTGCGCAAAGGCCAGACGGCAGTCGACAGCTCAGGTGAGCCCTCGCGTGCGACGAGTGTCCGCCGCCGCGTCTACTCGGCGACTGGGCGTCTCATCTACGACAACACCTACTACTCGTCGTATCGGGCCGAGCCGGCGACCGTCCGCGTGGGGACGAAGGCGAAGCCAAAGCCCAAGCCGCCGGCAAAACCGAAGGCGAAGAAGCCGCCTCCACCGCCTGTCCCGAAGCCCGTCGCGCCCTAGTAGGAGGGTTCGGCGAAATCCAGTCTGTGCCGTCCGGCCACGCTGCTCGCCCCGAGGCCGCGTCCTCAGTCGCGCCGATAGCTCGAGCTATCGACACTCCCTGCGTCCTTGCCTCGGAACGAGCATCGCGCCCGGGCGACGAGCGGCATTCCACCAAACCCTCCTAAGCCTCCGCGGCGGCGATCGCTTCGACGAGCCAGCCCGGGATCCGCGTCGGCTGCAAGCTGCGCGAGTCGACGCACGCGTGGGTGGTCCAGCCGTCTGCGACCGCCGTGCCGTCGCGGTCGATCGCGTACTCGAAGCGGAAGCGAGCTCCGCGGACGTCGAGGCAGCGCGCCTGAATGCGTAGGCGCTCCTCGAAGCGCGCGGGTGCCGCGTAGCGGACGTGCGACTCCACGGTCGTCGCATCGACGCCCTGTTCTCGTAGCGCGGGGTAGCCGCCGTCGAAACGCGCGAGGTACTCGATCCGTGCGATCTCGAACCAGACGAGGTAGACGGCGTTGTGCACAACACCCTGGGCGTCTGTCTCGCTGAAGCGCACCCGCACGTCGGTCTCGAAGCGGAAATCCACGGGCGGAACTCTCTACCATCGCAACGGTGGACGCTGCCGCTCTCGCCCGGCTCATCCGCGAGCTTCAACCGTGCGTGGCGCTGACCGGGGCCGGGATCTCGACCGAGAGCGGGATTCCGGATTTCCGCTCGCCGGGCGGCCTCTGGGCCGAGTTCGACCCGCTTGAGTACGGATCGATCCAGGCATTCCGCGCCGACCCCGCCAAGGTCTGGCGCTTCTACGCGCCGCGGTTCTCCGTCCTGAGCGACGCGGAGCCGAACGGTGCACACCTCGCGCTGGCCCAGCTGGAGCGGCTCGGGTTGCTCGACGCGGTGATCACGCAGAACATCGACCGGCTCCACGAGCGCGCAGGGAGCAAGAACGTTCTCGAGGTGCACGGCTCGATTCGCACGTCCAGCTGCCCGGGATGCGGTGCGAGCTACTCGCTCGACGAGGTGCTCGCGCTGCTCGGCCACTCCGACGTGCCGCTTTGCTCCGAGTGTGGAGGCGTTTTGAAGCCTGACGTCGTCTTCTTCGGCGAGTTGCTCCCCGCGGGCACGATCGACCGCGCCTACTCACTGGCGCGTTCGGCGAGGCTCCTGCTCGTCATCGGCTCCTCGCTCGAGGTTCATCCGGTCGCCGGCCTGCCGCTCGAGACGCTGGAGGCGGGCGGTGCGCTCGCGATCGTCAACCGGGGCCCCACGCCTCTGGATTCGCGGGCGTCGCTGAAGGTCGACGGCAGCGCCGGGGCGATCCTCGGCGCGGTCGTCGCGAGCGCCTAAGCGGCGGCGCGGCGGAGCGGGCGCTCTTCGAGGACGCGCCGGCAGTCGGCGCAGACGTGGCGCTCGACTTCGTACGGGACGCCTTCTCGCTGGCGCAGGACGTGTGTGATCACTGCGACGTGCTTGTGGGCGTCCGGGTGGGGGATCGGTCGTGGGACCATGCATTCACGGTAGCTCGTGCATCGGAAAGTACGACGCCAGAAGGGCGAAGAAGTTGTGACAATGTGGTGCCGTGCACCGGCTCTATCTCGCTCTGGTCGTCCTCGCGGTCGCGCTCGCCGCAGGCGCAACGGCCTGGACGCGCGGGCACTCGTCCCAGCGGCGAGATCGAATCGCGCGCCCGTTCGTCGTCCGGGGCGGCAAGTGCGCACCGGGATCGACGATCCGTCTGGGACGGCCGGGGGTCGCGTTTGCGGGGGTGGTCCGCCGCCGTCTCGCCGCCTACCGTAAGCCTGGCGGGCGCGTGCTCGGACGTTTCGACCGCTTGAACGTGAACCGGGTCCCGACGGTCTTCGCCATCCGCGCCGCCGTCGTCGACCGCAACTGCCGGGCAAGCTGGTACCGCGTGCAGCTGCCGATCCGGCCGAACGGCGTCGTCGGCTACGTCCGGGGGCCCGCCGTCGATGTGGGCCGCGTTCGCACGCGAATCGAGGTCGACATCTCCAGGCGGCGCTTGACGTACTTCCGCGGCGGTCGTGTGATCCTGCGGACGCCCGTCGCGGTCGGAGCGCCGGCCACACCGACGCCCATCGGCCGCTTCTACATCAACCAGCGCCTGACCACGACCGACCGCTCGGGTCCCTACGGGCCGGCCGCACTCGGCATCTCCGCCTTCTCGAATGTCCTCACCGGCTGGGCGCAGGGCGGGCCGATCGCCATCCACGGAACGAATGCGCCACAGTCGATCGGCCACGCCGTCTCGGACGGCTGCATCCGCATTCGGAACCGATTGCTCGAGCAGCTTTTCCCGGTCACCCTTGCGGGAACGCCGGTGACGGTCCACCCGTAAGGGGCTCGCCGACCGCGGCGAGGAGGCAGTCCAGCGACTGGGCGAGATCCCCGGCGCGTCCCGTTTCCTCGAGGTGGCCACTGGTCTACGCGACCGCGTCGACGAGCTCCAGCACCGCATGCGCGAGCTGAGCGCGATCGAACGGCGTCTCGCCGACCTGGAAAAGAAAGTCGATCGGCTTGGCGCTCCGAGCGGTTCTCGCAAGAGCAGTGGATCCGCCAGGAAAGCTGCCCCGAAAAAGGCGGCGAGCGCCGCGAAGAGCTCGACCGGCACGAGGCGGGCGTCGACCACGCGCCGAACGACAGCGCGAAGGCGCTCGACCTAGGAGTAGCGGCGTCGCCGATGCGACTCCGGTGGGCGCCTTCGGACGGGTCTACGGGGCGTATGATCGGGCGTTCGTGGCCGGCTTGTGGCGTCGGATGCCTCTGCCGCTGCTGCTCCTGCTCATCTTGCCCGGCGCAGCAGCGCAGGCCGACGTATCGCTGACTTTCCAGGATCTGGGCCCTGTGCTCACCGGGCCCGGCCTGGGGCTGCCGGCGGGCCAGGGTGTGATGCAACCGACCGCCGTCGTCCTGCCGGACGGGCGGGTTCGGCTCTACTACTCGACGGTGCCACCGTCACCGATGCCGGAAAGGGCCGGCATCTTCAGTGCAATCTCGAGCGACGGCGTCCATTTCGCGCCCGAGGCCGGCCGGCGTCTCTCGACGCCGGCCTCCGCCAGGATCGAGCGGCTCCCCGACGGGCGCTGGCGCCTCTACTACGTTCAACACGACATGGCAACCAATGCCGCAACGGGAATCGCGAGCGCGATCAGCGCCGACGGCCTGTCTTTCGCTCCCGAGCCCGGGCTCCGGCTGCCGAATCCGATCCCGGGAGCGAAGATTCTCACCTGCTGCGGGATCGTCCAGCTGCCGGACGGCCGCTACCGGATGTATGTTGGCGCCCAGGAGTTCGGCGGTCTCGGCTCCCCGCCGCTCAAAATCTATAGCGCGGCCTCGTCCGATCTCGTCGGCTGGACGCTGGAGCCAGGGATTCGTCTGACGGTGGGGTTTGCGTACCGGCGCGTCCGAGATCGACGCAGCCGTCGCCACTCGAATTGGCCCGCCCCTGGTCAGCTACCCGACGCAAGCCGTGGCGGTGATCACCCGCACGAGCGCGCGCGTCTCCGCCACCCTCGATCCCCGGGGGGCCGATACGGACTACCTCTTCCAGTACGGCACCTCGTCCGGCTATGGCGACACGACGGATCAGCGGACCATTGCGGCGACGGGCGGCCGGCAGAGCGTGAGCGAGACGCTGACGGGGCTCGTTCCCGCCAAGACCTACCACTCCGCCTCGAGGCATCCAGCTCCGCCGGTGTGACCGACGGCACCGACCAGACCTTCACAACCGCCCGCGCCACCTGCCGTCTCAAGCCGCAGCGGGACGGCCGTTGGGAGATAGCCCTCGCGCGGGCGAAAAGCCGGACTCTTGCGCGTAAGGCGCTCCGGCGCGCACGGCGACTCACGTCCTCGAAGGCGTTGGTCGAGCGGGACGGCTGCACCAATTACGAGGCGGCAATCGTCCGGTTGCGGAGCAAGGCGTCCGCCTCGGTGGTGCTTCGCCGCGCGAAGGCACTTGGCTACCGACGCGCCACGCTTGAACCCACCTGATCGGCTCCTTCCGTGATCTCGGGGCTTTCGCCGGCCGTTTCGCTGGACCCTCCTAGCCCGGCACGCGCAGCCTCAAGGCCTTCGGCACGAGCTCGAAGCGGACGGGCGTCGTCCCCGGCTGCTCGCCGTCGAGCTCGATCGGAACGGCGCTCGGTGCATCGACGACCACGCTCGAGCCGCGCAGCACCTCTGCCTTGGGGTGTGGGAGGTGCGCGCCCCGGTAGGTCTTGGGCAACGTGAGCAGGAGATCCCGCTTCGTCAGGTCTCCGATCAGGAGGACGTCGAAGAGGCCGTCGTCCGGCTCGGCGCCGGGACAGATCTGCATGCCACCGCCGAAGTAACGGCCGTTCGCGACGACGACGTCGTGCATGCGCGCCGACCGCTCGACTCCGTCGACAGTCACGGTCAGCTCTCCGCTCTGCCAGCGGCTGAAGACGGCGATCGTGGCCCAGAGGTACGAGGCCTTTCCGCCGAGCACCTTGGAGGTCACGTTGGCGCGTCGCGCGATTGCGCCGCTCATCCCGGCGCTCGCGATGTTGGCGAAGCACATGGTCTGCTCGTTCCCCGCGCTGTCCCGGTAGACGGCGCGACCGACGTCGATCTCGCGCACGCGTCCCTCCAGGGCGACCGCGACTGCCTTGCGGAGGCGCCGCGGAATCCCGTAGGTGCGCACGAAGTCCCAGCCCGTCCCACGCGCGATCACCGCCAGCTCGACTCCCGGAATGCCTGCGATTCCGTTCACGATCTCGTTCACCGTTCCGTCGCCGCCGACGGCTACGAGGAGCGACGCGCCGCGTTCCGCGGCCTTGCGGGCGAGCTCGCCCAGCTCACCGGGCCGCTTGGAGAGAAGCGCCTCGCCTGCGAGCCCGAGTTCTCGGGCCCGGCGCTCCAGGGACGGCCAGCGGCGTCCGGTCGCGCCGTTTGCCGACGCGGGGTTGACGAGAAAGACGGTTTGGCCGCTAATGCTCGGCCGTGACCGTGGCGAGTGCGACCCGGGTCATGCGATCGACGGCAGCCTGGAGCTCGTCGTCCGAGATCCGCGTGAAGTCCTCGCCGACCACGATGTCGCTGACCGTGAGCAGGCAGCCTGCTAGGACGCCCCGCAACGCGCCGATTGTAAAAAGGACGGCCGCCTCCATCTCAACCGCGAGGACGCCGCGGGACGACCAGCGCTTGTGGCGTTCAGGATCGGGGTCGTAGAAGGTGTCGCTAGAGGCGATCGCGCCGACCCTCAGCGACTGCTCGAGCTGCTTGGCCGCGTGCACGGAGCTGTGCACGAGCTCCCAGTCGGCAGTCGGACAGTGCGGCTCTCCGCCGACGTAGTGCCGCGCGGTTCCGTCCGCCGGTACCGCAGTGATCGGGACGATCAGGTCGCCAAGCGCCAGGTCGGGCTGGAGCCCGCCACAGGTTCCGACGCGCATCAGTCGCTTGACGCCGAGCTGAACGAGCTCCTCGATCACGATCGCGGCCGACGGACAGCCCATGCCCGTCGACTGCACGGAGACGGGCCTGCCCTCGTATGTGCCCGTGTAACCGAGCAGCCCGCGCTCGTGATTGCGCTCCTCGGCGTCGTCGAGATATTGCTCTGAGATGTAGCGCGCGCGGAGGGGATCGCCCGGTAGCAGGCACGCCTCGGCGTAGTCCCCGGGCTCGGCGCGAACGTGAATCGGCACGCGCGAACCCTAGTCGGTCGGCCGCGCTTCATGCACGATGCGGCGATGCCCGCGCTCGCCGAGCCCGACCTGACGCAGATCCTCGACTTCTGCTTCGCCGATCCGGTTGAGCGTGTCTTCCTCGAAGACGTTGCTCGACGCGGGCTCGGGCGTTTCCGGGCCGTCGTCGACGACGGGCGTGTGACGGCGCTCTGCCACGTGGGCGCAAACGTCGTTCCGTCGGGCAAAGGCTGCGGGGCTTTTGCGTGGGCCGCCGCTGTCGACCGGGCGCGGATGGTGATCGGAGAGGAACGAGCCGTCTCGGAGCTCTGGGAAGCCGCGCGCACGCGGATGCCGAAGCCGCGCGAGGATCGACCGGGTCAACCCGTCTACGTGCTCGAGGCCCCTCCCGAGCCGGCGCCCACGGGTTTGCGCCTAGCGACCCTCGAAGACTTCGATCTGCTCCTGCCGGCCTGTGCCGCCGCCCATCGCGAGGAGCTCGGTCTCGATCCATTGCGACGCGACCCGGAGGGCTTTCGCTGGCGCACGCGTGCCCAAATCGAAGACGGGCGCTCGTGGCTCTGGGTGGAAGACGGGATGATTCTCTTCAAGGCCGAAGCCTCCGCCTGGACGCCCTCGGCCGTCCAGCTGCAGCAGGTCTGGGTCGACCCCGCCGCACGGAACCGCGGATACGGGCAGCAAGGAATGCGCGACCTCTGCCGGCGGCTGCTGGAACAGGTGCCTCGGGTCTGTCTCTTCGTGCGTCCCGAGAACGCTCCGGCGATTCGCGTCTACGAGGCGATCGGTATGCAAAGGACGATCTCCTACCGGAGTCTGATCTTCTGACGAGGCCGGCGCGACGCCTGCTCGCGGGCGCGGCTCTCGTCTGGATTGGACGCTGGGCTCTGCTCGAGTTGGCGGCCGCGTGGGGCCATCTCAGGCGGAATCGACCTGGACCGAATCCGCGCACCTCGCCCCGCGCTCCAGGCCGGATGCCCGGCCCGTTCGACGAAGCCCCCTGAACGAGTGATCACTCCGCGCTCCTGGGCGCCGACAGTGGGGAAGTGCGGCGGATTGGCCTCTCTGCGGCAGGCCTCCTCGTGTCGGTCGTCCTTGGGCTCTCCCTTGTGACGAACGGACGGGCCGTGTCTCCGCGCGACCACACCTGCTCGGCGACCGATCGCCAGTTCATCGAGACCGCGAGCACGAACATGGCCTCGATCGGGCTCTGGGCCGACCAGTACCTCCACGGCGATGCGAAGGCCAGCGACGTGATCGGCGAGACGAAGGAGGCTACGGCGCGCGTCCAGGCGACCTCGCCGACGGACCCGTCGCTCGCTCAGACGCGTTCCTTGATGTCGGGCATGTTCACCGAATACGGCAAGGCGATCCGGGCGCAGTCCCGCCATCGCAACGCGGGGCCGCACATGTACCGCGCGTACGGGCTCGCGAACTTCGCGCACGACGTGCTCGAAGGGGCTCGACCGGCCCTCGTCAAGCGCGGTTGCGACGTCTCGCCGCTGCTCTAGGAGGGTTTGGCGGAATGCCGCTCGGCACAGACTGTATTTCGCCAAAAGCTCCTAAGGACACACCGTCCCTTGGTTCGGTAGGCCCAACCTCCTCCCCGAGTCGAGCATAGTCGGGAAAGGCGCACGCGTGGCGCGCGTGAACGTGCCTGAAGCGTGCCGCTTGCGGGGTGCAACAATCCCAGTCGTGGACACGGCGAGATTCCGAGATGAGGTCGAACGCTTCATTCGCGAGCACGCGCTCATCCCCGAGGGGGGCGAGGTCGTCTGCCTCGTCTCGGGCGGCGCGGACTCGACGTGTCTCTGGCATGCGCTTACTGAGCTCGGCTACCGGGTCTCAGCGCTGCACGTCGCTCACGGGCTGCGCGGAGAGGAATCAGAGGAAGACGCGCGCTTCTGCCGCGAGGTGCTCGGCGCCGAGGTCGTCGACGGGCGCGGCGGGCGCACCGAAGACGAGCTGCGAACGATTCGCTACGGCTTTGCCCGAAAGCAGCTCCGTGCGACCGGGCATACTGCCGACGACCAGGTCGAGACCGTCCTCTACCGGATCGTCTCGAGCGGCGTCCCCGGCGGGATCAAGGTCCGGCGCGAGGATGGTGTCGTGCGTCCGCTTCTCCATCGGTGGCGAAACGAGACCGAGGCGTACTGCCGCGCGGAAGGGCTGTCCTTCCGCGTCGACACGTCCAACCCCAACACCAAGCGTGGATTGATCCGCGAGGAGATCCTGCCTCTCCTCCGCCAGCTGCACCCGGCCGCAGCGCTCAATCTCTGGCGGCTCTCCTACCGACGCACCGCGCCGCCTGCGCTCACCGAGCTCCTGGAGTCCCCGGTTGGGTCGAAGCGGCTCGACCTCGGCGGTGGGGTGCTCGCGGTCCGGGAATACGACCGTCTCTGGCTCGAGGATGCGCCCGTCGAGCTCGACGGCCCTATCCGCTGGGGAGCGTGGACGATCGAGTCCGAGCTTGCAGGCCTTAAGGTACGTGCGTGGCGCGCGGGCGACCGGCTCGCGGGCCGCAACAAGAAGATCCAGGACGTGTTCGTCGACGCCAAGATCCCGCGGTCGGAGCGCGAAGCGTGGCCTCTCGTCGTGCGCGGCGACGAGGTCGTGGCCGTGCCCGGGATCGTCGAGGCGCCGGGAGTGCACGCGACGAAGGAGCGCGAGTGAGCGAGGTCGAGACCCAGCCCGATTCCGCAGTCGCGGAGATCCTGATCGACGCGGAGTCGCTCTCCGCCCGGATCGCCGAGCTCGGAGCCGAGGTCTCCGCGGACTACGCGGGCCGCGACCTGCTTCTGATCGGCGTGCTCAAGGGCGCCGTCTTCTTCATGGCCGACTTCATGCGCCAGTTGACCGTTCCCTGCGAGGTCGACTTCATGGCAATCTCGAGCTACGGCGCGGCAACCGATTCGTCAGGCGTCGTCCGCATCCTCAAGGACCTCGACATCAACATCGAGGGCCGCCATGTGATCGTCGTCGAGGACATCATCGACTCCGGGCTGACGCTCTCGTATCTGATGCGGAACCTGGAGTCGCGTGAGCCCGCGTCGCTCGAGATCTGCGCCCTCCTGACGAAACCCGGCCGGCGTGAGATCGACGTGCCCGTCCGCTACGTGGGCTTCGAGATTCCCAACCGCTTCGTGATCGGCTACGGCCTCGATTTCGCCGAGCGCTATCGCAACCTCCCATACGTCGCAGTCCTCGCCGACGAGCTGATCCCGGAAGGCGCGTAGCCATGCCCGCGCGGGGGACGGCAGGCCTCATGCTCACTGCTACCCTGCCGATGAGGCCTTCGTGAATCGTTTCTTCCGCAGCGCACTCTTCCCCCTGTTCGTGATCGTGCTGCTCGTCTATCTGGCGAGCCAGACGCTGATCCCGCACAAGTCGAACGGGGTGAAGCTCACGCTCTCGCAGGTCAAACAGGACATCCCCACGGGCAAGGTCACCGACGTCACGTTCAACCCGAGCAAACGCCAGCTGACCGGCAAGGACGACAACAAGAGCTTCTCCGTCAACTACCCGGCCGACCAGTCGGTGCCGCAGCTCGAGAACCTGCTCGACAAGGCGAAGGTCACCTACAACTCCAAGGGCACGGGTTCCTGGTCGTGGATCTCGTTCTTCACCTCGCTGCTTCCGTTCGTGCTCCTGTTCGGCTTCTGGATCTTCCTGATGAACCAGGTGCAGGGCGGCGGCTCGAAAGTGATGAGCTTCGGTAAGAGCCGCGCCAAGCGGATGGCCCCCGACTCACCGAAGATCGGCTTCAAGGACGTCGCCGGCGTCGACGAGGCGGTCGAAGAGCTCCAGGAGATCAAGGAGTTTCTCGAGAATCCGAAGAAGTTCCAGGCGCTCGGCGCGCGGATCCCGAAGGGCGTCCTCCTCTACGGGCCGCCCGGAACCGGTAAGACGCTGCTCGCACGCGCGGTCGCCGGTGAGGCGGGCGTTCCGTTCTTCTCGATTTCCGGCTCCGACTTCGTCGAGATGTTCGTCGGCGTCGGCGCGAGTCGCGTTCGCGACCTCTTCGAGCAGGCCAAGCAGGCGGCGCCGTGCATCATCTTCATGGACGAGATCGACGCAGTCGGCCGCCACCGCGGCGCGGGCCTCGGCGGCGGCCACGACGAGCGCGAGCAGACGCTGAACCAGCTCCTCGTCGAGATGGACGGGTTCGAGCTGAAGGACAACATCATCCTGATCGCCGCCACGAACCGCCCCGACATTCTCGACCCGGCGCTTCTACGCCCGGGCCGCTTCGACCGGCAGATCGTCGTCGACCGGCCTGATCGCAACGGCCGCCGCAAGATCCTCGAGGTACATTCCAAAGGCAAGCCGCTCGCGACCGAGATCGACCTCGACACGCTCGCAGCCGGGACGCCCGGGTTCACCGGTGCCGACCTCGCGAACCTGATCAACGAGGCGGCTCTCCTCGCCGCCCGGCGCGGCAAGAAGACGATCCAGCAGGACGAGCTCGAGGAAGGGATCATGCGCGTGATCGCCGGCCCCGAGAAGAAGACGCGCCTCCTCTCGGAAGAGGAGCGCAAGATCACGGCGTACCACGAGCTCGGCCACGCGGTCGTCGGCCACTACCTCGAGCACACCGACGAGGTGCACAAGATTTCGATCATCTCCCGCGGGCAGGCGCTCGGCTACACGATCTCGCTGCCCCGCGAGGATCGCTACCTGACGACGAAGACCTCGCTGATGGAGCAGCTCTCCGCGATCCTCGGCGGTCGCGCGGCCGAAGAGCTCGTCTTCAACGAGGTGACAACCGGTGCTGCGAACGACCTGGAGAAGGTCACCTCGATCGCGAAGCAGATGATCATGCGCTACGGGATGAGCGAGAAGCTCGGCCCGCGCGTGCTCGGCCGCAACCACGACATGCCGTTCCTCGGCCGCGAGATGGGCAACGAGCCCGACTATTCCGAGGAGATCGCGCGCGAGATCGACGACGAGATCCGCCGGGTGATCGAGGAGGCCCACGACATGGCCGTCACTGTGCTCAAGGAGCACATGGAGAAGCCGCGCCCGTTCCCGCTTCCCGGCTCGCTCTCTCAGCCCCCGCCCCCCGAAGGCGCCAAGGGCTAATTAGCGCGACGAAGTCCGGCTCGCCCTGCGCGCGAGCCATGACGACTTCGTCGCGGACACTGCCCTAGCTGTCGTTGTGAGCGGTGTCGGGCCAAGCCCGCCACCGCGTCGAGCTTGGTTCATAGCTCCCTTTAGGCTTCACGTCGTGGCTCACGATCGAATTGAAGACCGGTTTCCCCGCCCGTCGGTGATGGGCGTCGTCAACGTCACGCCCGACTCGTTCTCCGACGGCGGGATCAACTTTGACCCGGCTAAGGCGATCGCCTCGGCTCGCCGGATGCTCGACGAGGGAGCGGCGATCGTCGACGTCGGGGGCGAGTCGACGCGTCCGGGCTCGGAGGGTGTCCCGGCGGAAGAGGAGCTGCGCCGCGTCGTGCCCGTTTTGGAAGGTCTGGTTGGGCTGCCGGTCTCGATCGATACCTCGAAAGCCGAGGTCGCCCGCCGGGCGCTCGAGCTCGGCGCGGAGCTCGTGAACGACGTCACGGCGCTGCGCGCCGACCCGGAGCTCGCGGGCGTCGTGGCTGATTCCGGCGCCTACCTCTGCCTGATGCACATGCGCGGGGAGCCGCGGACGATGCAGGTCGACCCGCGGTACGACGACGTCGCCGGAGGCGTGGCGGCTTTCCTCGAGGAGCGGCTCGCTGCCGCGGTCGACGCGGGCGTCGCCCAAGAGCGAATCTGCCTCGACCCGGGGATCGGCTTCGGTAAGACGGTGGAGCAGAACTTCGAGCTCGTCAGGCGGCTCGACCTCCTGCTTGCGCTCGGCCGTCCCGTGCTCGTCGGTTTCTCGCGCAAGAGCTCGCTTGGACGGATCCTGGGTGATCCCGAGGCGACGACGGGATCCACCTCGGCGAGCGTCGGCGCCGCGGTCGCCGCGTACGAGCGCGGCGCGACGATCCTGCGCGTCCACGACGTGCGAGAGCATGTCGAAGCGCTCACGGCGGCCCGGGCGGTGGCGAGCTGAGCGTGACCGTGGAGCTCGCCGGGCTCGAGCTCTTCGGGCACCACGGCGTGGAGGAGGAGGAACGGCGCGCAGGCCAGCTCTTCCTCTACGACCTCTGGCTCGACGTGCCGGAC
>WNGD01009493.1_pt1 | contig 15573 bp, 13 predicted proteins | sample 5400671 | NCBI WGS metagenome assembly WNGD01 (sample SAMN13153369, study PRJNA577476) | soil metagenome | isolation source: 40 cm soil or saprolite under grassland replicate 2 | place: USA:California | collected 2016-06-15 | reverse complement strand
TCAAGCAGGCCGGGAACTGGGACGAGACGTTCTTCCTGTACTCCGAGGAGACGGAGTTCGAGCTGCGGGCCGCCGACGCTGGCTTCCGGCTGGCATTCGCGGACGTGAACGTCACGCACTTGGGGGGCGAGTCGCGGGCGCGCCCGGAGCTGTACGCCCTGCAGTGCGCGAACAAGATCCGGCTCTACGGCCTGCGGCACCGCCGGTGGCCAGCCAGGATGTTCTGGGCGGCAGTCGTGCTTGGCGAAGCGCTGCGCGCCGCGACGCGACGCGCGCCGATCCACCGCGCCGCGGTCAGGAAGCTGCTGCGCGAACGACGCGCGCTGGTATCCGGCCAGCCCGCCCGGACCTAGCCCGCGGCGGAAACCGGCCAGGCGACGCCGGCCAGGCGGTCCATATGATCATTGTCGTGGCGGAGACTATGTCGGCATGACGCCGCCTCGGCGGCGGCTAACCCCAGCGATGCTCGCGCTGCTCGGCTTCGTGTGCGCGCTGGTGCTGGTCGACACGGTGTTCTTCACGGCGCTGACTCCACTGCTGCCGTACTACACCCGCGCCGCCGGGCTGTCGAAGGCGGGCGCGGGGCTCCTTGTCGCCGCGTATCCGCTGGGCACCCTGGTCGGCGCGCTGCCGGGCGGGCTGCTGGTCTCCCGGCTGGGTGACCGGCTGGTGGCGCTTCTCGGGCTCGCGCTGATGAGCGGGTCGACGCTGGTCTTCGGCTGGTCATCGAGCCTGGCCGTGCTTGATGCGACCCGGTTCATCCAGGGCCTCGGCGGTGCGTGTACCTGGGCCGCGGGCATGGCATGGCTGGCCACCGCCGCGCCGCCGGAGCGCCGCGGCGAGCTGCTGGGCACGGCCCTAGGGGCGGCCATTGTCGGTGCGCTGTTCGGCCCGGTCGTCGGGGCGATCGCCGACCAGGTGGGTACCGGCCCGGCGTTCGCCGGCGCTGCCGTGGCCGGGACCGCGCTGATGGTGGCGGCCTTCTTCGTGCCGCCCCCGCAGACTCCGGAACCGCAGGGACTACGGTCGGCCTGGCCCGCCCTGCGTGACCGCCAGGTCAGTACCGGCATGTGGCTCACGATGCTCGCGGGCCTCGGATTCGGGGTCCTTGACGTGCTCGCGCCACTGCGGCTCAGCCGCCTTGGCGCCAGCGCGACCGTGATCGGGGCGGTATTCCTCGGGGCAGCGGCCATCGAGTCGTCGCTCTCGCCGCTGGCCGGCCGGCTTTCTGACCGCCGCGGCGCGCTGGTGCCGGTCCGGATCTCGCTGGTGGTGGCCGTCGCGGTCAGCCTGCTGGCGCCGGTGCTCGCCCCGGCCGCCCTGCTCGTGGCATTCCTGATCCCGGGAATGCCCGCGTTCGGCACACTGTTCAGCCCGGCCAGCGCGATGCTAAGCGCCGGAGCGCACCGGCTGCGGCTCAACCAGGGGATTGCCTTCGGGCTGGCCAACCTGGCCTGGGCGGGCGGGCAGGCGATCGCCGCCGCAGCCAGCGGCGCGGTAGCCCAGGCAACATCAGACTTGGTCCCGTACTCCCTCCTCGCCGCAGCCTGCCTGGCCAGCCTCGTCCAGCTCCGCCCCGGCCGGGCCGGGCCAGGCAGCCCGGCTGCCCTACTTGAACCCCAGGAACAAAGCGACGGCACCAGAAGTGAGCAGGACGACGAGAAGGATGACGGCGACCGTTAGCACGATCGCGAGAATCGCACGCCAGAAGACTACGGTGATGATCGAAAATATCACGATCAGTAACTGGGCGGATACTAGAGCCTGAGACGCTCCCTGAGCTGCGAACATGACTGGTCCTCGCAGTTGTTGCCGTCAAGATGAACGCTGTCCGGGCAGGCCCGGATCACGGAACGGGCTCGTGATGGATGATGCTTTGCCCGCGGCTGATGACGTGCGGCACTGCGGTTGCTAACATCCTTGAACATCACGATCATGTGCTGACACAGGGCAAGATCGCTGACGCTGGGCCGACGCACATCGGCCCAGCTTTTTTTGGGGCGGAGGCGCCCGCGCCAGGAAACGCCGACGCCGGGTGCTGTAAAGCACAAGCCGCACCTCCCTAGGCTGAGCCGAGGTCTGCAGTAGAAGTTGTTTCTATCTACTTCCCTACCTGCATCTTCTGAACTATACTGCTGTTCAGTAGTGTACAGTTGATCTAAGTATTGTCAGGAATTTCATGGTAAGCACTACCAACCTTGGGCGTCAATGGACTAGGCTGACGCTTTGCCCCGCCGCGCTGAGGCTCATTGCCCGCAATCGCCCTTTGCCTTGCCGTCACGACATGAGCGATTGTCAGCCTGGGCCAGGCAGGAGGTGACGTGACATGCAACCGCTGCCGCCTGTGATCCTCGAACTGGCCCAGCGGCTGCGGAGCCTCCGGGAAGGGCGATGGCCGGATGTCCGGCTGACTCAAGCCGCACTAGCCAAGGGGCCCTGGGTGACGAGGAGCCCCTGTCGGCTGCCACGGTGTCCTCCTGGGAGAGCCTGACCGCTCCCAAGTTGCCACCGCGTAACCGAATGCTTGCCTATGCCCGTTTCTTCGCCACCCGCAGATCGGTAGCGCAGCCCAGCCCGCGGCTCCTGCCCATCGAAGATCTCACCGCCGAGGAAGAGGCGGTCTATGAGGCGCTCGAAGCCGAACTCCTGAGACTCCGCGACGCTGCCAAGAAGCCGTCGGGCGGTGAGATCGTCGCGATCAGGCGATCCTGGCATTTTCCCGCAGGTACCGGTCCGGCTACCATCGTCTGCGCCCAGCTGCCAAAAGACGAGACGAGTCCGCTGGCTGACTTGGCACATCCGAACTACAACGAGCTGCTATCGTTTGCCGATCTGGACGCCCTGGTAGAACTCCATGGTCACATCCGGGCAGAGAATCCAATGATCGACGTCTTCTACAAGGCCGCCCCGAATGTCGTGCCAGATGATTTGTCCGGGCACGTGATACTGGTCGGAGGGGTCGCCTGGAATGACGTAACTAAGCGACTTTCTGAGATGATTAGCCTGCCGGTGAGGCAAGTCGACTATCCCTCATTGAAAACGGGTGACATCTTCGTCGCCCAGCTCAAAGGGAAAGAGCATAAATTCCTGCCAAAATGGAACAGTGATCGCCGGGTGCTGACCGAAGACGTTGGCTTGCTAGCCCGAGTACCGAATCCGTTGAACTCAAGCCGCACGCTTACCATTTGCAATGGAATACATAGTCCGGGCGTAGCTGGCGCGGTTCGATGTCTTACCGATGCCCGGCTCAGGGAGTTCAACGAAAACTACCTTGCAAACAATTTCTCTGGCATTAATTCATTCGTCATTCTCATGCGAATCCAGGTCTTCGAGGGGCAGGCTATGACACCTGATCTTAACATCTCTAGTAACATTCTTTATCAGTGGTCTGAGAATGCCACCAGCTGATGCACACGGCCCCTTATAGCACTCATGATAGAGGGTCGTACAGGTGACGAATCAGTTCTCGGATGTCCGGCAGTACGACACGCATGGCGAACTCATCGGACGCGACGACCCGTCGACCGGACATGCACCAGCCAGGGCTCTCGATGCCATCATCGTCCCAGCCTCAAGACCCGCCGTTAATCTTGATCACGCCATCACGCTGGCGCGAGCTGCACACAGCCGGCTCGTAGTGCTCTGCAGTCGTGATGCAAACGCCGACGACGTGAATGAACTGCTAGCCGCACGTTCCTTTCACCGGGCTACGGTGATCGATCTGCCTGGTGAATATGATCATCCGCTGCTGGAATTTTCCACCTCCTGGATTACCCGACGTCTGCCGGGGCTCGGCTCGGATCGCGCCGTAGATCTCAGCGTGAAGCGTAATATCGGACTGCTTCTAGCTCGCAAGCTCCGCTGGCAGCGTATTTTCTTCATGGACGACGATATCCGGGATGTCCACTGGTCTGAGGTGCGTCGCACTGTATCGATGCTAGGACCATATCGCTCCGCTGGAATGCGAGTCACCAGTTTCCCGGACAACTCGGTTGTCTGCCATGCACACCGGGAAACAGGAAAGTTTCAGGATGTTAATATCAGCGGTTCCGTACTAGCCGTCGACTGTGCCGTGCCCGTCGACTTCTTCCCGGACATCTACAACGAGGACTGGCTGTTCTTCTATCACGATGCAGCCAGGCGAAAGCTAGGCTGCTCTGGCCTGAACGCTACCCAGCTTCGCTACGATCCGTTCGCAGACCCAGATCGGGCCGTCGGACAGGAGTTCGGTGATGTGCTGGCCGAGGGGCTATACGCGCTGCTTCATCGTGGTGCTAACGCAACGCAGGCATCTCGGGACTACTGGATTAGGTTCCTGACGGCTAGGCGAACCTTTCTTGATGCCATCATCGAGCGTTGCAGCCAAGCCCCCGAGAGTCTGCGGATAAAGATATTTGAAGCGGTTACCGCTGCCCGGGATTGCTCGGCGCAGATAGCGCCAGAACTGTGCGAGGACTACGTCACTCGCTGGCTCCAGGACCGTGACTGCTGGCAGCAGAGGCTCAGGGAACTGGCCCAGGCGCCATCGGTCGAGGTAGCGCTGAAGGAGCTAGAACTCACGACAGCGGACGGCGGCTATGGTCAAGAGAGCGACTTCGGGCAGTGGGAATGCGAGATGCCGCCCGCTGTCTTGCCAGGCCCCGCGGTGATCGGCGAAGTCGTAACGCTGTTCGGGCAGACGGACGACGACATCACTCTCGCCGCGCCACCTGTTCGCGTCGCCGTGGATATAGCGGGAACCTTCTGCGTCATGGTCGCGATGGCTGGCGCAGCGGCCGTAGGCGCTGTAGCCACCATGGCCTCCATGGCCCGCATCACCGTCCTGGATGCCGTAGGCGCCGTGGGTGCCGTGAGCCTCATGGCCACCGTAGCCGCCGCAGCCGCGATCCATGGCCAGGGGTCCGTGGCGGTCCGCCGACGGTCAACGTTGGCCGACGCCCGGATTGTCCGGGCGAGGACCGTCACCACCCGCATCAGGCGAGCAATAGAGCGCGGGGCGAGGACTGACCTGGACAGCCGTCCCGATCCAGCCGGTCCGCTAACTCCTGATCCGGGAATCACCCCGCCGCCGACCACCTGACTCCTCCGTCCGCTCGCCGCCAGTAGCCGCCCTCGACGTGCCTGCAAGCTGCCACGTTGCCCGTAAGTCACCCGAGTGAGTCACTATGGGCGGGTATGGAGCAGTGCGGGCGCAGATGGGCGCGCGGGCGGGAACGGGAGCCTGACCGCGCCACGCCCGCCGGGCAGCCGGGTGTAGCGAGGGCGTTGTCACCCCGGAGGGAGCTGGCATGGCGGGTCGCCCGCTGAGGCTGGCGCCCGCTGTGCTCGTGCTGCTCGGCTTTGTCTGCGCGCTGGTGATGGTGGACACGGTGTTCTTCACCGCGCTCACGCCGTTGCTTCCGGCGCCGCCTTGTTCAGCGCGTCCTTCATCGTGCCTGGTCCGCGCGTCCCCGCTCCGCAGGGGCTATGGGCGGCATGGCCCGCCCTGCGCAACCGGAAGATCGGCGCCAGCATGTGGCTCATAACGCTGGCTGGCATGGCCTTCGGGGTAATTAACGTGCTCGCCCCGCTGCGGCTGAGCCAGCTCAACGCCACCGCGGTGATCATCGGGGCCGCGTTCCTGGGCGCGGCGGCGATCGAGTCAGCGCTCTCGCCAGTGGCAGGCCGACTGTCGGACCGTCGTGGCCCGCTGGTGCCCATCCGGCTGTCCCTGACCGTCGCGGTCGTCGTCAGCCTGCTCGCGCCGCTGCTCGCGCCGGCGCCGTGGCTGGTGGCGCTGCTGATCGTGGGAATGCCCGCTTACGGCACGCTCTACGCACCCGCCATGGCGCTGCTGAGCGATGGCGCGCACCGCCTGCGCCTGAACCAGGCGCTCGCCTTCGCACTGGCCAATCTTGCCTGGGCAAGCGGCCAGGCCGTTGCCGCCGCGGCAAGCGGGGTGGTAGCCCAGGCAACCTCCGACTTAGTTCCCTATGCCCTCCTCGCCGGTGCCTGCCTGGCGACGCTGGCCTTGCTCCGGCTTCGGCCGGCCCGGCCGGGAGCTACCGCAGCATCCCGTCCACCCGGCGGATGATCTCCCGGCAGAGCCGGCCTACGTCGCACGGATCATCGGTGAACTGCGACGGCTTGATGCAGAACGTGCTGAACCCGGCCGCCGCCTGGGCCGGGATGGTCGCCAGGGCCTGGCCGAGATCGGCCACGCCGCCGCCCTCCGGGAAGACGGCGCGGGTGCCGCCGACGAGTTCAAGCCCGGCCGGATCCCGGCCGGCCGCCCGCATCGCCGCCGCCAGGCGCTGCAACTCCGCCGGATCCGGCCGGCCAAGCGGGTTGAACCCGTCGCCGTACTTGACGATGCGTTCCAGCATCCGCCGGTGCATGCCCGCGCCGCCCAGCCACAGCACCGGGCCGCCGGGCCGGAAGGCCTTCGGCTCGAAGTACACGTCCCGGAACGAATAATGCTGGCCGGCGAACGCGGCCGGCGTATCCCGCCACAGCACTGCCCACGCCCGCAGGTGCTCGTCGAGCAGGTCACCGCGGCGGCCGAACGGCACGCCAAGCGCGGCGTACTCCTGCGCCAGCCAGGAGACCGTCGGCAGCACCACCAGCCTGCCCCCGCTGAGCAGGTCAAGCGAGCCAAGCTCGCGGGCGATCAGCAGCGGATGGCGCAGCGGCGCGATCACCGCGCCGGCCACCAGCCGGATCCGCGCGGTGACCGCGGCAATCGCCGACAGCAGGACAACCGAGCTCGGCCACGGCGTGGCCGGGTCCTGATTACCGGGCAGCGCGTACTCGCGGGGGTTGCGCATCAGCCCGTTGCTGGCCGCGGCCGGGCCGAGCACGATGTGCTCGCTGATCATCACCGAGTCGAACCCGGCGTCCTCGGCCTCGCGGGCCCAGCGCACCAGCCTCGGCAGATCGCGGCCCGAGGTCAGGGTCCAGTTCTCGCTGAGGATCAGGCACATTCTCGGCGCGGCCAAGGCGTTCCTCCGTGCTGCTGCGATGCGGGGTTCGTCAGGTGCGGGCGGGCGGCCGGATGCCGCGGAGTTCCCAGTCGCCGCCGAGCGCCGTCGAGATGACCTCCTCGCTTTCGGCTGGCTGGGCGCCGAGATCCTCCGGGACCAGGCCCGGGCCGGCGGCGATGTGGCTGGTCAGCCTGCCCAGGCCGTCGACCTCGACGTCGATCACGTCGCCGGGCTGGACCGGGCGGGAGTTGGCGGGCGTCCCGGACAGCAGGACATCGCCCGGGTTGAGCGTGATCGTGCGCGCGATGTCGGCGACCAGGTAGTGCATGTCCCAGTTCATCTCGTCGGTGGATCCGTCCTGCGCCAGGCGGCCGTTCACGTAGGTACGCAGCCGCTTGCCGCGGTAGTCCCAGCCGGTCACCAGGCCCGGGCCGAGCGGCGCCATCGTGTCCGAGCCCTTGACCCGCAGCATCGACCCGGCGTCGGTGTCACGGAAGTCATGCAGGCCGAAATCGTTCGCGATGGTGTACCCGGCGATGTACTCGCCGGCCCGCGACCGCGGCACGCCCCGGCAGGTGCGGCCGATCACGATGGCCACCTCGCCCTCGTAGTTGAGGTACTTGCAGCCGGCCGGCCGGAGCACCGTGCCGCCGTGCGCGACGAGCGCGGACACCGGCTTGGCGAAATAAGTCGGCGCGGCCGGCAGCCTGGCCTGGAACTCGGCGACCCGGCTGCGGTGGTTGAGGTGCACCGCCAGGATCTTGGTCGGTGCCACCGGCGGCAAATGCACGGCATCCGAAACGAAGACCCGCCGCCCGTCGCCGGCCACCAGGGATTCGCCGTCGCGGCGGACCTGGGTAACCGCGCCATCGAGCAGAATCCGGCGATAGTCGGCCATCGTCTCTCCTACCCGGCCGCCGCGGACCAGCCCGCGGCCGGCCTGTCGAACCAGAGGTGCACCTGCCCGGTGCCGACCGAATTCTCGTAGTCGCTGAACGCCCGGCCGGGGGCGGTCACGGCATGCCCGCCGAGCGCTGCCGCCATCATCAGGTAGTGCGCGAACTTCGCCTCCGGCCGGACCCGCAGGAACTCCGGCATGGTGTCGATCACCCGCCCGTGCTGGCCCGCCCGCAGCCAGCCGATCCGCTCGGTGTCCGCGGCCCGCGCCTGCTCGGTGCGGATATGCGCCGGGTCGCTGGCCTCGTGCGCGCGCAGCTCGCGCAGCGGCCAGAACGTGTGTGACATCGCGCCCGACGCGACCAGCAGCACCCTCCGCCGGCTGTGCGCGATGGCCTCGCCGAGCGCCCGGCCCGCCCGCAGGAAGTCCTCGGTGTCGCCGGTCTGCGCGGTGTTGCTGATCGTGATCCAGCGCTTGTCCAGCCCGCGGCCGAGGTAGGTCCACAGGTTCACGGTCGCGTAGTGCACCGGCAGGTACGGATCGTCGAGCGCGGTGATCCAGGTGCCATGCCGCTCGCCAAGCGCGGCCGTCGCGCGCGCCAGCTCAGGATCTCCGCGCCAGTCGTACGGGACCCGGCACATCCCGCGCGGCAGCTCGTCGGAGGTGAACAGCCCGGCCCGGACCTCGTGCGCGGCGACGACGAACTCGACCGTGGTGCACCAGTGCGAGTCGAGCACCACGACCGTGTCGTAGTCGAGCACCTCGAACACCTCGGCGCGCAGCCGCTCCAGCCCGGGCACCAGGCTGATCTCCCTGCCCTCGTTCAGCTCAAGCCGCTCCTCATACGGGAGCATGATCGTCGGGACATGGGCGAGCAGGCCCGCTCCGGCCACCTCACCCATGGCGGGTGCCCCGCTCGGCCAGCAGCCTGCCGCCATCCCAGGTGACCCCGACCTGCCGGTAATAGCCGCCGATGATCTCGCCGACCTCGAGGCTGGCCAGCTCCTCGGTGGGCGATTCGAACAGCTCAAGCTCCGCATCGCCGCGCCAGGCCGGGCCGCCCTCGAAGCTCGCGCTGCCCGAGCTGACCAGCTCGTCGAGCGAGTCAGCGGCGCCCTTCTCGATCGACGGCAGCCACCGGTGGTGCGCCATCGGGTGGGCGTTGACGAACCCGTTGCCCGGCGACTCCGCGCGCAGCGTCACCACCGCCTGGGCCAGCCGGCGGTCGGCCGCGGCCAGCGTGCCGGCGAATCTGCCGCCGGGCGCGATCCGCGGCGCGGCGAGCCCGAACGGATGCGGCCTGGTCTGGTGTATCGAGCCGAGCTTCTTCGGATAGCCCTGGTAGAGACCGCGGGCCAGGGCGAAGTCGGAGTCGACCCAGATGTAGACGCAACGCGAGTAGACCTGGCCGCCGAGGCTGCAGCGGACGACCGCGAAGCACTCCTTGTACTGCGCCAGCACCGGGTCGAGTAGCTCCGCTCCGCCGTCGCCGCAGGACTGCCAGTCGGCCCAGATCAGCGCGACCGCGCCCGGGTCCTCCGGAGCCGGCTCCAGCGGGGCGGGCAGCAGCTCGGCAACCCGGGCCGGATCGGTCCGGTACTCCACGGTGAGCAGGTCGCCGGAGTAGTGCCACGGCGGGGCCGGCAGCAAGGACGACTGCCCGGTGGCGGTCCGCGGGTAGAAGAACCCGGTCAGCTCGCTCACGTGCGCTCCCAGGTCGTTTGCATCCGCACGAGTCTGGATGCTAGACGGCGGGATACATTCCCGCCAGGATCTTGCCTGTACCACCGGATAGCCCAGTACCACCGGATAGCCCAGTACCACCGGATAGCCCAGTACCACCGGATAGCACCGTGGAGCCGCCGTGACGCACGCATCAGACGTTGCCGCCGTCTCCGAGCGCCTGCGGGAGCAGGGCATCGACGTGATCCGGGTCTCCTACCCGGACATGATCGGCGTGGACCGCGGCCGCGACGTGCTGCTCGGCCAGCTGCCCGCGGCGGTGGAACACGGCCTGGCGTTCTGCCGGGCCGTCTACCACACCTCCCCGATGGGCGATGTGGTGCCGGTGCAGGGCGGCCTCGCCGCGGGCCTGCCGGACATCACCGTCCGTCCCGATCTGGCCACGCTGACGCCATTGCCATGGGAGGCGAATGCCGCCTGGTGCCTGGGCGATGCCGCCACCATGGACGGCTCGCCTGCCCCGGAGTCGCCACGATCGGTCGTGCGGCGGGTGGCAGCGCAGGTGGCCGGCCTCGGCTACACCCTGATCTGCGGCCCTGAGCTGGAATTCTTCCTCTGCGAGCCGGACCCCGGCGGCGGCTGGCGGCGGTACGCCAACGAGCCGGGGAACGTCTACGTGGTCGGCCGCAAGGGTGATCCGCAGGGCTTGCTCGTGCACATGCTGAGGCAGCTGCGGGACGCCGGCCTGCGGGTGACCGCGGCCAATCACGAGTTCTCGCCGGGCCAGTTCGAGATCAACCTCTGCCACTCGGAGCTGGCCGACGCCGCCGACCGCTCGTTCCGGCTCAAGTCCGCGGTGCAGGAGATCGCCCGGCACCGCGGGCTGCTGGCCACCTTCATGGCCAAGCCGTTCAACGACGAGGGCGGCTCGGGATTCCACCTGCACGTCTCGGTCAACGACGAGTCCGGCAGCAACGTTTTCGGCGACCCGTCCGGGCCGGACGGGCTGTCCGCGGCCGGCCGGCACGCGATCGGCGGCGTGCTGCGGCACGCGCCCGCGCTGAGTGCGCTGCTCAATCCGACGATCAACTCCTTCAAGCGATTCGGGCCCGACACCCTGGCGCCCTGGCTGATCGACTGGGGCCTGGACAACCGCAGCGCCATGGTGCGGATCCCGCCGGAGCGCGGCACGGCGGCGCGGATGGAGGTCAGGCTCGGGGACGCCACCGCCAACCCCTACCTGGCGATGGCCGCCGTCGGCGCCGCGGTCTACCTGGGCATCAGGGACAAGGTGCAGCCGCCGCCGAAACTGGAAGGGTACGGCTACGATCCCGGCAGGTCGGAGCCGCTGCCGGCCCGGCTCGGCGCTGCCCTCGATGCGCTGGAATCCGATCAGGAGCTGGCGGGGATCCTTGGCGACTACTTCGTTACCTCGTTCCTGAGCTATAAGCGCAACGAGATCGAGCGGTTCGAGCGGTTCGTCACCGACTGGGAGTTCCGCGAGTACGCCTATCACCTGTAGCGGCGTCAGACGGCGCTGCCCGCGCTCAGGTCCGCCAGTTGGGTGCTCGCGGCCTCCCTGGAGCGCATCACCCAGGTGGATGCGAGGCCGATCGCGAACAGGGCCAGGGCGAACCACGGTGCGAGGATGGTCGGGCTGGTGACCTTGTAGAACTGATCAGGATGCCGAGCACAGCCGAGATGATGACGGACACCCGGCGCTTGGACCCGGCGAAGCTGCGCAGCGAGCCGACCGACATCAGCAGGTACACCACCACCAGCGCGAACCCGCCGAACGTGGAACCCCAGGCGAAGAGCGCGAAGTAGTGCGGCGTCTGCGGCAACGCGAACAGGCCGGTCCAGAGCTGGTTCACCAGCACGGTCGCCACCGCCGCCCCGACCAGGAAGACGGTCGCGCCGAACGGCGAGCCGTGCCGCTTCGAGACAATCGCCAGCTGGGCCGGGATCCTGCGGTCGCGGGCCATCGCGAAGATCCCGCGCGACGCCGACACGGCGCAGCCGATGGCGACCGCCAGCATGTCGAGCAGCACGACGAGCTCGAGCAGCCGGTCGGTCCAGGTACCCCCGTAGCCGCCCGCGCTCTTCGGCGCCCCGAGCGCGAACAGCGGCGCTCCGGCCGCGGCGGTCAGCGTCTTGAGGCTGTAGTGGAAGCCGGCCACCTCGACGTAGGCGGCGAGCACGTAGAAGACCGTGGCGATCCCGGCCGTGGTCATCACCGCCACCGGGACTTCCCGGCGCGGGTTGGGGGTTTCCTCGGCCAGGTTCGCCGCGGTCTCGAAGCCGACGAAGAGCAGCACGCCGTAGAGCACGCCGAAGAAGATCCCGGACCAGCCGTCGGCGGCCGAGGACGGGTTGAAGGGCTTGAGGCTGTTCGCCGAGCCGAGTTTGACGATGACCGTGATGAAGAAGATCGTGACGACGACGATGGAGACCAGTGCCAGGGTCAGCTGGCTGCGGGTGGACAGCCGCACCCCGAAGTAGAGGATCCCGGCGATCAGGGCGATGAGCAGCAGGGTCCAGGCCCAGGGCGGCAGCGGGTTCACCGAAAACTCGGCGGCGATGGTGCTCTGCAGATAGCCGCCCATCAGCAGCAGTAGCACACTCGTCAGGACGACGACCCCGCCGTAGTAGAGCCAGCCGGCCGCCGTGCCGACGCGCTCGCCGAGCCCGCGGGTCACGTAGTCATAGAGCGAGCCTGCCGCGTGAATCTCCCTCGCGTAGGTCGAGACGATCCAGCTCAGCGCGAAAACGCCGACCGCGGCGATGAGCACCGACAGCGGCGAAGCGACGCCGCCGCCCTTGCCCGACGCACTGATCACGCCGACCACGAGCGGGATCACGAAAGCCGAGGCGAACACCGGGCCCATGAAGCCGACGGATTGCGCGATGACATCGGGGAGCGACAGGACCTTCGCCCCAAGGCGCTCGTACGCTGGCTCGGAACTCCGCATCGTTTCCTCCTTCATAGTGCGAGCCGGATCGGCTCCGGGGACGGCGCCAGCCGCGCCCGCACCGGCAGCTCCCGCAGCCCGTTGGTGAAGTTCGACCGGATCCGGCGCGGCGGGCCGGCCAGCTCGAACCCGGCTACCCGCCGGGCCAGCCCGGCGAGCACGACGCGAACCTCGAGCCGGGCCAGGTGAGCGCCCAGGCACAGGTGCGGGCCGCCGCGGCCGAAGCTCAGGTGCCGGTTGGGGGCACGGCCGATATCGAAGACGGCCGGATCGGCGAACTCCGCCTCGTCCCGGTTCCCGGACACGTACCAGAGCACCACCTTGTCGCCGGCCCGGATCCGCGCGCCGCCGAGCTCGGTGTCCGCGGCCGCGGTGCGGCGCATGAAGTGCGTCGGGCAGGTCCACCGGAGTACCTCGTCCGTCGCGCTGCCCAGCAGCGCCGGTTCGGCGCGCAGCCGATCCCACTGGTCCGGGTGCTCGCAGAAGGCCAGGATTCCCTGGGCGATGGCGATGCGGGTGGTCTCGTTTCCTGCGACTACGAGGATGGAGAAGAAGTTGTCGAGATCGACCTCGCTCAGCCGGTCGCCGTCGACCTCCGCGCGCAGCAGGGTGGACAGCAGGTCGTCGCCGGGCACCCGGAGCCGGCCGGCCACGATCTCGCGGCCGAGATCCCACAGCTGCTTGCCGTACGGGCTGCGGAATGGATACCTGCGGTAGGCATCGGTGTCGTCCCGGCCCCACACCACGTCGGTGATCTCCGGGTCGGTATTGGCGATCAGCCGGTCACCGAGGTCGATGAACTGGTCCAGGCCGGCCTCCGGGAGGCCCATGACCCGTGCGAGCACCCGAATCGGGACTTCCTTCGCGACGGCGTCGACGAAATCGAACTCGCGGCTGGCCTGCCCGGCGTCCAGCGCTGCGTCCAGGACGTGCTCCGTGAGTCCCTCGACGAAACGCTGGTAGCTGGCCACCGCGCGCTGCGAGAAGCTGCCGGAGACGATCTTGCGGAGCTTGGTGTGCTCGGGCGGGTCGGTGTCGATGATCGTGCGGCGGGCGGCCATGTCCTCGTCGGTCGGCTCCTCGAAGGAGACCCCTCGCGCCGAGGAGAACGTCGCCACGTCACGGCTCGCGGTGACGATGTCCGGATACCGGTGCACGGACCAGAAACCCGAGTTCGGCGGCGGCTCGTCGCACCACGCTACCGGCGCCGCACGGCGGAGCCGGGCAAACTCCTCGTGCGGAACGCCCCGCGCCCACATGTCGAGATCGTTGAGGTCGACATGCCCGGCCATGGCAGATAGTTTGGCACCAAACGAGCGCCTGGGCAATGGCGGGAATGGGCAATGACGGGAACACGGGAGGCCGGTGCATGCGAGTAGTCGTCGTCCGCCACCACGAGGAGGACTCGGCCGGATTCGTCGGCGCGGCGTTCGAGGAGCGCGGCGCCGAGCTCAGCGTGCACTTGTTCCCTAAGGACGGTCCGCTACCCGGGCTGGACGGCATTGACCACGTCGTGGTGCTCGGCGCCCTCTGTTCGGTCTACGACGACGGGCCGGCCCGGGCCTGGATCGCCGACGAGCTGGACTGGCTGCGGCGGGCGGACATCGCTGGCGTGCCGGTGCTGGGAATCTGCTTCGGCGCGCAGGCACTGGCCGCCGCGTTCGGCGGCCGGGTGGACGCCGCGGCCGGCCAGGAGATCGGCTGGACCGAGATCGACTCACTGGACCCCGGGCTGATCCCGCCCGGGCCCTGGCTGGAGTTCCATGGTGACCGCTGTCACCTGCCCCCGCAGGCAAGGCTGCTCGCCAGCAACGACATGGGGGCGCAGGCGTTCTCGCTCGGCCGGCACCTGGGGGTCCAGTTTCACCCCGAGGTCGACGGCGCGCAGCTCAGGCTCTGGCTGGAGGCCGGCGGGCGCGAGGCGGCAGAGCGGGCCGGGCACGACGCGGACCGGCTGCTCGCCGAGACCATCGCCGAGCAGGACGCGGCGAGGGACCGGGCAGCCAGGCTGGTCGACGCGGCGCTGTACATCGCCATGACCGGCTGACTTGCCGCCCCGTGCGCACGCTCACCGACCCCCCCGCCCCGCGCCGGCTCCTAGTCCCTTTGCACGGAGACTTATGGGTGCTGGAACCCCCGAAACCCTCCGTGATCATGAAACGCCCCCGTCGGGCACGTTCGACGTCGTGGCTCGTGATGCCGGTGGGACTAGCCGTCCTCAACGGACCGGATGATCTTGCGGAGCAGCGACGCGAGCTGGTCCTTCTCCCGCTCGGTGAGGCCGGAGCTGACCAGCGTCTCGCTCATGTTGAACGCCGGGAACAGCCGCTCGATCACGCCGAGCCCGGTGGGCTCCAGGCTGACCAGCACCAGCCGGCCGTCGGCTTCGTGCGCCCGCCGCCTGGCCAGGCCGCGCTTCTCCAGGGTCTTCAGCACGCCGGTGAGCGTCCCCTTGGTGACGCCCGCCTCGGCGGCGAGGTACCGGGTCTCCTGGTCGCCCCAGATCCACAACACGAACAGGACGGCGAACGCGGCCCAGGAGAGATCCTCGTCGGCCAGTGCCTTCCGCTCCATGTGGTTTCGGATCACGTTGGCCGCGCGGTAGATGTTGGAGACCGCGGCCATCGCGGCAAAGTCGAGGTGCTGATCGCCGATCCGGTTGCGGATATCGCGCTCGGCCTGCACTAGATCGCTGGCGCTGCCGACGGCAAGGCGACGGGACATGGCACGATCGTACGGGGCACCAGCGCCCACGATGCAGCTAGCACAGTGCAGCCAGCTCAGCTCGGGTCGAACGCGGTCGTCGGCAGGTCGACCGCGGTGGCGCCGCAATCGACCGTGATCACCGCCCCGGTCACCGCGGACGCCTCGCTGCTGGCCAGGAACGCCACTACCGCCGCGATCTCGGCCGGCTCGGCGGGCCTGCGCAGCGGCACCTGAGCGGTCGCCAGCGCATAGGCGGCGTCCCGGCCGGCCAGCCCGCGCAGGCCGGCCAGCTGGTCCATCTCCTCGTCGGCCATCGGGGTGCGCACCCAGCCCGGGCAGACCGTGTTGACCC
>WNGD01003719.1_pt1 | contig 15579 bp, 15 predicted proteins | sample 5400671 | NCBI WGS metagenome assembly WNGD01 (sample SAMN13153369, study PRJNA577476) | soil metagenome | isolation source: 40 cm soil or saprolite under grassland replicate 2 | place: USA:California | collected 2016-06-15 | reverse complement strand
GGTTGTGATTCGCCTGTCGGCACTCCGGCGAGCCCTGAGCGTGGAACTGCCACGGGAGATGCTGCGCGCAGCAGCCGAGTGAACCGGGGGTCCGGGACTGAAAGGCTCGGGCCGCGAGGGGAAGTGCGAGTACGCCGGCGCGTTGCGCCGGAAGCGGGCTTCGTCGGATACGCCCTGTGACTGACGGGGGGAAGGTGTAGATAGCAACCTCGATCGAAGCGGGGATTTTTTTGGTCCACGATGTTCGGCGCTCGAACAAGCGTTTCATGCTATGGAGCCGACTCGGCGTAGCTGTCGGGACTGTGAACCGGCTCCTAAACGACATGGTCGAGGCTGGGTACGTCCAAGTGTTCAATCGCGGTGTGCGACCGTTTGCATATCGGGTTACGAATGACGGGGACCGCTACCAGAGGCGGCTGAGCCTTGAGCTGTACTCCCTGGTTCTGGGGAGCCTTCGGCGGCTCGAGCAGCGAATCCGCTCGACGCTGCGTGACTTGAAGGATCGGGGGGTGAAGCGCGTGGTCTTCTACGGAGCAGGCGAAGTCATGGAAGCGACGTACCGTGTCGCCTCCGGGGTGGGGCTTGATGTGATAGGAGTGGTCGACGATGATGCAACGAAGCAGGGGTTACGGAAGGCCGGGCTACTCGTTGAGCCACCACGCGCGATCAACGAACTGAGACCGGATGCTGTTCTCATAACCACGTTGCGGCACGCTGAGGAGATTCAGCTGAAGATCGACGCTTCGCTGCGCTCCTCAGTTGAGGTCCGGGAGCTCTAGAAGCGATCCGTACAGCCGTTCACCATATCCAATGGAATCTGAGTGATTGACTCGCAAACTGGTGACGACCTGGGTACTGTCGTTGATCCGGACGCTGAGTTATCCGTGCTGGCATTGGGAAGCGTCATCTTGCGCCGCCGGCGACTGGTTATGACGCTCGGGTTCTTCGGGTCTGTGGCAGGGTTGGCGAGCGGACTCCTGTCGACGCGAATGTACAAGGCATCCGCGACCTTCATGCCCCAGGGGACCGACATCGGAATGAGCGGGTTGGCTCTTGCAGCGAGCCAGTTTGGCATCCGTGTTCCGAGCTCAGGCAGCGGTTGGGGAACGCCAATTTACGTCGCACTCGCGCGCTCTCGTGCGCTGCTCGAGCCGATTGTCCTAGACACTATAAAAGTTGATGAGGAACAGGGTCGCAGAATCCCGGTCATGGACTTGCTCAAGATAAAGGCGCCGACCCAAGCGCTGCGGACCGAGTTGGCGGTTCGCAAATTGCGCGATATTGTCACGTCCGAGGAAGACAAAAAGCAGGGAGCGGTCACCCTCACCGTCAAGACCCGTTGGCCGAGTGTGTCTTTCTGGGTGGCTGAACGTCTGGTGCGGGGAGTAAACCTCTTCAATGTGGACTCTCGCAAGTCGCAGGCGAAGGCGGAGCGCATGTTTGTGGAATCGCAAACGGCCGAGGCGGAACACGCTCTGCGCGATGCGGAAGACAGGCTGCAGACCTTCTTGCAGCAGAATCGTGCGATGAGCAACTCCCCACAGCTCGAATTTGAGCGGGACAGGCTTCAGCGTGCCATGCAGCTCCGGCAATCAATTTACAGCACACTCGAACAAGACCGCGAGGAGGCGCGCATCCGCGAGGTGCGCGACATTCCGGTGATTACCGTCCTGGACGAACCACGACTCCCTGTTGTCGCGGAGCCCCGAAGGGCACTGCTCAAGGGGATCGCTGGAGGCGCTGTCGGGACGATCCTCGGCATTCTAATCGCCTTCTTGGGTAACGCGATGAAGATCCTGAGGCGCGATCGCAGCGCGGCGGCGGCCGAGTTCTTCCGGTTGGCATTCGAGGCGTTGCCCGCGTTCATCCGCCGGAAGGTCGAGGCGCGCTCGTAGCGGAGTTCGTGACACATGCCTTGCCTCGACGACGGAGGCGCGCAGAGCGCTAAACGGCCCGTTTGGACTCGTCGTCCCCTGAAGTTCAACCCGGGGCACTTCTCGCCTTCTTCACCGCGTGCCGTCGGGCCTTGCGGGACGCGTTCCAGTACCGCAACTGGCTCACCATCCTCGATGCCGTTGTCGAGGGAAGTCACCGTCGACCTGCAGCGGGACTCGCTGTACGCCTAGCGGGAGGATGCGGCGCTCGACGTCGGGACGGGATCGGGTTCCTTCGTGACCTTCATTGAGTCGGAGGTTCCGGAGGCGTGGGTAGTTGGCTTCGAGTTCAAGCCGCGCTTATGCCGCTCACGCAACACCAGGCCGATCAGGTGCATGCACGTCCGTAGGGCTGGCCGAACCGAGCTGGTGGCCGCCCTCTGGATCAACGACGTGTTCGATCCGTATCCCGATACGTTCCCCGAGACAGTCTGATGACTACCCTTCCCTCTCCTCCAGCGCCGGTGTCAGAGTCAATGGGCGATGCATCGCTGAGCGTAAGCCCGTGGCACGCGAATCGGGGACTAACGTTCGTATACGACTTGTTCGTCCAGGCGATCATCCTGACGGGGCCGCTGGTCGTATACGGCGTGTCGGTCGGCGGGATGAGCCTGCGATTCAGTCGCCTGCTGATCGTGTTGTCGATCCCGATCCTCCTGTTTCGGGTGTTCACGAAACCCTCGCTGCTCCTCCGCGACCGCTTCCTCGTTTATGGACTGGCGCCCTACCTGGCGTACACTTCGCTCTCGATCCTCTGGTCGCTCAATGTCGAAACGGGGCCTTCGGGGCAACGACTCGGCGGCCTCTACGAGATCGTCATCGTGTACGTGTTACTGATCGTCGCGGACCTCAACGCCGATCGGTTCCGCCGGTTCGTGCGCGTGTACCTCTTCAGTGCAATCATACCGATGCTGGTGAGCGGCTGGCAGTTCGCCAACAATCTGTACCAGTTCAGTCCTTCCGAGCTGCCTCTCGACCAGTTTGTCATTGCGGGCAAGTACGAAGAGCTGGAGGGACGGTATTTCGTGGCGGCCCAAGGCTTCTCGCGCATATCGGCCACCTTCGCGGAACCGGTCATCTTTTCCAACTTCGTGTGCAGTGTGCTCCTCTTAAGCCTTCTGGTGCACCCGAAGTCCCGAGGCGGTCGCGCGGCGCTCCGCGTGTTCCAGCTGGCTGCGCTCATCATCATTGTGCTCGGCGTCTCGAAACTATCCCTGATCTCGCTCACGATCGGTCTCGTGGTGATTGTGAGAAAGCAAAGGCGTGCCGCTCCGCTGCTGGCCGCCTTCGTGCTGGTATTCGGCGGAATCTTTGTGTCGCTGTCCTACTACGGCCTTCTCGCCGTCTTTGACCGACTGCTCAGCGAGAGTGGCCATTACGAGCTGTTCGTGGAAACACTCGAGACCATGAGGCACAGCGATGTGATCTTGGGGCAGGGGATCGGGAGTGTTCCGTTCGGTTCCTTCCACCGCTTCGTGTTATCACGTGTTTACGAGAGCGGCATCGTCGGGCTCATCTTCGTCGGCTTCGTTACGGCGTTTCCGTTTCGGATGCTCCTACTACAGACGACGAGTGCTCGTGCGCGTGAGATCAAGGAGATCTGTGTCGGGGTCCTGTTCGCCGTGGTGTTCGGCCTGCATGCGTACGACTTCTTCATCCATCTTTGGCCGTGGACGGTGATGGGCGCGATGATGTCGTTCTACAACAGCGAGTCGGCGCTGGTCCGCGCGGTGCCGCGGTCGTCGCGAGTGTCGGCGCCTGTTTCCGTGCCCACATGACGCCTTCCCTCCAGTTCGTTTCCAACGGTTGGCAAGACGACAGATTGCTCGGAGCGGAGTTCGAGTCTCCCGAGACGGAAGGGGTGATGGGAGCTAACACGGTACGATCGCGCATGTCACTGAAGACGAGCACGGTCTGGAACCTGATCGGGTCGCTCACGCCGATGGCACTAGGCCTCGTCACCATTCCGTACCTCATTCGGCAGATCGGAGTCGAGGCGTTTGGAATCCTGACACTCATTTGGTCGCTGATCGGGTATTTCAGTGTGTTCGACTTCGGTATCGGGCGGGCGCTCACGCAGCAAGTGTCCACGCACCGCTCCGAGCGGATGACGACGGAGATCCCGGCACTGGTCAAGAGAGGACTTCAGCTCATGCTCGTCACCGGCACGCTCGGCGGGATCGTGCTCGTCGGTGCAGCGCATCAACTGGGGCACCGCTGGCTCAACGTGAGCGCCGCGTTGCGCGACATCACCGCGGGCTGCCTGCTCATCGCGGCGGTCGGGATTCCGCTCACAACGGTCACATCCGGACTGAAGGGGGTTCTTGAAGGGTACGAGGATTTTCGGGTTTCGAGCATCCTGCGTTTGCTGCTCGGCGTCTTGAATTTTGGGCTCCCCGCAATCACAGCGTTGGTCCTGGGTCCCTCGCTGGCGTATATGGTGTCCAGCCTCGTTGTTGCGCGCCTGCTCATCCTCGTGGCGCACGTTGTCGCCGTTCACGGACGGGTCTCTGTCGTGGTGATCGCGCGTGTCGCGTCATCGAGGCTCGAGCGAACGACGGCGCTGCTCAGGTTCGGCGCGTGGATGACGGCCTCGAACATCATCGGCCCCCTGATGGTAACAGCGGACCGTTTCGTCATTTCGTTCGTGCTTGGGGCGTCGGTCGTTGCCTACTACACGGTACCATTCGACCTCATCCTGCGACTCCTCATCATTCCCGCAGCGCTAACCGCCGCGCTCTTCCCTCGTTTCGCGTACCTGTTTCGACGCGACAGAGCGGATGTGCGGGCGCTGTACCGCCGCAGTCATAGCGTGGTCCTCGCGGGCATGTCGGCGATTTGCCTCGTAATGGCGGTGGGGTCTCGCTGGGGGTTATCACACTGGGTCGGTCAGGCCTTCGCCGAGCGGTCGTGGACAATCGGGAGCGTCCTGACCGTGGGCCTGCTGTTCAACAGCGTGGCGCAGGTACCGCACACTGCGCTTCAGGCAGCGGGCGACGTGAAGATCACGTCCCTTGTTCACCTCGGCGAGTTCGTGGCCTATGTCCCCACGCTCTTTCTCGCGCTCCGGTTCTTCGGACTCCCGGGGGCCGCGATCGTATGGGTGGTGCGGAGCACAGTGGATTACGCGCTCCTGAGCTTTTTCGCGCGGCGCCGGATGAGATGAGTGCGCCCACCGTACCGGCGGGGGCGCCTCTGATGGCGATTGGATTCGTCACGTTCGGTGCGGGGCCGAGCCTGGTGCGCAGGTTCGAGGCGGCCCACGCGGCCGGCTACCAGTTGTACGTATTCGACAACTCGCCGGATCTCGAGCTCGTGCGCGATGCCTGCCGACAACTCGCCACCCCGCGTTACCTCACCTGCGGAAGAAACGTCGGGCTCGGCGTGGGGATGGCATCCGTCTGCGCGCAGGCATACTACGACGGCTTCGGCGCGCTCCTCTTCTTCGACCAGGACACCGTGTTCGACCGGGGCACACTCAGTTTCATCAGCGAGTTCCAGGCGAAGAAACCGGAGGTCGCGACGACGCATAGCGCAGTGGTGTTCAACGCCAAGCGCGTCGACGAGGCGACGGTCGCGGATCGTTTTGCGCACCGCGACGTGTTGGTAGCGATCAGCAGCGGGAGCCTGTTCTACCTCGAAAACCTGCACCGAATCGGTTGGCACAATCCAACGTATTTTGTCGACTGCGTGGACTACGAATTCTGCTTGAACTCGAGCAATCACCGGCTCCTCGTCGGCGAGTGTTCCACCACGCCGGGATTCGATCACGAGACGGAACAGGCGGACCATACTAAGACTGTGTTCGGGCGCCGGCGGCGTCTGCGACGCTATTCGTGGGCGCGGATGACCGATGCCGTGGTCGCGAGTGCCAGAGTGCTGGGCGCCGCCCTCATGGCGCGGAACGGCCGGTTCGCCTTTGCAATCAGCCGACCGCTCGCGGGTTATCTGTGGTGGCAGCTTGTCGCTCGGATCCTCCACCCTCCAACACGTCGATGACCGCACGCACCAGCGAAGGCACGCAGGAGAAGTACGCCGCCGTGCTCTTCGATCGTATGGTCTGTCGCGGACGTGGACGCAGCGCCCGCGTCCGCCCATCAACTCGCCGTACCACGCGGGCTTCTTCGGCAGACCAGCTGAATCAAGTCTGGATGGAATTTGGCCGGGGGAAAATGGGTGACCTCTTCCAATGGCGGCAGGCTCTGATCCGTTTGAGCATACCTACTTCGCCGGCTTTCAAGTATCTCCCGAGATCGCTTGATGGTCGTTGATCCGACGGGTGGAATGTGCGTCACGCAGAATCCGCTGGATTTCATCGTGTCAACAAGGAATTCCAGCGACGGTATTCCCAGATGCCTAGGTGCTTCAAGGCCACGCCAACTCGATCCAAACCGCTGCCTGACGTAGCTGCGTGAATTAGGGCACGAAATCATGGTTACTCCCCCGGGGCTGAGCGCCGTGCCGATCAATTCCAACAAGTCCAAGGGATGGTGTACATGCTCCAGCACGTGTGAGCAAATAATGCAATCCCACCTCCCTGGGTGCTCTTCTAGCTTACGATAGCTGCCCTGGATGACGTGCAAGCCTTCCCGTCGGGCCGCGTGTGCGGCTGTCGGGTCCAATTCCAATCCAGTAGCTCCCCAGCCCAGAAGTCCAGCGAGCTTTACGGTGGTACCGCTGCCGCAACCGACGTCGAGCAACTCTCCCTTCGGCAGTTTGGCGAGCACCTCTAGTTCAAATGGCGGAGGGATCCTCGAGTGCAGTGGAGTCAACAAATACGCAAACATGTCTGGAAGCCCCAAACGCGGCTTGATGTCAGTCTTTAGCCAGTGTGACCAACATTCGTTAAGCAGCCGCTGTTTGAATTCCGGAAACAGCCCGCTTGGCGTTTGAGTGTGGGTATAGTAACCGCGGTATGCGGATCCAATCGATCCCTCCGTCGGTCGAGGATCGAGGTACAGGGACCCACATTGAGTGCAATCCCAGTATGTCCATCGACCAGGTGCGGATTCGAATGTCCAATCCTGAACATCTCGGTATGCAAGGGTTCTGTGCCGGGACGCGCAGAATGGACAGCTGCCAACATCTTCCAGATCCTTTGTTGGCCATGCCGAATCAGTAGGAGGGCTACCAGGATTGTTCATTGTGAGGTTTGGGAACTCTTGTCAATAAGTGAGTAATCCGCGTCTGGCGGCGCGCTGCTTGGGGTCGAGCTGATGAATTAGTCTGTCATTAGCTCGATCGCGTTTGATCGAACGGTAGTAGCTTAACTCATCGTCCACCGAACCCGGGTCAGCTCGGAATGAACTCCACGCAACAACCTGGTCTTGCGGTCTTTACCGTATGCAACATCGCCTACCTACCGAAGGCTTTGGTATTGGCGGAATCCCTTCTCGAGCACAACAAGATACGCCTTAAGATCTTCCTGGTTGACAGAAAGGTGTCGCTTGACATTCCGGGTGACTGTGCGGAGATCCTTTGGATCGAAGATGCGAATGTACCTCGCCTGCTGGAACTAGCCTTCAAATACGACATGACTGAATTCGGCACCTGCGTGAAACCATTCCTCACGTTGCAATTGCTGAAGGATGCGGACAAGGTCATATATCTGGATCCGGACACGTGCGTGTACAGCTCACTTATGCCGATCCTGGAAGATATGGATCAGCATTCGATTGTCCTGACCCCCCACTATGTGACGCCCCAGGCGAATTCGCTTCCAGACAGTGATATCGCCATGATGAGATTCGGGTCGTTCAATCTCGGTTTTTACGCGGTCAGGAATACACAAGAAGGCCTTCGGTTTCTCAACTGGTTGTGCGATCGTTGCTTTCGTTTCTGCTACTTCGAAACGCAGTTTGGACTCTCCACGGACCAAAAGTGGGTCAGTATCGCGCCGTGCTTCTTTTCGGATCTGCACATATCCTTCAACCTCGGTTATAATGTGGCTTTTTGGAACGTGCATGAGCGCACACTGACGAGAGATCGTGCCGGGAAGTATTTGGTAAATGGCCGGTACCCATTGATTTTCTTTCATTTCAGTTCCTTTGATGAAACGAACCCGGAGTATTTGAGCAAACGCGCCTTCTCAGACAAGCCAAAGAAGCGTGCCGATCTTTTTGAGGTCAGCGCCGCCTACAAGCTTCGGCTGGATGCAAAGAAGATGCAGGTCGCTGCTGTTAGATATGGTTTCGACTACATGTCTGATGGAGAATACATATCGCCGAGCCTCCGGCGCGCGTACGCCTGTGTGGTCAATGAACTGCCCGCAGGGCACGATCCGTTTGACGCCAAAGGCTGTGTAGGCGCCTTTGCTCGAAAGAATCATTTGCTCGAAAAAGGTGCGTCAGCCTACGCTTCCAACAGTTTCTCCGAAATCCCATCCCACAAGACCGCGTTCGCACTTATCTATTTCGTCATGCGCATGATCCTGAGGGTGCTTGGACCAAACCGTTTTGCAAACTTCTCTCGTCTGCTGGTGTATCTCTCGAGCTACAGACAGAATCATGAGCTCTGGAAGCTTTGACGTCCGCCGCCGCACTTTACATTCATGGTGACACACTCGGTGGGCTTGCCGTTCGAGAAATACTGATCGTCTTGGCGTACAAAAGCCTGCTGCTGCTGACGTTGGTACCAAACAGAGTCGCTCATCTCAAAAACATTCGCCGAGGGTGTGTACGGTGCCTTGACTGGCGTCACCGGCAAGAGGGCTGACAGTCCGTGACCCCATAGCCGGACTAACCTCGGCTCTCTGTTTCCGAGCGACTGCCCGTGCGGCGGCCAGGGTTCAGCACAGCGCACGATGCGTCACATTTCCGGGATGCCTCCGCGGCGCCCCGTTGCTGCGCGCGGCGACACGACCCCCACACCGCAAGCGAGGCAAACCGACGTCTTTCGCAGGACACAACGTGGACATTAAGAAGCGAGAATATCAGATCTGCGTGAACTGCATCATGGACACCCGAGACTCCAAGAGCACGTTCGATGAACGAGGCCGGTGCGACCAGAGAAGCTGGTCGATCCACCAAAAGCGTGGTCGGCATCAGGAATAACCAGACGGCGCGGAAGCAGCGGGCCTGAGTGACCATTCGAACAGAGGAATCGGTGTGATTCTAGTTACTGGCTGCGCCGGTTTTATCGGCAGCAATTTTGTCCATACCTGGCTCGCTCAGTCTGACGAGCATGTCGTCAATCTCGACAAGCTCACCTACGCCGGTAACCTGGCGAACCTGGCTTCGCTGAAGGACGATGCCCGCCATGTGTTCGTACAGGGCGACATCGGCGATCGCGAGCTGGTAGGCCGGGTGCTCGCGGAGTACCACCCTCGCGCGGTCATCAACTTCGCCGCGGAATCGCACGTGGATCGGTCGATTCATGGTGCCGGCGATTTCATCCAGACCAATGTCGTGGGCACGTTCAATCTGCTCGAGACGGTTCGCGCTTATTGGACGGAGCTGTCGGGCGATCGCAAGCAGAACTTTCGTTTCGTGCACGTCTCGACTGATGAGGTCTACGGCTCGCTGTCCCCCACGGATCCGCCCTTTGCCGAGACCAGTCCCTACGAGCCGAACTCGCCATACTCGGCGAGCAAAGCGGCCAGCGATCACCTGGTTCGCGCGTGGCACCATACTTACGGACTGCCGGTCGTCACGACCAACTGCAGCAACAACTACGGACCGTACCACTTTCCAGAGAAGCTGATTCCGCTGGTGATCCTGAACGCGCTCGCCGGTAAGCCGCTTCCGATATATGGCGACGGCCAGCAGGTGCGTGACTGGCTTTACGTCGAGGACCACTGCCGCGCGATCGTGCGCGTGCTGGAAGCGGGCAAGGTCGGCGAGGTCTACCACATCGGCGGCGGGAACGAGCAGACGAATCTCGACGTGGTGAAGAGCGTGTGCGTGATCCTCGATGAGTTGCGACCCCGGGCAGACAGCAAGCCGTACGCCGATCTGATCGCCTTCGTGAAGGACCGGCCCGGGCACGACCGACGCTACGCGATCGATGCGCGCAAGATCGAGCGGGACCTCGGCTGGAGACCCCAGGAGACTTTTGCAAGTGGCATTCGTAAGACGGTAAAGTGGTACCTGGATAATCGGGATTGGGTCGAAGGCGTGACTAGTGGTGCCTACCGGCAGTGGTTGCGCCAACACTACGGTGTCTGAGGTGACTGAGCTCCGCATCATGTTGTTGGGTGCCAGTGGTCAGGTAGGCCATGAGCTTCGTCGAACCCTAGCCAGCCTGGGTCAGGTGATAGGTTTGCAACGACCGGGGGCCGATCTCAGCGCGCCCCAATCGCTGCGAGCCATCGTGCGGGAACTCCGTCCGCAGGTCATCGTCAACGCTGCCGCTCACACGGCGGTGGACCAGGCGGAGAGGGAGCCGGAGCTGGCACGGACGATCAATGCAGTTGCGCCGGGCGTGCTCGCCGAAGAGGCGCGGGCACTGGGCGCATGCCTGGTCCACTACTCCACTGACTACGTGTTCGATGGCCTGAAGAACACACCCTACGACGAGAGCGACGTGCCCAACCCCCTGTCGGTTTATGGCCGCAGCAAGCTGTCGGGCGAACGCGCAGTCGCTGAGGCGTGTGCGCGGCACCTCATCTTGCGTACGAGCTGGGTGGTGGGTGCGCACGGCGCTAACTTTTTGAAAACGATATTGCGCCTGGCGGCGGAGCGGGATAGCCTGCGCGTTGTGGCAGATCAGCATGGTGCCCCGACGGCGGCGGCGTTGATCGCCGATGTGACTGCTCGCGCGCTGGAGACGCTCGTGCAGGCATCGGAACGGGATGCACGCTGGGGACTCTACCATCTGGTCGCGGGTGGTGAAACGAGCTGGCATGGGTATGCCAGGCACGTGATTGGCCGGGCGCGCGAGCTTGGCATGGCGCTCAGGGCCGCGCCGGACGCCGTCGCCCCGATCCTCACGGCCGACTATCCTACTCCGGCGAAACGCCCCACCAACTCGCGGTTGTGCACGGCGCGGCTCCGCGCGGCGTTTGCCGTGGAGCTACCCGATTGGAGGCAGGGCGTGGACCAGGTGCTCGAACAGCTGCGGGCTGAGCAACAGCCATGACGACCCACGAACGCCGGGGCATCATCCTCGCCGGTGGCGCCGGCACGCGGCTGTACCCAGTCACGCAGGCCGTGTCGAAACAGCTGCTGCCGGTCTACGACAAGCCGATGATCTACTACCCGCTCACCACGCTGATGCTGAGCGGTATCCGTAACGTGCTGGTGATTTCCACCCCGCACGACACGCCGCGGTTCGAGGAGCTGCTGCGCGACGGCAGCCAGTGGGGCATCCACGTCCAGTACGAGGTGCAGTCGAGTCCTGATGGCCTGGCGCAGGCGTTTCTGATCGGCGGCGCGTTTGTGGGCGGGCGCCCCAGCGCTCTAGTGCTGGGCGACAACATCTTCTACGGGCACGACTTCGTGAAACAGCTCCAGGGCGCGGATGCGCGGCGCGAGGGCGCGACAGTGTTCGCCTACCACGTGCACGACCCCGAGCGCTACGGCGTGGTGGAGTTCGACAAGACGGGGCGCGCGATCAACATCGAGGAGAAGCCGCCGAAGCCGAAGTCGAACTTCGCGGTAACCGGGCTGTATTTCTACGACGGGCACGTCTGTGACATCGCCGCGAGCATCAAGCCCTCGGCCCGCGGCGAGATGGAGATCACGGACGTGAACCGCCGCTACCTAGAGCAGGGGCAGCTGCACGTAGAGACACTTGGCCGGGGCAACGCCTGGCTTGATACTGGCACGCACGACAGCCTGCTCGAAGCGGCGAGTTTCATCGCCACGCTGCAGAAGCGCCAGGGCCTGATGGTGGCCTGCCCCGAAGAGGTCGCTCTTGGCCAGAAGTGGATCGATGCCGCCAAGGTCGAGGCGCTGGCGCGTCCGCTAGCCAAGAGCGGCTACGGACAGTACCTGTTCAGCCTGCTAAGGTGAGGACGGACGGCTAATGCCCTATACCGCGATCCCGACGGCCCTGCCCGAGGTGTTGATCCTCGAGCCGAAGGTCTTCAAGGACGAGCGCGGGTTCTTCTTCGAGAGCTTCAACGCTCGGGGCTTCGAGCGGGCGACCGGGTTGAAGCGTGAGTTCGTGCAGGACAACCACAGCCGCTCCGTCCGAGGGGTGCTGCGCGGCCTGCACTATCAGGTCAAGCACCCCCAGGGCAAGCTGGTGCGCGTGATCCGGGGAGAAGTGTTCGACGTGGCCGTGGATCTGCGCCGCCGCTCGCTGAGCTGCGGCAAGTGGGCGGGCGCCAGGCTCTCCGGGGAGAACAAGCGGCAGCTGTGGATCCCCGAAGGCTTCGCCCACGGCTACGTGGTAATCAGTGCGTCGGCGGAAGTGCTGTACAAGACCACGGACTACTGGTACCGGGAGGACGAACGCAGCCTCGTGTGGAATGACCCAGCGATCGGGATCGAGTGGCCGCTGAACAGCTCACCACAGCTGGCTCCCAGGGATGCGGCAGCGAAACGACTCGACGAGGCGGAGTTCTACTAGGGGTGATGAGGCGCGAATACCCGATCTGTACCAACTGCATCAAGGAAACGTCCGACTCGGGCGTCACGTTCGCTGCGTCGCGCTGGTGCGACAATCGGACGGTCCTGACCAGCTATCCAAGACAGGTGCAAAAAGAGCAGCTCATCCGCGCCGCCCTGGAGAACTGAAGCGTGCGCAGCATCTGGGAGGTGACGTGGACGGCGTATTGCTGATTACTGGAGGCACGGGTTCATTCGGCCACGCCGTGCTCAACCGCTTCCTCGGCACGGATGTGGATGAGATCCGCATTTTTAGTCGTGACGAGAAGAAGCAGGATGACATGCGCAAGCGGTATGCGAACCCGAAGCTAAAGTTCTATCTCGGGGACGTGCGCGATCGGCGAAGCCTGGACGCGGCGTTGCGGGGTGTCACCTATTGCTTCCACGCGGCGGCGCTGAAACAGGTCCCCTCGTGCGAGTTCCATCCCATGGAAGCCGTCCGCACCAACATCCTCGGCGCGGAGCATGTCATCGGGGCCGCGGTGGCGGCCGGGGTGAAGCGCCTGATCTGCCTCAGTACGGACAAGGCCGTCTACCCGATCAACGCGATGGGCATCTCGAAGGCCATGATGGAGAAGGTGATGGTGGCCGCGTCGCGCAGCCTGCAGGCGACGGCCTCGGTGATCTGCGGCACGCGCTACGGCAACGTGATGGCGTCACGCGGCTCGGTCATCCCACTGTTCGCCGAGCAGATTCTGTCGGGGCGGCCGATCACCATCACCGATCCAGCGATGACCCGCTTCATGATGACGCTCGAGGATGCAGTGGAGCTCGTCATGTATGCGTTCCACCACGGCGCGAACGGCGACATCTTCATCCAGAAGGCACCGGCGGCAACCCTCGCAGTGCTGGCGCAGGCGATGCGCGAGGTGATGGGCCGGCCGGGCCATGAGGTGCGCGAGATCGGCACGAGGCATGGCGAGAAGCTGCACGAGACCCTGCTGAGTCGGGAGGAGTGCGCCGCCGCCGACGATCTGGGCAACTACTATCGGATCCCCCCCGATGCGCGCGATCTGAACTACTCCAAGTTCTTCGAGCAGGGAGAGACCCGAATCACGCTGTCTGGAGACTACACCTCGCACAACACCAGACAGCTGGACGTACCAGAGATGCGGGACATGCTGTTGCGGCTGCCCTTCATGCAGCGGGTGCTGCGTGGGGAGCCCGCATTCGCCGAGTATTGAGCGCGGTGCGGATCATCGTCACCGGTGGCGACGGCTTCATAGGGCGGAATCTGCGGGTGCGCCTGCGCGAGGTCGGCCACACCGACGTCGTGAGCGTCACGCGTGCGACGCGCGCAGACACCCTGCATGCAGCCTTGAGGAACGCCGACTTCGTGTTCCACCTCGCCGGCGCGAACCGGCCCGCGGATCCGGCCGAGCTCACCGAGGTCAATGCCCGCTTCACGGCGACCGTCTGCGCGGCGCTCCGGGCCACCGGCCGCCCGGTGCCCATCGTCTATAGCTCGTCCACACAGGCCTCGCTCGAGAGTCCGTACGGACGCAGCAAACGGGCCGGAGAGGTCGAAGTCGAGCGCTACGGCTCGGCCACCGGGTCGCGCACAATCGTGTTGCGGCTGACCAACGTGTTCGGGAAGTGGTGCCGTCCGAATTACAACTCCGCGGTGGCGACCTTCTGTCACAACCTCGCGCGAGGTCTTCCGTTCACCGTGCACGACCCCGGGGCACCGCTGCGGTTGGTGTATATAGACGACGTGGTTGACGCGATGATCCGGATGCTCGACCCGGCGGACATCCGCTCCGGGTTGGTGGAAATCGGCCCGGTGTACGGGACCTCCGTCGGGGAAGTCGCGGGGATGCTCCAGGAGTTTGCGGAGAGCCGGCGCACGCTGACGATTCCCCGCGTCGGTGCTGGATTGACGCGCGCCTTATACTCCACGTACGTGAGCTACCTCCCGCCGGAACAATTCGCGTACGATTTGCGGGGGCATGCGGACCTGCGCGGCATCTTCGTCGAGATGCTCCGGACGTTGGATTCCGGCCAGTTTTCCTACTTCACGGCACCCCCGGGTGTGACGCGCGGAGAGCACTACCACCACAGCAAGACCGAGAAGTTCCTAGTCGTGAAGGGGACGGCGCGGTTTGGCTTCCGCCATGTCGTCACCGATGAGACCTTCGAGATCATCGTCGGGGGCGAGGCGTCTCGCGTCGTCGAGACGGTGCCCGGGTGGGCGCACAACATCACGAACGTCGGCGCCGAGGAGATGGTGGTGCTGCTCTGGGCCAACGAGGTGTTCGATCCACAGAAGCCGGACACCATCGCCTCAGCCGTCAATCCATGAAGAAGCTGAAGGTCGTCACGGTCGTCGGCACGCGCCCGGAGATCATCCGCCTGTCGCGGGTGATCGCCCGGCTGGACGACCTCTGCGATCACGTGCTGGTGCACACGGGCCAGAACTACGACTACGAGCTGAACCAGGTCTTCTTTGAGGACCTCGAGGTCCGGAAGCCCGACCATTTCCTCCACAGCGCGGGCAGCACGGCCTCCGAGACGATCGGGAACGTGATCATCGGGGTGGACCGCGTCCTCGAGCAGGCACGACCGGAAGCACTGCTCGTCTTGGGGGACACCAACAGCTGCCTCGGCGTGATTCCCGCGAAGCGCAGGAAGATTCCCGTCTTCCACATGGAAGCCGGGAATCGGTGCTTCGATCAGCGCGTGCCTGAAGAGATCAACCGGCGCATTGTGGACCACACGGCGGACGTGAATCTTACCTATAGCTCCATCGCCCGTGACTACCTGCTGCGCGAGGGACTGCCCCCGGACCTGGTCATCAAGACGGGCAGTCCGATGTTCGAGGTCCTCATGCACTACCGAGCGCGGATCGACGCGTCCGATGTGCTCTCGCGGCTCAGGCTCGAGCGGGAACGGTTCTTCGTGGTGAGCGCTCATCGGGAGGAGAACGTCGACGGCGAGCGGACATTCGGAAAGTTGGTGCAAGTCCTCAACACTCTCGCTGAGGACCAGGGCCTGCCAGTGATCGTGTCCACGCATCCACGCACGATGAAGCGGATCGAGGCGACCGAGACCCGGTTTCATGCGCTCGTCAAGCTGCTGAAGCCGCTCGGGTT
>WNGD01005702.1_pt1 | contig 15581 bp, 15 predicted proteins | sample 5400671 | NCBI WGS metagenome assembly WNGD01 (sample SAMN13153369, study PRJNA577476) | soil metagenome | isolation source: 40 cm soil or saprolite under grassland replicate 2 | place: USA:California | collected 2016-06-15 | reverse complement strand
GCCGACGGCATCTCCTTGGCGAGCTGGCCGATCGAGATCGCGACGAGCGTGCACGCGACCAATGCGAGAAGTACGGCCAGAGGCAGAGCCGGGCCCGCGTTGACGATAGAGAGGTAGATCGAGAACGCGATCGCCGCACCCGGTGCCATGTGCGTGATCGACTGGAACAAGGTCTGCGGCAGGCCCACGGCCTGGTGGCGCAGCTCGTTCTGTCCACTCGCAGCTTCCACCGAACCCTCCTTACGAGATGGAACCCATGCGAGTGTCTGCCATTCGGCACGCGCAAAGCAAGTCCTGGCTCCGCTCAGACCCAGGGCGGCGGGTTGTGCGTCCAGCGGCCGCCGAGCATCGTCGCCACGACCTGCACTTCGCGCAGCTCCTCGGGCTCGCAGGCGAAGGGATCGCGGTCGAGCACGACGAGGTCGGCGTAGCGGCCGGGGAGCAGCACGCCGCGGATCCGCTCGTCGTGGGACAGCCAGGCGGGCGCGACGCAGACCGCGTGGAGCGCTTGTTCGAGCGTCAGCCTCTGGTCGTCCCGCCAGTGGTCGAGGACGGCCGCGACGACGCCGGCCCACGGCTCGAGCTCCTCCACCGGCGCGTCGGAGCCGTTCGCCAGGAGGGCGCCGGACTCGAGGAGCGAGCGGAACGAGTACGCGCGGTCGAGGCGGTCGGCCCAGTACCGCTTGGCCAGCTCCTCGTCGGACGGTGCGTGCGAGAACTGGACGGATGCGGCGATTCCGTGCTCGGCGAAGCGCGCCACGTCCTCCGGCGCGAGGCATTGCGCGTGCTCGATCCGTGGGCGCAGGCCTTGCGGCCGCCAGGCGTCGGTCGAGCGCTCGAAGGCGTCGAGGGCGGCGCGGTTCGCGGCGTCGCCGATCGCATGGACGCCAACCGGCCAGCCCGCCGCGGCCGCCTCGCGCACGATCTCCTCGAGCTCCTCGCCCGTCGTGATCACAACGCCGCTCCCATCGTCCAGCCAGGCGGTCTGCGAGCCGAGCGTCCCGTCCATGAACGCCTTCAGGTAGCCGAGCCGCAGGAGCGGCGAGCCTGCGCCGCTGCGGAGCCCGACGGCGCGGAGATCGTTCAGCCGGTCGGCCGGCGTCGACTGCCAGACGCGGAGCGGCAGCCCGCCCTGCTGCTCGAGCCGCTGCCAGAGGCCGACGGCGCCGAGCCAGCCGTCCTTGTCGTGCACCGCCGTGACGCCGCGTGCCGAAGCGAGCTTCACGCCGTCGCGCATCGCCTCGACGTACTCCTCGTCCGGCGCCTGTGCGTAGCGCTCCTTGAACTGCCAGGCGGCTCGCTCGTAGAGGACACCGGTCGGCTCGCCGCGCCCGTCCCTCACCACGACACCGCCCGCGATCTCGAGGTCGCCGTCGGCGAGCGCGAGCGCCGCGGAGTTGAGCCAGAGCGCGTGGTAGTCCTTCGAGATCAGCATCGCCGGCAGCTCGGGCTCGACCTCGTCGAGCGCCTGGCGTGTCGGCGGGCCGTCGGGCCAGTCGGCGTCGCGCCAGCCCTGTCCCCGCAGCCAGCTCCCGCTTCGCGGCGCGGTGCGCACCCGCTCGAGCGCGTCGGCGACCGATTCGCAACCGTGCAGGTCGACGTCGCGCCGTGCGAGCGCCCACGTGGGGAAGTGGACGTGGGAGTCGGTGAAGCCGGGCAGGACGCAGCGCCCGCCGAGGTCGACCGTCTCGGAGGTGGGCAGCGACGTCTCGTGCACGCCGACGCCACCGGCGATCCGTTCGCCCGCGATCCAGAGGGAGGAGACGGTCGGCAGGGACGGGTCCAGCGTGCGGATCGTCCCGTTACGGAGGAGCACACCTCGGCTGCGACGACGACGAGCAGAGAGATCGTGATCACAACCACCGCCACGGCGATCACTTGCGGCAGGTTGTAGGGGAACCGCACGGCCGAGTAGAGGTAGATCGGAAACGTCTGCGTCGACCCGGCCACGAACGACGCGACCGCGTACTCGTCGAACGAGGTCGTGAACGCGATCAGGAAGGCGGATACCACCGCGGGCAGGATCAGCGGAAACGTCACCGAACGGAACGTCCGCAGCGGGCCTGCGCCGAGGTCGTAGGCGGCCTCCTCCAGCGAGATGTCGACCTGCTGCAGTCTCGGCATCAGCACGAGGATCGTGTACGGGAGCGTGATCACGATGTGCCCGATGACGACGGTGAGGGCCGAGAGCGAGATGCCGAGCGCGTGGAAGAGCAGCAGCAGCGAGATGCCGAAGACGACGTAAGGGATGACGAGCGGGCTGAGCAAGAGTGCGGAGACGGGGCTCTTGCCGCGGAAGGTACGCCGAACGAGGGCGATCGAGGCCAGGATGCCGAGGGCGACGGCGCCGACGCTCGAAAGGGCCGCGATCTTCGCACTCGTCTCGAGAGCGCTCTGGAGGTCGGAGTTCGTCAGGAACTGGTGGTACCAGTGCAGGGTGAACCCGCTGAGCGGGAACGTCGGCAGCTGCGAGTTGTTGAACGAAAAGATGAGCAGAATCACGATCGGCGCGTACAGGAAGGCGACGACGAGCGCGAAGAACACGCGCATGACGCGCCTGCCGTTGCGGGAGAGCGCGACGTCCATCAGTCCGCCGCCGCCTGTCGCGGCTGCAGGAACCGGGCGAAGACGACCGAGAGGATGGCGACGACCCCGAGCAGGAAAATGGCCAGAACCGAGCCGGTCTCCCAATCGGGGAAGCCGTGCTCGAACAGGTCCTGGATCGCATTGCCGTACATGTAGCCCGACGAACTGCTCGTTCCCCCGACGAGCGACGGCGTCACGAACTCGCCGAGGGTCGGGATGAACACGAACAGGAAGGCGGCGACCACACCGGGCAAGCTCAGCGGCAGGGTCACTCGCCGGAACGCCTGCAGCCGGCTCGCGTAGAGGTCGCTCGCCGCCTCGAGCAGGCGCCGGTCGAGACTCTCGAGCGAGACGAAGATGGGGAGGGCGACGAAGGGAAGCCAGATGTACCCGAGCACGAGCATGACGGCGAACCGCGTGTAGATCAGCGAGAGCGGGTGTAGCCCGATCCAGGTCAGGAAGCTGTCGACGGGGCCCTGGTTGCCGAGGATGATCTTCCACGCAAGCACGCGCAGCAAGTAGCTGGTGAGGAAGGGCGCGATCAGGAGCAGAAGCAGCACGTACTTGCGCTTCGTTCCGGACAGGGCGAGGAAGTAGGCGAGGGGGTAGGCGAGGGCGACGATCATCACCGACACGATCAGCGACAGCTGCAACGAGCTCCAGAACAGCCGCAGGTAGGTCGAGCTGTGCAGGAAGTCGTGCCACGTCTGGAGCGTGAGCGGATGCGGGCTCGGGGCCAGAGACGGGCCGAAGCTGTACGCGACGACAATGCCGATCGGGACCAGGAAGAAGCAGGTCAGCCAGCCGATCGGGAGCCCTAGCAGGCCGGGTGCCGCAAGGTCGACCAGCAGCCGCTGGCGCCGCGCGGTCGTCGGCACCACCGCGTGTTCAGTCGGCGTAGCTATGCAGCCTTCACCTCTTCCCAGGCCTTCTCGTACTGCGCCCGCTGCGGGATGTCGCGATCGAGGTGGGCGAACGGCTCGGTGATGCCACGCGGGTTGTTGAGCATCAGGGCTTTCAGCGTGTCCTCCGACGCAGGCCGAGCCAGAGTGTTCGCGTGCCCGTACGCGTAGTTGTCCTCGAGCCACTTCCCGCTCTTGGCCGAGCTCCAGGCGTCGACGTACGCGTGCGCGAGGTTGAAGCGCGGCGTGTCCTTGAGGAGCATGAAGTAGCCGACCCAGGCGATCGGCAGCTCCTTGGGCCGCATGTAGGTCACGTTCAGCTTCTTCGCCTTCATGTACACCCAGTCGGCCGGCCATGCGTACGCGATCCAGATGTCCCCGGCCGCGAACGCCTGGTCGAGCGTGGTCTCGGACGACCAGATCACCTTTGCGACGTGCTTCTTCGAGATCAGCAACTCCTTGGAGCGCGCCAGCTGCGCGTCGGTCTGCTGCCAGGTGTTCGGGAACCCGAGGTAGAGGCCGGCGATCTCCAGCATCTCGATGTCGTCGAACCAGGCGATCTTGCCCGCGTAGCGTTCGTCGAAGAGGAGCCCCCACGAAGGAGCCTTCGGCGTCACCTTGTCGCTGCGGTAGAGGATCGCGTCGAAGCCCCAGTCGTCCGGGATGCCGTACTGCTGTCCCTGGTACTGGCCCGCCTTGACCATGAACGGATTGAGGTGCTTGAAGTTCGAGATCAGGCTCGGGTCCCAGGGCTGAACGAGTCCGCTTTGGGCGAAGTACTTGACCCAGCCGATGTACGGCCGGAAGAGATCCGGCTTCAGGCCGGCGCGGATCTTCGCGAGCGCATCCGCCTCGTTGGTCATGTACGTGAACTGCGGCTTGTTGTGCGGGTGCTTGTGGACATACGCGGCGAACATGGGCTGGCCGCCGTCGTTCTCATAGCCGGCCCAGTCGAGCACCTGCAGTTGCCCCGTCTCCTTCGCTGCGAGCTTCTTCGCGGCGCCGCCGCAGGCAGCCGCCGGGCCGGCCACGACCGTAACTCCCGCTGCGAACCCCGCCAGGCGCAACATCTCTCTGCGCGAGAGCCGGCGGTCGAACGGTTCACCCTCCACGTCCATTGACGCCTCCTTTTTGGGCGTTGGCGTTAGTAGCTGGGCGGACTGATGACGAACAGAACCTCGGCGGGCTCGTTGCCCGGGTTGCTCACCCGGTGCGGAGTCGAGCTCCGGTAGTTGACGCTGTCCCCCGTCGAGAGGTCGAGCAGCTCACTGCCGAGCTGCAGGTGGACGCGACCCTCGAGGACGAGCAGCAGCTCCTCGGAATCGCCGTGCGTATACGGCTCGTCCCCCGTCGAGCCGCCGGGGTCGAAGGCGGCCGCCACGACCTCGAGCGAGTGGAACGGCTTCGGCGTGAGCAGCGCTTTGCGGCCGAGGTGACCCCACTCGAGCAGCTGCCGCTCCTGCCGGCGGAGCACGCGCGGCCCCGAGTGCGACTCGCCCGCGAAGAGGTCCGAGATCTCGATGCCCACCGCCGCTGCGAGCCGCTGCAGCGTGGCGACGCTCGCGCTCGAGCGGCCGCGCTCGAGCTGGCTCACGAAGCTCTCGCTCACGCCCGCGGCGTCGGCGACCTCCCGCAGCGTCAACCGCCGCAGCAGCCGGATCGCGCGCAGACGCTCGCCAAGCTCCAGGCCGCCGTTCGTCTTCTGCGACATCGCGAGAGCCGGTTCAGTCACCTGAACTCGGAGTTCAGAGACATGAAGCGACTCTACGACGCCTCTTCGGACGAAGTCAAGCGCCTGGCAGCGATCATGTGCGAATGTTCGATCACGTCGGTCCCAACGTCCGCGACTACGGGCGCAGCCGCGCCTTCTACGAGCGGGCCCTGGCGCCGCTCGGCTGGAGCGTCCTCGCGGAATGGCCGGACCACGGGGTGGTCGGCTTCGGCGATCAGGGTCGCCCGGTGTTCTCGCTCCATCAGCGAGAGCCCTACACGACGGGATTGCACCTCGCGTTCACCTGCGACGACCGCGCGACCGTCGACGCATTCCACGCGGCCGGCCTCGCCGCCGGTGGCACGGACAACGGCCCGCCCGGCTTGCGCTGGTACCACGAGAACTACTACGGCGCGTTCGTGCTCGACCCCGACGGCAACAACGTCGAGGGCGTCTGCCACCGGCCCGAATAGACTTTCGCGCGTGCCCTGGGACGTCCTGAACGACGAGCAGCGCGAGCTGCGCGACCTCGTCCGGCAGCTCGCGCGCGAGCGGATCGCGCCGCGCGCCGCCGAGATCGACGCCTCGCACGAGTTCCCGTGGGACGTCGTCGAGCTGTTTCGCGAGAACGACATCTTCGGCCTCTTCTTCGAGGAGCAATACGGCGGGCTCGGCACCGGCACGCTCCTCTCGCTGATCGCGATCGAGGAGGTGGGGAAGGTCTGCGCGACCTCTGCGCTGATCCTCGCCGTGCAGGAGCTCGGGTCGCTCGGCCTCAAGCTCGCCGGCACCGACGAGCAGAAGGAGCGCTACCTCCCGAAGCTCGCCTCGGGTGAATGGCTGCCGGCGTACGCGCTGACCGAGTCCGGCTCCGGCTCCGACTCGGCCGCGATGCGGACGACCGCGCGGCCGGACGGCGAGGAGTACGTCCTCGACGGCTCGAAGCGCTTCATCACGAACGCCGGCGTCGCGAACCTCTACACGGTCTTCTCCAAGACAGACCCGGAGGCGGGCCACGACGGGATCTCGGCCTTCCTCGTCGAGTCGGAGGCGCCCGGCTTCGCGGTCGCCAGGCTCGAGCCGAAGATGGGGATCTCCGGCTCGACGACCGGCGAGCTCACGTTCGACGGCTGCCGGATCCCCGCCGCGAACCTCCTCGGCGACGAGGGCGAGGGCTTCCGGATCGCGATGCGGATCCTCGACCGCTCCCGCCCCGGCGTCGCGGCGCAGGCGCTCGGCATCGCGCAGGGCGCGACCGACTACGCGCTCGAGTACGCGAAGACGCGCGAGACGATGGGCAAGCCGATCGCGCAGCACCAGCTGATCCAGGCGAAGCTCGCCGACATGGAGACCGAGTGCGAGGCCGCGCGCGGGCTCCTCTATCGCTTCGGGCGCATGGCAGACGAGGGCGTCGAGGGGCCTGAGCTGACGAAGGCGTCGGCGATGGCGAAGCTCAAGTGCGGCGACGTCGCGATGGCGGTGACGACCGAGGCGGTGCAGATCCTCGGCGGCTACGGCTACATCAAGGAGTACCCGGTCGAGCGCTTCATGCGCGACGCGAAGATCACGCAGATCTACGAGGGGACGCAGGAGATCCAGCGGCTCGTGATCGCCCGCGAGATGGTGAAGGAGTCGCGCGTCTTCCTTCTTGCGGGTGTCTGAGGTCTGGCGGCCGGCCGAGCACGAGCCGCTCACGGGGGAGGAGTGGAGCGAGGCGCGGGCCGAGGAGGCGATCGCCGCGATCGTCGCCGACGCGGAGGCTGCGTTCGACGGCGCACGCTGGCCGTTCCATCCCGCCGACGGAGTGGACGACGGGCCGAACGCGGTCTACCTCGGTGTGGCCGGGATGGCGTGGGCGCTGGACGAGCTAGGCAGCTCGGGTTGGGGCGACGCGGTGCTCGCCGCCCTCGACCGGTACCGCCGCGAGCCGGACGGCGGGGAAGAGTGGGCGCACGCGGCCAGCTACCTCGCCGGGGAGTGCGGGATCGCGCTCGTCGGTTACCGCCTCACCGGCGACGCGGGACTCGCCGACCGCGTCCACGAGCTCGTCCTCGCCAATCTCGAGGACGAGTGGAACGAGCTCCTGTGGGGCGCGCCGGGCTCGCTCCTCGCCGCCGAGGCGATGCTCGCGTGGACAGGCGAGGAACGGTGGAAGCCGACCTGGGACGCGCTTGCCGACGAGGTCGAGAGTGCGCGCGATGCGGACGGGCTCTGGACGCAGCACCGGCTTGGCGGCGCGCGGTACCTCGGCGTCGCGCACGGCTTCGCGGGGAACGCGCGGGCGCTGGCGAACCGGCGGGCCGTCGACGTGGACGCCGTGCTCGCACGCCATGCCCTCCGCGAGGGCTCGCTCGCGAACTGGCCGCCCGGCGAAGGGTCGCTCCCGGACGAGATCCGGGTGCAGTGGTGTCACGGTGCGCCGGGCATCGTGGCGGCGCTTGGCAACGTGATGGACGAGGAGCTAGCGCTCGCGGGGGGTGAGCTCACCTGGCGCGCCGGCCCGCTCGCCAAAGGGTCGAACCTCTGCCACGGCACGGCCGGCAATGCGTACGCGTTCCTCGTCCTCCATCGCCGAACCGGGGACGAGTTCTGGCTCGACCGGGCATGCGCGTTCGCGCTGCACGCGATCGGCCAGGTGGAGCGGGAGCGCGCAGCCGTCGGACGCGGGCGCTACTCGCTCTTCACGGGCGACATCGGGGTCGCGCTCTTCCTCCGGCACCTCCTCGACGGCGAGGACCGGTTCCCGACGATGGGGCCGTTCGGCGCGTGATTCGCGCCGTCAGGCTGGTGAGCGGCGACTCATCGCCGCCGGACCGTCGGAACAGGCTGATGCGCCAACCTCTCCAGTAGCCTTTCCTGCGTGGAAGCAGAGGGCACGGTTGTCTTGACGGTGGTGTCCAGCGAACCGGAAGCCGAGGTGGTTTGCGGTCTGCTCCGGTCGGCGGGCATCGAGTGTGGCCATCGGGACACCGATGCGATCGATTCGTCCGTCGAGGACTTCATCGCGGCGGGGCCCCAAGAGATCCTCGTGCGAGAGGCGGACCTGGAAGCCGCGAAGGAACTGCTCGCCGCCTCCCAGGGCTCAAGCGTGAGGCTCGACGGCATCCATCACGTGACGTGCATCACGGCCGACGCGCCGCGGAACGTCGATTTCTACACGCGCGTCCTCGGCCTGCGGCTCGTGAAGAAGTCCGTCAACCAGGACGATCCGACCGTCTACCACCTCTTCTACGCCGACGAGGAGGGGCACGCCGGCTCGGACATCACGTTCTTCGAGTACCCGAACGCGCGGCCGGGACAGGCCGGCGACGGGATGGTCCACACGGTCGTGTGGCGGGTTGGCTCCGCGGACGCGCTCGAGTTCTGGGCCGACCGCCTGAGCGCAGAGGGCCACGAGGTGGAGCCGGACGCCGAGTCGCTCCGCTTCGCGAATCCAGAGGGGCTCGCGCACGAGCTCGTCGTCTCGCACGTGGGGGACGAGCCGCTCGTGGCACGCCATCCCGAGATCCCGCCGGAGCTCGCGCTGCAGGGCTTCGAGGGCGTCCGCGCGTACGGCGAGACGAGCGAGGAGTTCCTCACGGCGCTTGGCTTCGAGCACCAGGACGGCAGGTGGGATTCGCGGGCCGAGACGCGCGGCGGCTGGATCGGGTACGAGGAGGCGCCGGAGGCGGCCGGAATCGGCGGCGCCGGCACCGTCCATCACGTCGCGTGGGCCTCGACGATGGACGAACATGAAGCCTGGCGCCAGCGGGTCGTCGACGCCGGCGGCCACCCGACCGAGATCATCGACCGCTTCTGGTTCCGCTCGATCTACTTCCGCGAGCCCGGGGGCGTCCTCTTCGAGATCGCGACGCTCGGGCCGGGGTTCGCGGCGGACGAGGATCCCGCGCACCTCGGCGAGAAGCTGATCCTGCCGCCGAGCTACAAGCACCTGCGCGACCGCGTCGAGCCGCTGCTCACGCCGCTGCCGGACCCGCGGGCGAGCTGGGCCGCGCGCTAGTCACTCGGCCGAAGAGGACACGGCCGGTACCAGGTACCGGCCGCGTTCTTCTTGGACGTGTCCTACTTGCCCGGTTGCGGGAGCGAGGAGGTGTCGACGACCTCGAAGTCGGCGCCGGTGAGCCGGCCGAGCGAGTGGAGCTGGTCGCTCGACCAATGCCGGTTCGGCGCGCCCGAGACGTACCAGGGCGAGCCGGTGTCGGCGAGGATCATCCCGTACCGCTGCAGCGCCCGCAGCACGACGCGCGCCTGGCGCGGGAACGACGACACGTCGACGCCCGCCTTCAGCCTGACTCGCAGCCCCATCGGCGGCAGCGACGGGTTGTTCGAGCTCGACGCGTAGTGGCGCGCGGGGTAGACGTAGGCGCGACGCGTCCGCGGCGCGGTGAAGCGGAGCGCGTGGTCGATCACGCCGCGCGCCGCCTCGTCCCAGCGGGGGAGCCCGGGGAAGATCGGCAACCCGGCCGCGTCCGCCGACGTCCAGCCGGTCGGCCGGAGGTGGTTCGAGCGGAGGCTCCAGACGGCCCCGGAGCCCGGCGTCCAGCCGCGGCTCGTGTGACGAAGGTTGTACAGCTCGTACACGCGGCAGGCGCTCTTGTCGACGAGGATCGCGTGCCGGTCGCCCGTCGAGTGCGCACCTCCTTCGATGTGGACGTGGCGCGGGATCGGGTACCGGACGCGGTCCGACTCGTCGGCGTATTCGAACCGAACGTGCGAACGGTGCGTCTTCCGCGAAACGACATCGAAGGGAATCCCGATCGGACCGCCGTCCCACTTGCCCGAGCCGAAGTCGGCGTGCACGGGCGCGCCCAGGCCGATCGAGGCGATCAGCCGTGCGGAGTCGGCCGCCACCGGGAGCTTGTCGACCCGCTGGTTCCACGGGTTGTTCGCCGGGAAGACGGGGCAGTGCCGCGCAGCGTGGAGCCGCAGCGCCTGTGCGGACGAGCCTGAGAGGAGCGCGGCTGCGACCGCTACGGCCGGGACGAGGCGCTTCACGGGCTTTTCATCGGCCGAAGAGTGGCCCATACTGAACGTTCATGCCGACCGGACCAAGGCGGCGGCTGCTCGTGGTCGACGACGACGACGACATCCGCCTGCTGCTCGAAGAGCTCCTACGGGGGGCCGGCTACGACGTCGAGACGGCGATGGACGGCCGCGCCGCGCTGCGCGCGTTCCACGCCAATCCGGCCGATCTCGTCGTCCTGGACCTCTCGATGCCGGAGCTCGACGGCTTCGAGACGCTCGAGCGCCTGCGAGACCTGAGCGACGCGCCCGTGATCCTGCTCACCGCGCGCGGCGGCGAGATCGACAAGGTGCGAGGCTTCCGCGCGGGCGCCGACGACTACGTCGTCAAGCCCTTCGGGCGCCAGGAGCTGCTCGCACGGATCGAGGCGCTGCTGCGGCGCGCCCCGGAGGCGACGCACCTCGAGCACTACGACGACGGGACGATCTCGATCGACTACGCGAGGCGGCTCGTCGTCTGTCGCGGCCTGCCCGTCCGCCTCACGCCGCTCGAGTTCCGGCTGCTCGCCGCCTTCGTCGAGCACGCGGGGCAAGTTCTCTCCGCCGACCAGCTCGTGGAGCACGCCTGGGGTCACGCGGCCGGCGTCTCGCTCGACCAGGTGAAGCTCTACGTCTCGTATCTCCGGAAGAAGCTCGGGCAGGTGGCGGATGACTTCGAGCCGATCGAGACGGTGCGCGGCTTCGGCTACCGCTACGTCCCGCCTGCGGGCTGACTCGCAGGCAGGGTCACCGTCACTCGCGTTCCCTCGCCCTCGCGGCTCTCGAGGCTGATCGTGCCGCCGTGGCCCTCGACGATCGCGCGCGCGATGACGAGCCCGAGCCCGGTGCCGGGGATGGCGCGGCGGGTGGCGGTCGAGGCGCGGTAGAAGCGCGAGAAGAGCTGGCCGAGCTCGTCGTGCGGGATGCCGACACCGGTGTCGGCGACCTCGACCCGCAGCGGGCCGGCGCCGTTCGATGCCGAGAGGATCACCGAGCCGCCTGCAGGAGTGAACTTGAGGGCGTTCGAGACGAGGTTGTCGAGCACCTGTCGGAGCCGCCCCGCATCGGCTTCGAGCGGGAGGAGGCCCTCGACGTCGAGCCGGAGCTCGACCCCCTGCTCCGCCGCGGCGGGCAGGGCGGCCTCGACAGTCTCGGTCGCAAGGTCGGCGAGGTCCGCCGGCGCCGGATCGAGCTCGAGCCGGTTCGCCTCGATCTGTGCGACGAGGAGGAGGTCCTCCACGATCCGTTGTAGCCGCGTCGTGCCGCGCCGGATCACGCTCAGATAGTTACGGCCCGCCTCGCTGAGCTCGGGCTCCTTGTCGCCGAGCATCTCGAGGAAGCCCGAAATCGACGTGAGCGGCGTGCGCAGCTCGTGCGAGACCGCGGCCACGAACGCGTCGCGGAGCCGCTCGAGGCGGCGGTCGGCCGTCACCTCCCGCAGCGTCCAGATGCGGCCGACGACGGTTCCGTCCGGCTGCGCGACGGGCGCCGTGTAGCCGCGGAAGATGCGGCCCGTGTCGGTGAGCTCGAACTCGTCCTCGCTCGGTGCGAGGTCGTGTGCCAGCTGCTGCATGCGCTCGCGGAAACGCGCCGGTTCGGTCGTCCGATCGGCGAGCGCGAGCAGCCGCTCCGACACCGTGCCGTGCAGCGGGAGGCCGAACTCGACGACGAACCGCTGCAGCGGCGCATTCGCGAACACGAGGTTGCCGGAGATGTCGGTGAGGCAGATGCCGTCGACCGTCGAGTCGAGCAGTGCCTGCTGCAGCGCGCTCGTCGCCTGCAGCTCGCGCGCGTCGGACGAGATGCGGCGGGAGGAGAGGCCTGCGGCGACGCCGACTCCGACGAGGGGAGCGAGCCGTAGCGTCAGCGCCACCGGGTCGTGGGGGAGCCCATCGGCCTCCGCGACCGCGAAGTAGAGGGCCGTGGCTGCCGCCCCGGCGAGGCCGCCGATCTTGGGGCCGAGCTCGGTTGCCAGGAGCGCGACCCAGGGGACGAACATGATCGTCCCGATCGGGCCGGAACGCCCGGTGGCCAGCATTCCCGCAAACGTCGCGAGCAACCCGACGGTCGCAGCCCCGAGGACGAGCGGCCGCTGCCGGACCAGGCGCGCGACTGTCGACCGCAGCCGCTCGAGGAGGGCACGGCGCTCGACGACGTTGACGTCTGCGACTGCGCTCATCTCAGCCTGTCTCCTCGGTCTCGGCGCCGTCCGGTTCCCCGTCTCCGCCGAGCGCAATCCAGAAGAAGACGCCGAAGCCCGCGAGCAGGCCGAGCAGGAGCGGCGTGTGGAGGAAGCGCAGCACGAGCCACGCGTCGGGGATGCGCAGGAACTTCGCGCCGATCACGTCGTGGTTCGTGGGCCGCCAGAGGTCCGGCGCGGTTCGGGTGTCGCCCTTCACCGTCCAACCCGTCCTCCCGTTTCCGCCGATGATCCGGTGGATGACGGTGTAGCCGGCGCCGACCTGCCCCTTCGGCACGCGGTACGCGACGACCTCGCCGACGTGGTAGCTCGACTGGTGCTCGACGAGGACGAGGTCGCCGGTGTGGAAGCGCGGCAGCATGCTCGTGCCGCTCACGAGCACCCAGCCGGCGCGGCCGCCGAGGCTCTGCGGCAGGCCGAACCAGAGCAGCGTCGCGACGAGAGCGAGCTGCGCGACAAGAACGGCGACCGGCTTCGCGTGCGGCAGCTGCGGAATCGCGGGGCGGAACGGGATCGCGACGCTACTTCTCATAGCTCAATGTCATCGAGGGGCGGTTGCCGGCGGTCCCGTTCTCTGCTGCGCCGATCGCGATGGTCGCGGTGCCGCTCGTGGCTCGGAGCTCCCAGCCCCAGAGCGTGCCGGCCTTGATCGCGGCGTCCACGTCCGCCGTGACGGTCACCGTCTTCGTGCCCGTGGTCGATGCCGAGAAGGTCCCCGTCGCGGTCGAGCCGATCGTGAGGCTGCTGACACCGTTCCACGTCAGAGTGGACGAGCTCCAGCTCGAAGTGACAGGAAAGACGGAGATCGTGTCGGCGCCGCTCGTGGTCACCCGCACGCTCAGGACGGCGCTGTCGGCGCCGGCTGTGGTGGGGAGGCTGCAGCCGCTGAGGTCGAAGCGAATGAACGCGTAGTCCTGCGAGCCGGCAGTCGGCTTGATCGTGAGGGTCGTCGCCGTACCGCCTGCGGTGCTGTTCGGGCTCCCCTGCTGGACGAAGGTGTCGTCGGCGGTCGGCGAGGTCTGGTTGCACGTCCCCTTTGTCAGCGTCTGGCTCCAGGCAAAGAGCTTGTTCGTGCTGAGGCCGAGGCTAGCCGCGTACGCGACGCCGCTGAACGCGAGGGATCCCCCGACCGCGGCTACGACGAGATGGAGAGGCTTGATGTGAAGACGGCGCATTCGTCGCTATTCCGTGAGGGAGAGGGCGTAGGCCGTGACGTTGGCGGCCGACACGGTGCCGAAGCCGGTGATGGAGACCGTGCAGCCCCCGCTGCATGTGCCGACCGTGGTCGACGCGGCGCCCAGGCTCGTGTGCGCGCTGTTCTGGAGCGTCACCGCGAGCGTCTCGCTTGCGCACTTCCCCGAGGTCAAGCCGAGGCTCGCGGCGGCGGCGACGCCGGCCGACACGAGCGCCGCGGTCAGGGCGATGCCGAGAATGTTGGTCAGTCGCTTCACGCTTCATCACCCGCCGAACGAGCCGAGCGGGGCACCGAGTTCGGGCCCCGCTCGCTCTTCGCCGGTACGACGACCTGTGTTACGAGATGACGACCGAGATGCCCGTGACGAGGCTCGCGTCGGGAGTGCCCGACGTGGCGATCGACGCCGTCGTGCCGGACGCGGGCAGCGAGCCGGTCATCTCGGAGCCGATCGCGGCGCCGGCCGCGCCGGTCAGCTGGATCCTGTACGTCTTGCTCAGGCAGCCGGCGGGGATGCTGGCGAGGTTCACCTGGGTGACGGAGTAGCCCGGAATCGACGAGGCGTACGCCGTCGTGTATGCGGCCGTGGTTCCCGAGCCGCAGGCCGCGACCACGGCGCTGCCGGCGCCGAGCCCGGACGTCGTCAGGCCGAGTGACGCGGCGAAGCCGTAGGTGCTCGCGAAGACGACGACCGCGGCCACGGCGGCCAGGACCATCTTTGTCGTCCGCGAGGCGTTCCGAATCTTGCGCATGTCAAAGCTCCTCTGGTCTCGTTCGTACCGGCCGGACTCGTTGCCCGGTAACCAGAGCATCGACAGGCGAGCTATGAATCGGAGCAGCTGCGCGGTATGCGTCCGGTATGAGCCGGACATCCCCCGAAACGGGGAGGGGAGGAGCGCCAGCGCCGCAGCCATGCGCTTTGCAACGGCCGGCAGCGCTTCTCTAGACCGCACTTTCTACGTGCACGGGCACGGGCGGATACCTATTCCGCACTTCGTCGACGAAGGCGGCGAGGCGGTCGGCAAGCTGCGGATCCTGCAGCTCGAGCACGTTCTCGGCGTTCAGTTCCCCGGAGTGCGAGAGGTTGAAGCTGCCGGCGAAGACCGTGTCGTCGGCGACCGTCACCTTCGCGTGCATGTAGTCGTGCACCGAGCCGGGCGCGTACGGGGTCGACACCTTGCCCGAGAACGGCGCGCGCGTCAGTGCGGTCCGCAGGAGCGGGCTCTTCCACTCCGCGTTGCCGTTCTCGTGCCACTGCGCGAGCACCTCGGCGACCTGGGTGGCGTCGACGACGCCGGCGAGATCGACCTTCCCGTCGGAGGCGACCTGCGCAAGGGTCGCGAGGATCGGCGCCGAGCTGATGACGGGCGAGGCGATCCGGACGCGCCGCTGCGCGGAGCCGATCGCCTTCGCGACCCGGTGGGCGAGCTTCTCGCCCCGGCCCGGGCAGAACCAGGTCCGCATCCCGTCGACGGGGGCCGTGTCGACCTTGCCGCTGCGCGAGACCTCGCGCGTCGTCCAGAGCTGCTCGAAATCGGCGAGGTAGTGGCCGGCGATCGCGGGCGAGTCGACCGTGACGACGACGTTCTCCTCCCGCGTCCACGAGTCGGCCGTCCAGTTCGTCGACCCCGTCCAGAGGGATGCGCCGTCGCGGACGACGTACTTGTGGTGCATCAGGTCCGGCACGCCCGGGATCGCTGCGGTGGGGAAGGGCTGCGCCTCCAGCGCCTCGGGATTCGTGTCTCCCGGCGGCGGGACGGGCACCTCCTTCGCGTGATCGAGGTTGTACGCGAGGCGGACCGCGACGCCGCGCTTCTGCGCAGCAGCGAGCTCGCCGCAAACGATTGCGTCGAGGTCCGGGGGCAGGTTGAGGTCGTAGACGGCTATCTCGAGCGTCCGCTGCGCGGCGGCTAAGAACTCGGCGAGTGCGTGGGCGGTCTGCTCGGCCGGCTGGCCGCCGTCGGTCAGCGTGCGGACTTCGACGCCAGC
>WNGD01003600.1_pt1 | contig 15587 bp, 17 predicted proteins | sample 5400671 | NCBI WGS metagenome assembly WNGD01 (sample SAMN13153369, study PRJNA577476) | soil metagenome | isolation source: 40 cm soil or saprolite under grassland replicate 2 | place: USA:California | collected 2016-06-15 | reverse complement strand
GGCCAGCCCGCGCCAGGCCGCCAGCAGCGTCTCCTGCAGCATGTCCTCGGCGTCGGTCAGCGAGCCGATCAGCCGGTAGCAGTGCACCTGCAGTTCGCGCCGGTACGGGTCGGTCAGTGCGCGGAACGCCTGCTCATCGCCCGCGCGGGCGCGCCGCAGCATGGCCTGCTCCACCATTCCAGCATGGCATTTCCCGCCGACATGCTGCGGCAGCGTTCCGTTTCTGGCGGCCGCGGTGTCTGCACAAGCAGCACGACACATGCCGATCCCGATCGGGAAGGGACATCATCATGACCGAGACCACCAGCCCCGCGCTGCGTACCGCGCTGGCCTACTACCAGGCCTGGACCAGTCATGACTTGGACAAGGCCATGAGCTACATCGCCGATGACATCGTCTGCGACGCGCCAGCCGGCCGCCTGGAGGGAGCAGATGCCTACCGGGGCTTCATGGGCCCGTTCGTGCAGATCCTCACCGGCTCGGAACTGATCGCCGCCTTCGGCGACGCCCAGACCGCGCTGATCATGTATGACACCGAAACCGTGCCTGTTAAGAGCGCACCCGGCGCCGAGTGTGTCACCGTTAACGACGGCAAGATCACCTACAGCCGGTTCGTGTTTGACCGGGCCCCGTTCGATGCGGCCCGGCAGACCGCGCCATGAGGGTCCCGCCTCTGCCAGCACGTAACGCCATCCGGCGCACAAGGTCACCATCGGCGACCTTCCTGGCATAGTTGCGCTGCCTTCGGATGGCGTGACCAAGTGATCATGTTCCATGACCTGGTCTTGATCCACATGCTATGCCTGGCTGAGGCGTGCGTACCGGGCCTCCAGGTAAGCGACATGGCGCTGGACGGCGCGGGCGGCTGCCTGGGGCTTGCGGTCGGCGATGGCCCGGTAGATGGCTGTGTGCTGAGCATGCACCTCAGCGCGGTCCAGCTGGTCGGCGATGAGCCGGTTCAGCCTCGGCTGGGAGACCGCGTGCACCGCGGTGAGGGGCATGGCGAGGATCGGGTTGTGGCTGGCAACGGCCACGCCGCGGTGGAACACGATGTCAAGGTCGAGCCACTCGCTGATCCCCAGCTGCTCGTCGGTGGAGCGGTCGAGCGCGTCACGCATCGCGAGGAGGTCGTCATCGGTGCGCCGCCGGGAGGCTACGCGCGCGCACGCGGTCTCGGATTCCCGGCGGGCTTCGGCCAGGTTGTCCATTGTGACCCCGGCCAGGTCGGCGAGGACCGACAGCCCGTCGTGCAGCGTCCGCTGGAGCAGGTCGGGCTTGGGCCGCGCGATGCGCACCCCGCCGTTGCGGCCACGCACGATCTCGACCAGCCCCATGGCCACGAGCGCGTTGAGCCCAGCCCGCACCTCGGCCGTGCTCGCGCCGAACTGCGGGGCCAGCTCTGCCTCACCGGGCAGCCGGTCACCGGGCCGCAGGTCCCCCCGCGCCACCGCGTCGACGAGCTGCCGCCGGATCTGCTCCGGCAACGGCACGACCGGACTGGGCCGGAAGCCGTCCCGGGACCCGCGCCCATTAGCTAGCTGCACCATCAGGTCACCCTTCCCAGCCGCACTGCCTACCGGGAACCCCAATTGATCATATCTTGAAATCATTTATAGATTTCTCTACTCTCAGGACATGTCCGCTTCCGGGCATCGTCAGGGAGCAGGCGTGCCGCCGGGGGACGCGGCCGGTCTCGTCGGGCGACGGAATGAACTGCGGCTGCTGCGGCAGGCGGTGATGCTGCGGCGCCCGCTGCTGCTGCTCGGCCCGCCTGGGGTGTCAAAGACCACCATGCTGCGGGTGCTGGCCGGGCGCGCGGCGGACGACCGCGATGCCGTGCACTGGGTCACCGGTGATGAGCAGCTCAGCGCGCACGTGCTGGTGGGCACCTTCGACCCGGCGCTGGTGCTGCGCGAGGGCTACCGCGCGGAGCATTTCTGGCCCGGGCCGCTGGTGCGGGCGATGCGCGACGGCGGGATCCTGTACATCGAGGAGCTCAACCGGGCACCCAGCGGCGCCCTCAACGCCCTGATCACCGCTCTTTCCGAGCGCTACGTCGACGTCGCCCATCTGGGACGCGTCCACGCGGCCGCCGGCTTCATGGTGGTGGGCTCGGCGAACCCGCTCGACGACATCGGAACCGGGCGGCTGTCCCGGGGCCTGATGGACCGGTTCCTGGTCCTGGAGGTCGACTACCAGCCCCGCGACGAGGAGATCGAGATCGTCCTCCGCGAGGCGCCTGCAGCTGGCCGGCGGCTCGCCGCCTTCGCCGTCGATCTGGTCCGCCGGACCCGTGATCACCCGGAATTCCGGTACGGGGCGTCGATCCGGGCGGCGATCGACCTGGCCAGCTTGCTGGCTGGCCAGGCCAGCATGCTGCGTGAGGAGGGCGACCCGGCACTGCTGCGCTGTTTGGTCTGCGCGGCATTCACCGGCCGGGTCAGGCTGCGGCCCGCCGTCAGTCGTTCTGCATGTGATGTGGTCATGGAGCTGTTCTCGGGCCTGGTGGGGGAGACGGCCGGCGACCTGGAGATCCTGCTGACGGCGGTGGGCGAAGGCGCGCCGGTCCCCGCGCTCGACGAAACGGGCGCCCCACCGGCCGACAGCGGGCCGGACAGCGCCGACCAGGGTGGCCGCGATTCTCACAGCCGCCCCAGCCGGGACGAGCTGCCCGGCATGGAACGGTCCGGCGGCAGCGGGGAGGCCGGCCAATCCCGCTCGGTGCCGATGGTATCCCGTGACCTTCCGGTGACCGCGGGCCCGGCTGTGCGGGAGATGAGCCGGGTGGCCGACGACCCGCTGGCGGACTTCGGCCAGGCCGTCCGCAAGGCGGCCGAGCTGGTGCTGCGGGTGCGGGGCGCCCTCGGCTCCAAAACAGCCAATACGGAGGGCAGGTCCCTGCAGAGCATGCCATGGCGGGCGGGTGAGCCGGCCGAGCTTGACTTGGTGGCCACCGTCGCCAATTATGCCGCCCGCGGCGGTCTTGTCCGGGACCACGACGTGCGGGTGCTGCGGCGGGCACCGGAGCGCGGCGACTACCTGATCCTGATCGATCACTCCGGTTCGATGGTGGGCCGCAAGCTCAGCCTCGCCGCGGTGCTGGCGGCGGTCGTGGCCCAGCTCAGCGCGGCCGGGGGGACCCGGTACGGCGTGCTGGCCTTCGATGAGCAGGTAACGGCGGTGAAGGAACTGGACGCCGAGGCCGACACCAGCGAGGTGGTGGAGCGGATCCTGCTCCTGCCCGAGGGAAAGGCGACCGACCTGTCACGGGCCCTGCAGGCGGCGATCGACCGGACGCATGACCTGCCCGCGGCGCAGACGGTGCTCATCAGCGACTGCATGCCGACCCGGGGGATGACTGGCTTCCAGGAACTGGCAGGCCTAGCCGCACGCGTGCCCTCGCTGCACATCTGCTATCTCGACGACCGGCAGCCGGTCATTGAGCTGCATGAGTCCCGGTCCCGGCTGAACCTCTACGAATGGTGGGCACGGCGCTGGGTGGGCAACGGGCGGGTTTACAACGTGAACCACGTGGATGACCTGGACCTCGTGGTCGAAGGACTGTCCGCCGAGGAACCGCGGGCCTGACAGGGAGAAGGCGCAGCGTATGACGACCACGACTACCACCATCACCTCACCATCACCACGGGTCCGGGCGGCCCTGTCGGTCAACGGCGTCCCGCACGAGCTCCTGATACCGCCATCCCGCTCGTTGGCCGACGCGCTGCGTTATGACCTCGGGCTGACCGGCACCAAGCGCGCCTGCAACGAAGGGGAGTGCGGCTCGTGCTCGGTGCTGCTCGACGGCGAACTGGTCAACTCCTGCCTGGTGCCCGCGGTCGAGGCCGACGGCCACGAGGTGACTACCATCGAGGGGCTGGCCACTGCCGGCCGCCTCGACCCGGTGCAGCAGGCCTTCGCCGACAACTTCGCCTCGCAGTGCGGCTACTGCACCCCAGGCATGATCATGACGGCCAAGGCGCTGCTGAAGCAGAATCCCCACCCCAGCGATGCGGAGATCCGCGACGGCATCCGCGGTAACCTGTGCCGGTGCACCGGATACGCCAAGATTGTGCAGGCGATCAGCGTGGCGGCGGGCGCGACGGTGACCGCGGAGGACCGGCCGGACGCGCGGGCCACCGTCGGCCGCTCCCTGCGCCGGATCGACGCGGACGAGAAGGTCACCGGCAAGGCCCCATACGCCTACGACATGGCCCTGCCCGGCATGGTCTACGGCGACATCCTGCGCAGCCCGCTGGCCCACGCCCGGATCACCCGGATCGACACCGCCCGGGCCCGGGAACTGCCGGGTGTGCTGGCGGTCCTGACCCAGGCCGGCATGCCGAGCACCCGGTTCGGTGCCTTCACCCAGGATGAGACCGCGCTCGCCGACGGCCTCGTCCGCTACGTGGGGGAAGGCGTGGCGGCGGTCATCGCCAGCGACGAGGAAACCGCCCGGGCGGCGCTCGACCTCATCGAGGTCGACTACGAGGCGCTGACGCCGGTGGTCGATCCCGAGGCTGCGATGGCAGAAGGCGCGCCGCAACTGCATGAGGGGGCGGAACGGAACATCGTCGCCCACAACCGGGTGATCGGCGGTGACATCGAGCAGGGGTTCGCCGATGCCGACGTCATCTACGAGGACCGGTTCGAGACGTCCCGGCAGTGCCACGTGTGCCTGGAACCGCACGCGGTGATAGCGGACTGGGACGCTTCCGGCAGGGTCACGCTGTGGATGTCATCCCAGTCGACGTTCTTCGACCGGTTCGGCCTGTCGGGCATCTTCGGGCTGCCGGCCAACAAGATCCGCATCATCTGCCCCTACCTGGGCGGCGGGTTTGGCTCGAAGAGCGAGCCGCATTCCATCTACGTGGTGGCCATACAGGCCGCCAGGCTGACCGGCCGGCCGGTGAAGATGTTCCATTCCCGGGACGAGGAGTTCACTTCCAGCCGCACCCGGCACCCGGAGATCCTCTACATGAAGACCGGCCTGAAGGAGGACGGGACGATCACCGCCCGCCAGGCCCGGGTGATTCTCAACAACGGGGCGTACACCTCCTACGGCCCGGGTGTCTCGGTCACCCAGTCCATGCTCGGCGGCGCGGTCTACAAGATCCCGCACTACCGCTACGACGGCTACACCGTCTACACCAACACCCCCATCGGGGGGGCGTTCCGCGGCTTCGGCAGCCCGCAGTTCACCTTCGCCGCCGAGATCCACACCGACATGATCGCGGAGCGGCTGGGGATGGACCCGGTCGAGTTCCGGCTCAAGAACCTCTCCGAGCCCGGCGACCTGGCCGTGTCCGGCCCGCGGCTGACCACGTGCGGCGTCCGCGACTGCCTGACCGAGGCGGCCAAGGCGGTCGGCTGGGCAGACAAGCACGGCCGGAAGCAGCCGAACCGGGGGGTCGGGATCGCGTGCGGGACCCACTTCACCAGCGGCAAGTTCCACCCCGGGCTCAACGCCGACTTCTGCGCCGCGTCCATCAAGCTCAACCCGGACGGCTCGGTGAGCCTGCTCATCGGGGCGGTTGAGATGGGAACGGGAGCGGCCACCACCGCCGTTGCCCAGATCTGCGCCGAGGAACTCGGGGTCGGCATCGACGATGTCCAGGTGATCACCAGCGACTCGGAGACGATCCCGGCGGACTTCGGCACCTACGGCAGCCGGGTCACCACGCTGGCCGGCAACGCGGTGCAGCTCGCCTGCGGGCAGGTGCGCGAGCAGTTGCTGCATTACGGCGCCGAGGCCCTCGATGTGAAGCCGGACGCGGTCGCGGTAGGCGGCGGGCGGGTCTACCTGCGCGACGACCCCAGCCGCGGCCACACGCTGAGCGAGGTCGCGCTGTCCGCGCTGTTCCGGGACCGCGACGGCCGGCAGATCATGGCGATGGCCCACTACGACGCCCCCTGCGACCTGCCTGACCCCGAAACCGGGGTGGGCGACTTCGCACAGTCGTACTCGTTCGGCGTGCACGCCGTGGAGGTGGAGGTGGACCCGGAGACCGGGCACGTGACGGTGGTCAACTTCGTCGCCGCGACCGACTGCGGCAACGTCATCAACCCCGCGCTCGCTGAAAGCCAGGTCGAGGGCGGGGTGGCGCAGGGCCTTGGCTATGCGCTTATGGAGGACCTGGTGTGCGGCGACGACGGGCAGGTGCTCAACCCCCGCCTGTCGGGCTACCGGATACCCACGGCGACCGAGATGCCGCCGATCACCGCGCTGTGGGTGGAAACAGACGACCCGAGAGGCCCGTACGGCGCGAAAGGCCTGGGCGAGATGGGGCTGGTGCCCACCGCTGCCGCAGTCTCCAACGCGATCTATGACGCCACCGGCGCCCGGCTCGTCAAGATCCCGATGACGCCGGAGCGGGTCCTGCACGCGGTGCGGGCGGCCGGGCGCGGAGGTGAGTGACGATGGTTGTCGAGCAGTACCTGCGGCCGCGGTCGGTCGAGGAAACCCTGGACATGCTCAACGAATTCGGAGACGACGCCAAGGTGGTGGCCGGCGGGCAGTCCGTGATGGTCTTGCTGCACGAAGGGCTGGTCAGCCCGCGAGTGCTGATCGGCCTGTCCGGGGTGGCGGAACTGGCCGGCATCACCACCGACGGGCAGGCGAGCATCCGTGCCATGGCCACGCACACACAGGTGCTCAGCCACCCGGGCATCCGCGCCAACTGGCCGGTGCTCGCCGAGGCCGAGGAGGCGGTGTCGTCCGCCCAGATCCGCAACCGCGGCACCTTGTGCGGGAACCTGGCGCACGCCTACCCGACCGCCGACCCGCCGGCGGCGCTGCTCGCCCTGGACGCAGTGCTGACCCTGCGCTCGCCCCGGGGAACCAGGCAGGTACCCGCCGACCAGTTCGCGCTCGGGCCGCTGACCACCGTCCTTGAGCCCGACGAACTGATCACCGAGGTGACGCTTCCACCACCTCCCGCTGGAGCCCAGTACGCCTACCTCAAGTACGCGCTCCGGCCGCTGGACTTCGCGATCCTCGGGGTGGCGGTGCAGCTCGCGGTCGACCCCGAGGGCAGATGCCGGCACGTCCGGATCGGGCTCAACGGGGCAGCGAACCGGCCGGTGCGCGCCACCCACGCCGAGGAGATCCTTGAAGGTGAGCCAGTCGGCGGTGAGCAGGCCCGGCTGTTCGCGGCGGCCGCCGACGCGGCCGCAGGCCAGAGCGAACCACTCGACGAGGTGTTTGAAAGCAGCGCCTACCGGCGGGAGATGGTGCGGGTCTACGTCCGCCGCGCGCTGGAAAGGACGTTGCCATGACCCCGATGGACTACAACTCCGATCTGGGGGAGAGCTTCGGCTGGTGGGAGCGTGGCGCCGACGATGTAATGATGACCTGCATCTCCTCGGCGAACGTTGCGTGCGGCTTCCACGCCGGCGACCCGACGGTGATGCGCGGAACCGTGGCACGTGCCCTGGAGCAAGGGGTCGCGATCGGCGCGCACCCTGGCTACCCCGACCTGCGGGGATTCGGCCGCCGTGCGTTCGACGTCTCCCCCGCCGACACCCGCAACGATGTGCTCTACCAGCTCAGCGCGCTCAACGGGTTCGTGCGCGCGGCCGGCGCCAGGCTGCAGCACGTCAAGCCGCACGGTGCCCTGTACATGGCTGCGCTGGAGGATGGCCGTATCGCCGCGGCCATCGCGGAAGCCGTGGCAGAGTTCGATGACAGCCTGCCGGTGTTCACCGTCGCCGGCAGCGAGATGTTCGACGCGGCGACGAAGGCGGGACTGCAGGTCGTCACCGAGTTCTTCGCCGATCGCCCGCTGCGCGCTGACGGCTCAGTCGTCATGTTCGGGTGGGCGGACGTGTTCCGCGCGACTCCCGAGACCGTCTCAGAGCGGGTCCGCGACCTGCTGACCACCGGGCATGTGAAGGCTCTGGACGGCACCCCGGTGCCGGTGCGCGCGAGCACCGTTTGTGTGCACTCCGACACCCCAGGCGCGGAATTGCTCGGCCCGGCCGTCCGCGCGGTTTTCGACGAGATGGCGGTGCCGGTTCAGGCACCGGGGCAGTGAGGAGATTGGACATGACCACACACGACGACCGGCCGCCTACGGCCACCACACAGCAGTACGGTGAGGCCGCGCCGACCGCGCCCGCGCCCGCCGTGCCCGCCACCGGCCCGGGCAACGCCTTTCCGGCCACCGCGACGGGAGTTCCCCTGTCGGTGTTCGCGTTCGGCTTCTCTGTCGGGATCCTCGGCCTGATCGACACTGGGATACTGAGCGGCGGAGCGGTGCCCTTGTTCGTCGCCGTGGCCATCGGCACCGGCGCGCTCGGACTACTCATCGGCGGATTGTGGGAGTTCCGCGGCGGCAACCTGTTCGGTGGCACGTTCGGCGTGGCCTACGCCCTGTTCCTGCTCACCACCGGGCTGCTCTTGAGGTTCTTCGCACCCACCATCATCACCGGGGTGGGAGCCAACGCCTTCGGTGACGCCTTCGGCGCGTGGCTGCTCATGTGGGCAGTCTTCACCGCGGTGATGGCCGTCGGCGCGTACACCATCAACATGCCCGCCTTCCTGGCCTTCGTCCTGCTGGTTGCCGTGTATGTGATCCTCGGCATCGCAGGCCTGGGCGGGACCGCGAGCTGGGTCACCACACTGACCAAGATCGGCGGTTGGGTGGCGATCGCCGACACGGTCGCTGCCTGGTATCTCGGCTTCGCCATCGTGCTGAACACCACCGTGGGCAGAGAAATGATGCCGTTGTTCCCCCACCGCGCTGCCGGTGGGTAGGCCGATACTGGCAGGAGGCCGGGCCATCGGACACCTCTCCTCCTGCCGCCGCGACCGGCCCCGCACGGCGGATCGCCGAGCTTCGCGAGTGAGCGTATTCCGGCGTCACGACTGCTTTTCGGTCGCGCCGGGATCGATACAGAACACGTCCCAGTGGTGTCCGTCGAGATCGCGGAAGCTTCGCCCGTAAAGGAAGCCTTGGTCGTTCGGCTCGTTGGCGGGCAGGGCGCCGGCCGCGAGCGCCTTGTTCGCGAGTTCGTCGACCCGGTGCCGACTCTCGACTTGCAGTTGCACGATCGCCTCGCACGTGACCTCGGTGTCCGGGGTCTCTTTCTTGGTGATGGTCTTGAAGTGGGAGTCCGCGACGAGGACCACGTAGATGTCGTCGCTGATGACGTGCGCCTCCATGTTCTCGTTCGCGAGCCGCTTGTCGGAGGGGAAGCCCAATGCGCCGAAGAAGCGTGTCGATTCGGGCAGGTCTCTTACTGGGAGGTTGACGGCGATCTTGGTGGGCATCGGTCGCTCCTTTCTGGTTGGCGCGGATGTCTGGGCATTGGTCCGTGACCCTTCCGCCGTCAGCGCGCAGAATCGTTCCCGCCGAACAACGACCGCGGCCACTCCAAACCCGGCATGGCCGGGTGCTGTCAGCTGGCCTGGTGGACCTTGCCGCCAACGGCGGCGCGGCTCCGCGCCCGGCGGCGAATCAGCGCCGCCACGATGGCGATTGCGGCCAGCAAACCAGGGCCGCAATGAACCGCAAGCACGCCGATCAGGCTGGGCCCCCCCCAGTCATTATGGTAGGTCGCCGGGTTTGTCATATCGATAGCGAACAGCTCGACAACCGCGCGGGCGATCAGCGCCAAGCCGAGCGCCAAGCCGAGGATGAGTCCTGCGATCGATGCGATTTTCCGCACGTGCGCTCCTTACTCTTTGCCAGCATCAGGGCCGCCAGTGGCCGCGGATCAGGGACCAGGACACTGCGGGCACGCCCCATCCCGGATGCCACACTATGGATCTGGACCGGCGGGCTGGGACACGGCTACCACCCGTCTTCACACGGGGGATTTCCCCCGCCACCCGCCTGGCGCCAGTTTGGACATCACTCACCTGGCGCGACCGGGAACTGGTCAGCCGCGCCGCGAGGCGGATGGGCGCGGGCAGATTACCTGTTCGGCACGGATGGCGTCCGGCAGACCGAGACAGCGCGCATAGTACTTCCTCCACAATTGGTCCGAGCGAGGGCCGCTGTCGCACGAAATGGAATGCAGCGTACGGAAACATTTCGTAACATCCGCGGCTAGGCAGGGCTGTAGGCTCGCATCAGGCCCGCGAGATCTCGGGCGGTGCCAGCCCGCGAGTTGCTGAGCCGCTGGATGACCCGTTCCCTGGTGTCCTCGCTTTGCTCCTGGCTCAGCTTGAACATCGACTCGACGGACGCGACATGAAAACGGAAGGCGCCGACACCGGGCCCGATGGAGCGAAAGTAGTCCAGCGATCCAGCGGGATCCCAGCCATCGCCGACGGTGGCCTCGATCACCTCGACCGTGTGCGTGACGACCTCCAGTGTTGCGTCGAGCCCGGCAAGTGGCTCCAGCGTGCCGAGCAGATGGATGACCGCAAAGTTCCAGGTGGGTGCGGCGGGGGTGGCCTGATACAGCGCAGGGGTGATATAGCTGTGCGGCCCAGCGAAGATCAGGCGGGCGTGTGTTCCGCGCGCTAGCGCGGCCCAGTGCGGGTTGGCGCGGTTCATGTGGCCGAACATCACCGAGCCGGCCAGTGGTCCTGTCTGCGGCGCGCCGGGCGCGTCAGGGCAGAAACTATCGCCACCCGAGACCACCAGCCAGGAAGAAACCCGGCAGAAGACCCGGCAGTTTCACCTGCTCGCGCCGACCCAGTGCGTGCAGCCACTGCGGTGCGCCGCCCAGCTGCTGCCCGCAGAAGCCGGCGCACAGGTGGTAGCGGCCGTCATTCCCAGGGATCGCGACGTGATCGCTGCTGGGTGCGTGGCCAGACCGGAACCAACGGCATGTACTCTCGCGTTCGGGACTCTCGCTGCCGATGACCACGTCCTTCCCGCGACGGGTTCGGTGAACGGCCGTGGCCACCGGAGACTGCCACCCACTGGTCCAAGCGAGTCCGCGCCGCCGCCGGCGTGGACTGCACCCTGCGGAGCCTCCGGCACTACAACGCCACCCAGATGCTCGCCGCCGGGATCGACCTGCGCACGGCGGCGGGCCGTTTGGGCCACGCGGGCGGCGGGCTGCTCGGCATGCAGGAGTTCCCGGCCACGCCGGCTGGATATGGGTGCCTGCTGGGCTGGCTGGGCGGGTTCGGCACGGTGTGTCTGGCCGGGATCGAAGGGACCGGCCGCTGAGGGTAGTCGATCAGCAGCAGGTTCGCTGCCCGCAGGGTCTCCTCGCGCAAGTACCATTTCCTGGGTCCAGGCCAGGGTGTCGCAGGCATCAGCGGTCCGGGAGAGACCCAGATTCGTGGCCTGGGCGATCAGCACGGCGATCAGGTTTGCGCTTGAGCTCGGTCGAGCGGGGATTCGCCCCACCGGCGTGGGTGAAACAGTCCAGGAAACCGGTGCGCCGGTCCGGCTCGATCAGCACCGAGGCGATCGCCGCGAACGGCAGCAGCCCGGTGAGTTCGTCCCTGAGTTCGGCGGCTTCGGCCGGGACGTCTTCGGCCGACAGCGGACCGATGACCAGGTCGCCGTCGGCGCCTTGCTGCAGACGCCGCCGCTGCCAGCTGGCGCGGAACAGGCGGCCGGACCGGAGTAAGAGGTGGCAGCGGAGCCAGCGATGTCAGCATCCAAGGTGAGCAACCCCATCTTCGCCCGGATCTTCCCCGGCTGAGCTGGGCGATGGAGGCCGGCGGGATAGCCGACCGGCGCAAGGCGTTGCTGGCCGGCCTGACCGGGCAGGTCATCGACATCGGGGCCGGAACCGCGCCCAGCTTCGGCCACTACCTTGCCAGCGTCACCCGCGTGCTCGCGGTCGAGCCCGAGCGCAGGGCTGCGCCGGTTTACCACCGCTGCCCCGGGCAGCCCCGGTGCCGGTAGAAGTCACCGACGGCCTAGCCAGCGCGCTGCCCGCAGGCGACGCGAGTTTCGACGCCGCCGTCGTCTCCTTTGTGCTGTGCACCGTCCTCGACCAGGAAGCGGCGCTGGGCGAGATCCGCCGGGTGCTGCGGCCCGGCGGCCAGCTGTGCTTCCTCGAGCATGTCCGCGCCGACTCAGCCGACTCGCCCGGACCCAGCGCGTGCTGGATGCCACCGTGTGGCCGCACCTATTCGCCGGCGCCACGCGAACTAGCATGCAGATCCGCCCGATTGGCGTAGTTCCCTGCCACCTGGCTTGGCTGCCTGCGACGCAGATCTGGGGCTCATGCGCGGCGGCTGCTACGGCCAGCGGAATGGAGTGGCCACCTCGAACGAGCTCGTCTGGGGCGCCTGCTTCCTGCTCGAAGCACTCCTCGGCCTCGACGGCACGATTAACCCGAGCCTGCTGTAACGCTGCCCGCCCGCTCCCGGCAATCGCAAGCTGTCTAGCTGGCATTGGCCCGGGAGGTCCTGGCCAAGCTGCGCCGGCAGAATACGAAGCAGGCTGAGCGCAAGATGGCGACCGGTCCGGCCTGGCGAGACCACGGATTGGTCTTCGCCAGTGGGACGAGCGCCGGTGCCGGATCTGAGACAGAATTCTCGCAGCGGTCCCGCGGGCAGGGCAGGCTGTCCCCGGCGATCCGCACGCAGGAGGCTCAATGCGCCTGAGGGTCATCGAGGTGCCGTCGCCGCTGGGCCTGTGGCCGAGCGGGGTAGAACAGGCGCCCGATGCGCTGCGAGAGGCGGGCTTGCATGGCCGCCTGGGCGCCGAGGAGGCGATGCGCCTGGAGGTACCTGCCTATATCGACGTGCGTGACCGGGGCACCGGTGTGCTCAATCCGGCCGGGGGCCGACCTGGATGGGCTGGGGCAGCTGGTGCGAGACGAGGACGTCGCCGTGGTGGGCTACCGGGTGGTCGGCGACAACGACCGGTTCGGCGGCGAGGACATCCGCAGCACCGCCATCGGCGTCCTGGACCTGCAGGAGGTGCGGCGCCTGGGCGCCGGGCCACCCTTGAGCGGGTGATCGCCACGGTCACCGGGCCGGGCCTACACGGATTTTGGGTGCACCTGGATGTGGATGTGCTCGGCGATGAGATCATGCCCGCCGTCGACTACCGCCACCCTGATGGCCTGTCCTGGGACGAGGCTGCCGAGCTGCTGACCGGACTGCTCGGCCACCACATGGCCCGCAGCCTGGAGGTGACCATCTTCCACCCCCGGCTCGACCCCGATGGCAGCCTCGCCCGTCAGCTCAGCGACCTGATCGCCGGGACGATACACGCTGCCCGGCAAGACTGACGTGGGAGAGCTGCTCGATGCCCAGGTACGCGATTGTTGAGGCGCCGTCCGCCCTGGGGCACGTTCCTGAGCATCTGGGCGTCGAGCGCGCGCCCGGGGTCCTGCTCCGGGCTGGTCTGGCCGACGGCCTGGCAGCTCGCCGGGCCGGGCGCGTCGCAGCAGAAGGTTACAGCCCGGTGCGCGATCCGCAGACGAAGATCATGAACCCGCAGGCGCTCCGCGACTATTCCAGCCTGCTGGCCGACGCGGTGGCCGGAGTGTTCGATGCGGAGGAGTTTCCCGTCGTGCTCGGAGGCGACTGCTCGATCCTGCTGGGCACGATGCTGGCGCTGCGGCGGCGCGGGCGCTATGGCCTGCTGTACATCGACGGCGACGCCGACTTCTACCAGCCGGAGGTGAACCCGCTCAGCGGCGCGGCGTCAGCAAGCGACCTTGCCTTCGCCACCGGCCGCGGCCCAGACATCGTGTGCGACCTTGAGGGAAGGCGGCCGCTGGTCCGCGACGATGATGTGGCCGTGTTCGCGTGCCGCGACGCCGCCGACCGGGACCGTCGTGGCTGCCAGCCGCTCCCGGCTGACCTGCTGGTGGTTGACCGCGATCGGGTCCGCCAGCTCGGCGCCGCCGCGGCGGCCCGCGAGGCAGTGGCCTTCCTGACACGTGAGGGCGGCCCGGAGGGTTTCTGGATCCACCTGGACGCCGATGTCTTCGACGAGACACTCATGCAGGCCGTAGACGATCCGCGACCCAACGGCCTTGCCTGGGCAGATGTGGTAGCGGCGCTGCGGACCGCTCTGGCCTCGGGCCGGGCGGTGGGCTTGCAGATAGCGATCTACAATCCCGACATTGACGGTGACGGATCGAACGGCCGCGGACTGGCCGCCACAGTCCGTCAGGCGCTCGCCAGGTAACCAGGCGCAATTGCCCGCTGGTGCGGCCAGCCGCCAGATGCGCACACCCCACATGACCATCGGCAAGGGCTGCCAGCCCAGCGTCGACGGGCGCGGGCCCGCCAATAGCGCGCCCATCCCCCCGTGCCGCAGCAGGACCACGCCCTTGATGCTGTCCGCCCCTGCGACCATCCCGGCCACCAGGAAGCCATCACAAACGACGCGGGCTGGCCACGCTCCCGGCATGAGCCCGTCAGGCAGTGAGGCAAGCTAATAAGGCCCTACTTCTAATCTCGGCAAGACCACTCTGCTGTTGCGGTTGTGGGCGGGGTTCTTGGCCCGGGGCTTGCAGCGGCACGCGGCCGGGGCCGGCCACCGGCCGCTGCTGGTGGTGCTGGACTGCAAGGGCGGGGCCGATTCGCGCCGGGTCGCCGACCGGGTCCGCCGGGTGCTGCGCGAGGCGGGCGCCCGGTCCACCGCGATCTGGCCGGACGAGGCGAGCCTGTCGCTGTGGGCGCTCCCGCCGCGGCAGCTGACCACCACCCTGGTCGACATGATCGAGCACGGCACCGGCGGCGCCGCCTACTACGCCGACGTGATGGAGGCCGTCGTCGCCCTCGCCGTGGACCCGCCCGCCGGCCCGCCGGCCAGCGCGGCCGGCTTCCTCGCCCGGCTCGACGCCGGCTGGCTCACCGCCGCCTACGCCAGCTCGCCGGACGGGCGGCACGCGGCCCTGCTGCGGTCGGCGGCGGCGCACGTCAGCGACATCGCGCTCCGGTTCCGGACCCTGTTCCGGCGGCTCGGCGAGGGCCTGGACGGGCCCGGCGGCTTCGGCGACGCGGACGCCTGGTACTGCATCCTGGAGGGGACGTCGGAGATAGCGGTCGCCGAAGCGCAGGCACGGGCGCTGGTGGATATCCTGGCCAGCTACACGGCGCAGGGCCAGGGCAGCCGGCGGGAGATCCTGCTGGCGGTCGACGAGTTCAGCGCGGTGTCCCGGCGGCTGCCGATCTGGCAGCTGTACGAGCGGGCGCGCTCGCTGGGGCTGGCCCTGCAGGTCTCCGGCCAGTCCTGGCAGGGACTGGCCCCGCGCGACGATGACCGGTACCGGGTCGCCGCCACCGCCGACGGCGGGATCTGGCTGCTGCGCACCCCGCACCCCGAGCCCGTGGCCGGGCTCGCCGGCAGCGCGCCGGCCGCGGACACGTCCCGGCGGGTGCTCGGGGTCGCGTTATGGGGCCGCGAGGGCTCGTCCCGGGTGCGCGGCACCCCGGTGGCCGACCCGGCCATCATCCGGTCGCTCGACGTCGGGCAGGCCGCCTACATCTACCGGGGCGGTGTGACGTTCGTCCAGGTCAAACGGCTGGTAGCGGCCCCTGCCGCGCTGGCGCGCGAGCCGGTGGCGCCCGGGGAGCCGGTGGGCAGGACCACGGTCACCCGGCCCGCTTCCCCGCCGACGGGCCGGGAACCACGCACGGCCCCGCCCCCCGATGCCGGCAGCCTGCTCGACGAAGCGTTTGGCAACGAAGGGGGCTGAGG
>WNGD01003598.1_pt1 | contig 15593 bp, 15 predicted proteins | sample 5400671 | NCBI WGS metagenome assembly WNGD01 (sample SAMN13153369, study PRJNA577476) | soil metagenome | isolation source: 40 cm soil or saprolite under grassland replicate 2 | place: USA:California | collected 2016-06-15 | reverse complement strand
CGACCGCCTCGCGCACAGCTCGCTCCGACAGACGCCGGAACGGAACGAGCTGGCAGCGTGAGCGAATCGTCTCGGGAATGGGGCCGAGCTCGTCCGCGACGAGCACGATCACCGCGTAGCTCGGCGGCTCCTCGAGGTCCTTCAGGAGCGCATCCGCCGCCTCCTCGTTCAGCAAGTGAGCGCCGAGGACGAGATAGACGCGCCGGTCGGCCTCGAACGGGCGCATGTGCAGATCGCGCCGCAGCTCGCGGATGTCGTCGATGCGGATCTGGTCGCCGACCGGCTCGAGCACGTACAGGTCGGGATGCGTCCCGCGCTGCACGCGGTGAGGTTCGCCGATCAGCTGAGCCGCGAAGGCGACCGCGGCGGGGCGTTTGCCGACGCCGGGCGGGCCGTGGAAGAGGTACGCGTGCGCGGGGCCTTCACTCAATGCGGCGCGGAGGAGGCGCTTGGCCTCCGCCTGCTCAGGAAAGCTCTCGAAGTCGTCCAAAGATCTCCTCGGCGATCTCGTCGGGGGTGCGATTGCCGTCCACGGGCGTGATCCTGTCCGGAAACATCTCGGCGAGCGAACGGTACGCCTCGTCGACGGCGCGGTGGAAGCGTTCCCCCTCGCGCTCGATGCGGTCGGACGGCGAGCTGCGCTCGAGGGCGACCACGGGGTCGACGAGGACGAGGAAGGTGCGGTCTGGGAGCAGGCCGTGCGTCGCCGCCAGGTTGAGCTCGAGGACGCGCTCGACCCCGAGCTCGCGCGCGATGCCCTGATAGGCGAGCGAGGAGTCGATGTAGCGGTCGCAGACGACGTCCTGGCCGGCCTCCAGGGCGGGCGCGATCACGCGCTCCACGAGCTCCGCACGGGCGGCCGCGAACAACGACGCCTCCGCCCACGGGCTCATCTCGAGGCCGTCGAGGAGGATCCTTCTGACCTCCTCGCCGAGCGGCGTACCGCCGGGCTCGCGCGTGGCGACGACCTCGCGTCCCTCCGCGCGCAGCGCTTCGGCGAGCAGGTTGGCCTGCGTGGTCTTCCCGGACCCGTCCACGCCTTCGAAGGTGAGGAACACCGCCGCCGTACGATACGGCGCGTGCGGGCGGTCGTGACCGGAGGCGCGGGCTTCATCGGCTCGCACATCGTCGACGCGCTGCTCGCGCGCGGCGACGACGTCCACGTGCTCGACGACCTCTCCGGCGGGAAGCGCGCGAACGTCCCCGACGGTGCGCACCTGCATGAGGGCGACATCCGGCGCGACAGCGCGTCGCTGTTCGGCGAGGTGCGGCCGGAGGTCTGCTTCCACCTCGCGGCCCAGATCGACGTGCGCGTGTCGGTGGAGCGGCCGGACGTCGACGCGGACGTGAACGTGGTCGGGACGCTGCACGTGCTGGAGGCGGCGCGCCTGCACGGCGCGAAGGTCGTCTTCAGCTCGACCGGCGGTGCGATCTACGGCGAATGTGAAGGCCCGGCTGCGGAGGACCATCCGCGCCGTCCGCTCGCGCCCTACGGCGTCTCCAAGCTTGCGGCGGAGGAGTACATCGCAGCGTACAACCGCCTCTACGGCAGCACGCACGTCTCGCTGCGCTACGGGAACGTGTACGGCCCGCGGCAGGATCCGCACGGCGAGGCCGGCGTGGTCGCGATCTTCATGAGTGCGCTGCGCGACGGCAAGACGCCGCGAATCTTCGGTGACGGGACACAAACGCGCGACTACGTGTACGTCGCAGACGTCGTCACCGCGTCGCTCGCGTCCGTGCAGCAGGACGGCGGCGTGCTCAACATCGGCACCGGGGTCGAGACGTCCGTCCGTGAGCTGTACGACCTCGTGCAGCATGTGGCGGGCATCACGCGCGCGGCGGAACCGGCGGCGGCGCGGCCCGGCGAGGTGCAGCGCAGCGTCCTCGATCCGGCGCTTGCGCAACGCGAGCTCGGTTGGCAGCCGGAGCATGCGCTCGACACCGGGCTCGCGGAGACGTGGGCCTGGATCTCCGCGCAGGCGTAGGGGCACGTCCGATTCCCGAGCGGGACCGCGGCGTGCCGCCGTCAAAGCTATGCGCCCCTGCGCGGCGTCAGACCGCTCGACCTCTGCCGTTCTGGCCAGGTGTGCAAGAGAAGTCACACGCTCGTCACACCCGTCCCGTCCTGATCAGACGAGGCACGGACCGGTCCCCGCAGCGCCTGTCGGGGGACAGTCCCCCGCCACGGCCGGAACGGCCGTGGCGAACGCGGACCCGGCGAGCGTCCGCCCCGGGGGCGAGGAGGAGCGTGCACGCGCGGGCCGAACTCCGTCCGGGCAATGGAGCAGGCGCACGACCTCATCCGGCCCTGGCGCCGCGCGACGATCGCCGTCAGCGCCGTGGCCGCAGTCGAGCTCGTCCTGCTCGCCGTCCTCGCGATCATCCTGCTCGGGAACCCGATCGCCCGCCACTTCCGCGATTCCGCGGCGGCCGCGGCCGCTCCGCGCGTCCGCACCGCCGTCGTGGCGCCGGCGAAGAGGCCTGTCCTGGCCCGCAGCGAGACGTCCGTGATGGTGCTGAACGGCAACGGACAGGCAGGCGCCGCGCACGCCGCCGCCGACCGCGTGCAGGCGCGCGGCTACATGCTCGGCAACGTCGGGAACGCGCCGGGCATCACGCGGCACAGCGTCGTGATGTACCGCCCCGGCTACGAGGCGGAAGGTCGCAGGCTCGGCCGAGACCTGCACGTGCGCATCGTCCGGCCGCTCGACGGGATGCGGCCGGTGCAGCTCCTCGGCGCGCACCTCGTGCTGATCATCGGCACGTAGACGGGTCGACGAGGCAGCGCGCACGGTCGAGGTCCCGGCCCGGCTGGGTTCTCGGCGTGAAGATGTACCGGTCGTACGTGTAGGCCTGGTTCAGGTCGCGGTAGGCGTCGCGCGGCCGCTTGAGCTGATGGAGCTCGAAGGCGCCGAGCAGGTACCACGCGTCCGCGTTCTTCGGCTCGCGGTCGCGTGCGTCTCTGTAGAGCTGCAGCGCCCGGGCCTTGTCCGTATCCGGGGTGAGCGCCGCCATCAGCCAGACGGGCTCCTCCGCCAGCGGGTTGAAGGAGTGCGCCGCCTTCGCCTCGTCGCGCGCGCCGATCAGGTTCCCGCGCGCGAGGTCGTCGTACGCCGCGCTGAGCCGGTGCGAGGACAGCCACGGGGCGGCGAGCGAGTACACCGCCGCCAGCGCACAGACGGCGGCCCCCGCGGCGGGCAGCCAACCTGCGCGTCGGGCGGCGGGGGGCCCGGTCGCGAGCGCGCCGACCGTCAGGAACAGCGACCCCTGGACGGCGACGTAGTCCCAGTCGATGTCGACGAGGGAGTGCAGGAAGCAGACCACAAGTGCGAGCGCGAGCGGGATCGTCGCGCGCCGCCGGATCGCCACGACGGCGGTCGCCACCACGGCGGCGAACAGGAGGAAGCCGACGACGCCGAGCTCGCTCAGGAACTGCAGCGGCGTCGAGTGCGGCTCGACGACGGCGAGCGGGCTCCTCCGCTCGAGGCGGTCGGTGAGCCCAAACGAGCCGGCGCCGGTGCCCTGTGCGGGATCGTCGACGAACGCATTCCACGCCTCCTGCCACCAGCGCCAGCGGTTGCTCGAGCTCGCGGACGCGATGCGCCCCGGCGTGTTCCCGACCTGCGCGCTCGCCGGATTGTTGAACTCGTGCCACCGGTCGCGCACGAAGTCGACCGGGCCGCCGGCGCGCACGACCGACGCCACGAGCCCGGCGACGATCACGGCCGCGAGCAGGGCCGCCACGGCGCGCACGGCGCCGCGGCTGACCGCCCGCGTGACGACGTAGCGCAGGCCCAGCCAGACGACCGCCGCGCCGACCGCGAGCGCCGCGCCGAACAGCAGCCCGTCGCCTAGGCGGACGTGATGCGCCTGACCGTCGCTGCTGACGCCCGGGAGCAGCAGTCCGGCGCCCGCGACGGCCGCGCCGACGATCCAAGCGAACGCCCACGGCCCGATCGTCTCGAGCCGCCGCTCGTCGAGGGCGAGGGACGCCAGAGCGGCGAGGACTGCGAGCACGATGCCCACGCGCGAGTAGGTGAGGACGACGACGACGAGCGCGGCGTAAAGCAGCAACGCGCCGGCGACGCGGGCGCGCCGCAGCAGCCACAAACCGATCGGCACCGACGCCGCCGCGAGCAGCGCCAGCTCGTTCCAGTACCCCAACGGGTAGCGCAACCGCGCCAGCCGTCCGTAATCCGAATACAGCCCAGGAATCACCTTCGCGGCGAGCGCCCACAGGAACAGCGCGGCGAGCAGGGCGGCGGCGGCATACGTGAGCCGGCGCACCGCGACGCCGCCGAGCAATGCGCCGACGGCGGCGAAGGCGAGGTAGACGAGGCCCCGGTTCGCGTAGTCCCAGGACCGGCTCGGCTCGATCGACCACGCGATCGACGCGCCTTGCCAGAGTACGAAGAGGGCGAGGGCTGCAAAGAAGGCGACGGCCGCGGCCGGCAGGGACGGGGGCCGCGCACCCCACCCGACTGCGGCGATCACCACCGCCGCCGCCCCGATCCAGAAGAGCCGCGACTGGCTCGACCCGTCGCTGAAGAAGAGGGCCGTGAAGACGGGCGCCGCGGCGGCGACCGGGAGCAGAGCTCCCCGAACGGCCGGCCGTCGCATCGCGCGCGAAGCTAACACAGGGGCATCCGACAAGGAGTTCGGCGCGCTTTAGGAGAAGTCAGCAGGGGGTGCTCCCGCTTACAAACCGTTTACAAGCGCCATATGCGGGGCTCACTCCCATCCGGCACTGTGGGCAAGATCGTGGTTAAAGTCCGCCCAAGCCGCAGCGCCGTCCCCGCATGCCCAAGTTTCTGAAGCCCCTCATCCTCGTCTGTGCCGCCGCCGCAGCCGCGGCCACGTTCGGCGTGGGCACGGCCCGGGCGAGCACGTGCTCGGACGCACTGATCCACGACTGGTACGTCGACGGCCGGATCGACAACACGTACCAAGTCCACTGCTACCGCGAGGCGCTGAAGGACATCCCGGAGGATCAGATCGTCTACGGGACACTGCGGGACGACTTGACACGCGCCCTCCAGAACGTGATCCGCGACCACGACGGTCACGTCACGGGCGCGACGCTCGTCCCGGGCGCCGGCGACGGGCCCGGCCCGGGCGGCGGCGCGACGGGCGGCTCCCACGACAAAGGCTTCTTCCACTGGCTGGCCAGGGCGGTGGGGCCGAGCACTGCCAACTCGGTGCCGGTGCCGCTGCTCATCCTCGGGGGGCTCGCTCTAGCGCTGGTCGCGGCGGCCGCGATCAGCTTCTTCGCGCGCCGGTACCAGGCCCGCAAAGCCGCTCCAGAACCGCCTCCGCCGGGCCCCGTCGTCTAGCCGGAAAACAGCGCTCGTTCCGTCCGAGCCTGCCTCCATATTGCTGGTCCCCCTACGACCCACGGCTACCCTTGGAGGAGCGGCATGGCGAGCACGAAGCAACAGATTGAGTCCCCGGTAACGGCCGAGGAGATCGAGAACACGGTCGTCCGAGAGGACGCCACTCTCGCCGTCCGCCGCTACTTCACGATCTCCGGGCGCGACCCCTTCGACGAGATTGAGTGGGAGACCCGCGACGCCTTCATCCCGGGCAAGGACAAGCCGGTCTTCGAGCAGAAAGACGTCGAGTTTCCGAAGTTCTGGTCGCAGACCGCGACCAACATCGTCGCCCAGAAATACTTCAGGGGCCGCATGACCTCGCCGGAGCGGGAGCACTCCGTACGGCAGATGATCGGCCGGGTCGTCGACACGATCTCCGCCTGGGGGCGGAAGGACGGCTACTTCGCGACCGAGGACGAGGCCGACACCTTCGAGGCCGAGCTGAAGGCGATCCTCGTCAACCAGCTCGCGAGCTTCAACTCGCCCGTGTGGTTCAACGTGGGCTTCGAGGAGAAGCCGCAGTGCTCGGCCTGCTTCATCCTCTCGATCGAGGACTCGATGGATTCGATCCTGGACTGGATCCGGCGCGAGGGCGTGATCTTCCGCGGCGGTTCCGGCTCGGGCGTGAACCTCTCGAAGCTGCGCTCGTCGAAGGAGCAGCTGTCGAAGGGCGGGTATGCGAGTGGCCCGGTGTCGTTCATGCGCGGCGCAGACGCGTCGGCCGGGACGATCAAGTCCGGCGGCAAGACGCGGCGCGCTGCGAAGATGGTCGTTCTCGACGTCGATCATCCCGACATCGAGGAGTTCATCTGGTGCAAGGCGCACGAGGAGCGCAAGGCGCGCGTGCTCGAGTCGGCCGGGTACGACATGTCTCTCGACTCGCCGGACTGGGCGTCGATCCAGTACCAGAACGCGAACAACTCGGTGCGTGTCACCGATGCCTTCATGGAGGCCGTCGAGGCGGATGCCGACTGGAACCTGACGGCTCGCACCGACGGTGCGGTCGTCGACACGATCAAGGCGCGGAAGCTGCTGAAGGACATCGCCGAGGCGGCGTGGCAGTGCGCGGATCCGGGCGTGCAATACGACACCACGATCAACAACTGGCACACGCTGCCGAACACGTCGCGGATCAACGCCTCGAACCCGTGCAGTGAGTACATGTCGATCGACGACAGCGCCTGCAACCTCGCCTCGCTGAACCTGATGAAGTTCCGGCGCGAGGATGGGGAGCTCGACGTCGAGGCGTTCGTGCACGCGGTCGACGTCATGTTCCTGGCCCAGGAGATCCTGGTCGGCAACTCGTCGTATCCGACGCCGGAGATCGAGCGCAACGCGAAGGCGTACCGCCAGCTCGGGCTCGGCTACGCGAATCTGGGCGCGCTGCTGATGGCACGCGGACTGCCCTACGACTCCGAGGAGGGTCGCGCCTACGCGGCGGCGATCACGGCGCTGATGACCGGCCGTGCGTATCGCAAGTCGGCGGAGATCGCCGGGCGGATGGGTGCGTTTGCGGGCCATCAGCCGAACGCCGCGGCGATGCTCGGCGTGATGCAGCAGCACCGCGCCGCCGTCGGGAACATCCGGGATGCCGACGTCATTCCCGCCGATCTGCTGACGGCGTGCCGGCAGGCCTGGGACGACGTCCTCAATGTGGGTGAGGTGCACGGCTACCGGAACGCGCAGGCGACCGTGCTCGCGCCGACCGGGACGATCAGCTTCATGATGGATTGCGACACGACCGGCGTCGAGCCGGACTTCTCGCTCGTGAAGTCGAAGAAGCTCGTCGGCGGCGGCGAGATCACGATCGTGAACAAGTCGGTGCCGATGTCGCTCGACAAGCTCGGCTACGCGCCGGCGGAGGTCGAGGAGATCGTCGCCTTCGTGGACGAGCGGAACACGGTCGTGGGCGCGCCGTATCTGAAGGCCGACCACTATCCGGTCTACGACTGCGCGGTCGGCGATCGCGCGATCCACTACATGGGTCACGTGAAGATGATGGGCGCGGTCCAGCCGTTCATCTCGGGCGCGATCTCGAAGACCGTGAACCTGCCGGAGACGGTGACGGTCGACGAGGTGGCGCAGCTGTTCCGCGAGTCGTGGCAGCTGGGCGTGAAGGCGATCGCGATCTACCGCGATAACTGCAAGGTCGCGCAGCCGCTGTCGGGCAAGAAGGACGGTGGCGCGCAGGCGGCGCTGATCTCCGCGCTGCCGCCGGCCCCGCTGACCCAGCGCCGCCGCCTGCCGGAAGACCGGGTCGAGGTCGGACGCAAGTTCCGCGTCGGCGAGTACGAGGGCTACATCCACGTCGGCCTGTACGAGGACGGCACGCCGGGCGACATCTTCGTCGACATCGCGAAGGAAGGGACGACGCTCGCGGGCCTGATGAACTCGATCATGATCTCGGTCTCGCTGGGCCTGCAGTACGGCGTGCCGCTCGAGGTGTACGTCTCGAAGTTCTCGCACATGCGCTTCGAGCCGAGCGGGATGACGAACGACGCGGACATCCGAGTCGCGAAGTCGATCGTCGACTACATCTTCCGCTGGATGGGGAAGCGCTTCCTCACCGTGGATCAGCAGGAGGAGATCGGGATCCTGTCGGCAGAGGTGCGCGCTCGGTTGGCGGAGGGCTATCGCAACGGCGGGGACGCGCCTGCTTCGGCGCCGGCCACGCCGATCGAAGCCGCGCCGCCCGGGCAGACGGCACTTTTCAACGCCTTCGAGGACGCCCAGGAGTGCGCCAGGTGCGGCGGCCGGATGGTCCGGACCGGTTCTTGTTACACCTGCAGGGACTGCGGGACCAACACCGGCTGCAGCTAGGTCTGATCCGGTCTTACCGCGCCGTCGCTCCGCGCAACGCGGCCAGTAGCTCCTGGTGTCGCCGCTCCTCGTCCGACATCCCCTCTTCGGCAGGCGACCTGAATCGCTGCAATAGCGCATTTACCGGTTTCACGACAAAGAAGAAGACCGCTCCGGCGATAGCGACGAACTGGATCGCGTTCGTGATGAACGCGCCGTAGCGGAACTTCGCGTCGTTGATCGTGAACGTCAGATTGCTGAAGTCCGGCTTCCCGATGATCATCGCGATCACCGGCATGATCAGGTCGTTGACGAGCGAGTTGACCACTGCGGCGAACGCGAGACCCATCACGAACGCCACGGCGAGCTCGACGATGTTGCCTCGGAAGAGAAAATCTCTGAACTCCTTGAGCATCGCTTCCTCCCTCGGTGGGGTCTCGAACGGCGCGGAGTCTAGGTCGGTTGATCGATTCGCCGCGACGGAGTACGGTCGCCTGTGGTGTCGACCGAGTCGTAAGGAGGTTCGATGGGAGATGCGAGGCAGATAGGAGCGAAGTTCGTCGATGCGTTCAACGCCCACGATGAAGGTCGCATTCGCGACCTCAACGGCGAGAACGCGGTGGTGGAAGCGCCAGGCGAGGTCCGGGTCGAGGGCCGCGACGCCGCCACGGAGTACGCCATGGCGTGGTTGCGCGCCTTTCCGGATGCGCGTATCACCGTGAAGAACGAGCTGGTGGACGGCGACTGGGTTGCTCAGGAATTCACGTTCGAAGGGACGCACGAAGACACGCTCTCGTCACCGAACGGAGACATTCCGGCGACCCACAACCGGATCAACGGCCGCGGCGTCCAGGTCTTCAAGGTCGAGGGAGACGTCGTCACCGACACGCGGCTCTACTTCGACCAAGTGCAGGTCATGACGCAGCTCGGGCTTATGCCGGAGCCCGCGGCAGCGACGAGCTGAGTTCTTTGGGGTCTGACCCCGGCCAAGGCCGGGGTCAGACCCAGATCTACGCCGCCTCCGCTTCCTCGACGACGACGTCGACGACGACCTCGGCTGGGCGCGGCGGAACCGCAGACCGATCGCCGCCACGCCGAGGACGGCGGCGATCGCCCTTGCACCCAACGGCCGGGCTCCTCCGCCTCAACTACACAAACCTCTGGCTCAACCACGGTCCGCGCGCTCGCATCGTCGCGTTCACTCCGGCGGACGAGCAAACGGTAGAGGGCCTGCAGACGCTCTACCGCTCGCTCTAACGACGTGCGCTAAGCGAATCGAAGCGCAGGGCCCGCCGCCCGCTTCGCCGCCTTGGCCGCAAACCCCGGAATCGCGAGCAGGATCAGGGCCAGCACAACCAGGATGAAGTAGAAGCGCCGCTTCATCGCTAGACCGCCGGCAGCGCGGGAGTGGCCGCCTGCGGCTCGTAGGTCGGGCCGTAGCCGAACAGCCGCCCGAGCGGTGCGCCGACTGCGAGACCGGCCCGCTGCAGCCACGCCGGCGGCTGCGGCAGCCGCACCGTGTCGAAGTGAGCACGGGCGATGACGGCGAGCCGCAGCGGGTTCGGCATGCCCTTGCGGTTCGTCTTGCCGTCCTCGGCCAGCGTGAACATCGTCTCGAGCAGCGACTCGAACTGCAGCGCGGGCCGCACCTCGCAGACGAAGCGCACTTCGTCCTCGCCTGCGTTCCAGAACTTGTGGGGCGTCCCCGCCTCGACGACGGCGACCTCGCCGCGGCCGAGCGTCTTCCTCTCCTTGCCGACCTTGATCCCGAGCGTTCCCTCGATCACGTTGAAGCGCTCCGTCTGCGAGGGATGGACGTGCGCCGCGGCGACGAACCCGTGCGGCTGGACGCTGCACTCGATCACGACCGCCTCTCCGTCCGTGTCGGCGGACGTCTGGTGAAACGTGATGCGCTCCCCGGTGACGGGGTTGTGGATCGTGTCTCCCGAGCGGATCATCTCTGCGCCTCCCTTGGCGTCGAATTGACGCTTCGGAGGCTAGGTCCACACAGCCCGAATTTCGTCGGCGCCGCGACGGATCTGCCGTCGTCTACGGGTCGATCTTCGCGTCATCCTCACGGATGACGCCGGCGAGGCCGCACTCATACGCGAGCACGACTGCCTGCACGCGGTCGCGCACGCCGAGCTTCGTCAAAACGTGCGCAACGTGCGTCTTCACCGTTGTATCGCCGACGAAGAGCTCTTTGGCGATCTCCGCGTTCGAGAGCCCCTTGGCGACCAGCTTCAGCACCTCGAGCTCACGCGCGGTCAGTTCGGCGATCTCGGGCGGCACCGTCTGGACCGAGCTCGGAGGCCGCCGCACGAACTCCTCGATCACCCGGCGCGTCACCGACGGCGCCAGCAACGCGTCTCCCTGCGCGACTGCTCGAATGCCGGCCACGAGCTGCTCGGGCGGCACGTCCTTGAGCAGGAACCCGCTGGCGCCGGCCCTGAGCGCGTCGTAGACGTACTCGTCCATGTCGAAGGTCGTCAGCATCACGACCTTCGTCTCCAACCCGTCGGCCGCGAGCAGCCGGCGCGTCGCCTCGATGCCGTCGACCTGAGGCATGCGGACGTCCATGAGGATCACGTCCGGGTGCAGGCGCAGGGCCTCGGCCACCGCGTCGGCGCCGTCCGCTGCCTCCCCGGCGACGTCGATGTCCTCCTCGGCGTCGAGGATCATGCGAAAGCCTGCGCGCACGAGCGCCTGGTCGTCGACGATGAGGACGCTCAGACTCATGAGGCGAGCGGGAGTCTCGCCCGCAGCCGATATCCGCCGCCGGGCTGCGGCCCTGCGTCGAGCTCACCGCCGTAGACCGACACCCGCTCTCGCATGCCGACGAGGCCGTGGCCGCCCCCGTCTCCGTTGCCGACGCCCTTCCCGTCGTCGCTCACCGTGACCTCGATCTGGCCGTGGCCGTAGTTCACCAGCACCTCGGCTCGGGTAGCGCGAGCGTGCTTCAGCGCGTTCGTCAGCCCCTCCTGCACCAGCCGGTACGCCGTCAGGTCGACGCCGGCGGGAAGCTCGATCGCCTTCCCCTCGACGCGGAGCTCGACCGGCAAACCCGCCTCGCGGGCCTGCTGGACGAGCCGGTCGAGATGCTCGAGGCTCGGCTGTGGGGCGAGCGCCGGGGCTTCCTCGGGCCGGCGCAGGACACCGACCATCCGCCGCATCTCCGCCAGAGCTTCTCGCCCGGTCCGCTCGACGATGAGGAGTGCTTCCCGCTCTCTCTCCTGATCGGGGCGGAGGAGCCGGCGCACTCCGGAAGCCTGCACCGTCATGACGCTGACGCTGTGGCCGACCACGTCGTGCAGCTCGCGCGCGATGCGCGCCCGTTCCTCAGCTACGGCAGCGAGCGCCCGTTCTTCACGTCCGCGCTCTGCTCTTGCAGCCCGGCTTCTCGCCTCGTCGGCCTCGACGGACTTCCGGCCGACGCCGAAGCCGATCGTCCAGACGATCGTGAAGATGATGCTGGCCACGACGAAATTCCCGACACCCGACCGTGGATCGTTGTGGACCACCACCGCGAGGACGCCTTCACCGACGGCGAAGCCCGCAATCGCCTGTGGCGGGTCTCGGAGGGAGCCCACCAGGAAGAGCGCCGCACACCCCACGACGAACGTCACTCCGTCAAAGGGGACGACCGTCTTGTCGATGAACGACGTCGCAGCTGCGGCGACACCCACGGCCACAGGTGCACCGAACGGAAAACGTCGCCGCGCGAACAGCGGCAGGACGATCGCCAGCATCGCCAACTCGTCGAACCAGAGCGGGCCTTCCGGCCCAACCGTGTGCCCGCGGCCGAGGATCGCTCCGGTGACGCCGATGCCGAGCACCGCCAAGACAAGAACGTCGAACCAGAAGCGCCGCGCGAGCGACCAGAGTCTGTTCACGGTCTGAAAGTACTCCGAACGCCGTCGGAGCGCCTCGGCCGCAAGAAGGAGCCACACATCGTCCGCTAGGACGACTTCAAATCGCCATTGCGGCCGAAGACGAGGGGCGGCCGCGCGCCTAGCCTGGACGACGTGATGAAGACACAACAATTCGTCGTCGAGACTTCCGGTTTGACGAAGCGGTTCGGGGAGCGCGTCGCGGTCGCGAACGTCGACCTGCACGTCCCGCGCGGCTCGGCCTTCGGCTACCTCGGCCCCAACGGCGCGGGCAAGACAACTCTGATCAGGATGCTGCTCGGCCTCACGCACGCGACGGCGGGCACGATGCAGCTCCTCGGCCGCCCGGTGCCGGAAGAGCGCACGGCAGCGCTCGCACGGGTCGGCGCGATCGTGGAGGAGCCCCGCTTCCATCGGCACCTGACGGGCCGCGAGAACCTGACCGTGATCGCGGCAGCACGCGAACCGGAGGCGCACGGGCGCATCGACGGCGCCCTCGCACGCGCCGGTCTCTCCGAGCGAGCGGACGAGCGCGTGAAGCGGTACTCGCTCGGGATGCGCCAGCGGCTCGGGGTTGCCCGCAGCCTGCTCGCCGACCCGGAGCTCCTGATCCTCGACGAGCCGACCAACGGGCTCGACCCGGCGGGCATCCACGAGTTCCGGGACATGATCCGCGGGTTCGTCTCGGAGGGCCGGACCGTCCTCCTCTCCTCTCACCTCCTCGACGAGGTGGAGAAGATCTGCGACGACGTTGCGATCGTCGACCAAGGGCAGGTCGTCGCGCAGGGCCCGATCGCAGAGCTCGCGGCCGCCGGAAAGAAGACAATTCTGATCGCGACGAGCAACGACGAGCAGGCGCTCGCGATCTTCTCCGAGCATCGCGCGGTCGAAGCCGTCACGGCGGAGTCGGCCGGCATACGCGTGACGCTCGATCCCGACGCCGGCGCTGCAGCCGATGACATCAGCCGACGCCTCGTGCTGGCAGGACTGGCAATTCGCCGGTTCGAGCCGGCACGCGTGTCGCTCGAGCAACGTTTCCTGGAGATCACATCGCGACTGGAGGACGCAGCATGAGCGCGACAGCCGCGACTAGCGAGCTTGCAGCGCGGCACACACGTGTCCCGCGCCGACCGCGGCTGGTGAGCGCAGAGCTCCTCAAGCTGCGCAAGCGGCGGGGCCTCGTCCTCTCCGGGCTCGCGCTCACGGCGCTGCCGATGATCGTCGCCTACACGGTCCTGCTGATCGTGCACGCCGCCAACCCCGCGAAGCACGGTCCCGCGGGAGGATTGAACAACCTGTCCGGCTCGATGGATGTGCTGACGACACTCAGCGGCGTCGCCGCGATTCTGATCGGCGCGACACTCGGAGCCGGCGACCTCGGCTCCGGAGTCTTCCGGGAACTGGTCGTGACCGGACGTTCCCGGCTCGCCCTCTTCGCCGCGCGGATCCCGGCCGGCCTGGCGGTCGTCTGGGCGCTCGTCGGCGCCGGCTTCGCCGTCACGGCCAGCGCCTCAACCGTCTTCGCGGGATCGCTCCAGTCACCCGGTGCGACTCTTCTCATCGAGACGGCGGCGTGGCTCGCGCTCGTGAGTGGGCTCTGTCTCGTGCTTGCACTCGGCGTCGCGTCCGCGCTCGGCTCACGCGGAATCACGATCGGGGTCGTGCTGGGCTGGCAGATCGTCGTCGTCCCGCTCTTGCTCCAGATCAAGACGCTGGGATCGATGCGCGAAGCGCTGCTCGGCGCTGCGACCGAGCGCCTCGAGCCGAGCGCTCTGTTCGACGGCGCCCCGACCGTGCCGATGTCGGTTCTTGCGGCTGTGATCGTCGTCACAGCCTGGACTGCCGTTCCTCTCGCATTCGGAGCCTGGCGGACCGCGGCACGCGACGCGTAAAGCCGACCCCGTGGCTAGTGTGACGCGGGGCCTGTGCGTCAACGCCGTTTCCAACGAGGCCGTGAGCTGGCCATCGATCTCGGCACGGCGAACACACTCGTGTTCGTACGCGGCGAGGGCATTGCCGTCTTCGAACCCTCGGTCGTAGCGATCGACGAGGCGAGCGGCCGCGTCCACGCGGTCGGGGAGGACGCCAAGCGGATGATCGGCCGCACACCCGCCACGATTCGGGCGATTCGCCCGCTGCGGCACGGCGTCATCGCGGATTTCGACATCACCGCCGACATGCTTCGCTATTTCATCCGCAGGGTCGGCGGCGGCGGTCTCTCGTTCTCACGCGTCGTGCTCTGCGTTCCGAGTGGCATCACCGACGTCGAGCGCAACGCCGTCGAGGAGGCGACGCTCGCCGCCGGCGCACGGCGGGTGTCTCTGATCGAGGAGCCGATGGCGGCGGCGATCGGAGCCGGCCTCCCGGTCGCGGAGGCGCAGGGAAGCATGGTCGTCGACATCGGCGGCGGCACGACCGAGGTGGCCGTTCTCTCCCTGGGAGGCATCGTCGTCTGGGAATCGGTGCGCGTCGGCGGTTACGAGCTCGACGAAGCGCTCGTGCGCCATGTCGATGCAAACGCCCACCTCCTGATCGGACCCGAGACGGCGGAGGCAGCCAAGATCGCCTGCGGCGCCGCGTGGCCGTTACCGGAGAAGATCGAGACGGACGTCGCCGGGCGCGACCGCATCACCGGCTTGCTCAGACGGACGACCATCGACTCGAGCGAGGTGCGGGCCGCGATCGCGCAGCCGCTCGAGACGATCGTCGACACGGTCAAGCGGGCGCTCGAATCCACGCCGCCCGAGCTTGCCAGCGACGTCGCGAACCGCGGGATCGTGCTGGCGGGCGGCGGCGCGCTGCTGCGTGGCGTCGACCAGCTGCTCAGCTCCGAGACCGGGCTGTCTGTGCTGGTGGCCGACTCTCCACTCGAGTGCGTCGTGCTCGGCGCAGGAAGCAGCCTCGAGGAAACGGCGGTGCCGGGACGAACAGCGCGCCGGGGGGGACTTCGCCGACGACGGCGACGGAACTGAGCGAGTTGAGTGAAAATTCGTCCCAGGAAGCGGGCTGCGAGAGTCGAAGGAGCGTCTGCCCAGGGTTCCCTCGGGCTGTGATGTCTCCCCTGTGCAGCCCGGGCTGCGGCGTGAGCTGTAGACGTCCGCGCCCTGGGCACCACGTCAGTCGCCGAGCTGGGCCAGCCGGCGGCGATCGCCTCCGCCTCCGGAAGTGCTTCCTTGTGCTCATAGGACGCAAGCGCCTGCTCATACGCCGACCGTCCCTCGCTCGTGCGGCCGGCCAACTCCAGCACCTCGCCAAGCGCCTCAGACGCCTCGCCCCGTTGGTGATGCCAATCGGTCTGCGAGACGATCTCGACCGCTTCGCGCGCAAGACGAAGAGCTCGTCCGCCGCGGCGTGGTCTCGCCGCGATTCTTCCGCTTGCCCCAGGAAAGCAAGGTGCAAGCCGCCGCTCCGCACGAGGTCACAGAACCGTGCGCCGACTCGGTTCTCGTGCCCGCAACTAGGGCAGACCGTCACGACACAAGCGTACGAGACTGCGCGGACTAATCCGGAGAGATGTTGTGGTTGAAGC
>WNGD01003596.1_pt1 | contig 15595 bp, 10 predicted proteins | sample 5400671 | NCBI WGS metagenome assembly WNGD01 (sample SAMN13153369, study PRJNA577476) | soil metagenome | isolation source: 40 cm soil or saprolite under grassland replicate 2 | place: USA:California | collected 2016-06-15 | reverse complement strand
CACGTTGCCCAACACCATGCCGTTCGTGTAGACGACCGGCACCTCGGTCCAGGTCGACTGCACCGGCACGCCGCCCGAGATCACGTCCCCGTGGTCGCCGGCAGGCAGGGGCCCAACGATGACGGTCTGCCAGGTGCGCGCCACGTAGACGAGGACGTCGCTCTCGGCCAGAAGGCGATCCTCCTCCAAAGCCCAGCGTGGGACTTTCTTGCCGGCGTGGGCGGCAGTTCCCTCGATCGAAGCCGCTGTGGCGGCGCCGGCCGCCATGCGCACCACAGTCGCGTCGTCCTCGCGCTGGTCGAGCAGATAGACGGTGGCGAAGTTGAAGTCGAACTCCGGGACCTCCGAATCGGTGAGGTGGCCGACCACCGCGTCGATGACCTCGTGGCGGCTCGCGCCAGGCTTCAGCATCGCCGCCGTCATGTCGCCCAACGCGCTGAGCAGCCGGTTGCTGTTCTCCAGCTCGGCGATCAAGCGCCGAGACGCGAGCGCGCTTCCGATCAGCTGCGCTCCTGCTTTGAGCATCTCGTCGGTGGCATGCGCGCGCCTGACGGTGGCGAGGCTGTCGCGGCTCACCACGATCAGGTAGCCATGAGGCTCGTCGGGCTGACCGAGCGCGTACGTGGCCACTGGGTGCAGGTCGGATTCGGCCGTGGTCTCGCCGACGGTCTTGCTGAGGGCGGCCTCCCAAGAGGTCGATGGGTCGCCCCGCTCGATGCGCATCGGAGCGGCAACGCGGAGGTGCGCGGTGACAAGCTCGAGGTGCGAGCGCTGGTGACCGAACTGGTAGATGGCCGCGCCGTCCAGGTTGCTCGCCATCAGCAGGTCAGCGAGAGCGATCGACAGCAGTCGACGCAGCTCCTTCGCATCGGTGCGGGCGTCGCCAACCGGAGTCGTGAGGAGCGACGTCAGGCGCGACAAGCCCTCGAGCGCGGTGCGCTCGGCGCCCTCGAGCGCGCTCTGTATCAGCGCCGCCGCGGTGCCGGCCCGGCGCTCCAGCTCGCGTAGCTTGTTGTCGTCCGGCGCGCGCTCCTTGCTGCGGTAGTTCAGGTAGACAAGGCCGAGGAACCTCTCGCCTGCAAGGAGGGGCAGCCCGATCGTCGACTGCACCTGGTAGCGGCGGATGAACGTCGAATCGATCTCCGCCGGCGCGTCTCGTGCCACGAGCCGCTGCCGGGTGACGGTCAGCCACACCGTCGAGCCGTACTGGTGGACCCCCAGCTCGTCAGGCGCCTTGCCCTGCCTCTCGTCGTTCAGGTATCGGGCGAGCTGCTCGCGCATGTCGGTCAGCGAGTCGAGCAGGCTCTCCTGCGGCTGGCCGGTCGCGAACGGGGCGTAGTAGGTATGGGTCGACTCTTCATAAAGGAAGACGGACACGATCTCCGCTCCCGAGGCGTGCTGGAAGTCGGCGATCACACCGCGGAGGACCGCGGCGAGCCCCGAGTTCGCTTCGACCGGCGGACGGATCAACTTCTCAGGGCGATCATAGGTTCACGAGCCCCCACCCGCCCTCCGGGCGACCTGCCCAGCAAGTGGGGAGGTGGCTGCCCCGCTTAGAGCTCTGGCTCTCGCCACCTGGCCCAGCCACGCCAGGCTTGGCCTGGGTTGCCGGGCGAATGTCTGCCGGTCCACCGCGACCAGGCCGAACGTCGGCGCGTATCCCAGTGCCCATTCGAAGTTGTCGAGCAGCGACCAGTAGATGTAGGAGCGGACGTCGATCCCGTCGGCAAGGCAGGCGAGGACCTCTCGCATCGCGGAGTCGATGTACGCGATCCGCTTCTCGTCGTTGCCGGTCGCGATTCCGTTCTCGGTGACCAGGATTGGCACGCCGGGACAGGCGCGTTGAGCGCGGCGGATCGCGCCGCCCAGGGCCTGCGGGTAGTACTCGTAGCCCATCTGCGTCGTCAGGTCGTTTTCCGCCAGCTCGCGTGTGGTGTCGCTCCAGTCGTGGCCGGGGCTGCGCGGACCTTCCGGCCCGTACCGGAAGCGCGTGTAGGTCTGCACGCCGATGAAGTCATCCTCCCCCGCCAGCTGCAAGAACCAGTCGTTGATCCTGGATTCCAGCTCGAGCGAGCTCGAACCCGGCTCGGCGCCATCCTCGTACTGGATGTCGGGGATCGCGAGTGTCACGCCGGTCGGAACGCCCGCGCGGGCGCGGATCGCGGCGGCGCCGCGCCGGTGCGCCTCGAGCAGGTTGTCGACCGCCCGCTGCGCGCCTTCGCGGTCGTCGGTGTGCCCGGGCGGGTTGATTCCGAGCAGCCACCCGCTGGAACCGAGGCCTTGCGGCTCGTTGATCGTGCATGCGTAGGCGATCCGGTCGCCGAGGACCTGGGCCGCGCGATCGCAATAGCGTTCGAAGAGGGCAGGGAACTTCGCCGATGCGATCCCTCCCTGCTCGTGCAGCCATCTCGGGACAGTGAAGTGGTGGAAGGTGACGATCGGGGCCACTCCATGCTCGTGGCATGCGTCGAGCAGGCGGCGGTAATGACCTAGCTCCGCGCGGGAGAACTCGCCCTCTGCCGGCTCGATGCGCGCCCATTCGATGCCGAAGCGGAAACAGCTGAGCCCGAACCTTGCGAGCATCGCGACGTCGTCGGCGTAGCGGTGGTAGAAGTCGCAAGCGTCGCCGGACGGCTCCGGGCATGGAGTGGACTCGATGTGCTCCCACCACCACCAATCGGTGTTCACGTTGCCGCCCTCTGTCTGGTAGGCGGAGATCGCAGCGCCGAAGAGAAAGCCGTCAGGAAACCGCAGGGAGTCAGTCATCTGGCGGAGTCTAAGTCCTCCTTTCGTCGACAATCGGCCGGCCGAGTTGCTTCCGATCACCGAGGTCCCTACCACTCGAGTCGTCCTTTCCCGGACGTCCATCGCCGGCATCGCGGCGACGTTCTTGCTCATGGGGATGATCGTCGCCGGCTACGGCCCGCTTCTCGAGCACCTTGTACGCCGGTTCGGCGTGAGCCTCCCTGTTGCGGGCGCGACGATCAGCGTCCATTTCGCCGGCTCGCTGCCCGGGGTCCTCATCGCGATGCGTTCATTCGAGAAGCTCCCCGGCCGCGTCACCGTGATGATCGCCACGGCGATCGTGAGCTTCGGGCTGGTGATCATCGCGATCGCTTTCGTCTGGCCCGCGTTCCTGCTCGGAGTCCTCATCATCGGCCTCGGCTTCGGCGCCCTCGTCCTCGGGTTGAACCAGCTCGTCGCCTACAGCGACAGCGGGCGGCGAACGGCGCTTCTCAATGCGTTGAACGGCGCGTATTCGGCCGGTGCGGTCGGCGGGCCAATTCTCGTCGCGGCGTTCGCCGGCCAACACTTCTCGTCGCTCTACCTGGTCTTCGCCGCGGTGTGGCTCGCGCTGATTCCGAGCTCGATTGGCATCACTGGCCGTCTTCCGGTCTCGACCGGTTCGCGCGTGCGTCCGGGAAGCCTCGTGTGGATCTTCATCCTCGCTTTCGTGCTCTACGTCGCGATCGAGAACGGCACCGGCGGCTGGATGACGTCACATCTCGAGTCGGTCGGCCTGCCTTCGACCCAGGCCGCGACTGTGACGTCAGGCTTCTGGCTGGCGCTGGTCACCGGACGGCTGTTGATCACGCTGGTTCCAACTTCTGTCCCCGAGGGCACCATCGTGCTCACCGGTGCGGGTGTGGCCGCGGTTGGGCTGCTCGCCGCGACCGCGGGCCCTCTGGCGCCGTGGGCCTACCTCGTGACGGGTCTCGCGATCGCGCCCATCTTTCCAACCGGCATCGTGTGGCTGGCAAAGCTGCGCCCTGGCGATTCGCGAGCGACGTCGTGGCTTTTTCCGGCGGCGTCGATCGGCGGCATCGCCGGCCCGGGCGCGATCGGGATAGTGATCGCGCAGGCCGGAGTCAGCTGGGCGCCGGCGGTGCTGGCCGTGGTCGCGATCGGTATGTCGATCGCATTCTTCGTCGCGGCTAAACGATGAGGGGACGAAGCGTGTTACGGGCGAGGAGAAAGCCGCGCTGCACGAGCTCAAGCTCGCCTTCGAAGTTGCGGTCCTCGTGCTCGATCGATACGACCCAGTTGTAGCCGATCGCGTACAGGGCGCTGACGAAGCGGTCCCAGCGAACTTCACCCAGCCCTGGAAGGCGTGGCACCTGCCAGCCCACGCCGAGAGACATCACGCCTTCGTTGTAGAGCCCGTCGCGATCGACCTCCATGTCCTTGGCGTGGACGTGAAAGATGCGCGGTGCGAACTCGCGGACCGCCCGCGTGTGGTCAATGAACTGCCACACGAGGTGAGAGGGGTCGAAGTTGAGGCCGAAGTTCTCGTCGGGGATGATCTCGAACATCTGGCGCCAGAGCGCGGGGGAGTACGCGAGATTGCGTCCCCCGGGCCACTCGTCGGCCGAGAAGAGCATCGGGCAGTTCTCGATCGCGATCCGGACGCCACGCTCGCGCGCGTGCCGCACGAGAGGCGGCCATACGCGCTTGAAGTCTTCGAGGTTCTCCGCGACCGAGCGCCGCTGATCGCGGCCGACGAAGGTGCCGACCGTCTCCACCTCGAGAAGCTGAGCCGCCTCGACCACGCGACGCAGATGATCGTTGGCGGCCTGCCTGGCATGCGTGTCGGGATCGAGGTTGTTCGGGTAGTAGGCGAGCGACGAGATCTCCAGGTCGTAACGACCGAGGAGCTTCCGCACTGCTTTCGGGTTGAAATCGTGGACGTCGATGTGGGCGACGCCGGCGTAACGACGATGTTCGCTCCCGCTCGACGGCCAGCAGGCGATCTCGAGCGCGTCGAAACCGTTGTCGTGCGCCCAGATCGCGATCTCCTCGAGGGTGAGATCCGGAAACGCGGCGGTCAGCAGGCCGAGCTTCACCTGGCCGCCGACCTGACGGCGCGCTCGACCTCCACCCACCTCTGGTCGTGATGGCTTCGCGCGACTGCATCGCAGACGAGCATCTCGTCGTGGCCGTCGGCAAAGGTGGGGTAGTCCTCCGACGGCTTGCCTGCGCCTGCGGCTCGATACACCGCGGCGTACAGCGCGCGAAAGGTGTCAGCGAATCCTTCGGCGTGGCCGCCGGGAAGGGTCGCCGCACGGCGCCCGTCTTCGTTGAGGATCGCGGGGTCGCGCAGCAGGAGCTCGTTGGGACGACCGCGATGCCCGATCCAGAGCTCGTCGGGCCGCTCCGAGTTCCATCCAGCGGCGGAGGTAGAGCCGTCGATCTCGAACCACAGTGAGTTCTTGCGGCCCGCGCTGATCTGAGAGACCGTCAGGGCGCCTCGCGTACCGTCCTCGTAGCGAAGCAGGATCGTCGCGCAGTCCTCGGTCGAGATATCGCGCTCGACCGTGTTGACCCCGCCGCCGGTGGCGAACGTCTCCACGGGGCCCGCCGGCTGCTGTCGCTTCTTGATGAACGTCGCCAGGTCCGCCATCACGGCGACGATCCGCTTGCCGGTGAGGAACGTGGTCAGGTCCATCCAGTGCGAGCCGATGTCGGACACGGCGCGGAGGACGCCACCCAGCTTGGGTTCGAGCCGCCAGTTCCAGTCGGTGTCGAGCAGCAACCAGTCCTGCAGGTAATGGCCGGACACCAGTCGCACCTCGCCCAGCGCGCCCTCGCGGACCATGCCATGCACGTGCTGAACGACCGGATAGAAGCGCAGGTTGAAGTTGGTCGCGTGCACCAGCCCACTGTTCTCGGCGATCTGGAGCAGGTCGGCCGACTCGGCCGGCGTCATGGCGAGCGGCTTCTCGCACACGACGTGCTTGCCTGCGCGAAGGGCGGCGAGCGAGTGCTCGTGGTGCAGGTGATTGGGCGAGGTGATGTGCACGACATCAACCCGCGGGTCGTCGAGCATCGCGTGGAAGCTGTCGTAGGCCCGGGGCAGGCCAGTCTCCACCGCGCGCGCGGCGGCGCGCTCGCGGGTGGATCCCACCACGCCATGCACCTGCACGCCCAGACGGCGCAACGCTTCGACGTGGACGGCGCCGATAAAACCGGTCCCCACGACGGCCGCCCCGATAGCGGCGAATGGCCTGGGGGTCCCTTCGAATTCAGGCCTCTGGCTCTGAATCCGTGGGGGTGTCACATATACCAGTTTCGCTTCGAGTTGCCTTCTCGTGCAGAGGGGGCGTCGTTCGGCCGGCTCGCGCCACCGCACCACGCGATGCAGTTGGCGATCACGCGTTGGATCTCTGGTTGGTGATAGACCGGAAACTCCTGGTCGCCGGGGCTGAAGTACGCGACGCGGCCGGCGCCGCGGTAATAGCAGCACCCACTCCGAAAGACCTCGCCGCCTTCGTAAGAGCTGATGAAGACGAGCTCGTCGGGAGGTGGGATGTCGAAGTACTCCCCGTACATCTCGTCGTGCGCGACGACGATCGGCTGCGGGACATCGGCGGCGATCGGGTGGGCGGGGTTCACGGTCCAGATCACCTCACGCTCGCCGCCCGGGTCTGACCGCCATCGCAGAGAGCAGCTCGTGCCCATGAGCCGCTTGAAGATCTTCGAGTAATGGCCCGAATGGAGCACGACGATGCCCATGCCGTCCAGCACCCGCGCGTGTACGCGCTCGACGACTTCGTCCGCGACCAGGTCGTGCGCGGCGTGGCCCCACCAGGTCAGGACGTCGGTCTCGGCGAGCGCGGCCTCGGTCAAACCGTGCTCCGGCTCGTCGAGCGTCGCGATACGCACGTTCACGGTGTCGCCCAGCCTGCGGCGGACGCCCTCGGCGATCGGCGTGTGCATGCCGTCGGGATAGATCTTCCTGACCGACGGCTCGCGCCGCTCATGGACGTACTCGTTCCAGATCGTGACGCGTAGCTGGCCACGAGCCAGCATCAGATAGGAGGCGCTTCGCCGGTCCGGTAGATCGATACGGGCTCGTGGACCGACGCAGACTCGACCGCGGCCGCGATGAACGCGACCGTGCCCAGGTTGTGGCGGCCTGAGGTCTCCGGCTCGCGGTCCGACTGCACGGCGTGCGCAAACTCGGTCAGCGCCCCGGCCGGCCCGGTCCTCGCCATCGGGCGCAGCGCCGCGGTTCGCGCCTTGCCATCGCGCGGCCGGATCATCACGCGGTCCTCGTTCATATCGTCATCACGGCTCGTCCACACGACCTCGCCGCGCTGGAACTCAAGGTGCCACTCGCCGGCCCATGGCGTCCGGTGTCCGGCGCTGACCCAGCTGCCGCGGTAGCTGACCACGACGCCCGGAAACAGGATCGAGGCGATCGTGGCCGATGGGCCGCTGAAGTCGGTCCAGACGGGATTCCACGCTTCGCAGTAGATGCGCTCCGGCTCGGAGTTGAGGATCAGGCGAAGCAGGTCGAAGTGGTGGATCGACATGTCGACCAGGAGGGGCTGCTCCTCGAGGTGGTGACGGCCGCGACCCGATGGTCCCGCCGTCGAGTAACGCCGGAAGTCGATCGAGACCTCGTGCAGCTTGCCCAGGGGCGCCGCCTGCACGAATTCGGCGATTGCCCTCGGCGCTGGAAAGTAGCGGTAGTTCTGGCTGACCATCAGGACGAGTCCGGCCTGGGCGGCCACGTCGACCAGCTGGTGCGCGGCGCCGAGCGTCGGCGCGAACGGCTTCTCGACCAGGACGTGCAGCCCGGCGTCAAGGGCGGCGCGCGTCACGGGCACATGACCGGCCAGCGCGGTGGTGTTGAGGAGCGCATCCGGCCGCGTGGCCGTGATCGCCTCCCTGATCGATTCGAAGTACATACCGGCCGGCGCGCGAAGCTCTTCGCGGGCGATGTCCAGCGCGTGCGGATCGGAGTCGACGTACGCGACGAGCTCGACCTCGTCGACGTCTGGGACGATGCGCCGGGCCCAGTTGCGGCCGTGCCCTCCGAGGCCAACTTGCATCAGTCGCAGCGCCGTCACGGCCGACAATCATGTCGCCTTGCAACGCGGTTTCATCTCCCTTACGCGATGAATCGAACCGAATATCCCCGGCCCAACTTTCGCCGGTCGCGCTGGATGACTTTGAACGGCGAATGGCAGTTTGGCGCCGGTACCGAGCCGAGCTTCGACCGCCAGATCGTGGTTCCTTTCTGTGCCGAATCCGAGCTGTCGGGAGTGTATGAGCTGCCCGGCGACGTCGTGTGGTACCGGCGTCGGTTCGACGCACCTGAGGCCGATCGCCTGCTGCTCCACTTCGGGGCGGTCGACTACCGCGCCACCGTCTGGGTCAACGATGTCGAGGTCGCGCGCCATGAAGGTGGTCACGTCCCTTTCACCGCCGACATCACAGATATGTCGCGCGCGCGCGACAACCACCTGGTCGTCCGCGCGGAGGACCCGCTGACCGACAAAACCATTCCGCGCGGCAAGCAGTACTGGGGCCCCAAGCCGGAGGGCATCTTCTACACCCCCACCACAGGTATCTGGCAGTCGGTCTGGCTCGAGCCGCTGCCCGAGCGGCACATCAGCGGCATCCGGGTCAACCCCGACCTCGCCCAAGGTGCGGTCGCCTTCGAGGTTGGCGGGGAAGGGGATGTCGAGCTGGTCGCGAGGCTGGATGGGGAGGTCGTCGGAACCTGGTCCGGGCCGGCCGGCCGTGGTCGCATGCAGCTCGATGCTGTCGCGCTCTGGTCGCCGGAGTCGCCTCGCCTCTACGACCTGGAGATCCGATTGCTGGGCCCAGGCCGCGCCGAGACAGACCGCGCCGAGACCTATTTCGGCATGCGCCAGATCGAAACGAGGGACGGGCAGTTCCTGCTGAACGGAGAGCCCTACGTCCAGCGCCTGGTCCTGGACCAGGGCTATTTCCCCGGCGGCCTTATGACCGCGGCGCGCGATGAAGAATTGCGACGCGACATCGAGCTCGCCAAGGCCTTTGGGTTCAACGGCGCGCGCAAGCACCAGAAGGGGGAAGATCCCCGCTGGCTCCACTGGGCCGACCGGCTCGGGTTCCTCGTGTGGTCTGAGATGCCGAGCTTTCATGAGCATTCGCCAGAGGCCGAGCGCCGCCTGGCGGCCGAATGGAGCGAGCTGGTGAGGCGTGACCGCGACCACCCGTCGATCGTGGCCTGGGTGGTCGCCAACGAGAGCTTCGGCCTCGACCACATCGATCCCGCTGTGCGCGCTCGGTTCCTGGACGAGCTGTACCACCGGACGCACGTTCTCGATGGCACCCGACCGGTGATCTCCAACGATGGCTGGGAGCACACCCTGAGCGACCTGTGCACGGTCCACGACTACTCGCCGCCGGCCGAGCTCGCTCGGCGCTATCGCAACCTCGATGCCGCCCTCGACGGCGGCGCCGGCGGCCATGTCGCCTACGGCCCGGGCTACGGCCACCGCGGCGAGCCGGTGATGGTCAGCGAGTTCGGCGGCTTGCGGATCGCCGGGTCAGGTGGATGGGGCTGGCTTGAGGTCCCGGACGGGGACGCCTTCATCGGTGTGTATGGCGCGCTGATCGATGGGCTGATGGACGCGGGGCCGGTGGTGGGTTTTTGCTACACGCAGCTCGCCGACGTGGAACAGGAACAGAACGGTCTGCTGACGGCAGGGCGTGTGCCGAAGGTGGACGCGGCGCTGCTCCGCCCGCACACGCAGGCGCCCAAAAGGGGCGCCCAACCCGATTCTTGACAGATCGCCCGATCCATCCTAGGATCGGCCCTAAACCGCTTTACTAAAGCGGTTTAATCGCTGGGGGGCGAGCCTATGACTGGAGCACTGGGTGTCCCGGGTCACAATCGCTGACGTCGCGGTCGCGGCCGGCGTCTCCAAGACAGCCGTGTCGTTCGCGTTCAACAACCCCGAAAACCTGGGCCAGGCTACCCTCGAGCGCGTGCTGCGCGTCGCCCGCGACCTCGGCTACGCACCGCATCCGGCCGCGCGTGCCCTCTCGATGCGCCGCAGCGGAACCATGGGCGTCTTGATCCCGCAGCGCCTGTCCATAGTCTTCGCCAACCCTTTCCTGAGCGAGCTCATCCAGGGCCTCGGCGAACAGTGCGAGGAGCACGACCTGACCCTGCTGTTGGTACCGCCGGTCGACGGATCACTGGAGAGCGCGATCAGGCAGGCCTCCGTCGACGGCTTCATCAGCCTCGGCCTGGGCCCAGACGATCAGGCCCTCGCTGTGCTGGACCGCAACGGCATCCCAACCGTGCTCGTCGACTCAGACGGGTCATCTGACCATCCCGCGGTCAACGTCGATGACAAGGGTGGGGCGGAGGAGGCGGCCACGCACGTGCTCGAGCTCGGCCACACCCGGCTGGCGATCATCGTCTTACCGCCGACACGCTCCGAACTCGAGACGACACCGACCGCGGCACGGCGGATGGAGGGCTACCGGGCAGCGATCGCGGGCGCCGGAGCACCCGCACCGGAGTGCGTCATGGCGGGGATCTCGGTAGAGGCAGGTGCGCGCGCGTTTCATCAGCTCCTGGAAGGCGCCCGCCATCCCACCGCGGTGCTCGCGATGAGCGACATGGCAGCGATCGGGGTCATGTCGGCGGCGCGTGCATCGGGGCTCCGCGTACCTGACGATCTCTCGGTCGTCGGTTTCGACGACCTGCCCATGGCGGCGTGGACCAACCCGCCGCTGACCACGGTCCATCAGCCGATCGTCGAGAAGGGTCGCCTCGCCGCACGGTTGCTGATCGAGCGTATGAGGGGCCGCCGGGTCGAGTCGCCGCCGCCGCTGGCGACGAGCCTGGTCGTTCGCAGCTCCACCTCAAAAGCCAAGGAGGTGGTCAGCCGCCAGACGTAGCTTCCGGCAGCCCGCATTTGCGAATTCAGGGGAGGAAATAGAATTGACACCAAGGCAGACACATGCCGTCCACCTCGTATCGGATTGGGGGAATGACCATGCGCGCTAAGTGGTACAGGCGCAGCCTGATCGTGCCGTTGATGGCCCTGCTCACAGCGGTCGCGTGCGGCACGGGCTCGACGCAGAGCGCAGGCTCCGTCAAGGTGATCGGAGTTTGGTCCGGTCAGGAGCAGCTCAACTTCCTGGCTACGGTCAAACCGTTCGAAGACTCGACCGGGATCAAGGTCAACTTCGAATCAAGCCGTGACGAGGACGCCATCCTGACGACGCGAGTTGGCGCCGGCAACCCGCCGGACCTGGCCGCCGCGCCAAGTCCTCAGCTCCTGACCCAGTTCGCCAAGCAGGGCAAGGTCATCGCGCTCAACGACATCGTCGACATGACCGCACTGCAGGCGAACACCGCGGACAGCTGGATCAAGCTCGGCGAGCCGCTGGGCGACGGCAAGCTCTACCAGATCTTCTCGTGGGCGGCCGTCAAGGGCTTGATCTGGTACAACCCGAAGAGCTTCACCGCGAAGAGCTACCAGGTCCCGAAGACCTACGACGAGCTCCTGAGCTTGCAAGCCAAGATCAAGAGCTCGGGCACGACGCCGTGGTGCATGGCAATCGAGAGCGGGTCCGCGACCGGGTGGCCGGCGAGCGACTGGCTCAAGGAGATCGTGCTCAGCCAGGCGGGCCCGGACGTTTACGACAAGTGGGTCGCCGGCACCCAGACGTGGTCGTCACCCGAGATCAAGACTGCGTTCCAGACGTTCGGCAAGTTCCTCGGCCCAGGCAACAGCAACGTTTACGGTGGGGCTCAGAACATCATCGCGACCAACTTCGGTGACGTGGGCAAGCCGATGTTCCAGTCCCCGCCCAAGTGCTACATGCTCAACCAGGCGTCCTTCATCACGACCTTCTTCACGAGCGCCAACCCGAACCTGAAGCCGGAGACCGACTTCAACTTCTTCGCGCTGCCTGACCTCAGCTCGCAGTTCACTGGCGCCCACGTAGTCGCGGGTGACTCGTGGTCGATGTTCCGCGACACGCCGCAGGCCCGCAAGCTCATCAAGTACCTCACCACCTCCGAGGCTCAGGACATCTGGGTCAAGAAGGGCGGCAAGCTCGCGGTCAACAAGCAGGTTCCGTTGAGCGACTACCCGGACGCACTCTCCAAGGCGAGCGCGGACCTGGTGGTCAACACCAAGATCGGCAAGTACGACGCGACCGACCAGATGCCGGCGGACATGAAGGCCGCCGCTTGGGCCGATCTCGTCAAGTTCATCCAGAACCAGAACCAGCTGGACAAACTTCTCGCCCACCTGGATTCCGTCCAGGCCAAGGCGTATAAGACCTGACGAAGATAGAGGAGGAATAGAGCGTGGACTTCAGCATTCTGCTGACGGATATCCCGACGCTCTTGGTCGTCATCTTGGGCGTGCCAGCGGGGCTCATGGGCTACATCATGCTCAGCGAGTTCGTCGTCCGCCGGCTGCCCGACAAGAACCGGCCGCAGGTCCGACCCTGGCTATGGGTCGGGCCTGCCCTCTTCCTGGTCGCCGCCTTTCTGCTCTTCCCGATGATCGGCACGATCGTGCAGAGCTTTGAAGACAACAAAGGCAGCTTCGTCGGCCTGCAGAACTTCGGCGACCAGCTGGGCAGCTATCCCGGCGGCTCGTGGATCGCCATCCGCAACAACCTGATCTTCTGGCTCATCTTCTACACGCTGTTCGTGCTGGCCTTCGGCCTGCTCCTGGCGGTCCTCTTCGACCGCGTGCCGTACGAAAGCGTCGTCAAGTCGCTGATCTTCATGCCCATGGCGATCTCGTCAGTGGCGCTCGGGGTGATCTGGAAGTTCATGTACTGGTACCAGCCGTCGGGTGAGGTCCAGACGGGCACCCTGAACGCCCTGGTGTCGGTCTTCCATCACGACCCGGTGGCCTGGCTGCAAGACCAGTGGCCTGGGGATCTGGCGCTGCTCAACAACCTGGCGCTGATCACCGCGGCGACGTGGGGAATCACAGGCTTCTCGATGGTCATCCTGTCGGCGGCGCTGAAGGGAATCCCGGGAGACCTCCTGGAGGCGGCGCGGGTCGACGGCGCAGGCGAGATCACGATCTTTCGCCGTGTGATCTTTCCGCTGATGATGCCGACGATCGTCGTGGTCGGCACCACGCTCGTCATCTTCGCGCTCAAGGCATTCGATGTCGTCTACGTGATGACCAACGGGCTCTACAACTCCGATGTACTAGCGCTGCGCATGTACAACCTGCTGTACCTTTCGCGCAATAACGCGTCGGCGAGTGCGGTCGCTGTGATCCTGCTGATTGCGGTGATACCGGTTCTCATATTCAACCTGCGCCAGTTCCGCGCAGTGGAGGCACGGCGATGAGCGTCACCACCGCGGGCCGGCGCGAGTCGACGGCTGCGGCCTACTCGCTTCCCTGGTTCAGTCAGCAGATCAGCCGCTACGCGGTCCACATCGTGGTCATCGGGCTGACGGTGATCTGGATGGTCCCGACCATCGGCCTGCTCGTGAGCAGCTTCCGTCCGTTCTCCGCAATCGCCAGCACCGGGTGGTGGACGGCGATCTCGCCGCCCTACAGCTTCACCCTCCAGAACTACTCCGACATGCTGAGCCAGAGCAACCTGGGCACCGCGATCTTCAACAGCTTCATGGTCGCGGTCCCGGCAACGATCATCCCGGTGACGATCGCCGCATTCGCGGCTTACGCGTTCTCGTGGATGAACTTCCCAGGTCGCAACTGGATCTTTCTCGCCCTGGTCGGCCTGCTGGCCGTGCCCTTGCAGCTGACGTTCATACCAGTGACCACCTTCTTCGTGCACGCGGGCTGGACCACGGAGAACCTGGAGGCAACCGGAATCCCGGGCTTGCCATGGCTTCCGCTCTGGCTCGCGCACGCAGGCTACGGAATGCCTTTTTCGATCTACCTGCTGTCTAACTTCTTCCGGGCCCTCCCGAGCGACCTGTTCGAGTCCGCCGAGATCGACGGCGCGGGCACGCTGACCACGTTCTTCCGGCTGGTGCTCCCGCTCTCCGTGCCGGCGCTTGCATCGCTGGTGATCTTCCAGTTTCTGTGGGTGTGGAACGACCTGCTCGTGGCCCTGATCTACGTCGGAGGCGCGCCTGAGGTCGCGCCCCTGACCGTCAACCTGGCCAACCTGACCAACTCGCTTGGGCAGGGCTACCAGCTTTTGACGGCCGCGGCATTCTTCTCGATGATTGTGCCGTTGGTCGTGTTCCTCAGCCTCCAGCGGTATTTCGTCCGCGGCATTCTTGCCGGTTCTGTGAAGGGATAGAGAGATGGCATCAGTAACTTATGACCACGTCGTCAAGCGCTACACCGCCGACGTCACCGTCGTCAAGGACTTCAACGTCGACATCAAGGACAAGGAGTTCATGGTCCTTGTCGGTCCTTCCGGCTGTGGCAAATCGACCGCGCTCCGGATGCTCGCCGGGTTGGAGGCGATCACCGAAGGCAAGATCCTGATCGGCGACCGCGTCGTCAACAACGTCGCCGCCAAGGACCGCGACATCGCCATGGTCTTCCAGTCGTACGCCCTCTACCCGCACATGAGCGTGTACGACAACATGGCCTTTCCGCTTCAGATGGCGCACATGAAGAAGTCGGAGATCGACAAGCGGGTGCGCAACGCGTCGCGCATTCTCGGACTCGACAACTTCCTCAAGCGCAAGCCTCGAGCCCTGTCGGGCGGCCAGCGCCAGCGCGTCGCTCTGGGTCGAGCCATCGTGCGCAGCCCGAAGGTGTTCTTGCTGGATGAGCCTTTGTCGAACCTGGACGCCAAGCTGCGCGGCCAGACCCGTGTCGAGCTGCAGAAGCTGCACCGCGACCTCCAGACCACGTTCATCTACGTCACCCACGACCAGGTCGAGGCGATGACGATGGGCGATCGGATCGCGATCATGAACGCGGGCATCCTGCAGCAGGTGGGCACCCCGGGCGAGATCTACGACCACCCGGCCAACCTCTTCGTGGCCGGCTTCATCGGCACCCCGACCATGAACTTCATCCCGGCCAACGTGACCAACGGCTCGGCCAAGGCCTCTGGGTTCGAGGTCAAGCTGCCCAAGACGCTGCCCGCCGGCTCCAAGGGCACTCTTGGCTTCCGTCCCGAAGCGGTCACGGACCGCACCACGGACGGCGGGACGACTCTCGACATGAAGGTCGACGTGGTGGAGCGCCTCGGCTCCGACCAATACCTCTACGGCTCGGTCGGCGGCGACCAGCTCACCGCGCGTGTGGATCCCCGCATGGCGGTGGCGCCTGGTGACCGTGTCCGCCTCGGCCTCGACACACGAGGGTTGCACTTCTTCGACGGCGAAAGCGAGCAGGCCCTTCTCTAGTTCGAATCCCCGCTAGGCTCCTTCCCGTTTGGGCCTAGAGCGCTTCCGCGCCATCGAGGATTTCGACTCCGCGCGCGCCCGCGCGTTCTGGCGCCACGTGCGGTCGGTCCTGACCGGACGCGTGGGTCGACTGCGGTCGATCGAGCCGGCCTTGCGCGCAGCGGGATTGGAAGGCCGCGCCTTTGGCGGCGTGCACGAGATCCCGGTCGATAAGATCGCCGGCTCGGTCGCGCCCGATGCTAAGACGGGGGACTTCGACGCGATGTTCCTTCCCGTCAACCGCAGGATGCGCGATCGCTGGGCCCGCATCTACCAGGCGATGGTCGAAGGCGATGAGCTGCCGCCGATCGACGTGTACAAGGTCGACGATCGCTATTACGTGATCGATGGCCATCACCGAGTCTCGGTCGCCCGCAACCTGGGCCGGCCAACCCTCAACGCGCGCGTGATCGAGGTCAAGACTCGCGCGCCGCT
>WNGD01003595.1_pt1 | contig 15596 bp, 14 predicted proteins | sample 5400671 | NCBI WGS metagenome assembly WNGD01 (sample SAMN13153369, study PRJNA577476) | soil metagenome | isolation source: 40 cm soil or saprolite under grassland replicate 2 | place: USA:California | collected 2016-06-15 | reverse complement strand
CCCTCCAGTTGGCGGTGTTCGGCGCCGTGCGCGACCTCGTTGCGCTCGCGTTCCTGATCGAGCTCGGCGTCGCGGCGCTGCTTCTCTTCGTGCTCGGCCGGCTCGGGCTCTCCGACCGGGCCCGCCTCGTGATCGGCCTGCTGGCAGTCGCGGCGGGGCTGACGCACATCGCGTTCGTCTACGGCCACCCCGCGGAGGCGATCGTTCCGCTCCTGTGGGTGCTCGCCGGGCTCTGGGCGCGCGACGATCGCATGTTTCGAGCAGGAGCGCTCGTCGGCCTCTCCGCGGGCTTCGAGCTCTGGGGCGTGCTCGGCGTAGTGGTGCTGCTGCTAGCTCCCAGGTTGACGCGCGCACTCGCGGGCGCCTGCGTCCAGGGCGTGATCGTGGCGGCGATGCTCGCGCCGTTCGCTCTTGCGGGGACGTTCCGGATGTTCGACCACGAATGGCACGCGGCAGCCGGGACGCTCGTCGGTCTCGTAGTCGGCCCCGGCACCCACTTCGGCTGGCCGCTCAGACTCGTGCAGGCCTCGCTCGCCGTCGCCGCAGGCGCGGCCCTCGCTTTTGCTCTGCGTCGCAGCGCGCATGCGTTGTGGCTCGTGCCGCTCGCCGTCGCGCTCGTCCGGCTCCTGCTCGATCCCGTTTCCTTCGGCTGGTACTGGCTCGAGGTCGAGGCGCTCGTCCTCGTCGGCGCAGGGCTGGTGCTCAAAGAGTTGCCGGCCCGGCTGCCCGAGAGCCGTCTCCGGCGAGCCCTGGGGCCGCAGCACTAACGCAGCGTCGAGAAGTACGCGTGCAGAATGTCGTGGCCCCAGAACAGGGCGACGACGGAGCCAATCGCAAGGAACGGGCCGAACGGGATTCCCATCTTTCGGGCCTTCGAGCCGTGGCGGATCAGCAACACGACGCTGGGCACCATCGCGGCCAGCATCCCGACCATGAGGGCAACCGGAACCGTGCGTCCGAGCGCCGCGCCCATCAATAGGGCCAGCTTCACGTCGCCCATGCCCATCCCGCCGGGATAGGCCAGTGCCGCCGCGAACAGGAAGCCCGAGGCGGCAAGCGCGGCGAGCGCCCACCCCGGACTGAGATCGCGTGCAGTGTTCGCGGCCAGCACGACGATCGTTGCGGGCAGAACGATGCGGTTGGGAATGATCCGGTGCTCGAGGTCGATCGCCGAGACGGCTACGAGCACCGCACAGAACAACGCCGCCACCGCGGCCCGGGCTGTCAAACCGAAAGCGAGCACGCAGCCGGCGATCAGCAATCCCGTGACCAGCTCCACCGCCGGGTAGACGAGGGGTATGCGTGCCTGACAGTGACGGCAGCGGGCGCGCAGCAGGACGTAGGAGAGGAGCGGCACGTTGTCGTACCAGCTGATCTCCTGGCCGCACGAGGTGCACGCCGACGGTGGCCGCACGATCGACCGGCGCAATGGAACGCGTGCGGCGACGACGTTCAGAAAGCTTCCCAGGGCGAGGCCCGGGGCGAATGCGACGGCTGCTAGAGCGAAACCCACGTGCTCATCATCGGCAGCCTCAGTCCCTGAGTTGAGGGATGAGAGACGGCCGACCTTTCTACGGAAGAAGAGCTCCTAGCCGCCCGTCATCTGGGGCATCTGAGCGAGCGCATACACCGTCGGATTGCCGGGCATCCCGACCGGGACGAACGTGAAGCCGTTGAACGTGGAGTTCGAGGACTGTCCGAGGATGACGGTCGACCCGTCGAGCGGGCCGTCGACGATCGACGTCGTCCCGATGTCGACGATGTTCGTGGCATAGACCGCGCCCTGGAAGTACGCGCTAACGAACTGCGCACCGTCTCCGGGGGACACCTGGCTGTCGGCCACGACGGAACCATTGCCGTTGACGACCCAGCCGAGCAGATCTTGCGTCGAGTCCCAGCTGCCGACGGTGCAGCTCGGGCCAGAGCTGTAGCCGCAGAGGCTCGTGTTCTTGATCAGCACCGAGCCGGATGTGTAGATCGTCGCCTGTCCGTGGTAGCGAACGACGCCGCCGATGTCCACCTTCGCGCTCCCGTCGATGAAGATCGTGCCGGAGAGGGTCAGGACCTTGCTGGGATAGTCCCAGGAGATTTGGCCGTTGACGGTCTTGCACGTGTACGAGCTCCCCGGAGTGAGGTTGGCGATCCCCTGGTTGTCGTTCTTGTACGTGAGCTTGTTCGCGTCGGTGTCGCTCATCGTGGTGACAGGGTTGTCGAAGGCGAACGTCGGGTTCGCCGGTTCGCCCGCCTGCGGAGCCGCGCAGGGGAAATACGGGCCGGGGCTGGCGTTCAGGTACCAGTCGTTCCACTGGACGGTCGGCGCCGTGACGGACGGCGGCGTCGCGTCGAGGATGGTTGCCCAGATGTTGTCGCGAACAGGCGTCGTCCCAGCGGCACCGTAGACACACGGATTGTGTGACGCCTGAGCTTTGTAGCGGCAACCCTTGCCGATGTGGGCCTCGTTGATGTCCGCCCCCGCAGCACCGACATGGTTATTGGTGGCCTGCTGATCGAGAGATCCCTTCACGATCAGGGGGCCTTTACTGATCGTTGCGGTGTTCTGGAGACATAGATTGCCCATGACGTACAGCGGCGCCGTGACGTCCACGCTGTTCCCCAAGGTCATGTCGCAGCCGCTGAACGCCACACCTGTTCCGGGGGCACGCGAGAAGATGTAATTCCAGGAGGGGTTGTTCAGAGGCTGTGTGGTGACGGGAACAACCGGAATGGTCGCGCGGATCGTCTTCTGGTAGTCGGCGCCACCGAAGGGGTTGCGCACGTGGCCGGTCGAGAACAGATCCCAGTACGCGGTTCCCGCCGCCGGGTTCTGGTAGAGATTGCCGTACCAGCTCACCGTTCCCGATGAGTAGATGTTGGTATTGGTGCAGGGGAGGGTCGGGGCCGTAGCCGGCGGTACGACGGCCGGACAGAAGACGTACTTGTCGAGGGCGTTGTTCGTCGGCAGGCGCAGAACCGACATGGCGTTGTTGAGCCCCGCCTCCGCCAGGTCGTAGGCGGACGCACGTCCACTGCTCATCGTCGCGCTGCGCTGATTGGACCGCGCCGCCTCGATCACGGTGACGACGGTCATGCTCAACACCACCGTCACACCGAGCGCGATCACCAGCGCGAAACCGCGCTGGTCTTGCAGCAATCGTCGGAAGCGATCGGTCAGTCGGTCGGCCATCGCTCAGATCCTCGTGCTGTTCCGGAGGAAGATGGTGTCGTTCAACTCGTAGGCACCGACGCTCGCCCCCTTCACGCTGACCGGGAAATCGACCTGAAGCGACGCGAGGCAGAGGCATCCGGTGACGTGGGCGAAATCCGGAAAGACGTCGCCACTCGTCAGAAAATCCGCGAACATCATCCCGGTCGCCGAGCTGCAGGTGGCGCCGGTCTGCCTGTACAGCCGGTAGCGGTTGGTGTAGCCCGAGACTGCTGCGGTGCACCAGCTGACGTCGCCGCCGCAACCGGACGAGATCTTCAGCGTCACGGCCGTCTTCGCATACGGGGTGACGTCGTTGGCGCAGTGAATGTCGCGGCGGATCTTGTCGAGCGCCAGCCTGGTCGTCACCTGCGCCTGGAAGCGGCGGTCCTGTTCGGCCTGGGCCTTCGAGCCGGCGACGAAGACCGCCGTGATCCCTGCGAAGACCACGCTCATGATCATCATCACCGTGATCATCTCGATGAGGCTGTAGCCGGCCTCTCCCCTGAGGCGCAAGGCGCGGAGACGCTTGATCACTTGGTTCTCGCCTCGACGGCCCCGAGCGCTCTGCGGGCGACGAGCTCGCTCTTCTTGCCGATGCCCCAACGCTGCTGCACGGTTTGGTCGACGGCGATCAGCTTCCGGAGCGCTTCGGCTCCGTGCCACCAGCCGAACGACGCGCCGGTGACGATCCAGCTGTGCTGGTAGAGGTAGTGGCGCACGTTCGCCTTCGTCTTCGGATGCGCGCCGATCCACGACGAAAGCAGCTCGGCCCGCTGCGTCAGCGGCATCTCCTTCAGTGGTTCAGTCGGTGCGCCGGCCACGACGAACGCGGGCGGCCGCTTGGCCGTGTCCGTTGCGGGCTTCGGCTCTGCCGTCTTCGTGGCGGGCTTCGTCTGCGCTGCCTTGGGAGCGGCGGGAACGGGCGCAGCCGGAGTGACCGAGGTCGACGCGAGACCGATGGGCTGGACGGAGGTGCCGACGTACGGCGAGACGTCCTCGGGACTGCCCTTCTGAGGGTACGGGGTGCGCTTCAAGGTCACCGAAATGGTTGGCGCACCGGTGTCGCGAACTCGCGTCCCGGCGGGCGGTGACTGGCGCGCGATCTTGTTGGCCGCGTACCCGCGCACGGAGCCGATGACCTGCCAGGCGAACCCGGTGTCCTCGAGCGTTCCCTTGGCGAAGACGAAGGCCTGGCCGGACAGGTCGGGAACGACCAGCGTGGCGGCGGCGACCGGCGCCGGAGCGCCCTGCGGGACCGCGGTCAGACGCTTCGCTGCGCCGACCGCGAGAGTCGCGCTGGCGAGCAGCAGGACCACGCCCACAATCGCAAGGCGCGGCAAGCGGGTGGCTATCCGCAGAGCCATGCTTCGCGAATCGGCAGAAAGCGGCTTGGACTCAAGCCCCACCACGGGTGAAGCCGATCACGGCATCCCTCGAATCAGGGACGACGGCGAAGACGCGCGGCGCGATTGGAGTCGCGTCGGGCAATTCCAGGGGCGTCGGCGCGTCCTGCCACTTGAAGGCGCTGCCCGCGAAGCTCTGGAACCAGGGCTGGTTCTGCGGGAATTCGGTCGGCGGCTGCAGCTGCAGGTGCAGGTGCGGGCCGCTCGCGTGCCCGGTCGAGCCGACGAGCCCGACCTGCGTTCCGGCCGCCAGGGAGACCCCGTCCACGACCGAGGGCTCGAGGAAAGCGAGGTGGCAATACGTCCACACGAGCCCGTCCTGCGTGCGGATCGTCATGCCGATGCCGCAGCGCGGGTCAACGGTGTGCCAGGCGTTCAGCACGACGGCGTTCGAGATGGCGTAGACCGGCGATCCCTCCGGGGCGGCGATGTCCGCTGCGGGGTAGTCGTGATGCGTGTGGGCGACCGAGACCAACTGCGGCCCGCCGCCCACGGGGAAGACGTAGTTGTCGTGATAGGAGGCCCCTCCCATCAGCGTCCCGACCCCCGGCGCGAATGACGGAGCCTGGGCGCTCTGCGTCGCGGTCACGAGCGAGGACTGCGCCTGCTCCAGGTTCGCGCGCGCGGCGTCGGTGGCAGCGCGGGCCTCCTCGACGTGCGCGTCGTAGAGAACGGCGCGCCGCTCCGCAGCCAGACGATCCGAGAGCAATGTTGCCGCCTCGACTCGTTCGTGCAGATCCTGCGACACGTTCCGGAGTTGTTGCTCCTGACCTTGTGCGGCCACGAGCAGTTCGTTGGCGCGAACGACCTCGCGTCGAGCGTCATCGAGCTTGGTCTGGAGCTGCTGCAGATCGACGGTCTGGGTGATCCCGCCCCGGCCGTAGACCTGCGCGAGATCGAGCACCTCGCGGACGTACCAGTCCGCATGGTTGTACGCGAAGACGCCGCGCGAAATATCGGTCTGACCGCCGGCGGCGGCGAGATAGCGCGCGGCCGCGTAGACGGCGTCGGTTGCGTTCCACGGATCTGCGATCCCGTCGCCGTCCGCGTCCACGCCCCAGCGCAACCAGGTCGAGGGCATGAACTGCATCCAGCCCACCGCCCCGGCCGAGCTCGGTCCCATGTTCTGGCCGAAGTTCGACTCGATCTTGTTGATCGAGGCGAGCACCTGCCACGGGATCCCGTACGCGGCGCCTGCCTGCTGCCAGAGTACGTGCAGGGTCGAGAGCGGCAACCGTTGGGGGGTTGCGGGTGGAGACGTGAAGGAGACGGGGACCGAGATCGAGCCCGGCGCATTCGGCGCCGACGCACTCGGCAAGGACACGTGTTGGAGTCCGGGCTGGGCTCCGGAGGAGATGGAGAAACCGAGCACGGGAGGGCCCGCTGCTCGGGCCGAGCCTGCGAGCAACGCGAGGCCGATCGCCGCAACGACGAGAAGGCGCATCAGTCTCCGGCTTTGGCGAGACGAAGCGCCGGAACCCCTGGCTCTGGCTCCTGCTCGCGCGCTTGCTCTTCCTCGGCCTTGGTCTCAGCCGCGACGTCTGCCTTCTGCTGCTTCAGCGCCCGTTCGAGCGTGACGAGGAAGTCGTGCCGGTTCGAGGCTGCGTTCGCTGCGACCTCCTGATCGACCTGACCCGAGACGACGAGATCGATCAGCGCCTTCGAGAAGGACTGCATGTCGAAGAACGAGCCCTCCTCGATCGCGTCGGTGATCGCCTCGGGCTGGTTGTCGCGGATGAGGTCGGCGATGCGCGTGTTGGTCACCATCACCTCGACTGCGGCGATTCGACCGCCGTCGACACGTGGAAGGAGACGCTGGCTGACGACGCCGCGCAAGACGCCCGCCATGATCGAGCGGATCATCTGCTGCTTTCCTTCGGGGAAGAACTCGACCATACGGCCGATCGTTTCCGCAGCATCGACGGTGTGAAGCGTCGATAGGACGAGGTGGCCCGACTCGGCAGCCTGCAGCGCAGTCTGCGCGGTCTCGGCGTCGCGCAGCTCGCCGATCAGAATCACGTCCGGGTCCTGGCGAAGCGCGCGTCGCAGCGCCTGCATGAAGTCGGTGGTGTCGAGGCCGACCTCGCGCTGGTTGACGATGCACAGGTGGTCGCTATGCAGGATCTCGATCGGGTCCTCGATCGTGACGATGTGCTGCTGCCGCGAGCGGTTGATGTGATCGACCATTGCGGCGAGCGTCGTCGACTTGCCCGAGCCCGTTGCTCCGGTAACCAACACCAGCCCGCGGTGCTCTTCGGCGAGGCGGCGAATGCCATCGGGGAGGCCGAGCATCTCGAAGTTCGGAACGTTCTTCGGGATCACGCGGAAAGCGAACGAGATGTGTCCGCGCTGCCTGAAGGCGTTGACGCGAAACCGCGGGAGATCGTCGTCCTGGTAGGCGATGTCGAGATCGCCCGTCTGCTTGAAGGTCTCGAAGCGCTCGGGCGAGCGCTTCCCCACCAGCTCGATCAGGGACTCCATGTCCCGGTCGACCAAGATCGCGGACTCCTCCAGCGGGCTGAGCACGCCGTCGCGCCGGAGGATCGGCGGGAGGCCGACCTTCAGGTGGATGTCGCTGGCGCCGAGTTCCACGGCGCGTCTGAGCAGGGGATTGAGCTCCATGGCGGCCATCCATCCATCGGCAGGTCTTTCCAGCTGCTTTAGACGGGTCCAAGCGGTGGCTAACCCTGCTTGTGCTTTAGACGGTCCCATGGGCAAAGCCCATGTGACCTCCATGCGGCGCCGCCGAGTCGGCGCCTCCAGCTGCTTTAGACGGGTTCAAGCGGTGGCTAAGCCAGCTTGTGCCTTTTAGACGGTCCCATGGGCAGAGCCCACGTGACCTCATGCGGCGCCGCCGAGTCGGCGCCTTTTGGGCGCTTTTTAGGCCGCGGCCGCGCGCGGGTCGCGCGCCAGGCGGGCGAGGCCCTCGATCAGCTGCATCACCCTCCGGCCGGCACCCTGGGCCTCGCCAGGGTGGGCGACCTCGCCCAGCATGAGCTTCTCGATCACGCGCCACGTAACCGGAAGGCGCATCAAGGCGAAAACCGAGCGTGGGTAGCGGTCGAGCGCGAGCTTGGCGCCCCAACCCGCCGAGGCGAGCTGGTCGAGCTCGCGGTGGACCGCCGCCGCGTAGGGCTCGAGGCTCGTGGCGCTGCCCTGTAGCAGCTCGACCGTATGCTCCGCGGCGAGCCGGGCTGTGACGAGGGCTTCATAGATGCCGTCGCCGGAAACCGGATCGAGTGCGCCTGCCGCGTCCCCGATCACCAGAGCTCGTCCTCGGGCGAGGACGGTCGCCGGCCGTCGCATCGGCAGGCGATGGCCGCGGAGGTCGGAGAGCTGCCGCAGCTCGATGCCGTAGCGCTCGCAGAGGATCCGCAGGTGTCGGCGGAGCTGCGGGCCCTGCTCTCCCCAGCCACCGACTCCGAAGTTGACATGGTCGCCCTTCGGGAAGATCCAGCCGTACCCGCCGGGCACGTTCCCCAGCTCGAGGACGAGCCTGCCGTGCCACGAGCCGACGGGAAGCTCTTCGTAAGGCAGATTGCCCTCGAGCGCGACACCGTTGACGATCGCGCCGCCGAGCCTGAGCGACCGAGCGGTGATCCCATTGGCGCCGTCGGCGCCGATCACCGCGGCGACCTCGACCGGCCGGCCGTCGACACGCAGCTCGGTCTCGGAGTCGAGGTCGACATGAACGCCGTCGCGAAACTCGGCCCCCGCCGCGACCGCCTGCTCGACGAGGAACGCGTCGAGCCGTCGGCGCTGCGTCATCAGGCAGATCACCCGGGCCGATTCCCGTTCGATCTTCGGCCCGTACCGAAACCGGCACCGCGTGCGCGTGATCCGGTCTTCGACAACGGGCTCGACGGACAACGGCAACTGACGGACGGCCCGCATCGTCAGTCCGCCGCCGCATGGCTTGTCCCGCGGGAAGCGAGTTTTGTCTATTAGTAAGACGCGCGCGCGAGAGCGGGCCAGGCGATAGGCGGCGGTGGACCCTGCAGGCCCAGCGCCGACGATTGCGACGTCATAGCGCTCCACAAGCCAAAGCTACAATGCCGGGCCCCGGGGGTGTGCCCGAGTGGCCAAAGGGAACGGGCTGTAAACCCGTCGGCTCAGCCTACGGAGGTTCGAATCCTCCCGCCCCCACTCCGCTGGGAAGTCCGGCCCGCTTCGCGGGGCCATGATGACTTCCCAGCGATCGGTTTCGATCCGTTGCCGTGGTGGACGCGGCGGGCAGAGCCCGCCGCGTCGGCGAATTAGCGCGTTTCGGCTTCTCGCATGAACTTGCTGATGGCTTCGAGGTACTGATCTGTTTCCTCGAGGACCGGTGTGTGCGAGCTGTTTTCCAGAACGACCTCTCGTGCGCCTGCGATGCCGTTCACCAGCGTGGCGGAGATCGGATCCGTGCTCATGTCGTGCCGGCCCCGGATTACGAGTGTTGGCACGTCGATCTCGCCCAGACGGTCTCGCACGTCCCACCCGCGTAGGGCTCCGGTGACGGTCCACTCGTTCGGTCCCTGCATCGCTCGGTAGACCTCGACGGACTTGGCGGCGCTCATCTGCTCGAGCTCCGCCCGTGGCTTGGGCCCTCGATAGAAGTGGCGATCGAAGTACACCTCCATCGCCTGCTCGTACTCCGGATCGTCGTAGGTACCGGCGCGTTCGTGACGCTCGAAGACTTCAACCACGTCCGGAGGGAGCGCGTCGCGGAGCCTCCGTTGCTCGGCCGCCCATTGATCCACGCTCGCGAGGGTCGAGCTGAGGATGAGGCCGACGATCCCCTCCGCACCGGCGAGCACGTGCTCGAGCGCGAGCATCCCGCCCCAAGAGGTGCCGAGCAGATGGATGCGGGCGAGTCCAAGCTGCGAGCGCACCGCGTCCACCTCTTCGCGGAAGACGTCCACCGACCACTCGAGGTCCTGCGGTCGGTCCGAGCCCCCACAGCCGATCTGGTCATAGAGCACGACCGGCCGCTCGGCCGCGAGCCCTTCCAGCGGCGCGAAGTAGTGACGCGTCGAGCCGGGGCCACCGTGCAACGCCAGGAGTGGTCTGGCCCCTGAGGCGAGGTCGCCGGCGACTCGATACCCCGTGCGATAGCTGCGAAAGTCGACGTGACCCTCGGAAGCAGACGGTCCCATCCCGGGTCACAGTATGAGGTCGTCGGCGGGGTGCGAAGCTGTAGAGCTAAGACGCCAGGGACGATGCGCGCAATGGTCTTCACCGGTGCGGGGACTCCTCTTCGAGAGGCGGAGCTTCGAGGGCCTGAGCCCGGGCCGGGACAGGTGCGCCTGAATGTTCAAGCTTGCGCGGTCTGTCGAACCGATCTGCACATCGTCGACGGAGAGTTGGCCGACCCCAAGCTGCCGCTCGTGCTTGGTCATCAGATCGTCGGTTTGGTGAGGGGGGTTGGTCAGGGTGCGTCGCGGTTCTCGGTCGGCGAGCGCGTCGGCGTGCCCTGGCTCGGCTGGACGGACGGCAGCTGCCGCTTTTGCCGCTCCGGGCGGGAGAACCTCTGCGACCGAGCCAGGTTCACCGGCTTCCAGATCGACGGCGGTTTTGCGGACGAGACCGTGGCCGACGAGCGCTATTGCCTGCGAATCCCAGAGAGCTACTCCGACCTCCACGTCGCGCCGCTTCTCTGCGCTGGGCTGATCGGCTACCGCGCATTGATGATGACGGGAGACGCCGAGCGCCTCGGCCTGTACGGGTTCGGCGCTTCCGCCCACATCATCGCTCAGGTGGCGGGCTGGCAGGCGCGCCGCGTCTTTGCCTTCACCCGTGCGGGCGACGAGGAGGGTCAGGGGTTCGCGCGCTCGCTTGGAGCGGAGTGGGCCGGAAGCTCAACCGAGAGGCCGCCGGAAGAGCTCGACGCGGCGATCATCTTCGCGCCGGTCGGCGAGCTCGTTCCAGCGGCGCTTGCGGCAGTCGCGAAAGGCGGAGTCGTCGTCTGCGCCGGCATCCACATGAGCGAGATCCCCTCGTTCTCGTACGACCTGCTCTGGGGTGAGCGAGTACTCCGATCGGCCGCAAACCTCACTCGCCGAGACGGCCAGGAGTTCATGGAGCTCGCTCCGAAGGTGCCGGTTCGCAGCGAGATCCGAGAGTTTCGCCTCGAAGAGGCGAACGAGGCGCTTCAGCACCTCCGTGCCGGCGAGCTACAGGGCGCCGCTGTGCTGAAGATCGGCTGACTACTCGGTCGGATCGAGATACGCGCAGATCCGGGGGTCGTTCGGGAGTGGCGACGGGCCCAACTTCGTGACGAGGAAGGAAAGCGCTTGCTCAGGCAGCTCGATGCTGCGGCCAACGGACGGAGGGGGACCCTCCCGCTCAATGAGCTCGTAGCCGCCTGATGTCGAGACGAACACCAGGTGCCGTTCGGCGCTGTGCTGGTCTGTTCGGCCCGGCTCCGGCTGATCCGCCGGTGGCGCGACCGAGTGTCCCGCTTCGTCGGCGTTTGGCGGCAGCTCCCGCTCCACGCCGCGGCCGGCGTGATCTGCTCGGCCCTCGACCGTCCCGACGTAGCTCTCGAGTCGGTCTCGCCAGTCACCGTTCGAACGCGGATCCTCCTCCGCGATCCCGGAGTTTCCGGGGACCGAGGTGTACGGGGCCTCGGAGCCGGCGAGCGACCATCCCTCTACCGTCAGCACGACGACCCGCTTGTCGGGAACGACCTTCGCCACGGTTGTGATCGGCAACAGACGCCGACGCCAGACAAAGAAACCTTCATGACGGATCGCGATTCGGTCATTGACAGGGCCGGCGAGCTCGATGAACGCCCCTAGGCGCGTCCCTTTCCGGTCGAATACCGCGTACCCCCGCGCCGTTGCGAGCATTGTTCGAATCTGCCCTGGATCGCTCCCTGTCGACATTACGACAAGCGTACTGCCGTCCGCCGACAATCTCGTAAGGGACTGCGGAGGCCCCTTCGAACGTTTGGGGTGTCGAGGAGCACCGCGACTGGGGATCACTAAGAATGGAGGGTGACCGATGAGCGAGAGCGAGCAGCCAAGCCGAATCGAGACGTTCCTTTACGACGCCGATGGGAACCGCACGGAGGACGAGAGCGTGGCGGTGCGCGGCGAGGTCGTCGAGGTTGACGCGGCGGGCCGCGTAATTGCGAGGCACGCGCACGATGATCTCGGCTGGGAGGTCGATCCGAAATCGCTCGAGGGCGATCCGGGCGAACTCGCGACCCGACCGAAGCACGAAGCGAGCTGATGGATCGTCACTGAGGCGGTCCGCTGCCGAGCATGACGCTCGCCGTGCGACTCGCGCCGGACAGGTCGACATATGCAACCGTGATCTTCGCGCCGGGCTTCTTCGTGAGCACGAGGGCCGAGACCGCCGCCGGCGACGAGACGGTGTGGCCGTTGATTGCCGTGATCACGTCGCCCGCGGCAAGGCCTGCGGAGGCGGCCGGCCCGCCGGTCACGACGCCGGCTATCAGGGCACCAGACGCGGAAGCGCCCCCGAAACCCGGAGTGTTGACGGACTCGACCTCGATGCCGAGGAACGCCGTCGCACCGATGTGGACCGTCGAAGACGCTCTACCCGAAGAAATCGCGTGGGCGATCGTCAGCGCCTTCGCGATCGGGATGGCGTACGCGTCCGTTGCGGAGATGCCTTGGAACCCGAATCGCAACGACCCCGCCGTGTCCATGCCGACGACCTGGCCCTTGCTGTTGACGAGCGGACCGCCCGAGTCGCCCGGCTCGACCCCGGCGTTCGTCTCGATCAGCCCGGTGAGCTGCTCGGTGCCACCCGCGTCGTCCGATGCCGTAATCGACTTGCCGAGACCGGTCACCGTGCCGGTCGCCGACGTGATGCTGCCGTTACCGCCCGCGTTGCCGAGGGCCGTCACCGTCGCGCCGACGGAGAGTTTTGCCGAAGTGGTCGAGACGGTCTTCAGATTAGAAGCACCCTGCAGCTGCAGGAGGGCAACGTCGGCGGTCCGGTCATAGCCGAGGACTCGTGCCTTGTAGCTAAGGCCCGTCTTCGGGACGACGACCTTGATGGTGGTCGCGCCGCTGATCACGTGGTTGTTCGTCACCACCTCACCCGACGATGTCAGCACCATCCCCGTCCCGGCGGCCGCATTGCCTTGGTAGGCGAGATTCGTGTCGATGACGACTACGCCGCTGCCGATCGGCTTCGCCGACCCGTGCGCGAGAGCGATTCCCGCCCCCGCCGACGCGGCGAGGAGTGCAACCACGACCAGAAGGACAACCCTCTTCGGAAGCTTCCGAACGATCTTCATGCCATTAGTGGTACCAGCGGTTGCTAAGAGCTTCATGAGCGCTTGCTAAGACGTTCGTGAGCGTGTGCTCAACCCGCCGCCCCTCCGAGCGCGGCGCTGACGGCGGCGATGATCGCGCCGGCGAGCGCGACCGAGGCGAACGAGCGGAGAACCCGTTACCGAAGAAGCGCGAGCGGATCCACGCAAGCGTCGTGAGCTCGAAGGCGATCACCACGATCGCCACGATGAGTGCCGCGCGGTACTGCGGGATCAGGAACGGGAGCGTGTGCAGGATCCCGCCCAGGAAGGTGCCGGCCCCGGTGATCGAGCCTCGGAGGTACGCATTTCCACGACCGGTCAGCTCGCCGTTGTCCGAGAGTCCCTCGGAGAAGGCCATGCTGACGCCTGCGCCGATCGCGGTTGCGAGCCCGGCGAAGAATGCATATTGCGGCCGGTGGGTTGCAAGCGCGACGGCGAAGATCGGTGCCAATGTCGAGAGCGAGCCGTCGATGAGCCCTGTCATCGCCGGCTGCGCGCGCTGGAGTAAGAACGACTTCGCCGAGTCGGGCTGAGCGGGAGCGATCGTCGTGGCGGCCGACATCAGCGCGCGATCTCGAGTGCGAGCTCCGGTGGGCAGCCGCGCGCGACAAGCGCTGCGATCTCGTGCCAGTCGACGAGCCCCGCGAACGTCTCGGCGAGGACGCGCGGCAGGCCGAGGCGGCGCAGCTGCTCGGCGCACCAGGCGTGGATCAGCAGCTCCTCGTCCGTCGTGTCCTCGGCGACCTCGGCGTCTGAAATCAGGATCGGCTCCATTGTTCTCTCCCTCCCGAATCGAGTTTTGTTCGGCTCGCGGAACGATCGCGGTGATGAGCAATTCCCGCATCGAAGCCAGCAGCGATCTTCGCGCAGTGCTAGCGGAACCTTGCGGCTTCCTGCTAGCTGCAACGCGCGCCGCGAAGAACGCTCTCGAACGAGAGGGCTTGACGATCCGTTCGTGTCGAGGGTCGCCAGCCGGATGCCGTCGAGGTGGCTGCCCACTACGGCGTCTCGGAGATGCTCACGAACAGCAAAGCACGCGCAGGCGTCAGCGGCGTACGTCGACGTGGCGCGAGCCGACGGAGTCCTGCACATCTCCGTCCGCGACGATGGTGTCGGCGGCGCTGATCCGGCACGCGACCTTCGTGCTACCCGGGATCTCCGCCGCATCGTGGCGGCTACCTCGTAGTTCGAATTTGCGTGCTCGCCCGAAGCGCAGATGGATGGCCGCCGTGCTGACGCACGAGGACGGCGCGGCAATCCTTGCGAGGCCATAGCAACTCTGACAAGGAGGGAACACGATGTCCTTCAACTCGTACGTCCGCCCGCGCACTTTGCTTGCCGGCGTCGCGGCGCTCGTCGCCGGCGCAGCCGTTTGGCTCGTGCTCGCGGACGGCAACGCCGGGGCGGCCGGCTCGGCCACCACAACCTCGGCCACCACAACCACCAGTACGAACGCGGAACCCATCGCACCGGCGCCCAATGCGGTGCCCAACGCGTCTAACAAGAACCTCTACCCGTTCGGTGCGCCGAGCGGGGGCGTCGCGGTCAAGGTGCCGGCGCCTCCCACCGCGGCGACTCTCTCGCCCGCGTACACGACGAAGACGACGACCCGCATCTACGGGTCGGACCCGTTCGAGGAGGCCGTCTCGGTCACGCAGCACATCTGGCCGGCCGTCGTCCCCTTGAACAACCCGAGCGAGAACAACAACGATCCGGACCGGCCGTGGGGCGTCACGCTCGTCACGCCCGACGATCCGCTGACGGCGATCACGGCGACGCCGCTGATCCACTTCCCGGACGACGCGCCGATCCTCTACGTCACGAAGAACGGCATCCCCGAGATCACGCTCAACGAGCTCAAGCGGCTCGGCGACACCGGGATCTCGCGGTTCAACAACGTCGACGCGTTCCTCGTCGGCGCGGCAGCCAATAAGGGCGTCGAGGCGAAGCTCAAGTCGATCGGCCTGAAGTACGTTGAGGTCAAGGGCGGAGACATCCCCACGCTCGCCGACAACGTCGACAAGCTGTACGGCTCGATCGAGAATCCCGACACGGGCGTGCCCACGATGCCTGGTTACAACACCGTGATCGGCTCGATGGACGGGAAGGACTGGCAGTACCTGCTCCCGGCCACGCACTGGGTCTCGCACATGCCGACGGGGCTCCTCTGGGTGCACACGAACTCGGTGCCGCAGCACACGATCGACGCACTGAAGCGCCGCGGCGGGATGGGGAACATCTACCTGTTCGGTGGCCCCAACCAGATCTCGTCGGCGGTGGCGAAGCAACTCGCCCAGTACGGGAGGGTCGTACGGGTCACGAACGACGATCCGGTCGCCTTCAACGCTCCTCCGAAGGACTCGCCCGAGGCCACCGCGATCGCGTTCGCGAAGTACTACGACCCGATGGGCATGTTCGGCTGGAAGATCACCGGGCCCGGCCACGGTTTCTCGCTGGTCAACGTCAACGACTGGCAGGCCGCGGTCGCGTCGGCGCCGCTCTCGCACCTCGGCTTCCACGCGCCGTTGATCCTCACCAGCAGCGCAACGACGCTTCCGTCGGACCTGGACGCGTACTTCACGTCCGTCTCGCCGTTCTTCCTCGACTCGCCGGCGGACGGCCCGTACAACATGACCTACGTCATCGGCAGCTGGAATCAGGTCAGCTGGGACCAGCAGGCCCGCGTCGACTACATCTCCGAGATGCACAACCG
>WNGD01014820.1_pt1 | contig 15601 bp, 11 predicted proteins | sample 5400671 | NCBI WGS metagenome assembly WNGD01 (sample SAMN13153369, study PRJNA577476) | soil metagenome | isolation source: 40 cm soil or saprolite under grassland replicate 2 | place: USA:California | collected 2016-06-15 | reverse complement strand
ACATGGATTGCTCGGAGTTCACGTCACTGTGCCCGCTCGGCGGAATCGAGAGCGATGCGGAGGAGCTCGCGCTGCTCAAAGGTGGTGCACCCGACTTCGGCACCATCCGCATCACTTACATTCCCGCGTCGAAGTGCCTCGAGCTGAAAAGCCTCAAGCTCTATCTATGGAGCTACAGGAACGATGGGATCTTTTACGAGCGGGCAGTGAATCGCATTCTTGATGATCTAGTGGTGAGCTCGAACCCAAAGTGGATGCGAGTGGTAGGCGACTTCAACACTCGTGGCGGCATCAAGTCGGTGATCACGGCGGTACACGGAAACGCGCCCAATCGCTGAAAACCGCCACGACAGTGGTAGCAGTTTTGCACGGATATCTCTGCCCGATCGCGAATTAGTCAATGTCTTCTTCCAAACCTCAGGGGCAGGATCCGCTTCAGAACATTCTCAAGGACGCTGAGACAGAACTGCAGCGCCGGCTGGAGGAAGCCTGCGACGCAGAAGCTAAAGGCGTGTCGACGGAATCAACCCAGGAGATTCGCCAGCTCGAGGACAAACTCCTTGCCGCTGCCGTGGCTGCCAAACATACAGTTACGGTGCGCCAGCACATCAGGCGTCGTGCTTCGACAGAGCGTGAGCGGCCGATCAAGATCGACGAGGCGGCAGACCGCGGTGTGGGTGCGGCTTCTTCGGCGGCGAGAAAGCCTGGCGAGGCGGAACCGAGCGATCAAGCCCGCAAACCTGACATGAGTGTGCGCGAATTCACCGACGACGCAGGTCGTCCTTGGCGCGCATGGCCCGTCATACCTGGACTGAGCAGAGCCAGCTCGAGCGGCCGACAGTTCCTTGGCGATTTTCAGGATGGCTGGATTTGCTTCGAGGGATTGGGCACGTCGGCACGTCGGCGCTTGCCTTGTCGGCAGTCCAGTTGGGCCAACCTCAGCGATCAAGAACTTCAGCGCCTGCTGCAGAAAGCGATTGATGCTCCGCTGCGCCCAAAGAGGCCGCAGGAGTAACGCTGTTCGACCGTTGATTCGAAGATCGCGACCCGCTTAATTGTGCTGTCCGAGCTTTAAGCAGTGGGGGCTAGGTAGCTCAGTTGGTAGAGCAGCGGACTGAAAATCCGCGTGTCGGCGGTTCGATTCCGTCCCTAGCCATAGTGTTCATGAACCGCCGAGAGTCGTAGCGAGTGCGCTAATCAGTGTTGCTTCGCGCTCCACGGCGGCGGCAGCGCGGACGATCTCACGGTCGGCATTCTCCCACTCTCCCTGCTCGATCGCTTCGCGGACACCGGGTATCGTTTTGACGCCATAGCCGGTATAGAATCCGGGTGCGTAGAGCATGTGAACGTACCACGGTCTGTTTTTCAGGCCTTCGGTCGACGTCAGCGCACGCTCGGCTTGGATCAGTCGCTCATTCACGCTCTTTGCGACGGTCGAACGGCCTTCATTTACCGCGCGATTGTAGGCTTTGTCGTAACGCGACGCTGCGTGGTTGAGCGAGTCGAGCGCGTTGAGCAGCGGCGCGAAGTTCAGTTGAGGCGCGGGCTGCTGACGCCGCGGCGCCGTCACGGGCTCACGAGGATCGCTTATGAACTTGTAAAGCCCCTCCTCGATCTGCCGATTGCGCTCGGCGATTTGTTCCGCGCGGCGATCACGCAGCGACTGGAGATCCTTCACGTAAGTCTGAATCGTTTCGGCGAGATTGGTGAAGGCAAAGGGGAGAAGATCGGCGTTGGCGAGGCGCAGCACCGCAATTCCAGCAGCCTGTGCCAGAGCACGCTCGTAAACGAAAGCCGAATCGCTGAAATGCGTGAACCAATAGAAGTCGTCGTAGATGGAGTGATAGATCCCACCCTCATCCTCGCCGCCATAGCCAAGATTCAGCGAAGCGATGCCGAGGTGATCGATGAAAGACGAATAGTCAGACCCTGATCCCAGCGCGCCAATGCGAAGATCTTCGCGATCTCTCGCGTCTTTGCGCGCCTCGGGCGATCCATTGAGGATTCTCGATGCCTGGACTCTTCTCCACGAGCTCACTCCTGATTCTGGATCTTCGATGTCCAGTGCAACGCCGTTGATGAACTTCTCGAGCGAGTGTGAGCCTTCCACTCCAAGATATCCCCGACTGTTGGTGTCGCTGTTGAGATAGGCGACTGCATGTGCCTTGAGCTCGGGGGCGTGTGCTTCAACCCACTCTGTTGAACCTAAGAGTCCGGGTTCTTCTCCATCCCAGGCGGCGTAGATGATGGTGCGCTTGGGTCGCCAGCCCTGCTTGTACAACGCGCCGAGCGCGCGGGCTTCTTCCAGCTCGGCGACGAGACCCGAGATCGGATCCTGGGCGCCATTCACCCATGCATCGTGGTGATTGCCACGGATGATCCACTGATCTGCCTCGGTGGTGCCGGGCAGCCTGGCAATCACATCATAAAGTGTCTTCAGGCTCCAATCGGATTTCACGCGGAGGTGAACTTTCGCCGGTCCCGGGCCGAGTCGGTAAGTGATGGGAAGTCCGCCTCGCCACGATGCTGGAGCGATGGAACCACCGAGTGCCTCGAGCAGCGGCTGCGCATCGCCGTAGGAGATCGGGAGTACCGGGATCTTCGTTATTGTCGGAGCTTGGGCGACGGCGAGGCGCTTCGCAGTCTTGGTGGCGCCGACTCCTGGTGTCAGAGGGTCGCCTGGATAGACAGGCATGTCCGCGACTGATCCGCGCTGCACTCCCTGAGCGGGGCGCATGGGACCTTTCGGGAAGACGTCGCCACCCGCATAACCATCGTCTCTCGGATCTGAGTAGATCAGGCATCCGATGGCGCCATGCTCGGCGGCAACCTTCGGTTTGATGCCACGCCACGAGCCGCCGTACTTCGCGATGACGATCGCTCCTTTAACTGAAACGCCGCGTTGCTCGAGCTCCTCGTAGTCGGCCGGCACACCGTAGTTCACGAAGACGAGAGGTCCCGTCACATCACCATCGACGGAATAGGCGTTGTACGACGGGAGTTGTTCGGCTTGCTGATTGGAGGTCGGGTCGAGTGGGAGAACCGTCTCCTGCAGTGATGCCTTGAAGGTCGTTGGCGAGACGAGCTCGACAACGCGCTCCAGCGGAGTCGGGAAAAGAACGTCGAAGTTCTCGATGTGTGCGTCCCACCCGTACGACTTGAACTCGTTCAGGATCCACTCGGCGTTGTCCTTATCGTAAGGCGAGCCGACGTGATGGGGTCGGGCGCTGAGGCGTTGCATGGCGTTTCTCATGCGCGACGGGTCGGGCATGGTCTTGAAGCGCGCTTCCAGATCGCGCTCAGCCTGAACGGACTGTGGGAAGAACCCCCGAGGTGGGGTGTCGGCTGGTGATGGGGCGAGAGCAAGACCCGTTGCTGAAATCAGCAACGACGAGATCAGCTTGTGCATCGATTACCTCGCGGCGGGCGGGAAGCGGGAAGCGGGAAGAGGGAAGAGGGAAGAGGGAAGAGGGAAGACGATGGATATAAGATCTTTGGCAAAAAAGACGCTGAAATGTACTCAGCGTCTTTCACGGAGGTTACGCCGAGCGAGCTGTCTTGCGTGGCCGACGCGTGCGGACATTTTTGCCGGCTGTGGACCCATCGGCGCTGCTGCTCGCCTCATTTTCTGCGAGTGGAATCCAGCGCTCCGCCCAGCTTCCGATCTCGCGCAGCGCACTCTGGAGCTCGCGTCCTTTGGTAGTGAGCTCGTACTCAACGCGAACCGGAGTCTCGGGAATCACCGCGCGCTCAACCAATCCCTCCGCCTCGAGGGAGCGAAGACGCTCAGAGAGCATGCGGTCGGTGATCTCGGGGATCGCGCCTTTGATGGCGGCGTAGCGACACCTTCCCTGGAGCAGGGTCTGGAGGATCGCCCCGGTCCACCGGCTACCGATGAGCTCGATCGCGCGGTGAAATCGGGCACAAACTACCGAGGTGGGAGTGGGCGAATCGGACATGGGAAGAAGTTACGGGAAATGGTGCTTGACACAAGTTACTTACTAAAATATATTAACCTACTCATAGTAAGTCCAGTGCAAATAGGCCGATTTATTCGTGCTTAAACTGGCTCAACCGGCAAAGATCAGAGGAAGAAAACCATGACCGCAACAGTAGAAACCGCTCCTCTAGTAGGGGCCAAGACACAGTGGATGATCACGACCGTCAAGGGACGAATCGCAGATGTCGAAGGCGTCATCAACATCGACGAAAGAAATCCCGCGAATTCATCGGTAGAAGCAACACTAAAGGGAGCGAGCCTCGACACGCGGACGGAGCAGCGCGACCAGCACCTGCGATCGGCCGATTTTCTGCACGTCGAGAAATACCCCGAAATCACATTCCGCAGCACGCGTTTCGAGGGTGGCCGTGACGAGTTCAAACTCACCGGTGATCTCACGATCCGTGATGTGACGCGCCCGATTACCCTGGATGTTCGCTTCGAGGGGCAGACCAAGGATCCCTGGGGTGGCGAGCGCATCGGATTCAGCGCAAATGGCAAGATCGATCGGCGCGATTTCGGCCTAGTCTGGAATCAGCTGATGGAAACCGGCGGCGTCGCGGTGGGGAATGAAATCAAGATTGCGATCGAGGTTGAGGCGATCAAAGTCGAGGCATCGCAGTAGATAACGGTCTAACTACAGGGGCACCAGCGCTCTGGTGCCCGCTTTGCGTTTCCATAGTCCCGTGAATGATTTCAGTCGTAAACGAGGGCTGGCTCTTACAGCTGCAACGCTCCAGGTGATCGTGTCCGGCCCAATCACTACAGCGGAGTGGGGTGTTAGATATTCACCTAACCAGCAAGTTGACGTGGTCATTGTGGCCCATCAGGACGACTGGCAGGTATTCATGGTCGACATCGTCGCGAAACGGATCAAGGAAGGTGATTTGGCCACCTTCATCTACCTCACCGCCGGCGACGACGGCCGGGACTCTCTATACTGGCAGACGCGTGAGCTGGCCTCGTTGCAATCGACGCGGGTCGCCGCCGGCACCGAGCAAACAAGCTCTGTTCCAGCCAGCTGCTCGAGAACTCAAGTGCGTGGGCACGCAATTCAGCAGTGTGTGGCCGCGAACGTCAAATCCTACTTTCTCCGACTGCCTGATGGAAAAAGAGACGGAGTGGGGTTTGCCCGACAAAATTACCAGAGTCTGAGGAAGCTGCGCCGGAGAAAAATCGCAGCTATTGCAGCAGTGGACGGAAGTACGTCATACAGCGGCTGGGAAGATTTGACGGCCACTGTCCGCGAACTGATCGAGCGCGGGTTCACCGGTGGACAGATCACGATTCACACGACCGACCCAAGTATTGTCGCCAATCCGCATGATCACTTCGATCATCGCATGACCGGGTTGCTCGTGGTCGATCTGCGCAAGACGCGAAACTGGAATGCTCGGTATTACGTGGGGTATGCGCTCGCAACCCGTGCTCCGAATCGGTCGGCCGATCAGGCGCGTGAGAAGACGGCAATTTTCCTCGCCTATGACAAGGAAATGATGCGCGTCACCGAACGCTGGAGCGCATATCGAGAGCATCCGGCATTCTATTCCGAATGCATGGTGCGCACCTACGTGCGGAACGCTCCCGTTCGGCAGGTGCGTTGAACGGCAGCAGCGCTGGAGAGTATCGAGAAAACGCTCGCCCGGTACGGATATACATTGACCCTGCGGATTGCTGCCCTTGCCGAGCAGTTGTCGCCTCGCCTGGGGTTGAACCCTAGCTTGGGTCCCTCACTACCGAGATTATGCGATAAGGATCGATGAAACGCCGAGCTCTATTGATTGGATTGCTTGTTTCCGCTGCACAGCGCGAGGCAATGGCGCAGTGTCGAGTCGGAAGCGACAGCAATGAGGGAAAGCTGCTCGCGTTTTACACGGCGCCGATAGTCTTTTCAATGGCGGCAGCCCCTGAAGTGATGCCGCCGGCCAGCATCAGAATCGGCGGGGAGGGAGAGTACATCCCTAAACCGAACGCGGCGATCGAGCAAACCGGAGCCTGCTTCACGCAGAAGAGCGAGCACACCTCGCTGTCCCCCGTATTCGGGCGGCCTCGAATCACGGTGGGCGGTCCGTTCGGGTTCGCGCTCGAGGCTGCGTATCTGCCTCCCGTAACAATTGCCAGAGCCAAGCCGAATCTCTTCAGTCTCGCAGTTTCGCACGCTCGTCACTTTGCGATTGGGCCCATCTCTACCGGAACGACACTGATGCTGCGGCTGCATGGCACGTTCGGAAACGTGAAGGGTGCGATCACCTGTCCACGATCCCAGCTTCAGCAGACCTCTTCCTCCAGCCCGTGTTACGGCACAAGTCCGTCGAAGGACACGTTTCATCCTGACATGTTTGGCGGCGAGATCGCTGCTGGATTGGCGCCAGCGAATAGCGGGATCTCCTTCTATGTCGGTGCTGGTGCAAACAGAATCGATCCTCACTTTCAAGTCGGCTTCACGGATTCCAATGGTAATGTCGACATGACGCAGGTCGAGCTGCGTGATCCCCTTACGCGCGCAACGATCTTCGGCGGGGTGACCGCGGTTTTGCGTCGGATTCTGGATGTAGGGGCGCAGGTCTACTCGGTTCCGGCCGATGTCACGCTGTGTAAGTCAAGCGGGAAGCGGGAAGCGGGAACAGGGAGAGAAAAATGGACACCAACTGGAAACACCAAAAGGATGCGATCACGACTGATCAGAAGAATCGAACCGACGACGAGCATATACACGAGATCGACAAGCGTCACCTCAAGGAAAGCGAGAGCGAAGCGAGTCTGATCCCGAACTCGAGCGAAGGCAAAGCTCCGCCCAAACGAAACCGACCTGCTGAAAACGCCCCTCAATGAGGGGCGTTGTTTTTTGACGGTGCTGGGGTCAGCCCTCGAGCATTCTGCCGAAGGTGTCCGGATCAGTCGGGAGAGTGAAAGCCCGCGTACCGTGACGGGCTGCGACTTCCCGCACCTCCGCCTGCATTCTGAACGGGCTGAATAGGATCGGCACTGCGCCCGAGTGTCTGATCGCGTCGACAGACTGCGCACTGCAGCCGGGATGGTCGCAGTCGATCACGACGGCGTCGAACGGTTCGCGGGCGATGGCATCTTCGACGGACTCTTCATCTCCCAGGAACTTCGGACGCGAACCCCGAAGCTCCACCAGCAAACCCAACAGTGCGGCGACGACTTCTTCGCGTGCGAGAATCAACACATTACCCAACGCTGCCAACCAAAAGGGGACGTAGCCAGTGGGCAACTTACGGACCTCAAGCACTCTCTGGCGCGCAGGCAGCACCGCTGAGATATTCTTGAACAAATGTCTACCCTCTTTGACCTGGTGAGAGGGTACGGGAACTATTTGCTCAACGGCCGTGAGCTCACTCTCAGAAAGCACGATGAAGGAGTTGCGAACGGCTTTGACCGAGCAGTTAAGACGGCCGGAGCGTCCAACACCGGAGCTGTCCAATCTGCTAAAGGAGGTTGCCAGGGAAGCACGGGAAAAGGGCATTCAGCCCGAGGAGCTGATAGTTATTTTCAAGCAGTTGTGGAACTCGCTTGCTGAGTCCATGCGCCCGCAGAACGTGGATCAGTACGAACGTATGCGTCAGAATCTGGTGACACTCTGCATCCAGGCGTATTACGCCGAGTAGAGACAACGGGATATCTTGCGACGTGCCCCATTCGAGAGCGGCACATCTCTGGCGTTGAGTACCTGACGTGGCAACAGCAATCCCGCCCAAGGCTCCACCAACAATTCTGAGTCGTTTATTCCGGCGTTCGCGAAACGGAGCGGGCGAAGAGCTCGTCGGTCCGATTCGGGGCGAGGTGCTGGGTCTCGAGCGACTCGGTGAACGCGCACGCGCAGTTGCGCGCGGACATCATCTCCTCCCGGCGCAAAAACAGCGGGGAGCCGGCCCTCTCCTGCTCCGCCTCGAAGATACTCGTGAGGTTCTCGACCGAGTCTATCATGAGCTGAACAGCGGCGCGGAGCGCGGTCTCGATATCAGCCTCCGAACCAACCTTCCTGCCGGTTATTACGAGGAGCTTCCCAAACTCGCAACGGGAGCACTCGCCGGTTATCCGCGAGCGTATGAAGTAGCAATCGAGCTGATCGCGCACACTGAAGGTCACCTCGATCTCGACAACATCACGCTATTCGTGCGCGAGTATCAGACTGTAACGCCACTGCGCATCGGCGAGCTGTGGGCGATTCCGACGATGCTTCGCCTTGGGCTGGTCGAGAATATTCGGCGCATGGCGCTGCGTGTCGCGGCGCGTCTCAAAGAAGTCGAGTCGGCCGACCGTGCTGCCAGGGTATTGCGCGAGGCCAGTGAGGAATCCCCGCAAGCGCTGGCGGCGGCGCTGGCTTCGTTCGTCGATGATCACCCTCCGTTCACGCCGACGTGGGTCGCGCGGTTCCTCCAACAGGTGCGGTCGTACCAGACGAACTTCACGCCGCTGATCTGGCTCGAGCAATGGATCGCCGAAGACGGGCCAAGCGCGGAGGAAGCAGCTACGCGCTCCAACCGGCGTGTTGCCCTAACTCAGGTTACCGTCGCCAACAGCATCACGAGTCTCCGCACAATCTCGAGACTCGACTGGAAGGATTTCGTCGAAGCCCAGAGCGCGACGGAGAAGCTGCTGCGTCAGGATCCGAGCGGGTACTACCCGTCGATGACATTCGGGACTCGCGATCACTACCGGCACATCGTCGAGAACATCGCAAAACGAGTCAAGCGGCCCGAAGCCCGAAGAAGAGGTCGCCAGCGAAGTACTGGCACTGGCCAAGCTCGCCGACCGAAATGACACAAGGCACGCCCACGTCGGCTACTTCCTGGTCGACGAAGGTCGCCGTGTTCTCGAAGAGAAAGTCGGCTACACCCCGCCACCGGGGGAATGGCTCTATCGCTGGACGCATCGTTATCCCAACGCCTTGTACTTTGGTGGAATAACGCTATTCACTGTTCTGGCGCTGGCAGTGATTCTGCAAGTCGTGGAAGGCGCGCTGACGACGATCAAGCTGGTCATCGCTCTGCTGGCGCTGATTCCGGCGAGCGAAATCGGAATCAGCATCATCAACCAGCTGATAACGCTCTTGATGCCGCCGCGCGTGCTGCCAAAGCTGGAACTGCGCGACAACGGAATCCCTGAAGAGTACCTGACAGCGGTAGTCGTTCCCACTCTCCTCGGCAGCGTACACGCGGTTGAGGAAGCGCTGGAGCACCTCGAGGTGCAGTACCTCGCCAACCGGGATCCGAATCTGCAGTTCGCGATACTCAGCGACTTCACGGATTCGAAGACCGAGCACAGGCCGGACGACGAGGAAATTCTTACCGCGGCAACGGCGGGAATAAAATCGCTGAACGCGAAATACAGCAACGCTGGCGAGGACGTGTTCTTCCTGTTCCACCGGCCCCGATTGTGGAATCCGAAGCAGAACGTGTGGATGGGTTGGGAGAGGAAGCGTGGGAAGCTCGCCCAGTTCAACAAGTTTCTGCGCGGCCAGGCTCAAGACGCATTTACGACGATTGTCGGCGACACGAGCAGACTGAGGTTCGTCCGCTACGTCATCACGCTGGACTCGGACACGGTGCTGCCCCGAGACGCGGCGCAATTGCTGGTTGGGACGATCGCCCATCCGCTGAATCGCGCGCATTACGAGCCGCGGATCGGACGAGTTGTCGAGGGCTATGGAATCGTTCAGCCACGGGTCGGCGTGTCACTCACCAGCGCGCACCGCTCCTTCTTTGCGTCCATCCATTCCGGACATCCGGGCGTCGATCCGTACACGACTGCGGTATCCGACGTGTACCAGGATCTTTACGGCGAGGGCAGCTTCACCGGCAAGGGAATCTATGACGTCGATGCCTTCGAGGAGGCGACGCATGGAAGATTCCCCGAGAATACTCTGCTAAGTCACGACCTGATCGAAGGAAACTGGACGCGCGCCGGACTCGCGACAGACATCGAAGTTTACGACGACTATCCGGCCCGCTATCTGACCTTCACGCGCCGGAAGCACCGGTGGATCCGCGGTGACTGGCAGCTGCTTGGCTGGCTCAAGAGAACCGTGCCCGGTCCCGATGGCCCAATGCCGAACCGACTGTCGGCGATCTCGCGCTGGAAGATCTTCGACAATTTGCGCCGCAGCGTCGTCGAGATGTTCCAGCTGGCGATGCTGATCGCCGGCTGGTTCCTGCTGCCGGGATCCATCATCCGATGGACAGCGATTGTCCTTGTCGCAATTGCGTTTCCCTGGCTCTTCTCCCTGGCGATCTCGCTGATACGGCCACCGCGCGATCAGTCCTGGCTGGCGTACTACCTGGCGGTGGGACGGGACGCGATTACCAACGGGCAGCAGTTCGCTCTGGCCGTCGTCTTCCTTCCCCATCAGGCGGTTGTTTCTGCCGACGCGATCCTGCGCACGCTGTACAGGCTTTTCATAAGCCATCGAAATCTTCTCGAGTGGCAAACCGCCTCCCAGGTCGAGCGTGCACTTGGTATTGGCTCCCAACGGGAAATGTGGCGCAAGATGTGGCCGGTGACCGCTCTCTGTCTTGTTCTCGCTGCGGCGATCGGACTTCATGCGACGATGGTCAGAACCTTGACCCCCAACGAACAGTTCCTGTTCATCACGGGTACGCTGCCGCTGGTGCTCGTCTGGTTCATGAGTCCAAGCATTGCCTTTGCTTTGAGCCGGCCCGCAATCCTCGGCGAGATCCATCTCACTTTAGCGGAGAGAGAGGCAGCGCTGAGATACGCGAAGCTGCACTGGATGTACTTCGAGAAGTTCGTCACCGAGGACACGCAGTGGCTCGCGCCCGATAATTTCCAGGAGGATCCGGAACCCGTTCTGGCTCTTCGCACGTCGCCGACCAACATCGGACTGCAACTTCTCTCGACCGTCAGCGCAGTGGATCTCGGGTTCATCACGCGATCCGACATGATCGATCGCGTCGAGAAGGTCTTCCGGTCCCTGGAGAGAATGCGGCGGTTTCACGGCCACTTCTTCAATTGGTACGACCTGAACGAGCTCCGTGTGCTGGAGCCCGGCTACATCTCAACGGTCGACAGCGGCAACTTCGCCGGGCATCTGATCGCGCTCAAGCAAGCGTGCTACGAGATGCTCAAGGATCCTACCTGCTCGGATCAGGACGCCAAGCGGCTGAGGGCAATCGCCGAACGGGCGCACGCCTACGCGGTGGAGATGGATTTCCGGTTCCTTTACGACACCAGGCGCAAGCTCTTCACCATTGGCTACCACATTGGCAGCAACACGGTCGACAACTCCTACTACGATCTGCTCGCGTCGGAATCGCGACTTGCATCGTTCGTGGCGATTGCGAAGGACGACGTGTCGGTCGACCATTGGTTCAGGCTTGGCCGCTCACTCACTGCCGCAGCAGGAACGCGCACAATGCTGTCGTGGAGCGGCAGCATGTTCGAGTATCTGATGCCTGCTCTCGTGATGCAGACATTCCCTTTCACGCTGCTCGATCAGACTCACAAAGGATCGGTGAAGCGTCAGATCGCCTACGGAGGGGAGCGCTCGGTGCCATGGGGAGTGTCGGAGTCAGCGTACGCCGTGCGCGACAGGTCGCACACCTATCAATATCGAGGTTTCGGCGTACCGGATCTCGCGCTCAAACGCGGGTTGAGTAAAGAGCTGGTAGTCGCCCCCTATGCATCTCTTTTGGCGATGCTGGTGGAACCCCGGCAGTCACTCAAGAATCTCACGACGCTGGAAGCAGAAGGCGCTCTAGGTCCGTACGGATTCCGCGATGCGCTCGACTACACGCGGCCATCGCCAGGATCAAGGAAGACTGTGGTCTGCACGTTCATGGCGCATCACATTGGGATGAGTCTGGTTGCGCTGGACAACGCGCTGAATCGGCAGATATGGCCGCGCCGCTTCCACATGGATCCGCTGGTCCGCTCGGCGGAGCTGGTTCTCCAGGAGCGCATCCCGCGGCGACTCACCGTTCAGGACGCTCAGGGCGACGACGTCGCCCGAGTACCGAGCGAGATGGAGAAGCCGGCAGTACGCGAGATCGAGACGCCACACACGCCGCAGCCGGTCGTCGGAATTCTCGGGAACGTGCCCTACACGACTTTGATCACGAATGCCGGCGGCGGATTCAGTCGCTACGGTAATCTCGCCGTCACTCGTTGGCGACACGACAGTACGCGCGACAACTTCGGCCAGTGGTGTTACGTAAAGGATCTCAGCACTGGTCACGTGTGGTCGACGGCCCACCAACCGTCGGGTACGGAGCCGCAGTGGTACCGCGTTCTCTTCGCCAGCGATCGTATCACGTTCATCCGGCGCGATGGTGACATCGATACGGTGACTGAAATCGCTGTTGCGTCTGACGATGCTGCCGAAGTACGCCGCATACTGTTGACAAACAGGTCGCTCCAGCCCCGTGACATCGAGCTGACGAGCTATTCAGAGGTCGTGCTGGCGCCGCCCGATTCTGACCGCGCGCATCCCGCGTTCGGGAATCTGTTCGTGCAAACGGAATTCCTCCAAGCCAAGGCAGCGCTGCTGGCGACGCGCCGTCCTCGCTCTGCCACCGAGGCTGCGATCTGGTGTGCACACGTGGTAGCATGCGGACAGGAATTAGTCGGTGACGTCGCCTGCGAGACGGACCGCGCAAAATTCGTGGGCCGCGGCCGCTCGGTAAGAAATGCAGCGGCGCTGGATGAAGGCGCAGAGCTGACGGGGACTGTTGGCGCCGTTCTCGATCCGATCTTCTCGCTGCGCGTGAGAGTCCGGATTCCGGCCGGTGGATCCGCGCACGTCGCGTTTACGACGTTCATCGCTGAAGAGAAAGAGCGCGCGATCGAGCTCGCTGATCTGTATCACGATCCATACAGCGCACGCCGCGCGCTCGACCTTTCCTGGGCGCAGGCACAGGCAGAGCTGCGCGATCTCGGGATCGCACCTGCTGATGCAGCATTGTATCAGGATCTAGCCGGACATTTGATGTTCCCGCACCCCGGATTCAGGCCGGCACAGAGCGCAGTCGAGGAAAACAGGCTCGGACAAGAGGCACTGTGGACACTAGGCATCTCCGGCGACTGGCCGATACTCCTCGCCACAATAGAGAGCCCGGTTGGAATGCCGAGCGTAAGACAGCTGCTGAGGACCCATCATTACTGGAGGCTCAAGGGAATCACCTGCGATCTGGTGATCCTGAACGTGCATCCAGCGTCGTACATGCAGGAGCTGAGTGACGAGCTGCTGGCGACGGCGATGGCGTCGAGCGAGGCGGGATTGCTCGACCGCCCCGGTGGCGTGTTCATCCGCCGTGCGGACCTGCTCAAGCCGGAAGACATCACGCTGCTCAAAGCAATGGCACGGGTGCAGGTCAACTGTGATGGGCTGGGACTCGGCAATTTCCTCGAATTCCCTGGAGTCGAGGACAGATATCCGCCGAAGCTCGAGATCATGAACCGCGACATCGTTCCATTGGGAACTGTACCGATTCACGCCGAGTCGGCGGATCCGGGCACGGGACTCCAGTGCTTTAATGGACTGGGCGGATTCAACGCCGACGGCGAATACGAGATTCACCTGACTGGAAGCGATCTGCCGCCAGCTCCGTGGATAAACGTGGTTGGCAATTCCGGTAGCGGGTTCATTGTGAGTGACGCCGGAAGCGGAATGACGTGGGCGGCCAACAGCTTCTTCTATCGCATTACGCCCTGGCACGACGATCCGGTGCGCGATCCGTCGAGCGACTGCGTCTTCCTCCGTGACGATGCCAACGGCGATCTCTGGACCGCGACGCCCAGTCCGATTCGCGAGCCGACACCATACAAGGTGCGGCACGGCGCGGGCTATTCGGTCTTCGAGCACACCCACAAAGGACTATTGAGCTCATTTCGCCTCGGTGTCGACAAGAGCGCTCCCGTGAAGATCAGCGTGCTGACTTTGCGCAACGAGGGAACTGCACGCAAAAAACTGACTCTCACCTGGTACCTCGAGTGGGTTCTCGGCGTGACGCGCGAGCTGACGCAGTATCAGATTCGAACGAGCTTCGATGAAAAAACGCAGTCGATGTTCGCGCGCAATTACTTCGATGCACAATTCGCTGACTGTGTCGCCTTTGCATCGATCAGCGAACGCGTCGCGTACTATACTGCTGACCGTCGCGAGTTCCTCGGCAGAAACGGCACTATATCAAGTCCGGCGGCGCTGGAGCGGGCGGGGTTATCGGGGGCAATTGGCGCGACGATCGATCCGTGCTGTGCGCTGCAGGTGAGCGTTACGATCGAACCTGGTGAGTCGCGCGATATCGTCATGCTGCTGGGTGCAGCGGAGAGCGAGGATACGGTTCGCGAGATCATCGCTCGCCACCGCGGCGCGAGCGAGGCCAAGCGAGCCGTGGATGATAACGTCCGCGCCTGGGGGACAGACTCAGCGCGATCAAGGTCAAGACGCCCGAGCCGACGTTCGATCTGATGGTGAATCGCTGGTCCCTTTACCAGGCGCTTTCGTGTCGCATGTGGGCGCGGTCAGCCCTGTATCAGTCGAGTGGCGCGTTCGGCTTCCGCGATCAGCTGCAGGACGTGATGGCGTTCGTCTATGCAGACGCGGAGATTGCCAGAGAGCACATCGTCAGAGCGGCATCGCGTCAGTTCGTGGAGGGTGATGTCCAGCACTGGTGGCATCCCCAGAGTGGCCGCGGAGTGCGGACGCGCTTCTCAGATGACCTGGTCTGGCTGCCGTACGTTGTCGATCACTATGTGAACGTCGCCTGCGACAGCGGAATATTCGATGTCGAGGTTCCGTATCTGACGATGCGGGAGCTGAATCCCGACGAGCACGAGATTTACGATCTGCCAAAGGATTCCGGCGAGTCAGGAAGCATCTACGATCACTGTGTTCGCGCACTGAGACGAGCGTGCACTACCGGTGTGCATGGTCTTCCGCTCATCGGCAGCGGCGATTGGAACGACGGCATGAACAGGGTCGGAATCGAAGGAAAGGGAGAGAGCGTCTGGCTCGCCTGGTTCCTGATCGCGACGCTGCGGTCGTTCGCGGCGCACGCGGAAAAGCGTGGTGATGCACAAGCCCGTGACGAAATGCTGGCCAAGGCCGATGGCTACGCGGAGGCAGTCGAGAGATCAGCCTGGGACGGAGAATGGTATCGTCGCGCGTACTTCGACGATGGCTCGCCACTCGGATCGCGAACGAGCGATGAATGCAAGATCGACTCGATTGCTCAGACCTGGAGTGTCATCTCGGGGGCTGGCCGACCAGATCGGACCCGGATCGCCATGCAGTCGCTCAACAAATACCTGGTGAGAGAAGATGCGCGGCTGATCATGCTGCTCACGCCGCCGTTCGACAAGACGACGCACGATCCCGGCTACATCCAGGGTTATCTGCCGGGGGTGCGCGAGAATGGAGCGCAGTACACCCACGCAGCGCTGTGGGCCGTGTTCGCAACGGCGCTTCAGGGTGATGGAGATCGCGCATTCGAGTTATTCCAGATGCTCAATCCGATCACGCATTCCGACAGTGCGGAAGGAGTCGACGTCTACAAAGTCGAGCCGTATGTGGTTGCCGCTGATGTCTACACCGCCAAGGGCCATCTCGGACGCGGTGGC